>OIXG01001000.1_pt1 | contig 30134 bp, 29 predicted proteins | sample 1587731 | NCBI WGS metagenome assembly OIXG01 (sample SAMEA3888908, study PRJEB22519) | human gut metagenome | biome: human gut; feature: human-associated habitat; material: faeces | place: Denmark | collected 2010 | reverse complement strand
TTCACTGCTTTTTATGGAGGTGCTATACATAATTGATTTCTGTTCATAATGTCGTTTATGTGTTGAAGTGCATAACGCCGATTTTCAAGCAGCAGATACGGAGGTCGCTTTGCTTGAGCCAATCGGGCAATCTCAAAGAAGAGAGTTCCTCGGGCGTCGGCAAAGCCCCGCCTTCGGCCAGCGTTAGAAAATGCCTGGCAAGGGAATCCTCCGCAGAGCAGGTCGAAGTCGGGCAGGTCTGCCGGGTCGATTTTGGTTGCGTCGGGATAATATCGTTCCTCCTTTCCCGGCTCATAAATGGCCGTATAGCTGGCATTGGCGTATTTATCGATCTCACAGTGTCCAACACACCGGAAACCGCCCGCGCGGGTCAGCCCGGAGCGGAAACCGCCAATGCCGGCAAACATATCAAAGTATCGGATCAGTCTGTATCATCTCCTTCCTCCTGCAGCGCGGCAAGAAAGCCGAGGACATCGTCTTGGATGCTCTCGGCCTGCGGTGCTGCTTCTGTGATTTTGATTTGGCGGCCCTGTAATTCCTGACGAACAGCCTGACGCACAGCGTCCAGCAGTTCCTGCTGGTTTTTGTGCTCGCAGATCATGCGGCACACATGATCTGTGCGCTTACCGGCTGGGATGTCCATCAGCTTCTTCCATGCCTGCCGCTGGATGGGCGAAGTCATGGAGAAAGACAGGTTCAGCCGCTTTTTGTTACTGCTCATGCTTTTGTTCCAGCCGCTCTGTCAGCCATTCATAGCCTTTGGCATTCAGGAAAATGTCATCCAGAATGACGGGCCTGCACAGCCCATCTGCGGCAGAAACGTGGCGCTTGAGCAGCGCCGCACCGCCGCCAAGAAAAACAGCAGGCATGGCTCGGACGTCCAGACCGCTCTCTGCAATGGCGGAGAGCAGGCGCTTGGTGTATCGTTCCGCTTCCAGATGAATGATCTTTTTCGCATCCTCGTTCACATGGCTGGTGTCGCTGCGCAGGACACTTTCGATTTGCGCAGCCGTCATGGACAGGTCGAGGCTGCGGCGGATCTGCTCGCTGATCTCGTCCAGACAGCGGATCATGCCGAGCTCCAGGCTGCGGCAGGTGGCAGCGTTGGGGATGCGGTTATCCAGCCGCATGAGGTCTACCGTCCAGCCGCCGATGTCCGCCACAATGACGGACGGCTCGTTCAGCAGACCACTCTGCGGCAGCACCGCGGCGTAGCCCTGGGGATACAGCGACACTTTGGAGATGGTGATGGCATAGTCCTGCCCCTCAAATCGAAAGGACACAGGCTTACCATCCCTGCACAGGTAGTCCCGGAAGGCTTTCTTGTCTCGCCCAAAGCTGGTGAGCGGCAGGCCGGCGGCCAGATGGACGTCGGCCACGGTCCCTGCATTGCGGTATTCCAGCTCCTTTGCAATAGCGGCCAGCGTAAGAAGATAGTAATCCTCCGTTTGGGTCTTGTCCTTTTGGAGCGGCTGGCGTCCGCTGCCCACCACGTAATATTTACCGCCGTATTCCAGCACATTGTTCAGTGTGTACGGCTCATGCTCATGGGCCACCAGCCCGGTGTGAAAGGAAAAATGCGCGGTTTTCATGGCAGCGTAGCCATGATCTACACCGATGATGACGGATTCGCTCATCTGACCTCACCTCCATGACTGCGGTGTTTCTTTTTGGGCGCTTGCCGCTGGTCATACGCCTTTCCGGCACGGATGAGATCCTGCATTTCCTTTTGCTGCACATTCCAGCGTGTCTTGCCATCCCAGCCCGGATGCACCGCGCAGAGCCGTGGCAGGTACTGTTTCAGCTCCGGTCCCTCTCTGGGAAATTCAATACCGCCTTTGTAGACGATATCCTGTTCCAGTTCTGCCAGCAGCGTTTCATACCTTGCCCAATCCGTCTGGTCATAGGCGCTTTCGCCCGTGAGCTGCTCATAGGCATAATCTCCCACATAACTGAGCGTCTCAAAGCAGCAGTCCCCGTAGGGGATGACCCCCGCAAGCGAGTCCGGGTCCGCCAGCGCGGACAGATAGACGTCCCTTCCTTGGGCAATGAGCCAGGCACGGAAGTCGATAAAGCCGTCATCGCTGCAGCCATATTCCTTCATGACCCCGGCGGCGTCCCACAGTCCAAACTTGTCCGCAAGGTCCTGATAGGCGTGGAGGATATCATGGAAATTCTGCGCCTGCTCCGGCCCCATGGATACCAGCCGGTCTTTCAGGAAGTCCATCATAGCGTCCATGTCCTGTCCGCAGGTCTCCTTTGCACTCTGAATCAGCTTCCAGAAAGTATCTTTGTTGATTTCAGTGATGTTATCGTTCATGTCCCACCTCTTTCGCTCCTTTTTCCTTTGTTTTCAGGAGATGTGCCAACCCCATGCGCCCCAGCGCATCCGCGCAGATCGCTTCACGAAACGCGCGGTATTCCGGCGTGGTGGTGTCTACCTTGCCGAGAATGGCCCGTTCATAGGTGGTTCCGGGGACGATCCCCCATGTGACGGCATCGAAATGAGCTGCTTCCAAATAGCGCAGGAGGGTATGCCCGTCCGCCGCCTCAAACGCGCCCCGGTTATCTTCATAAGGGAAAGCGTCATAGGGCTGGAAGCCGGTGATCCGCTGCGCGGCGCGATACAGCCGAAAGCCCTCCCCATCCAGCTGCGCCGCGAATTTACAGTAGATATCCGCCGCTGACAATTCACGCCGCTCCATCCGAGGTCTCCTTTCTCGTCCAGAACGCAAAGCGTTCCAGGAATCGGACGCGCTTTTGCACCTTTCCAGCAGACATATCCAGTCCGTTCATCTGCGCCTGGATGCGGTGCCGAATGGCCTTCAGCTTCTGCGGATCGTTACAGCAATCCACGATGACATACTCGCCGCCGCTGGCGGCCAGCACCTCACGCTTGCCGCTTTCATCCCGAATCGTCGCCATGAGCCGCTGGCCCAGGCGCTTTCGGTAGGCATCCTGCAAGGCGTCAATATCGCCGCAGACACCGTGCCGCTCCAAGATGGCCGCGATCTCCTGAGAACTGATCCGGGTCTCCGCGGACAGCCTGTTCAGGATTTCCCTTTGTGCATCAGGAGGGAGGCTGGGCGGCGAAGGACTTTTCTTCTGGCTCATCGCGTCGGCGCCTCCTTTTTTGGCATTTTCGTAACAGTCGGCGGCTCTGTTTCCCGCGCCAACTCCTTTCCATGCTCATTCAGATATCCCTGCATTTCACGGACGCTTTGACACCCAAACTCCGGTTCCTGAAAACCGCCGCGCTCTGTATACAGCGTCCATTTCTGTTTTTCATAAGGGCAGTCCTGAGACACCACAAAGTACCGTCCGCAGCGGTCTCCCTCCAACGGCTCAAAGCGCACGTCATCATAGAGGGGGCCGTCCAGAGGGCAGTTGTTTTTAAACCAGACATAGTAATTGTCCAGAATGGCAGGCTCCGTGATCCCCATGACTACAGAACTGATCCGCTGCAGCCTGCCTGCAAGGGCAGAATCAGCGCAGAACCAGTCGTACCAGCCTGCGCGGATCTGTGTCTCTCGGGATCTATCCTGAAATGCCCCATTGCGGAACAAGTCCTGCCACTGGCGGACGGAGAGCATCTCCCTCATGCCGCCACCTCGTCGGGGGTGTCATCCGTGGGATCGGTGTTCCGCCAGTCTGAAGGCAGGATCTTCTGCTCGATGATATCAGCGATGCTCATAAACATCTGGGCGATCTCACGGGACTCCTTCACGGTGTCGCGCAGTTCTTCCAGCGTCATGCGGGTGCCTTCCGTCCAGCAGCGGACGTTTTCTTCTGTGGCCGTCAGGAGGACAGCCTTTTCGTAGGCTTTACAGAACAGATTGGCGACCTTTCCCCTGCGGTCGATCTCCGATTCCTGCTGCTTGAGCTCTTTCTTTGCCTTTTCATACTCGAGCAGCTCTGCGGCGGCCTGTTCGCGCTGATCCTCCGGCACATCCTGAAGCTGGCGGGTCAGGTCATAGCCCTTGTTGATGGACAGTTCCTTCTTATCAAGCGCCTCCTTGATGGCGTCCGGAGCATTCTCGTCGATCTGTATGACCTTGCCCATCGTGCGTTCGCCCAGACCAACTGCTTCGGCCAGCTCCTTGCGGGTATCTACCGCTTTTTCAACAGAAGGAAGGTTTGGCAATGTTGCCGAACCTTCCTCGGCCTCGCTGGGGCGGAAATTCTGTCCGCCAGCAGCCATGTTGGCTTTTGCCTTGGCTTCGATCTCCGGTTTCAGCTTCAGGGCAATCTTGCCAAGCTCCCACTTTTCCAAGTTGCGGCGGCCCTTCTGGGTATCGAGCGCCCACTGTTTGGCCTCCAGCATATCCTCGAACGAGAAAACAGCCATTGTATAGGGAAGTCCGTGCTTCTCGCACAGCGCCTGACGGTTGTGTCCGTCGATAATGACCATGTCCTCGTTGACAATGATGGGAGAGTAGCAGCCGTTTTTGATGAGATCTGCTTCCAGAGCGTCGAGCTGCTCCGCGCTCAGAGGCGGGAGTAGCTCGGCCATCTCCGGCAGGATCACAGGGCTGCGTTCAGCGCTGGTATATGTGATCCCGGTATTTTTCATCAGGCAGCAACCTCACAGGCGGACTCATCTTCCATTTCCTGCGCCGCGTCCTCTACCTTGCGGGGAGAGAGAAACTCTACCTCGCTGGCTTTGATGAGAAAACCGGGCTGGCGCTCTGGCTCATTCTCAAAGGTGATGGTCTCGAAGTCTCCGGAGGCAGCCAGCTTGCAGCCCTTCCAGGCAAACTCGGCACAGCGCTCGGCCAGCGGGCCGCGCACCTTGACAGAGATAAAGTCGGTGAGCTTGTTGCCGTCCTTATCCTTATAGCGGCGGTCCGAGGCGATGCGCAGGATAGCGTAGGGCTTGCCGGTGGTCTCGTTCGTTTTCAGGGTGACGTCGTTGGTCAGGTTACCAATGGCAGTGATCTTCAGCATGGTTCAGTTCTCCTTTGTTTTATATAGTGTAGATGATGGAAAAGCCGCCCTCCCGGCATGGGAGGGCGGCAGAGGGGAAGTTACTTGCTCCAGGTCTCGTTTTCGCCGAGAATGGCGGTGTGGGCGTTAGCAGCTTCCATGACTGCGTAGTACGCCCAATGCTTGCCGCTCATGTCGCTGAACGTATTGAGCTTGCGAAGATTGTCCGCAATATAGCTCTCATCCGCTTCACGGCCCAGCAGGCGGTTGACGATGGTGACGACCTCAGCTCTGGAGATGTTGCGGTCTGCGCGGAAGGAACCATCCTCGTAGCCGTTGATCCAGCCGCTCTTGGCAGCGGCCTTGATGTACTCGGCGGCCCAATAACCGTCGCTGACATCGCCAAAGTCCTTATACTGCTCCATGATGTCCTTGTTGCCGTCGCCGTACACATCGAAGAAGCGAACGGCCAGCGTGGTAAACTCAGCGCGGGTGATGGCGTCATCAGGGGCGAAAGTGTTGCCGCTCTTGCCGTAGGTGACACCGTTGTTGTTGAGGTACTTGACGTAGCCGGAGTACCAGGCGTGGGCGGGGATGTCGGTAAACTTGGTGTTGGCCGCGGTGGAGATGGTATCGCCGTTCTTATCTGCCAGCAAACGGGCGAAGATGGCGGCGGCCTCGCTGCGGGTCATGCTGCGCGCGGGGCCAAAGGTGCCGTCCGGGTAACCGAGAATATACACGCCGTGGCGCTCGGTTTCCTCCATCTCGGGGACAGTCAGCTCACCGTTTTTATCCGTTTTGCCGCTGGCGGTCTGGTTCAGATCGTTCTTGACGGTGATATTTTTATTCTCCTGCGGGACCTTCTTGTTGTCGGTGACGACGATTGTCACCTGATGCTTGGCATCCATATCCGTGCCATCCGGCAGGATGATCGAGATGTTGCCGGTCTTGCCGATGGAAACATCGCTGCCAGAAATCGGACGCTTGGTGTCCGTGCGGATAACTTTAACAGTCAGAGTCCAGCGGTTACCGTCTGCGTCCTCATAGCCACCGGTGACCTTGCCGTCCTCATTGGTCTTGCCACTGCCGGTGGGAACGGTGATCTGGCCCGCGGCGTCGGTCTTACCGGAGGAGTAGTTATCATTCTTGTCTGTAACGGCAATGCTCATGCCCGGTACAGCGCTCTTATCCTTGACAAGCTGCACGGTGACGGTCGTCTGGTCGGCATAGTCCAGCAGGCGGCTATTCGGCAAGCGGATGGAGATGCTGTTGTCTTTGCGAAGCGTCACGGCAGCGTTCGCGACGGGGTCCTTGGTGTCGGTATCGGTGACAGTCACGAGATAGCCGCCCACGATGGCCTCGCCCCTGCTGTCCGTGGTGCCACTGTTGTAGATCTTGTCGATCTCGGCGGTTTCCAGCGTCTCACCGCAGTTTTCGCATTCCTTGTGCTTGCTGCCCTCGGAGTCGGTGGTCGGCTCCTTGTCGATGACCCAGTCGCCCGGCTTGTGGCCGGTAGGCTCGGTGTAGTCGCTCTTGTTGCTGTCACCACAGCGGGTGCAGGTGTTGGTGGTGTAGCCCATCTCCGTGCAGGTAGGAGCCGTCACTTCACTCTTGTAATCGTGACCGAGCGCATTTTTCAGCACAGCGCCGCAGCGGGTGCAGAGCTGGGGTTCCGTGCAGGTGGCAGGATTGCCGGGAATATGACCAGCAGCCTCGTTGCCTTCAATACGGTGATAACCGCAGCGGACGCAGCGGTACTCCATAACGCCCTCGCCGGTGCAGGTGGCGTTGGTGATGAGAGTGCCTTCATCCCAGCTGTGGCCCAGCGGAGCGGTGTAGTCCGTCACGAAGCTGCTTCCGCAGCCATCGCAGCGGTGGATGGTCTTGCCGCCACCCTCACAGGTCGCGGCGATCACATGGGATTCGTAGTTATGAGGCAGAACGGAAGTGATGTCCTCGATATGGCGGTCGCCGCAGGCGGAGCACTCGCGGACGGTGTAGCCGGGGTTCATGCAGGTGGCGGCTACGGGATAGGTCTTATACTGATGCTCGCCCTTGGGCGTGGCGGTCTGCTTCATCTGGCCGCAGCGGGAGCAGAGCTCCAGCAGCTTGCCATCGGTTTCGCAGGTGGCATCGCGGATGACGATGCTCTGCCATGCGTGGCCGAGAGAGTCCACATAGTCGCGCTTTTCGATCTTGCCGCACTCGGTGCAGAGGTAACGGTCATAGCCAAGGGTGATGCAGCCAGCCTTGGTGCGGTCCAGCAGAATGAAGTGGTGGTTTTCGCCGCAGCCCTTGTCGGAGCAGCAGTTGCCGCCGCAGTTCTTGTCCTTGCAGCCGCAGTTGGGATCATCGCAGCCGCAGGTGCATTTGCCATCCTCGCTGGCCTGCGTATCGCGCAGCCAGACATTTGCCACGCCGTTTTCCGTCATGCTGACATTCTGATAGGTGTAGGTGATCTCGTAATAAACCGTGTACTGACCTTCCTCCGTGTAATTGGGCGCGGAGGTCATGGTGCAGCTTTCGGCGCTGTTGCCGTAGCGGATGGAAGTGCGGACGCCAGCTTCGGAGAGGTCGCTGACGGTGATCGTGTGGGGCTGGCCGTCCACGACGCCGTAGTAGTCTGCAATGACCGCCTTGGCTGCTGTGTAGTCATAGCTGGCGTAGTCGCACAGGCTGCACTTCTCCACGGTAGCAAAGCGGCCGTTGGCAGGCTGGGGCAGCACCTCGGTCTCCATGCTGTGGCGCTCCAGCGTGCTGTTCACGGTGTGGTTCGTACCGTAGCAAAACGCGCAGTAGGTGCCACCTTTGGTGGTAACGGTATGGTAGGTATCGTCCGTGTACTCGTAGGTCACGGTTTCCTCCAGCTTCTGTGTAAATTCCGCGGCGCAGTCAAACAGCCAGTAAACATTTTTGAGATAGCCGTAATCAGACTTTGGCTCGTTTGTGTTGATACCGCCGCAGGTTTCGCAGACTGCCTTGGTATAATGATAGCCGGTATAATAGGCGTCTTTGCCGGGAACACCGTCCATGCAGTCGCCCTTGCCGACACCGTCCATCATCGTGCCGTCCGAGTATTTGACGTTACGGCTCAGAGCGGTCTGGCCGTTGCGGGTATACTCGGGAACGCGGAATACCTCAAAGGACGTTACTTTGCCGCATTCGCCGCATTTGAAGGTTTCACGGGTCACGACGCTGTTGACGTCCAACTCATTCGTGCGGTTGGACGCCTGCATCCAGTGTTCGGCGGGGTCATGGTAGCTGTTCTGCTGGGCCGCAAAAGCGCTGGGGACCAGGCTGAAGCACAGTGTCAGCGTCAGGAGCATGGCCAGCGCACGGCGGGAAATTGTATGATTCTTGTTCAAGTGCATATTTCCTCCTTAGATATTTTGATGGGATGTTAAGTCATGTTCTGCGATGCTTGGTTATCGCCCCCTCTCCGGAGTGTTTCTTTTTTGCAGGTATTCGTTCCAGTCCTTTCCACTGCGAGGCTCTTCTACCGTTACGGCATAGCCTCTGGCCGAGTATTTGTCCTTGAGCTGCTGGGCTGCCGCCCGTCCCGGTGCGTCCGAGTCCAAGCAAAGCGTGATCCGCTTGGTGTGAGGGTTGTCCTTCAAGTACGTTTCGAGTGCTCCATCGTAGAGGCCGCACAGCGCTACTGCATTGATCAGCTCGCGGTGGAGCGAGAGGTAGCTCATGAGGTCGATGGGGGCCTCAAACACCCGCACCTGATTCGACGTAGGATCGTGCGGGATGGCGAAGCCGATATTCTTATCGCTGCCTGTCACATCTCCGCGAAAACCTTTGCCGTCCCGGTCGTAGGTCCCGCGCAGGCATGCATATTTTGCCTGCCCCGCGCTGTTCCTTCCGACGAACACGCAGTTGTGATGCTCGGCATCCTCGTACAACAGACCGCTGTTCATAAACTGCCGGATCACCTGCGCGGCGATACCGCGTTTGCGCAGGTAGGCAAAGACTCTGCGGTCATCCGTGTTTCGAGGAGGCAGGGCAAAGGGCTTTGGCGGGGTGTCCTGCTTGATGGAAGACACTACTTGAGCAGGGGAGTCTCTGGCCCGCCCGTTAAAGACGAGCAGGTATTCAACAGCTTCCGGGAATGTCTTGCCGCAGAACTGCTGCACGAGAGTGATGGCGTCGCCGCCCGTGTTCTGCGAGTAGCGGAACCATGTGCGACGGCCCTTGATCCGCAGGCTGTCCATTTCTGCTGTGGTGTGGTACCGGCCAATGCGTTTGACCTGATAGCCCAGATGGGTCAGCAGCTCCAGCAGATCCGTTTCCCTGACAATTTGCATTTCTGTGTCTGTAAAGCGTCTTTCGATTTCGCTTGCCACGGCGATTTCCTCCTTTCTCTTGAAACGCAAAAAGCCGGTCATGGCACCCGAGCTGTTCGGATGCCATGACCGGCTTTCTTCTAAATCGTGTTTTTGCTTTGGCGTTTGTGCGGGCTTACACGGCGCTTTCCTCGTCAGGGGTGTCCGTGTCCGCAGGGGTGGCCTCGTCGTCCACACGGGCCTCGGCAGGGGCCTCAGCGGGGAAGTCCTGCTCTGCGGCGCTCTCAGCGTCTGCTTCGTCCAGTGCCTGCGTGATCAGGTTCAGCACGAAGTCTCGCTGGGTGAGCTTTTTGCCGGTGCGGAGTGTTTCGCGCTCGAGGTGACGCTTGATGCGCTGGAAGAGTTCTTCGGGAATCTGGAATGCCATCGTTCTGCCTTTTTCAGTCATTTGAATGCCGCCTTTCTGATTTTCCATCATGTTGTAATAGTCTTGGATGAGGTTGGCGATGTACTCGCTGGTGGTCTGGCCCAACCGTTCCCGTTCTTCGCTGACTCGCTCGTGGAGGGCGATGGGAATCTGAGCACACAAGTTTTTGGTAGTTGCCATTCTCGGATGCCTCCTTCGCTTTTTTGTAACGCAAGCATACCCGAAAGATTACGAGAAAGCTATTACCAATACCATCAAGGAATGGCACACAAACGAAGCAGAAGCAACATAAGCACCGAAGAAGCGAAAAAAGGCCACCGATCTGCTCCCTATGAGGGAGGAGAGATCAGTGGCCTGTTGGTTTGTTCTTTTTTAATGCCCTGGCGTTCGAGTCACATCAGTTCATAAAAATGCCCTGCTGCATCTCTAAAATGTCGCCTGTCGCGGAGAAAAACTCGTTGTCCGAAAAATCCTGTTTTTCTAACTTTTTGAATTGAAAAGTGGCGGTAAATATATGAAAACACCGCGCTTTTGCGCGGTGTTTTCTGTGCTGCATCTTTCATCAACACATTTTGGTATGCCCGACTGGATTCGAACCAGCGGCCTTCAGAGTCGGAGTCTGACGCTCTATCCAACTGAGCTACGGGCACATATTGGGTTGTGGGTTTCTGCAATAGTCGTCAAATAGTAGTCAACGACCACTCATTTTTTCTCTGCCGTTCCCGCAAACGCAGGCGCGGCAAGGCTTTGCGCCATATCTCAACTGGAAACGCCTGAAACGTCGGAGTCTGTCACTCTATCCAACTGAGCTACGGGCGCATATTTGGTTGTGGGTTTCCGCGATAGTCGTCAAATAGTAGTCAACGACCACGCATTTTTTCTCTGCCGCTCCCGCAAACGCAGGTGCGGCAAGGCTTTGCGCCATGTCTCAACTGGAGACGCCTGAAATGTCGGAGTCTGACGCTCTATCCAACTGAGCTACGGGCACATATTGAATTGGGACGCAGGGGTTAACAAAGTAAGTATAGCAACTTTTCCCACTTCTGTAAAGCTAAAATTTTCGTCAAAGATCGTTAAAAAAATTGACAACTTCTTCTCTCGCTCGTATAATTGCAGTATCCTAAAACAAAGGATCGTTCCTTATGAAAAAACGCAAAATTTCCGACGCCGTCGTCCGGCGTCTTCCCCGTTACTACCGCTATCTCGACGATCTGCACTCCAAGGGCATCGTGCGCATCTCGTCGAGCTTGCTCGGCGAGCGCATGGGCATCACCGCTTCACAAATCCGTCAGGACTTGAGTTGCTTCGGCGAGTTCGGCCAGCAGGGCTACGGCTACAACATTTTGGAGCTGCGCACCGAGATCGGTCACATTCTCGGCGTGGACGAGCAGCACCGCCTCGTCGTCGTCGGCGCCGGCCACCTGGGCCACGCGCTGCTGCGGAACTTTGACTTCATGCAGACCGGTTTTCTGCTTGACACCGCGTTCGATGTCTCCCCCGCGCTCATCGGCACGCGCGTCAACAACGTGCTTATCCGCTCGTTCGACGAGATCGGCGACTATTTCGCCGTGTGCCATCCCGACGTCGCGGTGCTGACTGTGCCGAAAAACATCGCGCAGGAGGTCGCCGAGCAGCTCGTTGCGCTCGGCGTGCGCGGGATCTGGAATTTCACCAACACGGAGCTGCACGTCGGCAGCGAGGTCTTCACCGAGGACGTCCACTTTGCCGACAGTCTGCTCACGTTGAGCTACCGCATCTCCAAGACCTCCGCCGAGGCGGAGGAGGAAGGAGCCAAACCGTGAAAAGGCCCATTGCACTGCTCGCATCGCTCCTCGCAGTGACGGTGCTCGCCACCGCGGCCACGGCCGCAGGGGGCGATGCCAGCGACCCGCTGATCTCACTCAACTATCTGCAAACGACCTTCACCAACAAGGCGAATTCGTCCATCGACGCCGCCCTCGACAAATCCGATCAGGCGGCGTATGCAAAGGCTGAGGCCGCACTCCGCTCGACCATCGCCGCGGCAGAGGCCAACGTGGGCGCGCAGCGCGCCGACGTCTTCACCGAGTCGCGCCTCAAGCAGGGCGACATTCTCTCCGGCACAACAGGGCTTCAGGTCATCGTGCTGGCGGGCAGCGTCAATGTGCAATTCTCCTCCGGCGCGGTCGTCGACGTGACGACCGGCAGCGAGGTTAAAAGCGGCGCGGCGCTCGCGGAAAATCACCGCTATCTCGTCGCCGAGGACACGACGGCGCTTTTCACCGTTACCGGCAAGACCGCGGTCGTGAATTACTGCGGCTTCTATTCCATCGCAAGCTCTTCCTCGGTCGACTATCCGGCAATGGCCGCCTCGCTCAAAACGCTCACGCTCTTCCGCGGGTCGGACACGGGCTACGGCGAGGGCTTTGACCTCGAAAAGGCCCCCACGCGCATGGAGGCGCTCATTATGCTCATTCGTCTTCTCGGCGAGGAGAGCGAGGCGCTGACCTGCACGGCCTACCAGCCCTTTACCGACGTGCCCGACTGGGCGCTGCCCTACGCGGCCTACGCCTACTCCAAAGGCTACACCAACGGCGTCGGCCCAACGACATTCGGCACGACGATGAGTGCATCGGCGGAGATGTACACAGAATTTCTGCTGCGCGCACTGCGCTACAGCTCCACCGCGCAGTCTGATATCTCCAACGCGCCCGAGCGCGCATACTTTGCGGGCGTCCTGACCGCGGGCGAGGTGAGTGCTTTGCGCGCCTCCGTATTCCTGCGCGCCGACGTCGTATACCTCTCTTACTACGCACTCGAAACGAACGTCAGCGGCGGCAGCAAGCTGAGTGACACGCTCATCGCGCGTGGTGTCTTCTCCGACGCGGCCTACCGCGATTCCCGCGCGATGGTAAATTCTGCGCGCATCGGCTGACACCTTTTTGCGTTCCCACCATACTATGGATTGAGACCGCCGCGCGGGCGGTTTCAATCTTCATAGGGGGTTCGTTTTATGTGCAATAATAACTGTGGTTTTGGCGGCGGCTGCTGCCTGTGGATCCTGATCCTCATCATCCTGATCTTCGCCTGCGGCGGCTGCGGCGGTGGCTGCGGCTACAACAATGGCTGCGGCTGCAACAATGGCTGTGGCTGCAATAACGGCTGCGGCTGCTAAACCTGCATAAGAAGGGGGCTGTGCGAAAGCGCAGCCCTCTTTTTTTGCTTTCTGCGCACAGCGCAGTGGGGATGGCAGCGCCGGTGGCGCTGCACGGGTGTAAGGGGGGCTGTTCTCTTTCCTCGGAAAGAGAACAGCCCCCCTTTGCGCACTCCCGCACCGCGCGGGAGATAATTTCACGTTTTATTAAAACGCGATCACACCCAAATGCTCGAGCAAGATCTTGAGCCCGATCAAAATGAGAATGACGCCGCCGGTGAGCTCGGCGCGGCTCTTATAGCGCGAGCCGAACACATTGCCGACGTACACACCCGCAATCGAGATCACAAACGTCGTGCAGCCGATGATCGTGATGGCAGGCACAATATTCACCTGTAAAAAAGCAAACGTCACGCCGACGGCCAGCGCGTCGATGCTCGTGGCGACGGCGAGAATCAGCAGCTCCTTGAAGTTGACGCCCGCGTAGGGCTTTTCCTCTTCTTCCTCTTCGCGGCTCTCCTTGATCATGTTAAAGCCGATCAGCGCGAGCAGGACGAAGGCGATCCAGTGGTCGAAGCGCTCGATATACCCTGAAAACTGGCTGCCGAGAAGGTAGCCCGTCAGCGGCATCAGCGCCTGGAAGCCGCCGAAAAAGAGGCCGATGCAGAGCGTATACTTTTTGTCGATCTTCTGCATGGAAAGGCCCTTGCAGATCGACACGGCGAAGGCGTCCATCGAAAGCCCGATGCCGATGAGGAACAGCTCGAAAAATGTCATGGTAAGATCCTCCAAACAACAAAAAATCAGGCGCGGTACCGCACCTGAGCATAAGAAAAGAGACACAGGTACAGCGAAGCCATACTTGAGTCTCGTTGTTTAAGACAAGCCAGACCGCAAAAGCGGTCAGTCTGTTGACTTGCCACGCCATCTAAAGCAGTTGACGCCATCTACTCCCTCAAAGTAGGGCACAGTATATCATATCGCCGCATGGCCGTCAAGCATTCTTTGACTCGCATTCAGACATTTTTCGTCCAATGCATCATTATTCTTGAATCATTCGATAAAAAAATAAAATCATTGACAAAAGTTCCCTTGCCATTCCCACGCTGCTGTGCTAAACTGAATAGGAAATTTAAGAAAGGATGTCCTCATACCGCCATGGAATTCTTATCGAACAAGCCCCTTCTCATCACCGACACCATCCTGCGCGACGCGCACCAGTCGCAGGCTGCCACGCGCATGACGCTCGAACAAATGCTCCCCGCCTGCGAAATTCTCGACTCGATCGGCTACTACTCTCTCGAGTGCTGGGGCGGCGCCACGTTCGACGCCTGCCTGCGTTTTCTGGATGAGGATCCGTGGGAGCGGCTGCGCCAGCTGCGCGCCCACCTGCCGCACACGAAGCTCCAGATGCTCTTCCGCGGCCAGAACATCTTAGGATACAAGCACTATGCCGACGACGTCGTCGACGAGTTCTGCGGCAAGTCCATTGATAACGGCATCGACATCATCCGCATCTTCGACGCGCTCAACGATGTGCGTAACTTAGAGCAGGCCATCAAGTCCACGAAGAAATACGGCGGTCAGGTCGAGGCCACTCTCTCCTACACCATCTCCCCCATCCACAATGAGGATTATTTCGTGAAGCTCGCTGAGGAGCTCGAGCAGATGGGCGCGGACGCCCTCTGCATCAAGGACATGGCAAACCTCCTGCTGCCGATGGACTCCTACTCCCTTGTCAAGCGCCTCAAGGAGACCGTCAGCATCCCCATCCACCTGCACACGCACAACACCAGCGGCACGGGCGACATGGTCAACCTGATGGCCGCGATGGCGGGCGTCGACATTGTCGACACCGCGCTCTCCCCGCTCGCCAACGGCACGTCCCAGCCCGCGACGGAGTCCCTCGTCGCCACGCTCAAGGGCACACCGCGCGACACAGGCCTCGACCTGAACAAGATGAGCGAGGCTGCCGTCCACTTCCGCAAGGTCGCGGACGAGCTCAAGGCGAGCGGCGCGCTCGACCCGAAGGTGCTGAATGTCGACACGAACACGCTCCTCTATCAGGTCCCCGGCGGTATGCTCTCGAACCTCATCTCCCAGCTCAAGCAGGCGGGCAAGGAGGACAAGTACTACGACGTGCTCGCCGAAATTCCGCGCGTGCGCGAGGACTTCGGCTATCCCCCGCTGGTCACGCCGTCCAGCCAGATCGTCGGCACGCAGGCCGTGCTGAACATCATCACCGGCGAGCGCTACAAGATGGTCCCCAAGGAGTCCAAGGCCATGCTGCGCGGCGAATACGGCAAGCTGCCCGGAACGGTCAACGAAGAAGTCCGCGCCAAGGCGGGCATCAAGCCCGAGGACGTCATCACCTACCGCCCCGCCGACCTTCTGGAGCCCGAGCTTCCCAAATACCGCGAGGAGTACAAGGACCTCGCCAAGAGCGAGGAGGACGTGCTCTCCCTCGCGCTGTTCCCGCAGGTCGCACCCAAGTTCATCAACCGCCGCAACCTGCGCACGCCGAAGCCGCACCGCACGATGGCTCCCATCGCGCACCGCGAAGCGAAGGAGCGCGCCGTCGCGCCCTTCTCCCGCAAGTAAACCGCAACGAAAAATCGCCCTTCCATTTGGAAGGGCGATTTTCTTATTTCGTCAGGTCGAGCTGCATCTGCACGTGCGGGATGCCGTCCTCTAAGGATTCTTCTGACGTCTGGTAGAAGCCGAAGTCCTCGTACATCTTCTTCACATACGTCTGCGCTTCGATCGTGATCTTATCGGCGCGCAGCTTCTCTTTCGCCGTGTCGATGGCCTCAGCGACGATCTTGCTGCCAAGGCCGCAGCGCCGCTTCACGGCGATCACGCGGCCGATAGAGACCTCAGGGAACGTTGCGCCGCGCGGCAGAACGCGCGCATAGGCCTCGATACCGTCCTCGTCCCGCAGCCAAACGTGATAGGAATCCTTGTCCGCGTCGTCGACCTCCTGATAGCAACATTTCTGCTCCACAACGAAGACCGACACGCGCAGCTTGTAAATTTCATAGAGCTCTTGCGCCGTGAGCTCGGAAAAGTGCTTGACGAACAGCTCCATGCACTTTCCCTCAGCGGATGAAGTGCGTGGCGATCCGCTCTTCCTTTTCAGGCAGGCCGAACTGCTCCTTGCCGAGCGCGATACTCTTCATCAAAAACGTCATGTTGCGCGCGAGCGTGCGCATCGTCTGCCGGCCCTCGCCGTCCTGCTCCGCCTCGCCGGGCGTGCGGCCGTGGATGCTGTTCCAATACTGGCTGGACGCGACCGGCATGCCGGAAATCGTGAAATACTTATTGAGCTCGTCAAATGTTGCTGAGCAGCCGCCGCGGCGCGCGCAGACGACGCTCGCGCCGACCTTCATCGTCTTGTCGAACGACGAGATATAGAAAAGACGGTCGAGGCACGCGACAAGCGTCGCGTTCGCGGACGCGTAATAGACGGGGCTCGCCACGACGAGGCCGTCCGCCTCCTCAAACTTCGGCTTGAGCTCGTTGACCACGTCGTCAAAGACGCACTTGCCGAGCTTGCCACAGGCTCCGCAGGCTGTGCAGCCGCACACGGCCTGATTGCCGATGAGCACGGTCTCGACCTCCACGCCGCTTGCCTTGAAGATCTCCTCCATCTCACGCAGTGCGACGGCGGTGTTGCCGTTTGCGTGCGGGCTGCCGTTGAGCATCAGTACCTTCAATTTTTTCATTGCTGTCTCCTCCTGTATCCTCCGCGCACCGCTGAGCGCTTGCCTTGCTCAACGCGCACTGTTTTCTATTCTCTCGTCGATCTCGCGAAAAAGCCGCCGGTAGTCTTCGTTCGACCAAATCCTTTTCGGCCGCCAGCAGTCCCGCAGCTGTCGCAGCGCGGGCGAATCGCCGCAAAAGGCTTTCACCCGCTGCGCCGCGAATTCATTGGCGTCCACCTCGTAAGGAAAGCCCAGATAAGCGTCACGAAACCTCTCTTCTCCGCCGTCCAAGCGGCACTCCTGCCAGGTTTCGCCGCGCAGGCGGAAGCACGTTCCATCATAGAGCACCACGTAGGGAAGGCTTACGCGGATCATCGCGTCGAAGCGCTCGGGATGCTGGTACTGCTCCGCGTGCCGCAGCTCGTGGACAAGATAGAACATCGCCTCGTACTCCGGCGCACTTTGCAGCACGGCCGGATTGAGAAAAAGCGTTTTTGCCACCGGATCAAACGTGCCGTTGGCCGTCTCGTATCCCTGCGGCATGTCCCACGAAAGTACGACGGACAGTCCGCGCTCCGCGCAGATGCTTTCGACCAGTGTGCTCCATTCCGTCTGTCCCATGGGCTGGCCTCCTCTCGATTACTCCTCGCCCGCGTCCTCTGATATGCGGTGGGCTTTGCGCTCTTTTTTGTAGCGGTACATGTTGTGGTCGGCGCGGTCCTTGACCGTGACGACGTTCTCGCTCGAAAGCGCTGCCGAGCCGAACGACACCGTCGGCAGGAAGTCGAGTTCCTTGCGGCGCTCGCTCAGCCGGCGCACAAAGTCCCGCGCACAGGCGTGCTCCCTGTCGCCGTCGCGCAGCAGCACGCAGAATTCATCGCCGCCCGTGCGGTAGCAGTAACCGTGACGCGCATAGGCCTTCTTGATGCACGCGGCGATCTCGGCAAGGCAGATGTCGCCTTTCACGTGGCCATATCGGTCGTTGACCTGCTTGAAATCGTCCACATCGAAGACGACGAGCACCTCGCCGCTGCGGCACATTTCCGCCGCGCGATTGAGATAGCTGTTCTGATTCAAAAGGCCGGTCAGCGCGTCGAGCTGGTTCCACATCTCGCTGCAATAGATGAAATACAGCACCGAAAGCAGCGTGACGCACAGCCATGTCACGTGCAGCTGCGGCAGCGCGATCTGGATGATCGTCTCCACCGCCAGAAAGACGATGAGCGGATAGATCAGTACGCGGCTGCGATTCTGGAACACACGCGCCGTGATGGCCGTACAGGCCGCAAGATAAACAAGCGCGGCAAAGTACGCCGTGACGTAAAACGCGAAAAAGTCGCCGCGCGAATAGAGATTCTCTTCGCTCACGGAGAACACCATCCCGCCCGGCAGCGTCAGTGCCAGCGAAATGAGATACGCCGCCTCGCACGCGACCGCCGTTTTGAACCCGCGCCGGACGCCCTGCTTTTTGTCCAGCACATACACAAGGCACAGCGACACCGCGGGCGACAGGCCAAAGCCGAGGTAGTTCGACAGAATATTCAGCCAGCGCAGATGCACCGGTGCGCCGTCAACCAGAATCGTGATGACCTCGAGGATCGAGATCACGCCGATGAGCACAAAGGCGAGGAAAAAGCCGCGCTTCTGCTTTCCGTTGAGCGTTTCGCTCAGCTTTGTGAGGATGCACATGAACGTCAGCACAAAGAGGTCGATCGTCGTTAAAACCAAGAAATACTGATCTATCATAAAAGCAAAAATACCTTCTGTCAGAATAAAAGGCCGATGATCCGGCCCGACAAAAATCTCTTCATTTGTCCTCTTTGAGATAAACTTTTTTTACTATATCACAAAGTTTGACATTTGCAAAGCGCTGAATGCGACGCACAAAAATTTTACATATCCCGCGCAGGGCTAAAACGCGGTAAAAATTCACATATCTTACGATTATCCGCCCTGCGCATCCCCAAATTACGGAATAATTGTGCATTGTGCAAGGCATATATTTCCCGTATAATGCAACCATTCCGCGGTCTTTGCGGAAAATCGGAAAAAGGGGCTCCGCCCCGAAACAAAAAAGGAGATTTGCAATGAAAAAAACTGTCACTCTGGCGCTCACCCTCGCGCTTGTGCTGGGTCTTCTGTCCGGCTGCGCCAACAATGACACACCGGCTGATAACGCCGAGAACAGCAAGGCAGCGGAGACTGCCGAAAACTTTACCGACGAAATGAAGATCCCCTACGCTGTCGACCTGTCCCCTGAGGACGGCGCGGACTCCGTGGAACGCAGCGGCGACCATGAAAACTCGCCCTACTTCGCCCACCCCGACGTCTACAACATGGAGTCCACGGACACGCTGACCGTGCTGACCCACTTCAGGACCATGCAGCAGACCAGCGAATGGTCCTGCGGCGTGACGGCGGCGCTGATGGTACTCGACTGGTACGATGCGCTCGGCGACTGGAACGAAGAGTCCCTCGCGGCGCTGCGCCACTCGCTCGACGGCACGGAGCTTGAGGGCTATCCCGGCACCACACTCAACCAGGCCATTGACATTTTCAACGGCGTAGGCGGTTTTGATATAATATCCTCCAACGACTATCCCGACGGCATCTGGCTCGACGATATTCAGGGCTGGCTGAGCGAAGGCAAGCCCGTTATGATCTGCTGGAACGACTGGGGCGGCCACTGGCAGACCATCATCGGCTACGATACGATGGGCACGGAAAATGAGAACGACGACGTCTTCCTCGTCGCCGACTCCTACGACACCACCGACCACAATCAGGACGGCTACGGCATCTATCCCGCCGAGCGCCTGATGTACAACTTCACGATGTACGGCGCGTTCCCTGAAAGCGAGGGTGGCAGCGACATGCTGTTTCTTGTCGCCTCTCCCAGCGCGAAATAACGATCCAAACGCAGCAAAAAGCAGCAGGCCGTCGGTCTGCTGCTTTTTTCGTTTCACTTACTGTCTGCAAATTTTGATAAGCAGGAGCTTTCCATCCCGCACGGAGATTTTCGCGGTCTTTCCGGGCAGGACCTCGTTGCTCACGCCGTACTGGTATTCGCACGTGATCTCCGCGCCGTCGAGCGGGTACTTCGCATCGCGGATCGTAATCCCCCTCGCACAGCCCGTGATATTGAGCAGCGAGAAAAACGGGTACTTATCCTCGATGGAGACTTCGTCCTTCGAGACGATCTGCATCTCCGAATAGTCGTCCACGATCTCCGCCTTTTTGCCGAGCGAATCAAGGTAGAGCAGGATCGACACATTGCCGAGCGTGTGGTCGAGCCGCGCGCCGATGACGCCGATGAGCAAAAAGACGTCATACCCGCGCTGCACCATTGTCTTGACGGCGAAGACCGTGTCGGTGTCATCCTTTTCGCATGGGAGCACAATGGTCTCCACATCGAGGTGCGGATTGCAGTGTGAGTCAAAGTCGCCGACGATCAGCGCGGGCTTCACCCCCAGCGCCTCCATGTGCTTGAGGCCGCTGTCGCAGAAGACGACGGCATCATCTTCCCTCAAGTACTGCTTCACGCGCGCATAGTCGCCGATGTCCGCGCCGCCGACGATCACGCAGCGTTTTTTCTCGCTCACTGTCTCATCTCCCATGCCATCTGCCAGAAGGCCATCTCGTAGCGCGAGCAGGCGATGAAAATGTCCTCCAAATGCCGGAGCTGCTCTTCCGTATAGTGCGCGGACAGGAGGTCGAGCGTTTCGATCAGGATGACATTGCCCGCGGCGTACTCGTCCGAGGCATAGCCGCGGATCCAGTCGCCGTAGAACGGGTCGTCGACCGACTCGGGGCGGTTCGCAACGATCTTCTTGGCAATGACCTCGTAGCTGTAGGCGCACGAGAGCACCGCCGCCAAAACCTCGACCTCGCTCTCGTCATAGGCGACACGGACCATGTAGGACGTGTAGGAGAGATTATCGAGCGAGGGCTTCATCGCATCGATCTCCTCCTGCGTCACTTCAAACTTACCCATGTAACCCTTGTGCACGTCCAGCTCGCCGTTCATCACGTTGATGTACTTGGCGAAGAGGTTCGCCGTCTCGACGCTTTTCGCCTTGGCGACGCCCACGGCGTAGGTCTTGGCATAGTCCTTGAGATACAGAAAGTCCTGCATGATGTAGTAGCGGAACTTATCACGCTCCAGCGTGCCGTTCTGGATGCCGAGCACAAAGGGGTGCTCGTTGTAGGCGTCCCAGATCGTTTTGCTGGCGTTCAGCAGTCTTTCAGATGTTTTCACTTGGTATTCTCCTTTGCAAACTCGCCCCGCAGGTCAAAATTGTGCTGCATGGGCCCCGCCCCCTTGCCGAGGTCCAGCATTGCCGACAGCGCGCCGGAGATGTACTCCTTCGCCCGCGTGACGGACTCGCTGAGCGAGTAGCCCTTGGCGAGGTTCGACGCGATGGTGCTCGAGAGCGTGCAGCCCGTGCCGTGCGTGTTGGGATTGTCGATGCGCTTGCCCTCGAACCACTGCATCTCGCCGCCTGCGTAGAGCAGGTCGTTGGCGTCGTTCACGCGGTGACCGCCCTTTAAGAGCACGGCGCAGCCGTAGGTGTCGCCGATGCGCTTGGCGGCGCGCTCCATGTCGTCCTTGCTCTCGATCTTCTCACTGGAGAGGATTTCACCCTCGGGAATGTTCGGCGTGATGACGGTCGAGAGCGGCAGAAGCTCGTCGATGAGCGTCTGCACCGCGTCGGTCTTCATCAGGCTCGAGCCGCTCGTCGCGACCATCACGGGGTCGACCACGATGTTCTTTGCCCCGTAGTGGCGCAGCCGCTCCGCGATCACGCGGATCAGGTCGGAGGACGAGACCATACCGATCTTGACCGCGTCGGGGAAGATATCTTCAAATACCGCGTCCAGCTGCTCTTTTAAGAATGCAGGCGTTGCCTCCTGAATTGCCCTCACGCCGGTCGTGTTCTGTGCCGTGAGTGCGGTGATCACGGTCATGGCATAAACACCGTTCATCGTCATCGTTTTGATGTCTGCCTGAATACCGGCGCCTCCGCAGGAATCGCTTCCCGCGATGGATAATGCTGTTTTCATCGTTTTTCGTCCTTTCGATTCAAAATGCATCTCTTTTGTTATGCGACAGAGAGTGGTGCCCCCGGTCTGCCGCCCAAAGCCGCGGCTTCAGTCCGCCGCGGTCATTGCCCAGAATTGCTCCAAATGCTCAAAGCTCGTGATATAGCAGTCTGCCAGCACCCTGACCTCGTTCTGGCGCTTTTCGCTCTCGTCGAAGACCGCCGCGACGGTAAAGCCGTCCTTTTTCGCGGTCTCGATGGCGTGGATGGCGTCCTCGAAGACCACGGTGCCGCTGCGCTGCGCGCCAAAATGCTCCATCGCGCGGCGGAAGATGACGGGCTCGTCCTTGCCGTGCCCGACCTCGCTGCATGTGAAGATCGCGTCGAAGAGGTTCTCAATGCCGCAGCGCCGCAGCGCCGCTTCGATGAGGTAGCGGTCTGTCGCCGTCGCGATGCAGACGTCGACGCCCTTTGCGCGCAGCTCTTTCAAAAACGGGACAACGCCCGGCTTTGGCTGCACCTCGTCGCGGTAAAAATGCTCGATGATGCCATCGATGCCCGCCATGATCTCCTCGGGCGTCTCCGCAAGGTCATACTCTTTTTTCAGGTGCTCCGCCGCCTGTAAGAGGCTCAGCGCGCGCACCTCCTCGCGCACAGTGGGCTTAGGCTCTTTGCCGCGCGAGCGCACATAGCTCTCCGCCACCGTGTCCCAGAGGTACATGGAGTCGAACAGCGTGCCGTCAAAGTCAAAGATCACGCACTTGAGCTTCATGCGTTCACCATTTTTTCTGACAGCGCGCGCAGCTCGCGGCATTCGCTTTCGATGTCCTCCGCCGAGAAGATGGCGCTGACCAGCGCCACACCGTCAACGCCCGTGCCCGAAAGCTCGAGGATGTTGCTCTTGTTGAGCCCGCCGATGGCCACGACCGGAATATCGACTGCGTCACAGATGGCCTTGAGCGTTTCCTTCGGAAGCACGTCGACGTCCGTCTTTGTCGAGGTCGAGAACATCGCGCCCACGCCGAGGCAGTCTGCCCCGTCGCGCACGGCCTGCTTCGCCTCTTCGACGGAGTGGACAGAGACACCGAGCATCATGTTGTCGCCGACCTTTTCGCGCACCTTCGCCGCAGCCATGTCCTCCTGCCCGACGTGCACGCCCTCGGCACCGCAGGCGATAGCGACGTCCACATTGTCGTTGATGAACAGCGGCACGCCGTAGCGCTTGCACAGCGCCGCGATCTGCTTCGCCTCTTCAAGGAAATCCTCGTCGCCGAGCTTCTTTTCGCGCACCTGCACACAGGTCGCGCCGCCCTTGAGCGCGCATTCGACCTGCTCGTATAAGCTCTGTCTGCCGACCCACGCGCGGTCTGTGACGGCGTAGAGCAGCATCGTCTTCTTATCGCACTTCATACTTTGCGCCTTCCTCCAGCTGTTCGGGCGTCATGTTGTAGATGGCGTCGATGATGTAATTGCGATAGGTGGAGTTGCCGTCCTGCGCGGAAAGGCGCGCGTGCGCGATCTCGCCGGCAAGGCCCATGGCGCAGACCGCCGCCGCGGCAGCCTCCAGCGGATGCCCGGGGTTCGCCGTCACATACGCCGCCGTCATGGCGGAGAGCTGGCAGCCCGTGCCCGTGATGGAGGACATCATGGGGTGGCCGTTTCGGATGCAGTAGGCCTTTTTGCCGTCCGCCACAATGTCGATCGCGCCGGTGATGGCGACGACCGCGTCCGTCTTTTCGGCAAAGGCCTTGGCGAACGCGACCGCGCTGTCAAGGTTCTCCTCACTCACCTTGTCCGCGACGTCAGCGTCCACGCCCTTGGTCGTGCCGCTGCCGGAGGCAAGGGTTTTGACCTCGGAGATGTTGCCGCGAATGACGGTGAACTTGACCTCTTCGAGGAGCTTCTGCGCCGTCTCCGTTCTCAGTTTCGAAGCGCCCGCGCCCACGGGATCGAGCACGACAGGGTGAGAAAGCGCGTTCGCGCGCTTGCCCGCAAGAAACATCGACTCGATCGTGCGCTTGTTGAGCGTGCCGATGTTGATGTTCAATCCACCGCAGATCGTCGTGATCTCCTCGACCTCGCTTTGGTCGTCCGACATGATGGGCGACGCGCCGCAGGCCAGCACGATGTTGGCGCAGTCGTTCACCGTGACATAGTTCGTGATGTTGTGGATGAGAGGGCACTTGCCTCTCACGTTTTCGAGCATTTTCTGAAACATATCTGTTTCTCCTTTCTGAATAAAAAACAGGAGGCGCCCACAACGGGCGTCTCCTGTAAAAAGCCATGAGGTCAACTTCCTACGGCGGCATTACCCGCATCAGGTGAAAGGGTCGAAGTTGGAGCACTTCCTCTCAGCCCGCCTGCACAAGCTCCCCTGTTTTTTCTTGAACGATTGTATTATACGCTTTTTTTCGGCATCTGCAAGGGAAAATTGATTCTAATGCCGCAATTCGTCGATCAAAGTGCTTCATTCATCCCGCCGCAGCAGTTTTCCGGAACGGTCAGCGCTGCAATTCACTCTTTGGTGAGCAGGCAGACGGCCTCGATATGATCCGCCCTTGGGAACATGTCCACTGCGCAGGCGCGCCTCGCGGTGTAGCCGAGGTCTGCTAAGCGCTTTACGTCGCGCGCCATGGTCGCGCTGTCGCATGAGACGTACACGACACGTCCCGGCTGCATCTCGGCGATGCTCTCCACCACGTCGGCGGCCAAGCCCTTGCGCGGCGGGTCGACGGTGATGACGTCGGGGCGCAGGTTTTCGCGCGCGAGCTTTTTTGCCACATCGGACGCATCGCCGCAGAAAAACTCCGCGTTTTTAACGCCGTTGCGCGCGGCGTTTTCGCGCGCGTCGTCGATGGCCTCGGGGACGATCTCCGCACCGAGGACTTTCTTCGCGTGATCCGACAGTGCGAGCGTGATCGTGCCCGCGCCGCAGTAGAGGTCGAGCACCGTCTCTTGCCCCGTGAGGTCCGCAAATTCGATGGTCTTCGCATAGAGCCGCTCGGCCTGTACGCGGTTGACCTGATAAAATGACGGCACACTGAGCCGGAACGTCTTGCCGCAGAGCGTATCCTCAAGCCGGTCGCTCCCCCAGAGCGTGCGGTAGCGGTCGCCAAGGATGACGTTGCCTTTTTTCGTGTTCGTGCCGAGCACGATGCCGGTGCACTTCGGGCACGCATCGCGCAGGAGCGCGACGAACCGGTCTTCTTTCGGCAGCTTATCGCCGTTCACAAGCACGCAGATCAGGCTCTCCCCCGCTGCGTTTGAGCGGACGTAAAGGTGACGAATGAGGCCGCGGCCCGTCTTTTCGTCATAGCCCGCGACGCGGCAGGACTGCATATATTCGCGCAGCGCCTCCGCCGCGGCGTCGGCCTCAGGTCTGACTAATAAGCAGTGCTCGCACTCGATGACCTCGTGCGTGCGGGCGCGGTAAAAGCCGACCGCGCCGTCCTTTGATACAGGGTACTGCGCCTTGTTGCGGTAGCGCAGCGTGTCCTGCGCGCCTAAAATTTCTTCGACGGTCACATCACTGCCGCCGATGCGGGACAAATTGTCCTGCACGCGCTGCTTTTTCAGCCGCAGCTCTTCTTCATAGCGGATGTGGCGGTACGTGCAGCCGCCGCAGCGTGGAAAGTACGGACAGTCCGGCGTGATGCGTTCGCTCGACGGCTCGATCACCTCGAGCACTTTGGCAAAGGCGACGCTCTTGAGCGTCTTTAAGATGAGCACGCGGCACTTCTCGCCGCGCAGCGCGCCGTAGACGAACACGACGCGTCCGTCGATGCGCGCAACGCCCATGCCGCCCTCGCCATAGCCCTCGATGGTGACGGTATGCTCCTGATTTTTGGCAAGCTCCATCATTTTCTCCTCTCAGAAAAGGTACTTCGCGCTTATGCGCGAAGTACCTTTTGTTGTGTATCTCAAATCACTCGCGGAAGCGCTCGATCAGGCTGATGATCTGGCCGGTGAGCGCGGAAATGTCCTTGTTGGGTCTGCCCTTGCAGCGCTTGGCAAACTCAAGCAGCGACTCCGCCGCCGCCACGAGCTTGGCGTAGAGGTTGTCGGCGCGGGACTTCTGCGCCGTGCGCTTGCGCTCGGAAATGTAGCCCTCGCTGACCATCTCGTTTGCGGCAAGGTCGTAACACTCGGTAAACTTGGCCGCGTGCGCATGGAAGCCGAGGGAATTGAGCTCTTCGGCAAACACGGGCGCAACGTCTTCGTCGCCGTGGACGACGAACACATGCGCAGGCTTCGGGTCGAAGGCCTTGATCCACTCGACAAGGTGGTCATGGTCGGCGTGGGAGGAAAGTCCCTGGAAGTTGACGATCTTCGCCTTGACGGCGATCTCCTCGCCGAAGAGCTTGACCTTTTCAACGCCGTCGAGCAATCTGCGGCCCAGCGTGCCGGGCGACTGGAAGCCGACGAACACAACCGCGCTGTTCGCGCGCCAGAGGTTGTGCTTCAAATGGTGGCGGATGCGGCCGGCGTCGCACATACCGGAGGCGGAAATGATGACCTTGGGCGTCGAGTCCATGTTGAGCATCTTGGACTCTTCGCTCGACTCAACAAGGTTGAGGTTGGGGAAGGTGAACATGTGCGTGCCGTCCTTGACAAGCTCGAGCGCCTGCTCATCGAGATAGCCGTGCAGGTCGCCGCAGAACACAGTCGTCGCCGCCTTGGCAAGGGGCGAGTCGATGTACACAGGGAAGTTCGGCGTCGATTTGACGAGCTTTTGATCCTTGATCTCGCGGATAAAGTACAAAAGCTCCTGCGTGCGGCCCACGGCGAACGACGGGATGACGACGTTGCCGCCCTTGCCGAGCGTCTCGTCGATGATCTGCGCCAGTTCGTCGGTGTAGCTCCAGACCTCGGTGTGGTTGCGGTCGCCGTAGGTCGACTCCATCACGACGTAGTCGGCCTTTTTGAGAAGCTGCGGGTCGCGGATAATGGGCTGGTCGACGTTGCCGATATCGCCGGAGAAGACGATTGTCTTGTGCACGCCGTTTTCTTCCAGCTCAAGCGTGATGGACGCGGAACCGAGCAGATGGCCCGCGTCGGTGAACACCGCGCTCACACCCTCGCAGAGGTCGACCTTTTCTTTATACTCGCAGGTCGTCACGTACTTGAAGACGTCCAGCGCGTCCTGCTCGGTATAGAGCGGATCGACATGCTCGCGGCCCGCGCGCTCGCCCTTGCGGTTTTCGTACTCAGCGTCGCTCTCCTGAATGTGAGCGGAGTCGAGCAGCATGATCTTCATCAGATCCGCCGTCAGGCGTGTCGTCAGGATGCGGCCGTGGAAGCCGTTTTTCACCAGCAGCGGGATACGGCCCGTGTGGTCGATGTGCGCGTGGGTGACGAGCAGAATATCGATATTGCCGGGAGCGAAAGCGAGATAACGGTTGTCGAGCTCGTCACGGCCCTGCTGTAAGCCGCAGTCGACGAGGATCTTCTTACCGTTTATCTCCAGGCAGTGGCAGGAGCCGGTCACGCAGCGGTCGGCCCCGTAAAAGTGCAGTTTCATGCGAATGTCCTCCTTAGATGAGAAAAAAACTTCTTCCTTATGCTTCTGTCCTCCGCCGTCGGAGGGCATTTCGTCGCTTTGTACTATCTTGCTTTGTATTTTACCACAGCGGCTATATAGAGTGCAAGACATGCCCGTCAATGCATCGGAATTTATTTACAATCCATTCATATTATACAGCAAATTTCCCTTTGCATATCGCGCAGAGAGATGCTATACTTGTAAGCGTGTCATTATGCTCCCACGAAAGGAAGTTTTGAATATGGGTTTCTTTAGTAAAATGTTCGGTTCCTACAGCGACCGTGAGCTCAAGAGCATCTACCCCATCGTCGACAAGATTGAAGCGATGGCGGACGAATACAAGGCGATGAGCGACGCGGAGCTGCAGGCCAAAACGCCGGAGTTCAAGACGCGTCTGCAAAGCGGCGAAACGCTCGACGACATCCTGCCTGAGGCGTTTGCCACCGTGCGCGAGGCGTCCCGCCGCGTGCTGGGGCTGTACCCCTACCGCGTGCAGCTCGTCGGCGGCGTGGTGCTCCATCAGGGCCGCATTGCCGAGATGAAGACCGGTGAAGGCAAAACGCTGGTGGCAACGCTGCCCGCTTACCTGAACGCCCTGACCGGCAACGGCGTCCACATCGTCACCGTGAACGACTACCTCGCCAAGCGAGACAGCGAGTGGATGGGCAAGGTCCACCGCTTCTTAGGCCTCACGGTCGGCCTGATTGTCCACGACCTCACGAGCGAAGAGCGCCGCAAGGCCTACGCCGCGGACATCACCTACGGCACGAACAACGAGATGGGCTTTGACTATCTGCGTGACAACATGGCCATCTACGCAAGCGAGCTCGTCCAGCGCGGACATGCCTTTGCCATCGTCGACGAGGTCGACTCCATTTTGATCGATGAAGCGCGCACGCCGCTCATCATCTCCGGCATGGGTGAAAAGTCCACGGAGATGTATTCCCGCACGGAAAACCTTGTACGCGGCTTCCGCAAGAAGGTCATCGCCGAGAGCGACGACAAGGAAGAGGAAGACGTCAACGTCGACGCCGACTACATCGTCGACGAAAAGGCCAAGACCGCGACGCTCACCGCCCGCGGCGTGAAGAAGGCCGAGGAATACTTCGGCCTTGAAAACCTCTCCGATCCCGAAAACTCCACCATCGCGCACCACATCAACCAGGCCATCAAGGCTCACGGCACGATGAAGCGCGATATCGACTACGTCATCAAGGACGGTCAGGTCGTCATCGTCGACGAGTTCACCGGCCGACTGATGTTCGGCCGCCGCTATAGCGACGGTCTGCATCAGGCCATCGAGGCCAAGGAGCATGTCGAGGTCGCGCGAGAAAGCAAGACGCTTGCGACCATCACGTTCCAGAATTACTTCCGCCTGTACGGCAAGCTCTCCGGTATGACCGGTACGGCGCTCACGGAGGAAGAGGAATTCGGCACGATCTACAACCTCGACATCATTGAAATTCCGACGAACCGTCCCATCGCCCGTATCGACGACCCCGATGTTGTCTACAAGACCGAGGCGGCAAAGTACCGCGCCGTTATCAAGCAGGTCAAGGCCTGCCACGCCAAGGGCCAGCCCGTGCTGGTCGGTACGGTGTCGATCGAGAAGAACGAAAAGCTCTCCTATCTTCTCTCCCGCGAGGGCATCAAGCACAATCTCCTGAACGCAAAGAACCACGAAAAGGAAGCTGAGATCGTCGCACAGGCCGGTAAGCTCGGCGCGGTCACGGTCGCGACGAACATGGCCGGCCGTGGTACCGATATCATGCTCGGCGGCAACGCCGAGTACATGGCGAAAACCGACCTTCGCAAGGCGGGTCTCAGCGACGAGCTCATCGCCGAGGCGACCGGCTATGCCGAGACCGACAACAAAGAAATTCTTGACGCGCGCGACATGTTCGCCAAGGCCCTTGAAAAGCACCGCGAAGAGATCAGCGGTGAGGCGGACAAGGTCCGCGAGGCGGGGGGCCTGTTCATCATCGGCACGGAGCGCCACGATTCCCGCCGTATCGACAACCAGCTGCGCGGCCGTGCCGGCCGTCAGGGCGACCCGGGCGAGACGCGCTTCTACCTCTCGCTTGAAGACGATCTGCTGCGCCTGTTTGGCGGCGAGCGCATCACGAACCTGATGGAGCGCTTCAACCTCGACGAGGATACGCCGATTGAAAACAAGACGCTCTCCAAGGCGATTGAAAACGCGCAGACGAGCGTCGAGTCCCGCAACTTCCAGTACCGCAAGAGCACGCTCGAATACGACGACGTGATGAACAAGCAGCGCGAGATCATCTACGGCCAGCGCAAGCAGGTGCTCGACGGCATGGACATCAAGCAGACCGTTTTGAACATGCTGAGAAGCAGCATCGAAAGTCAGGTCGCCTTCGCCTTCGGCGAGCATGACAAGACCGACGACGAACACCGCGCCGACGCGCTCAAGAGCTGCGAGGGCACGTACTTCCCGCGCGGCGCTGTGGATGCTTCTTCCCTTTCCGGCCTTTCCGCCGACGATCTGACCGACCGCTTCTATGAAGCCGCCGAGAAGTACTACGAAGCCAAGGAGGCCGCCGTCACCTCGCCCATCATGCGCGAACTCGAGCGCGTGGTGCTGCTGCGCGTGGTCGACGAATACTGGATGGACCACATCGACGCGATGAGCGAGCTGCGTCAGGCCATTCGTTTACAGTCCTACGGCAACAACAAGCCCATTGACGTCTACAAGCAGGAATCCCTCACGATGTTTGAGGACATGATCTCCGCCATTCAGGGCGACACGGTGCGCCGCATCTTCTCCGCCCGCGTCAAGACCGAGGGCGAGGTCAAGCGCGAGCGCGTGGCCGACGGCATCGTCGCCTCCACCTCCGGCGACGGCACGGTGAAAAAGCAGCCCCGCAAGGTCCAGAAGATCGGCCGCAACGATCCCTGCCCCTGCGGCAGCGGGAAGAAGTACAAGCAGTGCTGTGGGCGCTGATTGACCACTTGTAAGTGGTGGAACATTTCCCCCACACCCGTGGGGGATACGGGAAAGGGGGCCATTCTCTCACGTGAGAGAATGGCCCCCTTGGACCCCCAAG
>OIXG01000997.1_pt1 | contig 30159 bp, 27 predicted proteins | sample 1587731 | NCBI WGS metagenome assembly OIXG01 (sample SAMEA3888908, study PRJEB22519) | human gut metagenome | biome: human gut; feature: human-associated habitat; material: faeces | place: Denmark | collected 2010 | reverse complement strand
CGATATCAAAGGAGCACAAGGAGAGCTATGCTTATGTCAACAAAAGAGAGAGCCGACAGAAAGGGCAGCGCGGCGGGGATCATCATCGTCCTGCTGTGTCTGGCGGGACTGGCCTGTCTGGGTGTGTATATCTATCGTCAGCAGCTGCCGCCTCCGGCGCCGGAGACGGCGGTGGGGTATGTGGCGTCGCCTGAGGCGTCCGCCCTGGTATATGACGAGGAGGGGACGGTGCTGGGTTCCCTGACCCGGGGCGCGGAGGTGCACTATGTGCTGGCGGATCTGGACAGCGACGGCACCTGTGTCCGGGTGGTCAACGGCGAGACGTATGTCCTGCTGGAGAAGCAGCACCTGACCGACCGCTATGAGGACGCGGTGCAGGTGGAGACGGTGTACGCCCTGCGGGGCATGAGCCTGCTGGATGAGACGGGGGCCGTACCCGGCTGCGCCGTGGAAAAGGGCATGGCCCTGACAGTCACCGGCTTTGACGGGCTGGATGAGGACGGCGAGGTGCTGCGCTGGCGCGTCTCCTGCGACCGGGGCGAGGGCTATATCGCCGCCGCCAACGTCCGCATGACGGAGGAGGAAGCGCTGGCCCAGTATGACGAGACGCTGTATCAGCTCCACGCCTCCCGGGGCGACAGCTGGGGCGGCGGCGACGCGGCGGGGCTGGACTACTATCCCGTGGAGAAGGGCCCCATCGCCGGCAACGACATGCCTGACGAGGTGCGGGCGCTGTATCTCAACGGCTCGGCTGTCCAGTACGCCGACAGCTACCTTCGGGTGGCGGAGGGCAGCGGCGTCAACGCCTTTGTGGTGGACATCGTGGACGGCACCGCCGTGTCCTACGCCTCGCCGGTGATGCAGCAGTACAGTCCGTCTGCCTACGCGGCGGCCATGGACACCATGGAGGGCTTCCGGGCCAACGTTCAGAAGCTGAAGGACGCGGGATACTATCTCATCGGCCGCATCACCGTGTTCAACGACGCCCATCTGGCGGCGGATCACCCGGAGCAGGTCATCTGCGACCTGAGCGGCACGCCCTTGCAGATCAGCCATATGTACTGGCCCAGCGCCTACGACCGCACGGTGTGGCAGTACAAGGTGGATCTGGCGCTGGAGGCGGCAGCGCTGGGCTTCAACGAGATCCAGTTCGACTATATCCGCTTTCCCGACGGGGCGTATAACTACGAGAAGGCCGGCACCATCGACTACCGCAACACCTACGGCGAGAGCAAGGCCCAGGCGGTGCAGCGGTTCCTGCTGTACGCGGCGGAGCGGCTCCATGGCGCCGGGTACTATCTGTCCGGCGACGTGTTCGGCGAGTGCGCCAACCCCTATGTCACCGCCTGCGGCCAGTACTGGCCGGCCATCAGCTCGGCGGTGGACGCCATTTCCGGTATGCCCTATCCCGACCATTACAGTGCCCGGGGCGACTACAAGCCCTGGGAGCACCCCTACGACACGGTGCACATGTTCGGCGCGGCGGCGGCGGAGCGTCAGACGGAGACGGCCTCTCCCGGCGCGGTGCGCACCTGGATCCAGGCGTACAATGCCCTGTGGGAGCCGTACAACACCTACGGCGAGGCAGAGGTGGCAGCGGAGGTCCAGGCCCTGCGGGACACCGGCTGCACCGGCGGCTTCATGACGTGGAACGGCGGCTCGGACATCAACAAGTACCAGAGCATCATCGGCGCGCTGCGCTGAGCGGCGGTCTGCCATATAGTAAAGGAGCACACCCGCGGCTTTTGCCGCAGGTGTGCTCTTTTGCGTATCGGGGTATGACCGGTCACATCCAGATCAGCCAGACCAGCAGATAGCCGGAGATGACCGCCGCCAGCGTGAAGGGCACGCCGAATTTCATGAACGTGCCGGAGCTGACGGAGTAGCCCTCCTTGCGGAGGATGCCGATGCCGGCGATGTTGGCGCTGGCACCGATGGGGGTCAGGTTGCCGCCCAGTGTGGCGCCCACCAGCAGGCCGAAGTACATCAGATTCGGCTCCACCGCCAGGCCGCCGGCGGCGCTGAGCCGCTCCGTGACCACGGCCACCACAGGCAGCATGGTGGCGGTGTAGGGAATGTTGTCGATGAAGGCGGAGCAGGCCACGGACATCCACACGATGACGGTGTAGACGATGAAGACGGAGCCGCGGGAGCCATCGCCGCTGATGCCGGCCAGGGCGGTGCCCAGCAGGTCGATAATGCCGGCGCGGCTGATGCCGCCGATGACCACGAACAGACCGGCCAGCAGGGCCAGGGTGTAGAAGTCGATCTCCAGTATGGCCCGGCCGATGATCTCCCGGCTGCCGGAGCGCCGCACCTCGCGGATGAGGCCGATCACGAAGAAGAACATGCAGATCAGGCCGTTGGTGATCTCCGGCTTATAGAACTGGCCGGGCTGCGCCGCCGACTGGTAGGGGATGAAGGAGACGGCGATCAGTGATGCAACGGTCAGGCACAGCAGCCGGGTGGGGCCCTTGTCCTCCACCGGCGTGCGGTCATGCAGATCGATGGCGGCATTCTCCTCCCGGAAGAACCAGAGGATGATGAGGGCGCTCAGCAGTGCGCCGCACTCTGTGACCCAGAACATGCCGGGCCTGCCGTCCACGAAGAAGAAGTCCATGAAGTCCAGGCCTGCGGCCTTGGCCAACAGGATGGACGTGGTGTCGCCCACCAGCGTGGCGGCGCCCTGCAGGTTGGAGGAGATGGCGATGCAGATGATGGCCGGCACCGGGGAGATGTGCAGCTTTTTGCACAGGGCCAGCGCCACCGGCGCCACCATCAGCACCGTGGCCACGTTGTCCACGAAGGCGGAGATCACGCCGGCGAACAGGGACAGCACCACCACCAGCCACTTGACGCTGTGGATATGGGAGACGAGGATGTCGCTCATCCGCTGGGGCATTTTGGACTCGATGAACAGAAACACCGTGCCCATGGTGCCGGTGATCATCAGGATCACGTTCCAGTCGATCTGCCCGAGGGCGTCGCCCACGGTGTAGCGGAAGTCCGGAAAGATACCGGTGCTGCCCACCACCACGAAGATCACCGCGGACAGCACCGCCACATAGGGGCGGATCTTCTGGAAGGCGAACATCAGGACATAGGTGATGACAAAGAGGATCGCTGCAAAAATCGTTACATTCATAGGTCAGATACCATCCTGTTCAGTTTGGCGGGCACCGCCACCTTGCCGAAGCTGGCGCCGGGGCGGGGATCCAGCCGCCGGATCTCCTGAGCGGCCCGGCTCACCTGGGCGGCGGGGACGGACAGCGCCTTGGCGATGGCTCCGTACTGCTCACAGCCCAGCTCCTCCAGATAGGTGCCGGAGGAGCCGGCGGACATCCGCCGGTGCTCCCGCTGCAGCTCCGCGATGTGGGAGGACGGCGGGGGCAGGTATTCCAGCATGGGATTGGACTCCACGGAGCCGGCCACAAAGGCCTCCAGCTCGATGGAATCCATCTGCAGCACGGAGATGGACTGCACCATGTTAGGAGAAACAGGCCGACGACCGCGCATGCCGGCGATGTGTCACACCGGGCGTCGCGCCGGCGCGCGGACAATACACGCCTACTATAGCACATCAAGCTGCTGTGAGCAAGAGAAGAAGGATCCGTAAAACGAAACAACGGATTTTGCTATAAAGATTGACAAGGTTATAACGATCGGGAGATAGGCGCCCCGGCCGTTATCGCTGGAAAGGATCCGCGGTCACATCGCAAAAGCTGTGTCCCAAAAGCAAATTTGTCCCAACCCTCATCAGAGAGAAGCAGGAAGGAGTACATGCTATGGCAGAGCAGTCACTAAAGGAATTCTATGACAGTCTCATCGGCGCCTCTACCAACTGGCACAAGATCGAGTACAACTGGCCGGCCATCGCCTGTGTGTTTGCCTTTGCCGTGTCGGGTCTGTACACCTTCAGCGGCGCGGTGGCAGGCTCTTTCGGCCATAACATCCTCTGGCTGGTCATCTTCAGCGTTACCGACCCCACGGCGCTGATCCTCCTCCTTCTGTCAGTTCTGCCGGTATATCCGCATGTCCGTCAGCAGCGGATAGCTCACCGGTGCGTCGCCGTCCAGATCGGCGCGGTGCATGTCCACGGCAGTGATCTGGCTGTTGTCGTAGGTGGTGTAGTAGTACACGCCACGGTCGGCATTGCAGCAGCCGGTGTACAGCGTCCGCTCGCAGGCGCCGTCAGGCAGGCGGCAGCAGCCCCGCTGCTGCGCCGCCGCGCCCAGAATGTGGAACAGCTGGCTCAGGCTCTCCACCTCGCCGCCGCCGGAGAGGGAGTTGGCCCGGACAAAGGCCGTCCGCACGAACCGGGACTGGGAGGACAGATCCCCCGGCAGGCCCATGGCGCCCATGCCCCGGCTGTACGCCGCCAGCGGCAGCTCCGGCGCGAATCGGTTCACCGGCGGCTCCGGCGACAGCTGGGCGTAGTTGTTCAGGGCGAACAGCTGCATGGGGAATGGCGGCTCGTTGGTCAGCACCCATGCCGGATCGTCGTAGACCCGGAGACCGTCGGCCACCGGCTCCACCGCGATGCAGCCGGTGCGGTCGGCGACCATCCAGTGGAGCCGCGCCGCCGGCAGGCCGTCGCAGAACGGCGTGTCGGTGATGCTGGTGCGCGCCAGCAGCGCCCGGGCCTCCGCCAGCGTGGCGCAGCGCCCCAGCAGCCAGGGGATCAGCTCGAACTGGGCCGCGTTCTCCGCGCCCTCCCGTACCGGGTGGTACACCGCGCTGTCCACGAAGTTCAGCCCCGCGATGCACAGGCCCTTTTCGTTCACCGCGTCATAGTACAGGGGAAAGCCGTCCGCCATGCAGGCCATGCCGATCATGGCGTAGTGCGTCTCCAGCGCGGCGCCGTGCCGCCGGGGCAGGGGCCACCGGCGGGGCGTGATGACCACGCTCTCCCCGAAGGAGCGCTCGTAGTCCAGATTCCGTCCGAAGTAGAAGTCCTTTGTCAGATATGCCGCCGCCGTACACATGGCGCATGCCTCCTTTGTTTTTTGGTAGTATGTCCGTTCCGCCGAAAAAATGACGGCGCCGCAGATAGCCGCAGCGCCGCCGTTTTGCTACATCCGCTTGTCCTTTTCCAGCACGGCCTGCACCGCCGCGTGGACCGCCGGCTCGAAGCCGCCCTGCTGGAGCGCCAGCAGACCCTCTACCGTGGTACCGCCGGGGGACGTGACCTGGTCGATCAGCGCCCAGGGGTGCCGTCCGGACAGACGCACCATGCGGCCGCTGCCCTCCGCCATGGCGGCGGCGATCTCCACCGCCATACCCTTGGGCATACCGGCCTGCACCGCCGCCTCTGCCAGCGCGTTGATGTAGAGATAGGTGTACGCCGGGGCGGCGCCGCCGATGGCGCCCACGATGCCCATGAACTTCTCCGGCACCTCCACCGCCGTGCCGAAAGTGCCCAGCAGCCGGGCGGCCAGCTCCCGCTGGGCCGTGTCGGACGCGTTGTTGGCGCACCAGCCGGTGACGGACGCGCCCACCACCGCGTTGATGTTGGGCATGGCGCGGACGATGGCCTCATGCCCCAGCCGGGCCTCCAGCCACGCCAGTTCCTTGCCGGCCGCTACGGACAGGAACAGCCTGCCTGCCGCCTGCGGCGCGATCTCCGCCAGCACGCCCTCCAGGATCTGGGGCTTTACCGCCAGCACCACCACGTCGCTGGCGGACAGAACCTCCGCATTGGAGGCGCACAGCCGCAGGCCGCAGCTCTCCGTCAGCGCCTTCGCCTTTTCCGGATGGGGGTTGTGGCCGCAGAGGGTCACGCCCTCCAGCTGCGCCGCCGCGATGCCCCGCACCATGGCGGCGGCCATATTGCCCAGCCCGATGAATCCGATGACCATATGCGTCTCCTCCTCTTTACTGCGGCATGACCTGCACGATGCCCCGGGCGCAGTCCACGGACACCTGCACACCGTCGTGGAGCCGCCGGGTGGCATGCACCGCGCCGATGATCACCGGCTTGTGCAGCAGCAGACCCACGGTGGCCGTATGGCCCTCGGCGCTGATCTCCTCGCTGATGACCGCCGCCGCCTCCTTCATGTAGGGCAGCAGCTCGTTATTGGTATAGGGCACCACCAGCACGTCGCCGGGGTGGAACTTCTCCGGCACCTCCTCCGGCGTACGGCAGACGCACAGCGGGCCGGAGGCCGTCTGGTCGCCGATGCCGGAGGCGTTGACCAGCGCGCCGCCCACCTGCTCGATGCGGATCATATTGGTGGTGCCGGACACGCCCACAGGCACACCGGCGGTGACCACCACCAGATCGCCGTGCTTCACGAGGCCGGCCCTTTCCGCCGTGTCGATGGCAGAGCGCACCATCTCATCGGTGTTGTCCGCCCGTTCCATCATAATGGGCACCAGCCCCCAGTAAAGCGCCATCTGGCGGCGGATCTGGGGATCCAGCAGCAGCGCCACCACCGTGGCCTCCGGCCGGAACCGGCTGACCATCTGGGCGGTGATGCCCCCCTGGCTGACCGTCAGGATGGCGTCGGCGCCGATGTCCGCCGCCGTGGTGCAGGCGGCGTGGGCCGTGGCCGCCGTCACGGACAGATGGGTGCGGGCCGGAGGCACCGCCGCCCGGGAGCAGTCGATGCTGCTCTCCGTCCTGCGGGCAATGGCGTCCATGGTCCGGACGGCCTCCACAGGGTACTTGCCCGCCGCCGTCTCGCCGGAAAGCATGATGGCGCTGGTGCCGTCGTAGATGGCGTTGGCCACGTCGGTGATCTCGGCACGGGTGGGCCGGGGATTCTCGATCATGGAGTCCAGCATCTGGGTGGCGGTGATCACCGGCTTGCCGCAGGCCACGCACTGGGCGATCATGTCCTTCTGGATGGCGGGGATCTCCGTAAAGTCGATCTCCACGCCCATGTCGCCACGGGCCACCATGACGCCGTCCGCCTCCGCAAGGATCTCCCGCAGGTTGCTGACGCCCTCCTGGTTCTCGATCTTGGCGATGATGCGCATCCGGGAGTGAGCGGCGTCCAGCACCCGGCGGATGTCCCGGATGTCGGCGGCGCAGCGGACGAAGCTGGCGGCGATGAAGTCGAAGCCCTGCTCCACGCCGAACAGGATGTCGTCCTTATCCTGCTGGCTCATGTAGGGCATGGACAGGGACACGCCGGGTACGTTGACGCCCTTGTGATCCTTCATGGCGCCGCTGTTCTCTACCCGGCAGCGGATGGTCTTGCCGGTGGTCTCCAGCACCGTCAGCCGCACCAGTCCGTCGTCCAGCAGGATGGTGTCCCCGGCGCTGACGTCCTGGGGCAGCGCGGCGTAGGTGATGGCGCAGCGGGTCTCGTCGCCCTCCACGTCCTCCGTGGTCAGGGTGAACTCCTGCCCCGCCGTCAGTTCCACGGCACCGTTTCTGAAGCTGCGCAGCCGCACCTCCGGGCCTTTGGTGTCCAGCATGGCCGCCACCGGCAGATCCAGCTCCTCCCGCAGAGCCTTTACGGCGTCCAGCCGCGCCTTGTGCTCCGGATGGGTGCCGTGGGAGAAGTTGAAGCGGGCCACGTTCATGCCCGCAAGCATCATGTCCCGCAGCACACCCTCCCGGTCGGTGGCCGGCCCCAGTGTACAGACGATCTTGGTCTTTCTCATAGCATATAACTCCTTTCCAACGCGGGAAAGCGTTTGGCTCCATTTGGATGTACCTTATTTTAGCAGTATTCACCGTTCCCGGCAAGGGGATTCCTGACGGACAAAAAACGGCATCTGTCTACCCCCAGCGTCTGCTCCACCTGACGCTGGAACTGCGGGCACAGCGTCTCCGGCACGAAAGCCAGCGCCGTGCCGGCGAAGCCGCCGCCGTGTACCCGGACGGCGCCCTGTCCCGCCAGCGCCCGGCGGCACAGGGCCAGCGTCAGCGCCAGCGCCTGATGGCGCGGGTCTGCCGCCGCCACGTTCTGGAGGTACTGCCACGATGATGCGCCGGACTCGTTGACCAGCGCCAGAAACGCGCCGAGATCCCCGCGGCGCAGGGCCTCAGCCTCCGCCTTCGCCCGGCGGTTCTCGTCAAAGACATGGATGGCCCGCAGCACCGCCCGGTCACCCGCCGCCGCCCGCACCTCCGGCAGACGGCGATAGAACGCGGCCTCGTCCACCTCCCGGAGGACGTCCCTTCCGAATACGCGGCACACCTGCCGCAGCTCCTCCGGTATGGCGGCGTAGTCCGCCGTCAGATCGGCGTGATCCGCCCCGCTGTCCACGACGCACAGGCGGTATCCGCTGCGGCGGAGGTCACAGCCGATGCGCTCCACCACCGGCCGGGCCGGGTCGGCGAAGTCCATGTACACCAGCCCCTCCACGCTGGAGGCCATCTGGTCCATCAGACCGCAGGGCTTGCCGAAGTAGTCCCGCTCCGCCGCCTGACCCATGCGGGCGATGTCCTCCGCCGATACGGCGCCGCCGCAGAACAGGCCGTTGAACACCCGGCCCAGCAGCACCTCGAAGGCGGCGGAGCTGGACAGCCCCGACCCCACCGGCACCTGACCGGTCACGCGGATGTCCGCGCCGGACAGTGCCGCACCCCGGGCGGCAAACTGCGCCGCCACGCCGCGCACCAGTGCCGCCGTGGTGTTCCGTTCCTCCGGGCGGACGTCCCAGCCGCCGATATCCACCTCTGCGGGCGCAAAGCCGTCGGAAAATACCCGGATGGTGCCGGTGCCGTTGGGTGTCACCGCCGCCCGCAGCTCCAGCTCCACGGCGGCGGCCAGCACACAGCCGTGCTGGTGGTCGGTGTGGTTGCCGCCCAGCTCTACCCGGCCGGGTGCGGAAAAATACTGCTCCATGACAGTTCCTCCTGCTGTTTTCTACCTGCATCATAGTCCGCCGCGCCGCCGCTGTCAACTGCTCTTGCATTTCCTACCGTGTTGGTGGTATAATCATACCATCGGTTGACAAAGGGGGCTTTTCCATGATCTCCACCAAAGGCCGCTATTCCGTCCGCATCCTGCTGGATCTGGCGGAGCACCATAACGGCGGCTATATCCCCATGAAGGAGGTAGCCGCGCGGCAGGATATCTCCTTGAAGTATATCGAGCGCCTGATGCCCGCCCTGAAGTCGGCGGGACTGATCGACAGCGTTCACGGCGCCGGCGGCGGCTACCGCCTGACCCGCGCGCCGGAGGACTACACGCTGTGGGAGATCCTGACGCTGGCGGAGGGCGATCTGGCGCCGGTGGCCTGCCTCCAGCGGAACGCCGCACCCTGCCAGCGGGCGGCGGAATGCCGCACCCTGCCGGTGTGGCAGGGGTACTACGACCTGACCCGGGACTATTTTTCCGGCATCACGCTGGCGGACCTGATGAACGCGCCGCAGGGCGGCGACTATGTGATCTGACAGAAGACCCACGGCGAAGCCGTGGGCCTTCTGCTGCATAAAGAAAGCGGAGTGCGTCAGCACTCCGCTTTTTCTCTTGTCTGCTCAGTCCGCGAACAGCGGCGTGGACAGGTAGCGGTCGCCGGTATCCGGCAGCAGCACCACGATGTTCTTGCCCTCGTTCTCCGGGCGCTTGGCCAGCTCGATGGCCGCCCACAGCGCCGCGCCGGAGGAGATGCCCACCAGCACGCCCTCGCTGCGGCCCATCTCCTTGCCCAGCTTGAAGGCATCGTCGTTATCCACGGGGATGATCTCGTCATACACCTTGGTGTCCAGCACATCGGGGACGAAGCCGGCGCCGATGCCCTGAATCTTGTGGGAGCCGGCCACGCCGGTGGACAGCACGGCGGAGGACTTGGGCTCCACCGCCGCCACCTTCACGGCGGGGTTCTTGCTCTTCAGGTACTGGCCCACACCGGTGACGGTGCCGCCGGTACCCACACCGGCCACGAACCAGTCCACCTGACCGTCGGTATCCTCCCAGATCTCCGGGCCGGTGGTCTCAAAGTGGGCCTTGGGGTTGGCGGGATTCACGAACTGACCGGGCACAAAGCTGTCGGGGATCTCCTTGGCCAGCTCGTCGGCCTTGGCGATGGCGCCCTTCATGCCCTTGGCGCCCTCGGTGAGCACCAGCTCCGCGCCGTAGGCCTTCATGATCTGGCGGCGCTCCACGCTCATGGTCTCCGGCATGACGATGATGATGCGGTAGCCCCGGGCTGCCGCCACGGAGGCCAGGCCGATGCCGGTGTTGCCGGAGGTAGGCTCGATGATGACGCTGCCGGGCTTCAGGATACCCTTGGCCTCGGCATCGTCGATCATGGCACGGGCCACGCGGTCCTTCACGCTGCCGGCGGGATTGAAATACTCCAGCTTGGCCAGGATCTTTGCCTTCAGGCCGAACTTCTTCTCGATATGGGTCAGCTCCAGCAGCGGCGTCTTGCCGATGAGCTGGTCAGCGGATGTATAAATGTTGGACATAACGATTCTCCTTTTCTTTATGATCACGTTGGGTTGTTGTCTTTATTGCTTTATCGCATGGTGCGCCCGGAGGCGGAACAGCCGCCGCGGCAACATCGGAAGTCCGTATGGTCTGCTGGCCGTGTCCTCATGACACACCCTCCTGTTCCTCTAAATTACTACCTATCCGGTAGGTTGGTTACGTTATACCACTTCCGACTCCGTTTGTCAACAGGGAATTTCCGTGCCCGGCAAATTTTTTCACCCCCGGCCCGCACTGGCATAGAATGAGAACGGAGAGGGATTCTCCGCATTTTTTGTGACAGGAGGTCACAGGTTTTATGAGCATACATCTCCGTCATGCTGCCGCCTGCTATCAGGCCCCCGACGGGGAGGTGGAGGCGGTACGCGACGTATCCTTTGACGTGGCGCAGGGGGAGTTCGTCAGTCTGGTGGGGCCGTCCGGCTGCGGCAAATCCACGCTGCTGGGGGCTATCGCCGGGCTGGAGACGCTGTCCGGCGGCACCGTCGAGGTAGCGGGCGTACCCGTAACAGGGCCGACCCGCCGCATCGGGTTCATGCCCCAGCGGGATCAGCTGTTTGAGTGGAAGAGCATCTGGGACAACGTGACGCTGGGTCTGGCGGTGCAGCGGGAGAGAGGGAGCGCCGCCTATGACCATGTGGCGGAGCTGCTGGAGCGCTACGAGCTGGCGGGCTTTGCCAGAAAGCGGCCCTGCCAGCTGTCCGGCGGCATGCGCCAGCGCTGCGCCCTGATCCGCACGCTGGCCACCGATCCGGAGATCCTGCTGCTGGATGAGCCGTTCTCCGCACTGGATTACCAGACCCGCCTTGCGGTGTCGGCGGACATCTGGCGCATCATCCGGCAGGAGGGAAAGACCGCCCTGCTGGTGACCCACGACATCGCGGAGGCGGTGAGCATGTCCGATCGGGTGGTGGTGCTGTCTGCCCGGCCCGCCGTGGTGAAAACGGTGCTGGACATGGGGACGCTGCGGGGGCTTCCGCCGCTGGAGCGGCGAAACACGCCGGAATTCCACCGATATTTCGATCTGATATGGAAGGAGCTGGATGTGCATGGCTGATACCCCGCTGTCCCCGCGCCGGCTGGCGTATCTGTCCGGCGTCCGGCGGCAGAAGCGCCGCATCCGCGTCTGGCAGATCGCGCTGCTGGTCGGCCTGTTCGGCTTCTGGGAGCTGAGCTGCCGGCTGGGTCTTTCCGACGGCTTTCTGGTCAGCTGCCCCAGCCGCATGGCGGCCACGTTCTGGTCGCTGTGCCGCTCCGGCCAGCTGCTGCACCACATCGGCGTGTCCTGCCTGGAAACGGTGGCCGGCTTCACCGTCGGTACGCTGCTGGGTACGGCGGTGGCGGTGCTCATGTGGTGGTCGGACACGGCGGCCCACATCCTCGACCCGTATCTGGTGGTGCTGAACGCCCTGCCGAAAACGGCGCTGGGGCCTGTCTTTATCGTCTGGATGGGCGCGGGTACGGGGGCCATCGTCACCATGACGCTGGCCATTTCGCTGATCGTGACGATCCTGAATATGTACACGGGCTTCCGGGCCACCGACCCGGAGAAGGTGCGCCTGATGCGCACGCTGGGAGCCACGCGGCGTCAGATCCTGTGGATGCTGGTGTTTCCCGCCAACTGCCCCACCCTGTTTTCCACGCTGAAGGTGAACGTGGGCCTTTCGTGGGTGGGCGTCATCATGGGCGAGTTCCTTGTCTCGCGCGCCGGTCTGGGCTATCTCATCGTCTACGGCTCGCAGGTGTTCAACATGGATCTGGTGATGACCAGCGTGATGATCCTTGCGGCTGCGGCGGTGCTGATGTACCTGCTGGTGCTGCGCGGGGAAAAAATATTGAACGACTATTGGGGGGTACGATCATGAAAAAACTGCTGACATTTTTCTGCGTCGCCGCCCTGCTGCTGCCGGTGCTGCTCACCGGCTGCGGCAGCGGCGGACAGACCGCGTCCGTCACCGTCCGGCTCAACGAGGTGACCCACTCCGTATTCTATGCGCCGCAGTATGTGGCCATGAGCCAGGGGTTCTTCGCCGACGAGGGGCTGGATGTGGAGCTGACCAACGGCGGCGGCGCGGATAAGGTCATGACCGCCGTGGTGTCCGGCAGCGCCGACATCGGGTTGGCCGGGCCGGAGAGCTGCATCTACATTTACAACCAGGGCAAGGACGATCATCCCATGATCTTCGCGCAGCTGACCAAGCGTGACGGCTCGTTCCTGGTGGGCCGCACCGGCGGCAGCTTCTCGTGGGACGATCTGCGGGGCAGTACGGTCATCGGCGGCCGCAAGGGCGGCGTGCCGGAGATGACGCTGGAGTATGTGATGAAGCAGAACGGCGTCGTTCCGCAGGTGGACGCGGTGGTGGACACCTCCGTGCAGTTCAACATGATGGCCGGCGCCTTTACCGGCGGGCAGGGGGACTATGTGACGCTGTTTGAGCCCACCGCCACCGAGGTGGAGCGGGCCGGACACGGCTATGTCCTCTGCTCCATCGGCGAGGAGTCCGGTGAGATCCCCTACACCGCCTATTTTGCCAGTCAGAGCTATATGGAGGCTCATCCCGGGGTGGTGCAGGGCTTTACCAACGCCATCGCCCGGGCGCAGCGCTGGATCGCGGAGCACACCGACCGGGAGGTGGCGGAGGCCATCTGCGATCAGTTCCCCGATACCAGCCTTGACGTGCTGGAGGCCGTCACCGCCCGCCACCGGCAGATCGACGCGTGGAACGCCGTGCCCATGATGGAGCAGGCCGCGCTGGAGCGGCTGGAGGCGGTGATGACCGAGGCCGGCGAGCTGCAGAAGGCGGACTGGGTGGATTTCAGCCGTCTGGTGGATAACAGCTTCGCGGAAAAAGCCGCCGCCCAGCTGGGGTGAAAAAATAAGAGAGAGCCGCCCTTGAGCGGCTCTCTTTCGCGTCTGTTACGTTCTCGTCAGCTGGGCGCACAGCAGGCGGCTGACCGCGTCGGCCAGCCAGCCGGCGGTGGGGATGCGCTCCAGCGCCGCGCCGTAGATGCGGCGGGCGTTGTCCAGCTCCTGATCGGAGCCGGTGAAGATGCACACGGGGCGGATGCCCTGCCGCCGGAGAACGGCTGTCTCCCCGGCGGCATCCTCCACGCCCCGCCTGCCGCTGTAGCTGTGGCCGCCCAGCGGCAGCGCGCCGATGGGGATGCGCTGGTCGTCGTTGGGGCTGGCATCGGACAGCAGGAGCAGCAGCCGGTTCGGCTCGGTGCTGCGGCACATGAGCCAGCCCATGGCCCGCAGCGCCAGACCGTCCCGGTTCCATCCGGCGGCGGTGTAGTCGAAGCAGGCGTCGTTCTCCTCCGGATGGCCGAAGTCCCGGAGGATCCGCAGCACCGTGCAGCCGCTGACAGAGCAGAAAAAGCTGACCCGCACCGGGATATGGCACCGCGTCAGGCTCTCCGCGATAAGGTACGCCTGGGTAGCCAGCTTCTCCTGCTGGAGATTCTGGGAGGCGGAGCCGTCCAGCAGGATGTCCACCGACAGCTCGTCCGGCTCGTCGGGCCGGCGGCGCAGGAACACCTGCTCATCGTCCAGCGCGGCGGCCCGCCACGCCAGCGACGGCTGGAGCCGGCCCGCCCGCGCCCCCGTGCCGCCGTCATCCTGCCGCAGCAGCAGGACATTTTGCAGCTTTTGTGTCAGCTGGTGAAGGGTCATTTGGTTTTCGGCGAGGTGTGCCTGATAGTAGGCGCGGTTTTTGGCCCGCTGCTGCCGGAAGTGTTCCGCGTCCCACGCGGCGTTGGGGGCGGGAGGGCGATCCGGCGGCGCGCCCTTGGTAAAGTGCAGGCGGCAGTTTTTGTGGACGCCGGTACACAGCAGGCGCTCCGCCTCCGCCAGCTCCGGCGGCGTCAGCATGGATACGCCGAAGCAGTCCTCTACATAGCGGCGTAAAATCGGCTCCGGCGTGCGTCCCTGCAAAAACGACAGGAGCTTCGGAGCTTGTCCTGCACCGCCGCCGCTGTCCGTGTGGGACAGCGCCCGCAGGGCGTTGGGCTTGATGAACCGTACACCGCCGCCCTTCGTCAGGGAGCGTCCGGCCCACGCCGCCCACTGGCGGTCGGTGACGCTGCGCCGCGCCCGGCGGAAGTACCGGTACAGCAGTTCCTCTGTCCGGTGGATCAGCTGCTGCTCATCCAGCTCGGGGGCGAAGGCCAGCTCATCCAGCAGAGCCGTCTGCCAGTCATCCTCCGTATGGGGCTGCCCCAGCACCCGGGATGCCCAGATCCGGCGCAGCGCCGGGATCTGCCGGGGATCGCCGGCCTCACCGCTCACTGCCAGCAGACGGTGGGCGTGCTGCCGCCGCAGCGCCTCCAGCGCCGGACGGCGGGGCGCCTCCTTTTCGTAGACGGCGTGCTCCAGCCCCAGCCAGAAGATGTCGCCGTACAGCCCGCCCTGCGGCTGCTGCTGAAAGGCATGGAGCATGGGCTGGAAGCGGGCAAAGTCGTAGTCCCGGCGGGCAAGGCCCATCACCGTGTTCAGATACAGCTCTGGGTCGCCGCCCTCGTCGAAGGCGGCCTGCTCCGGCTGCACATCATAGCGGCCTGCGCCGTTCCAGATCTGGTTGACCGCCCGGCGGTTCTGCAATTCCTGCCGCTCCATGTCACGCTCCGAACAGCTGGCTGCCGCTGAGATCCTGGGGGATCCGCGCCCAGACCGTGTCGGCGGCCAGCTGCCGCTCAAAGGGCTCAAAGGCCTTGTTGATGATGCCCAGCTTCAGGGCCTGTCCGGAGGGGATGCCCGTCTCCATCAGGCGCAGCGCCGCCAGCAGACCCCGGAGATCCAGCGTCTTGGTGGAGATCTCGCCGCTGTCGCACTTCTGCCGCAGGTCGCGGAACAGCAGGGCGAATTGCTCCGCCCACTTGGCCGACAGGGCAGGGAACGTGCGGCGCAGCAGCTTTTGCAGGTCGGTATCGGAGATCACCGGCATATCCAGCACCGCGAAGCGGGATACCAGCGCCTCGTTGAGCTCGCGTGTACCGGCGTAGCCGTAGTTCATGGTGCCGATGAAGCGGGTAGCGTTGTCCAGCGTAATGCGCTCATAGCCCGGCACGTCGATGACCCGCCGGTGATCCAGCGTGGCGTGGAGCACAGCCAACGCCTCGTTTTTGGCCATGTTCACCTCATCCAGCACGCCGAAGCCGCCCAGCCGGGCGCAGCGGCAGATAGGCCCCTCCCGGAACACCACCTCGCCTTTTTGCAGGGTGTCCGCGCCGATGAGGGCGGCAGCGTCCACGTTGACGTACATGGACACGTCCCACACGGGGCGGCCGAACACGGCGGCCAGATTCTCCGCCAGCACGTTCTTGCCGGTGGCCTTCGGCCCTGCCAACAGCAGGTGCTGGCCGCACAGAAGCGCCGCTGCCGCGCTCTCCCAGACCTCCCTGCCGTAGTAAAGGCACTGGGGCACGGGGATCCGGGCCTCCGCCTCCGGCGGCACGGGATGCGCCGCCCGGAAGTGCTGTATCTCCTCCAGCAGCGCCGGGTCGATGCCCTCGTCACGCAGCTCCTTCCAAATATCCATCACTTCGCCCCGTTTCTCTTTTTGATGCCGTATTATACGCCCGCCGAACGCTAAGGGTACGTTAAGGTTTCGGAAAACGCGCAAAAGCAGAGGGCCGTCCGCCGGACGGCCCTCTGCTTTAAGGGGAGAGACGGCTTTCGCCGATCAGTGTTCCTCATTGGGGCGCTGGAAGACACGCTCTTCATGAGTACGGGAATGGTCGGGCAGAAGGGAGGCTGCCAGACCGAAAACAGCGGCGGGGAGCAGCCAGCTCAGGCCCAGATCGTACAGGGGCAGGCTGGCCACGAAGGGGATGCGGACACCGTGGGCGGTAAGGGTGCACAGCACACTGGTGATCAGCGCGCCGATGACGGCGCCGCGGCTGACGCGGTCCGGGATCCGGGGCATCAGCAGGGAGATGAAGATCAGCACCAGCGTGGGGGGATAGATCACATCCAGCACGGGGGCGGCCACGGCCACGATGCGGTCGAGGCCCAGATTGGACACCACGGCGCTGAACACGCAGATGGCGATGACGAACGCCTTGTAGGGTACCTTGCCGCGGCACAGCTCGGCAAAGTAGGCGGCGGCGGAGCTGGTCAGGGCGATGGCGGTGGTGACGCAGGCCAGACCCACGACAACGCCGAACAGGATCATGCCCACCTTGCCCATCAGGGCCTCCACAATGGCCATGATCAGCTGGGCACGGCCGATGGCGCCGGTGTACTGGGCGGACACGGTGGCGCCCAGATAGGCAAGGCCCATGTACACGGCCAGCAGCAGAACGCCGGCCAGCACAGCGGCGCCGCTGACGACGCGGAACTGCTTTTTGCCGCTGTCGTAGCCCTTGGCGGTGACGCTCTGCAGCACGATGATGCCGAAGGGCAGCGCGGCCAGGGCGTCCATGGTCTGGTAGCCGGCCTTGATGCCGGTAACGGCCACGTTGGCGATCTGGGGCAGGGCGGCGATCTCACCCAGCGGGGTGACGATGCCCTTGACGATGATGGCGAACAGACCCAGCAGCAGCAGCGGCGTCAGGATCTTGCCCACGATATCCACCACGGCGGACTCCTTGATGCACAGGGCCAGGATCACCGCGAAGAACAGCACGGAAAACAGCACAGGGGACACGCCGGACAGGTTGGGGGCAATGGCCATCTCGAAGGTGGTGGCGGAGGTGCGGGGGATGGCCACCATGGGGCCGATGCACAGGATGATGGCGCACATCAGGATCTCGGAGGGCACCTTGCCCACGCGGAGGGTCACAGCCTCACTGCTGCCCACGCGCAGCAGGGCAAACATACCCAGCAGCGCCAGACCGATGTCGGCGATGAAGTAGGCGGAGAAGCCCGCCAGCCACTGAGGGCCGGCCTCTATGCCCAGATAGGGCGGGAAGATCACGTTGCCCGCGCCGAAGAACATGGAAAACAGCGCAAAGCCCACGACAATGATATCCCGGATGGTGTTGTTTTTCTTCTGCATAGTTCCTTTTCTCTCCTTTGTTACAAGTTTTGCTGAACACTGGTCATGCAAAACGTAAATATAGGGTAACATTTTTTTCATGACTATGGAATTGAGCGTTATTGATGGGGGCATGAAAAAAACTGATGGCGCGAAAAATATTTACAAGAAACTGGATAAAACCGGCAGAGAATTGACAAAAACCCTGTTGAAAACGACTTCGCGTTGTGATATATTGAAAAATACTTCTAAAACAATTGTGCAAAATGTCGAAAGCGAGGTTCCTATGGATGATAGCAAGCTGCGGGCGCTGCTGACGGCCGTACAGTGCGGCAGCTTTGGAAAGGCCGCCGCGCAGCTGGGATACACCCAGTCGGCCATGACCCATCTGGTCAGCAAGCTGGAGGCGGAGCTGGGCTGTACGCTGCTGCTGCGCAGCAGCAAGGGCGTCCGCCTGTCGGAGGAGGGGGAGCATCTGCTGCCCTATATCCAGAGTGTCATCGACGCCTGCGACACCCTGCGGCGGGAGGCGGAGGAGCAGGGCCAGACCTACGGCCGCACCCTGCGCATCGGCTGCTTTGCCAGCATCGCCCGGGCCCGGCTGCCGGAGCTGCTGCGGAGGTTCCGCAAGCAGCACCCGGAGATCAAGGTGGACGTGCTGGTGCAGGGCAACGAGCTGGCCGCCGCGCTGGAGGAGGACCGCATCCAGCTGGCCATCGTAGACGAGGTCTGCGCCCGGGGCTTCCAGTGGACGCCGCTGACGGACGCGCCGCTGGTGGCGGTGACACCGCCGGACTTCCCGTGGCGGGAGGACACCATCTCTCTGGCCCGGCTGCTGCAGGAGCCGTTCCTGTCCAGCCCCGAGCAGTATGTGGAGCAGTACCTGCCCGCGGATACCCCCCGGCTGGAGGTGACGGCCTCCGACGACGGGGCCATACTGTCCATGGTGGCGGGGGGCTTGGGCGTGTCGGTGCTGTCCGCCTTCTCGCTGGCGGGGTACGAGAATCAGGTAAAGGTCATCCCGCTGGATCAGCCGCTGTCCCGGCGGCTGGGCGTGGCGGTGAAGGCTATGCCGGCGACCAACTCCCCGGCAAGGCTGTTCCTGTCGTTCCTGAAGCGGCAGTATCAGGGCGCGCTGCCCGAAGCAAAGTGAAAAAGAGCCGTCCCCGGCACAGCCGGGGACGGCTCTTTTCGTTGTGAGATTCAGTCCAGCGGCGCCGGAACGGCGTCGGCGGGGATAGGGCAGGTATAGCCCCCGGCGGTGCGCTTGAGGAACTCCGCCTTGGCCTGGGCCAGCAGCTCCGGCTGCTCCATTAGGTCGATGGCGGCGGCGCACAGCACCTTGCCGGCGTGGACAGTGGCCTTGTGGGCCATGGGCGTCTTGTTGCAGGATACCACCTGCCAGCTGTGGCAGGGCACATGGTTGGGCCACACCGCCACATGGATCTGGGCCGTGGGGCACTGATAGCTGACGTCGCCCACGTCGGTGGAGCCGGCGTTGAAGGCGGGGCCCTGGTACAGCGGCATCAGGAAGTCGTTGAAATGGCCGGTCTGCATGGCCTTCACCTTCTCGGCAAAGGCGGGATCGTTCTCCGCGCCTACGCCGCCGGGGACATCCCGGCCCTGATAGGTGCCGGACAGCGCCTCCATGAAGGCATGCTCCTCCGCCGTGCAGGACGGCACCCCCAGCTGGGCAAAGTTGTCGTACAGCACCTTCTCCAGCGCGTGGTTGCACACGGTGTCGGACAGGCCGTCCACAAAGCGGCGCTCGATGGTGGTGTCCGTCATCAGCGCAGCGCCCTGGGCGATCTTGTCCACCCGCTGATGCAGGGCCATGCAGTCCTTGACGAAGTTGGAGCGGATCATGTACAGGACGCTGGCCTGGTGCTGCACCACGTTGGGGCTGGCGCCGCCGGCGTCCAGAATGGAGTAGTGTACCCGGGCGTCACGGGGCATGTGCTCCCGCAGGAACTGGACGCCCACGTTCATCAGCTCCACGGCGTCCAGCGCGCTGCGCCCCCGCTCCGGTGCGGTGGACGCCTGGGACGCCAGACCGTGGAACGTATAGACCATCTGGATGCAGGAGTTGGTGGAGCCGGTGGCGACCTCGCTGCTGTCGCCGGGGTGCCAGGTCAGCGCCGCGTCCAGCCCGTACCACAGGCCCTCCCGGGCCATGTAGGCCTTGGAGGCCACGCCCTCCTCGCCGGGGCAGCCGTACAGGATGACGGTGCCGCTCTTGCCGGCCTGGGCCAGATACTGCTTCAGACCGATGGCGGCGGCCATGGCCCCGGCGCCCAGCAGGTTATGGCCGCAGCCGTGACCGCTGCCGCCCTTCACCAGCTCGTGATACTCGGTGCTGCCCGCCGCCTGCGAAAGGCCCGACAGGGCGTCGTACTCCGCCAGCAGGCCGATGACCGGCTTGCCGCTGCCGTAGGAGGCGGAAAAGGCAGTGGGGATGCCGCAGACGCCCTCCTCCACCTGAAAGCCCTCGTCCTTCAGCACCTTGACGAACAGGGCGGCGGACTTCACCTCCTGCATGGACAGCTCGGCGTAGTCCCAGATGGCGTCCGCCACCTCTGCCACCAGTTCCTTCTTATCATCAATGGCGGCCAGCGCCGCCTTTTTTGCTTCGTTCATCGTCTGCTCCTTTTCACAGCACCTTCTTCAGGAAATCCTGAAGCCGGGGACTCTGGGGATGGTCAAAAATATCTGACGGCGTGTCCTGCTCGGCGATCTTCCCGGCGTCCATGAACAGCACGCGGCTGCCCACCTCCCGGGCGAAGGCCATCTCGTGGGTCACCACCACCATGGTCATGCCGGACTGTGCCAGCTCCTTCATGACCTCCAGCACCTCGCCCACCATCTCCGGGTCCAGCGCGGAGGTAGGCTCGTCGAACAGCATGACCTCCGGCTCCATAGCCAGCGCCCGGACGATGGCCACGCGCTGCTTCTGCCCACCGGACAGCTGGGCCGGCCAGTCGAGGGCGCGGTCGGCAAGACCCACCCGCTGCAGCAAGGCCATGGCCTTCTCCTCCGCCTCACCCTTGGGCTGCTTTTTGATCTTGATGGGCGCCATGGTCAGGTTGTCCAGCACCGTCTTGTTGGGAAACAGGTTGAAATGCTGGAACACCATGCCCATCTTCTGCCGGTGCAGGGGCAGGTCCACCTTTTTGCCGGTGATGTCCACGCCGTCGAAGATGATGGAGCCGGACGTGGGCGTTTCCAGCAGGTTCAGGCTCCGCAGGAACGTGCTCTTGCCGCCGCCGGAGGGGCCGATGACGGCCATGACATCGCCCTTGCAGATGTCCACGGTCACGCCGTCCAGCGCCTTGACGTCGCCGCCGTTGTAGTATTTTTTCAGGTCATGCACCTGAATGAGTGCCTGTGCCATCAGATATGCACCTCCCGCTGCTGCTTGCGCCTGCGTTCGTAGCCGCTGTGCCGGTCGGCCCGCTGCATCTTCCGCTCAAAGTGTCCGAATACCTTGCTGAGGATGAACGTCATCAGGAAGTAGATGATACCCACGATCACCAGCGGCTCGATGGGCAGGTAGGTGGGGCCCTTTACCACCAGATACTGGGTCATCAGGTCGCCGATGAAGAACGTGGAGCCAAGGGACGTGTCCTTGACGATCATGATGAACTCGTTGCCCAGCGCCGGCAGGATGTTTTTCACCGCCTGGGGCACCACCACGAACCACATGGCCCTGCTCTCGCTGAAGCCGAGGCTCAGGGCGGCCTCCTTCTGACCGGGATCCACCGCCTGGATGCCGGAACGGATGACCTCCGACACATAGGCGGCGCTGTTGCAGATCAGGGCGATGGCGATGCAGAGGAACTTCTGCTTCGTCAGGGCGGGGATCAGCATGGGCAGCCCGAAATAGAAGAAGTACAGCTGCAGCAGCATGGGTGTGCCGCGGATGATCTCGATGTAGATAGTGGACAGCCACCGCAGCGGCGGTATCTTCGACATCTTCATCAGCGCCAGCACGGAGGCAAACACCGCGCCGAAGACCACGGTGATGGCCGCCAGCGCCAGTGTGTACTCCACGCCGTCGATGAGGAACTTGTCCCAGTATTTCAGGAACAGCGCGGCCATCTTTTCAAAGTCGATGAATTTCATGATCGTTCTCCCTCAGTCTCAGGGACCGGCGGCGGATACAGGGGGGTGTATCCGCCACCGGTCATATCGGCACGGGACTCAGCCCAGTGTCAGCTCCTGCGCGTTCTCGCTCTTGCCCAGCTCCACGGCGTCCTTGTACCAGCCGTCGTACAGGTTGGCGTCCTTGGCCTGCGCCAGAATGGCGTTCACCGCGTCCAGCAGCTCCGTCTCGCCCTTCTGCATCATGATGACGTTGGCGGAGTACTCGGCCTTTACGTCAAACTCCCAGGTGCAGATGGCCAGATCGGGGTTGGCGTCGATGATCATCTCCGCGTTGCCGTAGGCCACGGCCAGCGCCTCGATGTTGCCGCTCTTCAGCTCCATAACGCCCACAGTGATATCGCCGATAGCGATGGGGTTGGCGTCCGTCAGCTGCTCGGTGACCAGCTGCATCTGCAGGGAGGCGTTCTGAGCGCCCACGTCCTGACCGGCCAGATCCTCGGGGGAGGTGTACTTGTCGGCGTTCTCCTTCTTGATCAGCAGGGCCTGTCTCGTCTCGTTCTCGCCGGCGTAGTAGTAGTCGCTGAGCTCGTAGTTCTGCGCTCTCTCCTCCGTCCAGGAGTAGCCGGAGATGCTCATGGGTACGGAGCCGGTGTACACGGCGGTCTGGCTGGCGTCAAAGCCCATGGGCTCGATGACCAGCTCCACGCCCAGGTTCTCGGCGATGTACTTGGCCAGGGTGATGTCAAAGCCCACATACTGGTCCTGACCGGTCTTGGAGGAGTCCACGAACTCCATGGGGGAGAAGTCGGGGCTGAGGGCCACGGTCAGCACGCCGTCGGCCTTGATCTTTTCCAGTGCGTTGGCCGGCTCTGTCACGGCGGTGTCCCCGCCGGCAGCATCGCCGTCCGTGTTGGAGGTATCAGGCTGAGCGCCGCAGGCCATCAGGCCCATCGTCATCACCAGCGCCAGCAGCATTGCAAGCAGTTTCTTCATGGTTCTTCCATCCTTTCTGTGTTGTCGCTCCCGCGGGAGCTTTTTGTGTTTCGGGAGCGTGTCTCTCTCGTTGATGGTGCATACTTTATCACTGGCTATCCGCAAAGTCAAGGGAAAATTTGAATAAATATGCATGATTATGCATGTTTGTGGAATATACTTACACACGTCTCTACGGAGGCGCACCACATCGTGCAAATTGACAAGCGCCGGAAAACGGCTGTCCTCCGGAGGAATAACGGCGGCGTACCGCACCGCAGAACGATATAATATGTATCGGAAGATGTTCCGCACTTTAAATGATTAAATTGTCCAAAGCAAGAGGGCACGATCCCTGAAATTGTGTGGAAAACGGCGATTGACAAAAGAATCACAAAGGCATATAATGCGAGCATCAAAGACAAAGGCGTCTTGGAGAGGTACTCTCAGGCGGCTTTGCCTTTTTTTGTGCGCAGCACCCTGAAAAAATCTGACGAAGGAGGCATCTATCATGCGGACGATCATGGGTTTTTGCGGAACATGCAGTGATATTACAGACTTTACCAAGGGTTTGATGCAGGCAGCACCCCGCGGTCATGGGGAAAGCCGCATCGTGGATGTGGGCTGCGGCCTGCTGGGCTACCGCCGCCATGCGTCGGGGGAGCACCCCGCCGTGGAGCTGCAGCCGCTGACGCTGGACGGCAGCTACGCCGTGTGCAGCGGGGACTTCGTCAGCTACGGCGGTCTGCGCGCGGGTCTGCAGGCCCGGGGCTACGCCTTCCGCAGCCGCTGCGACTGCGAGCTGCTGCTGCCCCTGTACCGGGAGTACGGCGTGAACATGTTCGGGATGCTCAACGGCGAATTTGCCGTCATCCTCTTTGACCGCGCCAGCGGCGAGTTCATCGCCGCCCGGGACTGCGCCGGTCAGCGCCCTCTGTACTACGGGCAGGATGACGCCGGGAACACGGTGTTCGCCAGCGAGGCCGAGAGCCTGCTGGGGCTGTGCCGCCGGGTGCTGCCCTTCCCGCCGGGCTGCTACTACCGGAACGGCCGCTTCGTCCGCTTCAACGACAGCGTAGGCGCGGCCTGATGATCCTCAGCCAACCAGTTTCTCTCCTTAAATAAAGCACAAAGCCGCACATCTCAAGGGATGTGCGGCTTTGTGCGTCTCCGGATAAGCATAATGTCTGCATAGCCTGCATAGAAATAGGCCAGCAGCAAACGTGTATGGGAGTGGTGCTCTATCCGAGAGAATCTGGAACAGCGGGCCCAGGAGCTGGCCCTTTACCTCATAGAAAACCGGACCACCGTCCGCGCCGCCGCGAAAAAGTTCGGCGTCAGCAAGTCCACGGTACATAAGGATCTGTCCGAGCGCCTGCCGCTGTACGACCGCGCGCTCTACACGCAGGTGAAGGCGGTGCTGGAGGAGAACAAGGCCCAGCGCCATATCCGGGGCGGACTGGCCACGCGGAAGAAGTACAAAGGTGCATAAAAACCGTCTCTCCATCCGGTATGCCGGATGGAGAGACGGTTTTTTTGTTTACGCCTCCCGGGGCACCTGCTTCATGGACAGGCTGATGCGCTTTTTCTTCTCATCCACGTCCAGCACCACCACCTTGACAATGTCGCCTACGGCCACGATCTCCGAGGGGTGCTTGATGAACTTGCTGCACACCTGGGAGATGTGAACCAGCCCGTCCTGATGGACGCCGATATCCACGAACACGCCGAAGTCGATGACGTTGCGGACAGTGCCGGTGAGCACCATGCCCGGCTTCAGATCCTTCATGTCCAGCACGTCGGTGCGCAGGATGGGAGCGGGCAGGTCGTCCCGCACGTCCCGACCGGGCTTCAGCAGCTCCTTCACCACGTCCCGCAGGGTGGGCAGGCCGATGCCCAGCTGCCTGGCCACCTTCTCCTCACCCAGCAGCTTTACCTTCTGGGCCAGCAGGGGGATGCCGCCGTTTTTCACGTCCGCCGGCGTGCAGCCGCACAGGGCCAGCAGCTGCTCCGCCGCGGCGTAGCTCTCCGGGTGGACGCCGGTGTTGTCCAGCACGTTCCGGCTCTCCGGCACCCGCAGGAAGCCGGCGCACTGCTCAAAGGCCTTTGGCCCCAGCTTCGGCACCTTCAGAAGCCGCTTCCGGTCGGGGAAGATGCCGTTGTCCTCCCGGTATTTCACGATGTTTTTGGCGGTGGCGGCGGTGAGGCCGGACACCCGGCTCAAAAGGCTGGCGGAGGCGGTGTTCACGTCCACGCCCACGGTGTTGACGCAGTCCTCCACCACGCCGGACAGCGTCTCGTCCAGCCGCTTCTGGGGCATGTCGTGCTGGTATTGGCCCACGCCGATGGCCTTGGGGTCGATCTTCACCAGCTCCGCCAGCGGGTCCTGCATCCGCCGGGCGATGGACACGGCGCTGCGCAGGTTCACGTCGTAGTCGGGGAACTCCTCCGCCGCCAGCTTGCTGGCGGAGTATACGGAGGCCCCGGCCTCGTTGACGATCATGTAGCTGACGCCGGGCAGGCCGTGGAGCATCTCCACCGTCATCTGCTCCGTCTCCCGGCTGGCGGTGCCGTTGCCGATGGCGATGTGCTCCACATGGCAGCGGCGGGCCATGGCGGTGAGCCGGGCGATGGCCTCCTTCTTCTGCCGCTCGCCGTAGGTGGGATAGACCACGGTGGTGTCCAGCACCTTGCCGGTGCCGTCGATCACCGCCACCTTGCAGCCGTGGGCGTAGCCGGGATCCAGCCCCATGGTGACGTGTCCCTTTACCGGCGGCTGCATCAGCAGGGGCTTCAGATTCAGGGCGAACTGCCCGATGGCCCCCTCATTGGCGGTGTCCGTCAGGGCGGAGCGGGCCTCCCGCTCCAGCGAGGGGAAGATCAGCCGGTCGTAGGCGTCCTCGCAGGCGGCGGCGACGAACTCCGCCGCCGGTGTGCGGGGCTTCACCACCGCCGTGCGCAGCGCGTGCAGCGCCGCCTCCCGATCCAGCAGCACCGCCACGGAGAGGAAACCCTCCTTTTCGCCCCGGTTGACGGCCAGGATCTGGTGGCCCGCCAGCTTGGGCAGCGGCTGATCGAAGTCGTAGTACAGCCGGTACACGCTGTCCTCCTCCTTGGCGGCCAGACTGCGCAGGTGTCCCTGCCGCATCAGCAGGCCCCGCAGCGATTTCCGGATGTCCGCGTCGTCGGACAGCAGCTCCGCAATGATGTCGCTGGCGCCCTGCAAGGCGTCCGCCAAGGTCTCCACGCCCTTTTCCGGGTCGATGTATGCCCCGGCGGCGTCCTCCGGCGCGGGGCCATCCTTCTCCTGCGCCAACAGCAGCAGCGCCAGCGGCTCCAGCCCCTTCTCCCGGGCGATGGTGGCACGGGTGCGCCGCTTCTGCTTGTGGGGGCGGTACAGATCCTCCACCTCCGCCAGCGTGGCGGCGTTGTCGATGGCGGCGGACAGCTCCTCCGTCAGCTTGCCCTGCCCGTCGATGGCGGACTTCACCTCCTGCCGCCGCGTCTCCAGATTCCGCAGATAGCGCAGCCGGTCCTCCAGCTTCCGCAGGGCGGTGTCGTCCATGGAGCCGTGCTGCTCCTTGCGGTAGCGGGCGATGAACGGGATGGTGTTGCCCTCGTCCAGCAGGGCGATGACGTTTTCAATGTACTGCTGGGGCTTGCCCAGCTCCTTGGCCAGTATCTGGGGAATGGTCTGCATAAAGGCTCCTTTCAGACAGCTTTGCCCGCGCACAGCGCGGGCAAAAGGGATAGCTTCCGTATGTATTTGCGATCTGCCCTCACTTCTTGTGGTACAGGGACTTGACCTCGTATTTCGGCTCACAGCTGACATTGATGCCCAGCCGCTTGTACAGCTTGGCGTCCTCTTCCGAGATGATGACGGAGAAGTGAGCGTCGCAGCCCCGCAGCTTTTTCAGCTGTTCCTGCACCATGGCGGCCAGCGGGTTGGTCAGGCCCGAGATGGCCAGCGCGATCAGCACCTCGTCGGAGTGGAGCCGGGGGTTGCGGTGGCCCAGATAGTCGGTTTTCATGGCGCTGATAGGCTCGATAACGGAGGAGGGGATGAGGTCCAGCTTGTGGTCGATGCCCGCCATGTGCTTCAGGGCGTTGAGCAGCAGCGCCGCCGACGCGCCCAGCAGGGGGGAGGTCTTGCCGGTAACGACGCAGCCGTCCGGCAGCACCATGGCGCCGGCGGGCTTGCCGGTCAGCTCCGCCTTCTCCAGCGAAGCGCCCACGGCGGGGCACAGCTCCGGCGTCACGCCGGCCTGCTGCATCACCAGCTCCAGCTTCCGCACCACGCACTCGTCGGCCTGTCCCTTGGCCCGCTCCACGCACCCGGCGTAGTAGCGGCGCAGGATCTCCATGCGGCTGGCCTCCTGACAGGCGTCGTCGTCCACGATGGCGAAGCCCGCCATGTTCACGCCCATGTCCGTGGGGGACTTGTAGGGGCACTCGCCCTGGATCTTCCGGAACATGGCGGCCAGCACGGGGAAGATCTCCACGTCCCGGTTGTAGTTGACGGTGGTGACGCCGTAGGCCTCCAGGTGGAACGGATCGATCATGTTCACGTCGTTGAGATCGGCGGTGGCGGCCTCGTAGGCCAGGTTCACCGGATGCTTCAGGGGCAGGTTCCAGATGGGGAACGTCTCATACTTGGCGTAGCCCGCGGGGATGCCCCGGCGGTTGTCGTGGTACAGCTGGCTCAGACAGGTGGCCATCTTGCCGCTGCCGGGGCCGGGAGCCGTCACCACGATGAGGGGACGGGTCGTCTCGATATAGTCGTTGCGGCCCAGTCCCTCGTCGGAGACGATGTGGGCCACGTCGGAGGGATACCCGGCGATGGGATAGTGCCGGTAGCTCTTGACGCCCAGCGTGTCCAGCCGCTTGATGAAGGCGTCCGCCGCCGGCTGCCCGGCGTACTGGGTGATGACCACGGAGCCTACATAGAACCCCAGATCCCGGAACACGTCGATGAGCCGCAGCACGTCGGCGTCGTAGCTGATGCCCAGGTCGCCCCGCATCTTGTTCTTTTCGATGTCGCCGGCGCAGATGGCCACCACGATCTCCACGTCGTCCTTCAGCGTCCGCAGCATCCGGATCTTGCTGTCCGGCTGGAAGCCCGGCAGCACCCGGGACGCGTGGTAGTCGTCGAACAGCTTGCCGCCGAACTCCAGATACAGCTTGCCGCCGAACTGGGCGCGCCGCGCCGTGATGTGCTCCGCCTGCAGCTGCAGGTATTTGTCGTTGTCAAAACCGATCTTCATCTCCGTATCCCCCGTTTACTCAAAAACTCGACTCATTATACAACATCCTGTGTCTGCGGGAAAGAAAAAATCCCACTTTTTCGCAGGGAAAAATAGCCGAACTTATTCGTTCTTTTTTGGCAAAACCCACCGTTGCAATTTGACACATGCGGGGGTATACTAAAAAATACACCCCTACCATCGGTTGACAAGGGCAGGCGTGTTTGCCCTTGTTAACCGATGGTATTTCTGCAGGAGGAGCACCCATGCGATTTCACGTTGTCTGGCGCAAGAGCCACGAGCCGGAGTCGGCCTATCGCGACTTTTTCGAGACCAACGACATCTATGAGGCCAAGGACTTTGCCATGCGTCTGGCCTTCGACGAGACGAATCTCGTCTACGTCCGGGACGAGCAGCGCGGCGAGATCGTCCGGGACTTCGACGCCGAGGTCTACCGCTGAACGCCACATTATATAATATAGAAAGAAACCCATCGCCTCCGGCCATACTAAGGCCGGAGGTGATTTTTCATGCCCAAAAAGAGCAGCGGCTTTCCCTACGACGCCACGCCGGACGTCCATCAGTTCCGGGGCGTGCCGGAGAGCTGCTTCGATCTGGTGAATATGTATGGCACCTACAACATCCAGCCCACCAGCGACACGGAGCATCTGTTCCCGCTGATCGGTCCGGGGCTGCCCCGCGGCTGGCGGGACATGCACCTGGGCAAGCCGGAGATCGAGGACCTCCCGTAAGCGCGCAGGCGGCGTCCGAAAAAGCGGACGCCGCCTGTGCTTTGCCGGAAAAAGGGAACTTTTGCGCGGAAAAAATCCGGGATACTTTGGCCATTTAAAGCGCAGCTCGTGACAATGCACATATAATTGTTATTTTTTTAGCAACTCCCACAATTGACGCATTTTTCACAAACTTGTATAATACAAATAAACTGGTAAGACCAGTTGGCGCGTTTTCGCGCCAAAAAGGACCCTACGAAGGGCAGGAGGCACTATGTATACCCTTGGCATCGACATCGGCAGCACCACATCCAAGTGCGCCGTGATCAAAGACGGAACGGAGCTGGCGGGCAGGAGCCTGCAGCGGGGCGGACTGGGCACCGACGGCCCGGCGGAGGCGCTGGCGGAGCTGTGGCGCACCTGCGGCCTGACCCAGGCGGACATGGCCCGCACCGTGGTCACCGGCTATGGCCGGAAGAACTATGAGGGCGCGGACAGCGAGATCAGCGAGCTGACGGCCCACGCGCTGGGCGGCCGGTTCGTGTTCCCCGACCTGCGGACGGTCATCGACATCGGCGGGCAGGACGCCAAGGTCATCGCCCTGACCCCCTCCGGCAAGATGTCCAACTTTGTGATGAACGACAAGTGCGCCGCCGGCACCGGCCGGTTTCTGGACGTGATGGCGTCCATCCTCCGGATGGACGTGGACGAGCTGGGGGACTGCGCCGCGCAGGCCACGGCTCCCGCCGCCATCTCCAGCACCTGCACGGTGTTCGCCGAGAGCGAGGTCATCAGCCAGATGGCCGCCGGCGTCAAACGGCCCGATCTGGTGGCGGGCATCTGCCGCAGCGTGGCCAGCCGCGTGGCGGCGCTGGCCCGGCGCGCCGGTGTGACGGAGCGCGTGTGCATGTCCGGCGGCGTGGCGAAAAACAGCGCCGTGCGGCAGGCCATCAGCGAGGAGCTGGGCGTTCCGGTGAGCTTTGACCCGCTGGCCCAGTATTTCGGCGCCATCGGCGCGGCCCTCTGGGCATATAAGGAAGCAAACAAGTAAAGAGTTTAGATATTGCGGAACAAGGAGGAAATGAAATGGCAGAAGAAGTGAAGAAGGCCCCGAAGCCGGTGGATGTGAACTCCGCCAAGTATAAGCTGGGCAAGATCGCGGCGGACGCCTATGTGGACGCCATCGAGGCCAAGAAGCGGGGCGAGAAGGTGGCATGGGTGTCCAGCAACTTCCCCGTGGAGATCCCGGAGACCATGGGCATCGCCACCGTGTACCCCGAGAATCAGGCCGCCGGCATCGCCGCCCGCGGCGCCGGTACCCGCATGTGCGAGGTGGCGGAGTCCGAGGGCTACTCCAACGACATCTGCGCCTACGCCCGCGTGTCTCTGGCCTATGCCAAGCTGAAGTCCTGTCCCGAGCAGGACGTGGCCATGCCCGACGTACTGCTGTGCTGCAGCAACATCTGCTCCTGCATGATCAAGTGGTACGAGAATCTGGCCCGCGAGCTGAACATCCCCATGATCCTGCTGGATATCCCCTTCAACCCCGACTACGAGGTGTCCGATGCCGAGGTGGCCTACGTCACCGGCCAGTTCTGGGATGCCGTCCATCAGCTGGAGGAGATCACCGGCAAGAAGTGGTCTGACGAGAAGTTCAAGGAAGTCACCGGCTTCTCCTGCCGCTCCAGCCGCGCATGGCTGGCGGCCACCGGCTGCGCCAAGTATGTGCCCTCTCCCT
>OIXG01000996.1_pt1 | contig 30216 bp, 22 predicted proteins | sample 1587731 | NCBI WGS metagenome assembly OIXG01 (sample SAMEA3888908, study PRJEB22519) | human gut metagenome | biome: human gut; feature: human-associated habitat; material: faeces | place: Denmark | collected 2010 | reverse complement strand
TTTCCGATGTTAAGAACCCTTTTCTGGTGCTTATTTTGCATAAGCTACAAAACTTTATCAGTTTTGTGTTCTTACATTGTTTAATTTACAAGGTACACGCCGCTGCGCCTCTCGGCGACAGCTTGTTTATACTAGCACACGCAGTTCGCTTTGTCAAGAACTTTTTTCAAACTTTTTTCGGAAGTTTGTTTTGTTCTTGGCGTTCCCCGCGAGCGCTTTGCTAATATACCACCCAAATCGACGGCTGTCAACAACTTTTTTCACATTTTCGTAAAAAATTTTTCGCCCCATTTTCGGGCACTAAATATTGTGGTTTTTTCCGGTTATACTACGCAATATGCAAACCGACTTCTTTCACAGCGGCTCCAATGACGGGCCGCACCCGCGCCCGCAGCCGCAGTATGACGTGCCGGTCACGGCGGGCGAGCTGAAAAAAATATTTTCCGACTGCGACGATTTTGAGGCACGGACGGTACGCATCGGCCTCGAGAGCCGCCTGACGGTGACCGTCTGCTGGCTCGACGGCGTAGTCTCTGCGGGTGACGTGTCCACGGACGTGCTGCGCCCGCTGACGGAGGGCGGCCGCCTGGCGGACATTACCTCCACGCGCGAGGCCGTGCACCGGATCGAACAGGGCGCTGTCTACAGCTGCTCGACGCGTACGCGCGCGAAGATGGACGACGCGGTCTTTGATCTGACCAACGGCTCGGTCGCGCTCGTGTTCGATGCGCAGCGCAAGGCCGTCACGTTCGAGGTGCGCACTTCGAATGTGCGCGCAGTGTCGGAGCCGACGATCGAAAAATCCGTCAGTGGATCGAAGGACGCCTTTGTCGAGACGCTGCGCATCAACACCTCTCTCGTGCGGCGTAAGCTGCACACCCCGGCGCTGAAGCTGCAGCAGACGGTCGTCGGCCGGCAGTCGGAGACGACGGTGGCGGTGCTGTATGTGGACGGCATCGCAGACCCCGCGCGCGTGCAGCGGATCCTTGACAGGCTCGACACCATCGACGAGCAGGCGCTGCTCGGCCGCGGCGACCTGGAGCCGTATCTGACGCATCGGCCGCGGGCGCTGCTGCCGCAGCTGGGCCAGACGGAGCGCCCGGACAAATTCGCCGGCGCGCTGCTCGATGGCTGCGTGGGTCTGCTGGTGGACGGACTGCCGATGGGCTACCTGCTGCCGACGACGTTCCACCTGCTGATGCACGCGCCGGAGGACGAATCGCACCACTACCTTCTGGCCTCGGCGCTGATCGTGCTGCGGTACTTTGCGCTGGCGATCTCGCTGATGTTCCCGGCGCTGTACGTGGCTGTAGCGATGTACCACCAGGAGATGATCCCGGCGAAACTGCTGCTGTCGGTCATTCAGGCCAAGCAGCAGGTGCCGTTTTCGGTGCCGACGATCATTTTGTTCATGCTCATCGCCTTCGAGCTGCTGCAGGAGGCCGGGCTGCGGCTGCCGAACTCGATCGGCCAGACGGTGTCGATCATCGGGGCGCTGCTCGTTGGCCAGTCAGCCGTGGACGCGAAGGTGGTCAGCCCGGTGGCGATCATCGTCGTGGCGCTCGCGGGTATCGCCGGCTACACGCTGCCGAATCAGGAGCTGAGCAACGCCGTGCGTCTGCTGCGGCTGGGCCTGGTGCTGGCGGCGGCGCTGGCGGGATTGTTCGGTATTCTGGCAATGCTGGGGCTCGTGATCTGGTACCTGTGCACGATCGACAGCGACGGCGTGGCGTATATGGCCCCGTTCGTAGACAGCGAACGGCCGACAGTCTTCCGCACGCTACTGCGCCGGCCGCAGCCGGATGAAAAATTCCGCCCGCCGGAATACGGCAGCCCCAACCGCCGGCGGCAGAGATAGGGCACACCATATAATATAAGGAGGGATGATCCATGCGGCGCAGACGGACGCTGGCGCTGCTGCTGGCAGCGGGCATGCTGTGCAGCGGGTGCAGCACCGGCGCGATCTCGAGCAATTACCGCGCGGTCGAGGATCTGGAGCTGATCCAGACGATCGGCGTAGACCGCGCGCCGGAGGGCGTGTGCCTGAGTGCGGCGACGGGCAAGGCGTGCGAGAACGAGGCGCCGAAGCGCATGACGCAGTCCGGCGTGTCGATGCTCGCGGCGCTCGACCAGTTGCAGGACCGCACGCCGAGCGCGGGGCTTTTTTACGCGCAGACGAGCTACCTGCTCCTCGGCGAGGAGGCAGCCGCCGCGGGCGGGCTCACGCCGCTGCTGGACTTCATCGCGCGCGACCCGGACATGCGCCTGAGCGCGCCGCTGTTCATCGTGCGCGGCGGCACGGCGCAGCAGGCGGTCATGGAGACGGGCGACGACAAGACCGACGTGACGGAGGCGCTCGCCGCGCTGGAAAAGGACATCACGCTCGACGGCACGAGCCACGCCTACTCCTGCACGGACATCGCCCGCGCGCTCGCGGGCAGCGGCTGCGCCGTGGTGGGCGCCGTGGCGTGCGTGCGCACGCCGGAGAGCGAGGGCGGCAAGCTGGCGCTCGCTCCGGCGGGGTATGCGATCTTTCGCGACGGGGACTATGTCGGCAGCATCGAGCCGGAGACGGCGCACGGGGCCAGCATGCTCCTCGGCGTGGCCGGGCACGGCAACCTCGCCGTCACCGACCGTGACGGCAGCACCGTCATGCTCACGCTCGACACATGCAAGACAAACTTCCGCCCGGTGTGGGGCGACGACGGCACGCTCGCGCGCGTGGACGTGACGCTGAAGCTGCGCGCGGGCATCGCCGAGCTGCGCGCGCCGCGCCGGATCACGGCGCGCGAATATCAGGACGAGCTCAACGCGGCGCTTGCCGCCCTCGTGACCGGCTGGGCGGAGGACGTGATCGCCGCGTCGCAGGCACTGGGCGCGGACTTTCTCGGCGTGGGGCAGGCGCTCGCCATCGGCTGTGGGCGCAGATGGGCTGCCATCCGCGACGACTGGCCGGCCGTGTGGCAGAGCGTGCCGGTGCACGTGACGGTCAAGGCCGACGTGGGCCGGACGTTTGACCTGCGCGACGGCATCGACACATCGGGAGGCGGAACATGACGGGACTTCAACTCACGCGGCGGCAGTACTACGCGCTGTGCACGATGGTGCTGCTCTCGCCGCTGCTGCACCTCGTGCCGCGCAAGACGACCGCAGAGACCGGCTGCTGCGGCTGGCTGTGTGCGCTGGTGGCGCTGGTGCCGCTGCTGCTGTTCGCGTGGATGCTTGAGGGCATTCTGCACCGCGGGCGGCCGGGCGAGGGCATCGGCGAGATCACGCTGCGCGCACTCGGCCCGGTCGCGGGGCGCGTGCTGCTGGGCGTCTACGCGCTGTGGTTTCTGCTCTACAGCGCGTTTGCGCTGCGCATCGGGGCAGAGCGGTTCATCGAGACAGTGTTCCCGCTGAGCCGGCCGTGGCCGTTCGTGGTGACGATCTTGGCCATGGCGGTCTGCGGCGCGCTCGGGCGCACGAAGGCGCTTTTCCGTGCCTCGGAGATTTTTCTGCCGCTGCTGATGCTCGTGCTGGTGCTGGTGCTGGTATTCGCGGCACCGGGGCTGAACGTGAAGAATCTGCTGCCCGTGACGGTGCAGGAGCTCCCCGGCGTTGCGCGCAGCGGGCTGACGGTGTTCGGCATCGGGGCGGCGGTGCTGTTTTTCGGCGCGTTCACTGGCGGGCGCACCCCGCCCGCGCCCGGGCGGGGACGCGCGGCCGTGTGGTGGTGCGTGCGCATCTGCGTGCTCGTGACGCTGCTGAGCGCGTTCACGATCGACATTCTCGGCGCGGAGCTGACGGCCAAGCTCAACCACCCGTTTTTCACCATGCTGCGCAACGTGAGCCTGTTTCACGCGGTCGAACGCTTCGGCGCGCTCGTGATCGGGCTGTGGGTGCTGCCGGACTTTGTACTCGTGTCGATGCTGCTGACGCTGGCAGTCAACTGTCTGCGCGCGGCGGGAACGCACGACGGGCGGCTGTTCGCGCAGAAAAACCCGCCCGCGCTTGTGCTCCTGTGTGCGGCAGCGGCCGGGGCGGGCGCGCTGTTTCTGGCGCAGAACGCGTTTGAGACCGATGCGCTGCAGACAGATGTCGTGCCGGTCGTAAACATCGTCCTGCTTGGCATCGGCACAGTCGGGATGTATCTGGTCGGCCGGGCGCGCGGGAAAATTTAAGTGCAAGACCGCCCTGCCAGGTGTCCGGCAGGGCGGTCGCTACATGTCTGGTCTATATGGATTGCATGCTCACGGGGCGAGGCGGTCGCGCCAGCGGGCGGTGAGCCGCTCGAGCTCCTCGGAAAAGGCGTTCAGCCCCTTGTTCGGGCAGCCGGCGCAGCGGCGCACAAGGGCCGTGAGCTCACCGAGCGCGCGCTGCAGCCGCGCGTAAGCCGGACTCTCGCGGCGCTTGCCGGCAGCGGCGGCCTGGCGCGCCTCGTCATGATGGATGGGCCGCGGCGGGGCTACATACGTATAGGCCCCCGCGGCGAGGTCAAACTCGCTGCCGCTGTAGGGCGCGTCCGCGTCATAGCCGTACTCGCTGCGCAGGCAGGCGGCGAACGCCGTGCAGGCATCGTCGTCACCGTGGTTGACGAACACGTGCGCGGGCTTTTGCTCCATGGCGTTGATCCAATTGAGCAGCCCCTGCTTATCCGCATGGCCGCTCACGCCGGGCAGGACGGTGATCTCCGCGTGCACGGCGATCTCGTCGCCGAAGATCTTCACGCTCTCGGCGCCGTCGTGCAGCTTGCGGCCGAGCGTGCCGACCGCCTGATAGCCCACAAACAGCACCGTGCACTCCGGCCGCCAGAGGTTATACTTCAGATGGTGACGGATGCGGCCGGCGTCGCACATGCCGCTCGAGGAGAGGATGACCTTGGGCGTCTTGTCGGTGTTGAGCGCCATGGAGTCCTCTTTCGTGACGGCGGTGTGCAGGTCGTCAAAATACAGCGGGTTGACGCCGCTGCGGATGAGCGCGCATGCCTCGTCGTCGAGAAAGCTTGTGTCCGTCTGCAGGAAAACGCGCGTGGCCTCGTTGGCGAGCGGGCTGTCGACATACACGGGGAAGTGCGGGTGGCCGTGCACCATGCCGGCATCCTTGATCTGGCGGATGAAATACAGCAGCTCCTGCGTGCGGCCGACGGCGAACGACGGGATGACCACGTTGCCGCCGCGGTCGAGCGTGCGCTGGATGCAGTCCGCGAGCGCGGCCAGATAGTCCACGCGCGGGCCGTGACTGCGGTCGCCGTAGGTCGACTCGATGAGCACGTAGTCCGCGCCCGAGACGGTCTGCGGGTCGCGGATGATGGGCTGGTCGGTGTTGCCGATGTCGCCGGAAAAGACGATCTTCTTTTCCGCGCCGCCCTCGGTGAGCCATGCCTCGATGCACGCGCTGCCGAGCAGATGGCCGACATCCGTGAAGCGGATGATGATGTTCTCCCCGACCTGAATGCGCTTGCCGTAGCCGCACGGGCGCAGCAGACGCAGCACGCCCTCCACGTCCTCGAGCGTATACAGCGGCTCGGGCGCCGGCTGGCCGGCGCGGGCGGCCTTGCGTCCCTTCCACTCGGCCTCGGACATCTGGATGTGCGCCGCATCGCGCAGCATGATGCCGCACAGGTCGCATGTCGCCTCCGTGGCGTAGACCGTGCCGCGGAAGCCCTGCTTATACAGCAGCGGCAGGTGGCCGGTGTGATCCATGTGCGCGTGCGTGACGAGCACGAACTCGATCTGCGCCGCCGGGACGGGGATGGCGATGTTCTCAAACAGGTCGCGTCCCTGCTCCATGCCGCAGTCGATCAGGCCGTAGTGCCCGCCGATCTCAAGCAGAGTGCAGCTGCCGGTCACCTCGTGGTCGGCGCGGATAAATGTCAGCTTCATGGGTTCACTCCTTCCGGTTTTCTTTCCCTGATTTTAACACACCCGCGTGCCGAGCGCAACCGCGGCGCGAAAAGTTCACAAATAGCGCCATACCCCGGCGGGGTTCTTCGTCCCGCCGGGGTATGGCATTGCTTATTCACTTTCGAGCCGCAGCAGGGCCTCGCGGTACTGCACCGTGACCTTGTCGCTCCAGCCGCACCAGTAGTCGATCGCCTCCGATGCGTGCCCACTTGTCAGCCCGTCGAGCACCGTGCGGTACGTCATGCACAGCTCGCGCATGTCCAGCGTGTACGCCACGATGTAATACGTCACGTGCGCAAGCTCGCGCGACGAGCGCAGCAGGACGCGGAAGATCATGTTGTCCGACTCGGCAAACATGCACACCAGAAACTGATTGACCAGGTCCAGAAATTCCGGCTTGTCCTTCTCGCCGTCCGGTGCGTAGGCGATGGCCTCCATCCGCTCGAGCAGCCCGTACAGGTGCCGCATCTGCTCCGTTTTGGGGTTGCAGCCCGTCCAGCGGAACCAGCCGAGCGCGACCATTTCGCGCAGCTCCAGAAACGCATCCACCAGTTCCGGCTGCGGCTTGCCGCCGTGCGTCATGATGGCGGCCAGCGTCTCCAGATTCGCCCGCTCCCAGTAGGGCGCGACATAGGTCGCGTGCCGGGGCACGACCCGCAAAAAACCCAGCCGCTCCAGCTCCTGCAGACCGAGGTGCACGTTCGTCTTGCGCAGACCGTACTGCTCGGCCAGTTCACTCTCCGTCGGCAGCCGGTCGCCCGGTTTGCGCTGCCCGCTGAGGATCTCCTTGAGCATCCGGTCCAGAAACTGTTCTCGTTCCGACCGGTTTTCCGTTTCCTTCTCTTTCGTCATGTTCTCTTTTTCCCCCCGAGACCTCCTGTAGATGCACGCATTGTATTGCATTTTTCGCCCGGTGTAAAGAGAAAATAACAAAATTTTTAAGATTTTCCCATCACTGTACAAAAAACGGGACACTCCGTATCGGAGTGCCCCGTTACCCTTGAAGTATCTAGCTTTTCAGGTGATTATGGGCAGGCTGCGAAACCGACGGCCAGCAGCGTCTGCGCGAGGATGTACGTGAGCATGATGACGAAGTTCTGCTTCGTGGGCTCGGCCTTCTTGACAAAGAGCATGTCGCACAGCGCGCCGTCGGACGCGAGGAAGAACGTCGCGCCGAAAAACGCCACGAGCTTGCCCCACCAGAACGCCGTCAGCAGCGGCAGGATGAGGCTCACGCTCAGCACGCAGAGCATGAGCATATATGCCAGCGCCAGCGGACGCAGCGCGCGCGGAATGTTTCTGCGGCTGTTGGCGTACACAAACGCGGCACCGGCGGCGTAGACCGCGCTGATCACGACGATCCAGACCCAGCCGACGCGAATGACATAGTGCGTGTAGATAAAAATCAGGTAGCACACGTGGCCCAGGAAGAACGAGGACGTGCCGAGGACAAAGAACTTTTTCTTGAGCGGCCAGAGCAGAAACAGATCGCCCAGGCAGCCAAACAGCAGGCCGGCGACCACCCAAAGCGACGGCGTGCAGGAAAAGGCGAGGTAGGCCAGCGCAACGACCGGCATCAGCGCGACCTTGGTCGGCTTGCGCAGGTCGTCATCGCCGCGCCAGCAGCTGATGAGGTGCACGATGGCGAGCACCGCCAGGAACACCGGGAACACCCATTTTAATACGATCATCTTATCCCATCCTATCTCCAATCAGAATGTTTTCGGAATCCGTGCAAGTTTACATCTCGTTCATTGACACGGCATTCCGATGTAATTATAATAGATTTGGAACTTTATCGTCAATGACTATTGGCAATATTTTAATATTTAATATGCTTGAAGGTGTCCGTTCGTGCTTTATTACCTGCTGTGGATTCCCGCCGTGCTCAGCACAGCGTGGATTTATTTTTTGTCCCCGGCGCTGAGCTGCTGGTGGCTGCTGCCGGTTTTAATCGGCTGCTTCGTGGCAGCGAACCTCGTGTACGTGCTGCTGATGTTTGTCTGCACGTGGTTTGCCGGCCCGAATAAAATGTATGCGCACATCAGCCCGTTTTATCACGCACTGACCATGGCGCTCGATGGATGGATCCTCGCGCTCTGCCGCGTGAAGATCCACGTGGAGGGGCTCGAGAAGGTGCCGACGGACACGGAATATCTGTTCGTGAGCAACCACCGCTCGAACTTTGACCCCATGGTGCAGTGGTGGGTGCTGCGGCGCTGGCCGCTGGCGTTCGTGTCCAAGCCGTCGAACATGCGCAAGTTCGTCATCGGCCCGTTCGTGCGCCGGTGCTGCTTTCTGCCGATCGACCGTGAGAACGCGCGCAACGCCCTGACCACGATCAATGCCGCGGCAGACCTCATCCGCGCGCATGAGTGCTCGTTTGCCATCTATCCCGAGGGCACGCGCAGCAAAAGCGGCGAGCTGCTGCCCTGGCACGCGGGCTCGCTCAAGATCGCGCAGAAGGCAGGCGTCCCCATCGTCGTCGCAACGATCGAGGGCACGGAGCGCATCGCGCACAACGTCCCCTGGCGGCGCTCGCACGTGTATGTGCGCATCCGCGAGGTCATCCCGGCCGAGACCGTCAAGGCCACGAAAACGACCGACCTCACCGAAGGCATCCGGAGCAAAATGCTCGCCGAGCTGGGCAAATAATCCTGAAATGTCAAGCATTTTCCTCGTCCGCACGCTTGCGGGCGAGGATTTTTTATACAGGTAAGATAATGTGTCACATTTTTATCAAAAGTGTTGAAATTTGTCGAAATACGTCCTATAATACCAGCTGTCCTCAAAGACCACAGACAGGAGGTTTTTTGCAATGACAACCCACAAAAACATAACACGGATCCTTGCGGTCCTGTTGGCCGTACTGCTGTTCGGCCAGCTCGCCGCGTTCCAGATCCCGGCCTTTGCCGCGGACGTCGTGCCAGACGTGCACGACGGTGCGGCCTACATCCCCGACGACGCGGACGTCAATGAGCTGCTCAGCCAGACGCTGCTGAGCAACTACAGCGATGTCGGCACACAGGAATGGGAGTACAAAGCGACCAGCACGCTGTCCGGCGGCGCGACCAAATGGGTGCCCGTGACCGGCACCACCGCCGGCATCATCCCCGCGCTCACGGCGGGCAAGGCGGGCTTCCCCGCGCTGGATGTGCTCGGCGTGAGCTATCCCGCGCTGGACAGCCAGTCCCCCGCGCAGGACTACGCCGTGCGCCTGAAGGGCACGACGGAGGTCTACACGTTCACGAAGCTGGCGCAGCCCGCGGATGCGGACACGGATACCCCGGCCGATACGCCGGCGCAGACCCCGGACACCACCCCGGCTGACACGCCGGAGGAACCGGCCGACACACCGGAGACTTCTGGCGAGACCTATCAGGTCAACATCCCCTACACGGCGAACGGCGACATCGACTTCGATGCGCTGCGCGCCGCCATCGCCGCCGCCGTGCTGCCCGACGCGGACGCCGCGTCCGTGACCGTGACCTATGAGTCGAAGGCAATACTCCCTCCGCACGAACCGCGCTATGTCGTGCTGGAAGGCGGCTGGGACAGCAAACCCATACTGCGTGAATTCCCGGCCATCGGCGTAGGCACCTATCAGGTGAAGCTCACTGCGGGCGGCACCGACACGATCGTCACCGTGACGCTGACCGACGCGCGCGCGAACGCAAAGATCGTGCTCAAGGAGGGCGTGTCCGTCACCTACACAAAGGACGCTGCCGCCATGCGCACGCAGATCCTCGACAAGCTCGTCGACTGGTCGCAGACCACCGTGAGCAAGGAAGCCGCAGCCAAGAGCATGGTCATCGAATATAAGACCAAAGGCTACCTGCCGAACATAAGCACGAACAAACTCTCCCCGGAACTCTGGTTCCCGATCGAGGGCGGCAGTGCGAGCTCCGGGGCCCTCACCTACACCGCGTCGAGCCTCGGCGCCGGTGAAAACCAGCAGGTGCGCGCGAGCTTCCCGACCACGGCGGACTACCACGGCTGTGACGCAGCCGAGGGCACGCTCACGGTCGACAAGGCCAATGTGCGCGTCAAGGTGCAGGCAGCCGCCATCTCCGCCGGTGAGACCCTGACCACGCAGCAGTATGTGACCACGAACCCCGAGGACACCTTCGCCATCTTCAAGGTCTACAGCGGCGTGACGAGCGGCCTGTCCGGCATCGTCTACGTGCAGCTCCCGGAGAGTATGGTATCCGAGACCGCGCTGAAAATGCTCGACCCGATCGTCAAGCCCATTCTCGGCAAAACGCTCGCCGAAGCGCTGCGCGACGGCACGACCGTCGGCGAACTGCGTGCATTCCTGAAGGACAATCAAAAACTGCTGGATGGCGCGGCCGATTTTCTGAAGCTCATCGGCGTGGATATCACTGCGTTCACGAAGCTGGTCGACACTCTCAACAGCCTGCCCAGCGTGTTTGACAGCACGCGCGTGGCCTTCGGTTCGCCGAACCGCGCGGGCATGTACCTCGTGACGGCCATCGCCTCGAACCCGAATTACAACCCCGGCGTCGGCACCGGCGTGCTCGTCGTGAAGATGCACATCTCCGGCGCGAGCCTGAGCTGGAACAACAGCGAGACGACCTATGCCGCCAGCGCGCTCAAGGCCGACACCCTCAATGCCACGCTTATGCGCGGTGACAGCGCCGCCGACAATCAGGACGGCGTGCACTACCGCTACATCGGCTTCACGGCCGCGCACAAGCTCTATGTCAGCAGCAAGGCGCCCACCGAGGCCGGCACCTACCGCCAGACCGCCTATATCTTCGGCGGCAACGACATGGCAAAGTCCATCTCCCGCACCGTGACGATCACGGCGGACTAAGCCGCAGCAAACTGCAAAAAAGCTCCCGGAGCAGTGCTCCGGGAGCTTTTTGTTCTGGATAGGGACTCAGTGGCTGTCGGCCATACGGTAGCCGACGCCAACCTCGGTGAAAATGTACTGCGGCTCGACCGGGTTCGGCTCGATCTTGCGGCGGATGTTCGCCATGTGCACACGCAGAAGCTTGTTGTCCCCGCCGACGCCGGGGCCCCAGAGCTCTTTCATCATGGATTTATAGGTGAGCACCTGCCCGGCGTGCCGGCCGAGCAGCGCCACGATCTTGTACTCGTTCGGCGTCAGGTGCGTGTCCTCGCCGGCGAGAAAGACGCGGTGCTTGTTGTAGTCGATGCACAGGTCGCCGACACGGTACTCGCCCGTCATGGCCAGACCGTCGCTCGTGCCGTCGGTGCGCGTGTGGCGCAGCGCCGTGCGGATGCGCGCGAGCAGCTCCACCGTGCCGAAAGGCTTGGTCAGGTAATCGTCTGCGCCCATATCGAGCGCGGCCGCCTTGTCGATCTCCGCGCTGCGGGCCGAGATGATGATGATCGGCATCCGGCTCCAGGTGCGCACGGAGCGGATGATCTCGCTGCCGTCCATATCCGGCAGGCCGAGATCCAGCAGCAGCACATCCGGGCAGTGCGAGGCGATCATCTCCAGCGCGGTCTTACCGTCAGGCGCCAGCAGAATATCATATCCGTGCGAGCGCAGCGCCGCCTGCAGGTACTTGCTGATGCCGGGATCATCCTCGACGATGATGATTTTATCACGGATCATGTGTTCGATTCCTCCTCCGCCGGCAGCCAGAAGCGGAACTCCGCGCCGCCGTCGATCTTGTTTCTTGCATAAATCTCGCCGCCGTGCGCGCGCACGATCGCGCGGCAGACGCTCAGTCCGATGCCCATATGGCGGCTGCGGTCGGACGCCTCCACCGCGCCGAGCGGCAGATAGCCGTCAAAGAGCACACCGAGCAGCTGCGGCGGGATGCCGTCGCCGTTATCGGCCACGGTCAGCCAGATGCGGCGGGCATCTTTGCGGATCTCGATGAAGATCTCCGTCGCCGACGGGCTGTGCTTGGCGACGTTCTCCAGCAGGTTGAGCAGCACCTGCTCGATGAGCGTGGCGTCCATCGGCACGAGCAGGATCTCCTCCGGCTTGGTCACAGCGATGGGAATGTCCGTGCCGCAATTTTTGCGAAAGCGCCGGATGGCACTGCCGACGATCTCCTCGACGACCTCGTCCGATTTCTCGATCACGACGCCTTCATCGCAAAAGCGCGTAACGGACAGGATGTTCTCCGACAGGTGCAGCAGCCACTGCGCGTTCTGGTGGATCTCCTCGACCATGCCGCGCCCCTCGTCCGTGAGCGCCTCGTTTTCCTCCACGGTCGCGCTCAGGCCCATGATGGCCGTCAGCGGCGTGCGGATATCGTGCGACACGCTGCGCAGGAGATTGGCGCGCATGCGGTCCCGTTCCGCCTCGTAGCGCAGCTGCTCCTGCCGCTTGATCTGCGTCGTGAGCGTGCTCACAAGAATGCTCACGACCAGCATGACCGCAAATGTCAGCGGGTAGCCGTCGATCGACATGTTGAATTCGTGAAACGGGTAGGTAAACAGATAGTTCACGCTCACCACACCGACGGCCGACGCCAGAATGCCGGGCCAGTACCCGGTTGTAAAGCGCGAGACGAGCACCACCGCCAGAATGAACACGGAGGTGGCAAACGGGTTGTTGTCGTCATAGCAGGCAGACAGCAGCTCGCACACGCCGACGGCGCAGCCCATGATGAAAATGAACATGATCGTATCGCGCAACCACTGCGGCATGCGCTTCCATGCTTTCTGCATAAGCACCCCTCTTTCCGAACAGCCGTCTCGGCTCCACTGTCAGCATAGCACATTGTCTGTCCAAACGCGACGGTCTTTGCAGCCTCAGGCGCATTCTTTTCCGCCTTCTTAACGGCTGCGCAGCGTTTGGGCCGCTGTTTTCCGGAAACTTAGCGCATAGATTCCTTATAATAAAGTATCTTCACAGATCCCGTCCGGACCCCGGCCGGGACATCGGGGAAAGGAGGCAGTCACATGATCTTTGCAGCAGTTGGCGGCGGTATGATCATTACCTGCGGCGCGTTTGTGTGGTACATCCTCAAGCGCTGATGCGCGCTACCGCGTCGAGGGAGAAAAAACGGAGAACATAAGTGATGTATCCAAATCTATCACGACAAAGGCCAGCCGGAAGCGGTTTCCGGCTGGCCTTTGTCCTATTTTTTCAGCGAACGATCGCCTTCGTGCACAGCCAGTCGCACCAGTCAAGGTCATACTTGGCGTAGACATGGGTGCTGTCGCCGCTGGCATCGGCACGCAGATTGCCGTTTTCGTCGTCGAAGAGCTCGTTGATGTCGATGTAGAAGATCGTCTTGCCGTCGGCGAGGGCGGCGAGCTTTTCATTGAGCTTGTCAATGCGGGGGTTATTGAACGTTGCGTCCGTGCTCGAGCGCGAGGGGCCAACGTGCAGGTTCGCCTCGACGAAGATGATGGCGTCCGGCTGCGCGGCGCGCACGGTGTCGATGAGCGAGGAGAACTTGGCCGTGATGTCGTCGAGGTCGTTGCCGAGTTCGTTGATGCCGAGCATGATGTAGACCTTGCCGAACGTCTTCTGGCTCAGCAGCTGCGGCAGCGTGACGGTGCCGACATTTTTCACGGCGATGGCCTTCGTCTGCGCAACGTAGACATTCAGGCCGACGTCGGCAAAATACGTCGCGTTTTTCAGGCTGCCGTATTCGGCGATGCCGACGGTGCGCGAGTCGCCGATGAAGAGCGCGTCGTCAAAATACGAGGCATCCACGGTCGTGAACTGCAGCGGCGTCGGCTCCGGCGTGGGCGTCGGCTCGGCGGTCTCCTCCGGCGCCGCCGTGACGGCCGCGGCCGGCTGCTTGCCGACACTGCTGCGGTCGATCAGGCCGCGGATGAGAAACGGCGCCGCCGCGATGGCGGCCACCAGCAGCAGGATGAGGAAATGTTGCGGTTTGATGCGTTTCATACGTCAGCGCTCCTTAGAATCGGAAGTACATAAAGGGGTCGTTCATGCCCTTGCTCAGGCAGAACAGGCACAGCCAGAACAGCACGGCCAGAATGACCGCCCCGGCCCACGTGCCCTTGAGCCGGCGGTACACATACGCCGGCAGCGACGTCGAGCACACGAGGCCCAGCACGAGGAACACCCCATAGGTCTTACCATACTTGAGAAAATCGAGCGGGTAGGCCGCCGCGTGCGAAAACAGCGGCAGCAGCCGGCCGAAATACGCGCCGAGCTGCCCGAGGTCCGACACGGAGAACACCGCCCACGACAGCGGAATGAGCACGAGCATGTACAGGTGCCCGAGCACCGGCCAGCGGTCGAGATATTTCTTGAGCCATAGCTTTTCGACCGTGAGGATTCCAAACAGGCCGAGGCCCCAGAGCAGGAAGTTCAGGTGCGCGCCGTGCCAGAGCCCGGTCGCGACCCAGACGACCAGCAGGTTAAAAATCATGCGCCTGCGGCTGCAGCGGCTGCCGCCGAGCGGGAAATACAGATACTCGCGGAACCACGCGCCCAGCGTAATGTGCCACCGGCGCCAGAACTCCGTCATGCTCAGCGCGAGGTACGGGCAGCGGAAGTTCTCCGGCAGGTGGAAGCCGAGCATCCGGCCGATGCCGATGGCCATGAGCGAGTAGCCCCAGAAGTCAAAATAGAGCTGGAATGAATACGCGAACGCGGCCATCCACGCCAGCGGCGTCGAGAGGCTCTCAAAACCGATCGTGGTCACATCGCTCCAGAGGCCGCCGAGCTGGTTAGCAAGCAGAATCTTGAGCGCCATGCCGAACACGAACAGCTTCAGCCCGTCGACCGCCTGCCGCAGCGACACATCGCGCGCGCCGAACTCTGGCTGCAGCTGCGCATAGCTCGCGATCGGGCCGGAGACGAGCTTCGGGAACATGGTCAGGTATGTGCCGAACGTAAGCAGTGAGCGCTCCGGCGCGACGGTACCGCGGTAAACATCGATGAGATAGCCGCCGGCGGAAAACGTATAAAAGCTGATGCCGACCGGCAGCGCCCAGCCCAGCAGCGGCACGGCCGCCTTGCCGCCGGACACCCAGCCGAGCACACCGTTGACGCCGGTGAGCAGGAAATTGAGATATTTAAATAGGAACAGCCACAGGAAATTGTAGCACAGGCCCACGATGAGCCACAGCTTTGCGCGCGGCTTGTCGCGCGTGATGGCAAGCCCCAGCCCGTAGTTGACCAGCACAGATGCGGCCAGCAGCGCAAAGTACGCCCACTGACCGTCCAGCCCGATGATATAAAACACACAGCTCCCAACCAGCAGCACGGCATTGCGCGCGCCGGCCGGGCGCGACGGTGTCAGATAATACACCAACAGAAACGCCGGAAAGAAGCAAAACAAAAACGACAGGCTGCTGAAAACCACGGACCCTATCCTCCTGAACCCTCGACAAACCTGCAAAAGCAAAAAATTTCGCATGAAAAGGGTAGCATAAATTTCGGCATTTGTGTGCATTTTCCGACAAAAAAACTGCACAAACTTTCTGCCCGTTATTTGGTGGTTTTCGTGGGTGCTGCTGCACGGGCAAAAATGCACGGCAAAAAGTGCCGGGAAAAGCAAAGTCTCCGGCGCTGTGCATTTCAGCGCCGGAGATGCTTCTCTTTTCTCAATATCCGATGGGCCGGGATGTCTGCGTGTCAGCTCAGGAGCACTTCGTCGGACTCGACCTGCGTGCCCGCCACCTCGGCAAACTTTTCGAGCAGGTCCTGTTTCGTGAGCTTCTTTTTCTCCTCGCCTGCAATATCGAGGATGATGCGGCCCTCGTTCATCATGATTAGGCGGTTGCCGTGCACGATGGCGTCTTTCATGTTGTGGGTGATCATCATGGCGGTGAGCTGGTTTTCGTGCACGATGCGGTCCGACAGCTCGAGCACCTTAGCCGCCGTCGCGGGGTCAAGCGCCGCAGTATGCTCATCGAGCAGGAGCAGCTTCGGCTTCTGCAGGGCGGCCATGAGCAGCGTCAGTGCCTGGCGTTGGCCGCCGGAGAGCAGGCCGACCTTCGCCGTCATGCGGTCCTCCAGGCCGAGACCGAAGCTCTTGAGCTTCTCATGATATTCCTCGCGCTCCGCCTTCGTGACGCCCCAGCGCAGCGTGCGCTTCTTGCCACGGCGCGCGGCGAGGGCGAGGTTTTCCTCGATCTGCATGTTTGCGGCCGTGCCCATCATGGGGTCCTGGAACACGCGGCCGATGTACTGCGCGCGGCGGTGCTCCGGCATGGCGGTCACGTCCACGCCGTCGAGGATGATGCGCCCGCCGTCCACCGGCCAGACGCCCGCGACGGCGTTGAGCATGGTGGATTTTCCGGCGCCGTTACCGCCGATGACGGTCACGAAATCGCCCGGATTCAGGTGCAGGGACAGCCCGTCGAGCGCCCGCTTCTCATTGATGGTGCCGGGGTTGAAGGTCTTGGAGATATGGTCTAATGTCAGCATATCACTTGTCTCCCTTCTTCAGGCGGTGGAATGAGCTCTTGGCCTGCCCCTTGAGATACGGCACGGCCAGGAACGCCGCCACGATCACGGCGGTAAAGAGCTTGAGGTCGTTCGGGTCGAGCTTGAGCCAGAGGATGAGCACCATGACGAGGTAATACACGATGCCGCCAAGGATGACAAAGCTCAGACGCACGGAGAAGTTGCAGCCCTTGCGGAAGAACGCGTCGCACAGCACCTCGCCGATGATGACGGCGGCAAGGCCGATGACGATGGCGCCGCGGCCCATGTTGATATCGGCAAAGCCCTGGTACTGCGCCATCAGGCCGCCGGAGAGCGCGACCATGCCGTTCGAGAGCGACAGGCCGAGCACCTTCATGGCATTGATGTTGATGCCCTGCGCGCGGCTCATCGACGGGTTGGCGCCCGTGGCGCGGATGGCGCTGCCCTGCTCGGTGCCGAAGTACCAGTAGAGGAGCGCGATGAGCACGGCCGCGAGCAGCAGACCCTTCCAGATCGCACCAGGCACGCTGCGCAGCGTCAGAAACAGGCTGTACTTATCCGGGTTGACCGGGGTGTTGGCCTTCATGCTCATGATGCGCAGGTTGATCGAGTAGAGCGCGAACTGCGTCAGGATGCCAGCGAGGATGGCCGGAATGCCGAGCTTCGTGTGCAGCAGGCCGGTCACGAGACCCGCGAGCAGGCCCGCGACCACGGCGGCCAGCAACGCCGCCCACGCCGGCCAACCGGCGATGATGAGCATGACCGTCACGGCGCCGCCGGTGGTGAACGACCCGTCGACCGTCAGATCGGCGACGTCGAGCAGGCGGAACGTGATGTACACGCCCAGGGCCATGATGCCCCAGATGATGCCCTGGGCGACGCCGCCGGGCAGACGCGAAACCAGATTCGGCAGGCTCAGGGACGCAAGAACCAGTGAATTCATAAAATTACCTCATCGTGTAGAGTATCCCTGCCGCAGAAACTGCGGCAGGGAGCCGGGAATTTGTTCGAATGATCAGCCGATGGCCGCGTAGTCGCTCGGGATGGTGAGGTTGTAGAGGCTGGCCATCTCGGGATTGTACTTCTTGACCGGGTTCGGGTAGTACTCGATGGCCATGGTGGAGATGTCGGCCTCGCCCTTGAGGATCTTCACGGCCATCTCGCCGGTGGTGCGGCCGAGCTCGTAGTAGTCGATGGACAGCGTCGCAACGCCGCAGCCCTTGCAGATGCCCTCCTCGCCGGCGACGATGGGCTTCGTGGCAGCGCCCTTGATGGCCTCGGCGCAGGAGGCGGCGGTGTTGTCGGTCGGGACGTAGAGGACGTCGTTGGCGTCGCTCGCCGTGCCGGTGACGGAGACGACGTCGTTCGTATCGGCGAAGGTGTAGATGGTGACGGTGCAGCCGGCCTTTTCAAGCGCGGCCTTGACGACGTCCGCCTGGTAGACGGAGTTCGGCTCGCCGGAGCAGTAGATGATGCCGACGTTCTTGGCGTCCGGGAACAGCTCCGTGATCATGGCCGCCTGCTGATCGAGCGGCGCGAGGTCGGACGTGCCGGAGATATTGCCGCCGACCGTGCCGGAGAAGTTGTCGATGCCGAGCGCAACGCCGTACTCCGTGACGGCCGTGCCGAGGATCGGGATGTCCTTCGTGGCGGCGGCCGCAGCCTGCAGCGCGCCGGTCGCGTTGGCAAGGATCAGATCCACGCCGCTGGACACAAAGCCGTTGCAGATAGTGGCGCAGGTGGCGCTGTCGCCGGCGGCGTTCTGCTCATCGAAGGTGACGTTCTCGGCGCCGAGCGCGTCGGTGATCGCGTCGCGGAAGCCCTTGGTAGCCGCGTCGAGCGCGTCGTGCTGCACAAGCTGGCAGATGCCGACGGTGTAGTGCTTATTCTCGGCCTTGTCGCCGCTGCCGCCGCAGGCGGCCAGCGACAGTACCATGACCACGGCGCAGAGCAGAGCAGTGAGTTTCTTGATGTTCATGTGTTTTCTCCTCCTAAATGTAAGTTCCGGCAAAGAAAAAAGCCACACAGTCGTCTGTGCAGCTTTGTCAAAACCGGATCGGGAAGTCTCAGATGGTTCTGGTATGTTTGCAGCACAAACGACTATTACCCTCAATAAAGTAATAGTAGGAATATGCGCTTGCAAATCGGACCAGACGCATGTTTGCGGCCTCCTGTAGTGAAGATGTTCATACTTTAGCGCTTTTAGCCGATGAAGTCAACCCCGTTTTCAGAATTTTTTTACTTTTGGCATTTGTGCACAATTCTTTTGGGGCGTACCTGTGCATTTCCGTCATTTTACGCCGCCGTGCCGCGGCATTGACGCTCCCGGCAGGGTGTGCTATATTAATAACAGTATTTTCATTCAGGAGGAGGCGCGCCATGAAGACACCGCAGCAGCTGCTGCAGCAGACGCTGGAAGTGGGCGCGTGTCTGCTGCCGGACGCAGCGTCCGGCGGCCGCACACCGTACCCGACCGTGTTCGTGCACGGCCTGCTGGGCTGGGGCGCGCGCGACGCGCTCTACCGCGCGGTGCCCTACTGGGGGCTCGCGGCGGGCGACGTGCTGGGTTATCTCAACGCCTGCGGGTATGACTGCCGCGCCGCCTCGGTGGGCATCATCTCGAGCGCGTGGGACCGTGCGTGCGAGCTCTATGCCGAGCTCACCGGCGGCACCGCCGACTACGGCATCGCGCACGCGCGGCGCTTCGGCCACGCGCGCTTCGGTACGGTGTATCCGGCCCCGCTCGTGCCCGATTGGGGCGCGGACAGGCCCATCGACCTCGTGGGCCACAGCTTCGGCGGCGCGACGGCGCGGCTGCTCATGCAGCTGCTCGCGCACGGCTGCCCGGAGGAAGTGCAGGCGGCCGAGGCCGCGGGCGAGACGCCCTCGCCGCTGTTCACCGGCGGCAAGGCGGGTTGGGTACACGCGCTGGTTGCCATCGCCGCGCCGCACGACGGGTCCACGTTTCTCGACGTGCAGCCGGACGCGGCCAACGCGCTCTCAACGCTGTTTCTGGGTGCGGCGCGCGCACTCGGCATCTCGACGTTCAAGGGCGTGTATGACTTCCGGCTCGACCAGTTCGGCATCCGGCGCGACCCGGACGAGCCGATCACGACGGCGGCGCTGCGCATGCTGGCGCAAAATCCGCTGCCGGCGGGCGACAACGCCTTTGACGACCTGCGCCCCGCGGGTGCGCGCGCGCTCAATGCGCGCATCGCAACGCTGCCGGACGCATGGTATTTCTCCATCCCCTGCTGCCGGACGCTGCCGCGCCTGCTCACGCACGACCAGAAGCCCGACACGGCCATGACGCCGCTGCTCTGGCCGTTTTCGACCGCGATGGGGCGCGACGGCGCGGGCATGCCGCGCAGCTGGCTGCCGAACGACGGGCTGGTCAACACGATCTCCGCCCGGTACCCTGAAGGCGCGCCGCACACGGACTTTGCGCCCGGCCAGACGCCGGAGCGCGGCGTGTGGCAGGTGCTGCCGGTCGAGAATCTCGACCACCTGGCCGCGATCGGCGGCGTGATGAACAACGGCGTCGTGCGCACACGCCTGTTTTACCGCCGGGTCATGGCGCTTCTCGACGCGGCCGCCGCGGCCGACGCCGACTCGTGATCCCCGCCCGAGACCGGGCATACGATACCGCAAAGTGCACAAGATAAGATAAGGAGTGTATGGATTATGGATTCTATTGAAAGCTATCTGCGCAAGCTGATCGTCGCCTCCGTGGGCGCGGCCGACCTCGGCTGCGAAAAGCTCGGCAAGCTGCTCGACGAGTGCGTCGCGCGCGGCGAAGTGACCGTGGAGAAGGGGCGCGTGCTCAACGAGGAGCTCAAGCGCACCTGCAAGCAGGCCGCCGCCAAGGACGCGGACGAAAAGCCCGCCGTGGACGTGGACGCCATGAGCGCCGACGAGCGCGAGGCGCTGCTGCAAAAGCTGCTGGCCATGAAGGAAGAGGGCTGATGGCCGGCCCCGCCGCGCAGCTCGACGAGGCCAAGCGCTTCGCCGAGATCGTCGCCATACTGCAAAAGCATCACCTCGTCCAGGGGCTGACGCCGGAGAAGGTCCGCGATATTTTCGTAGACCTCGGGCCGACGTTTGTCAAATTCGGACAAATTCTGTCCATGCGTTCGGACATTCTGCCCAAAGAATACTGTGCCGCGCTCGAGACGCTGCGCACGGACGTGACGCCCATGCCGCTGACCGAGGTGGAGAACATTCTCACGCAGGCCTACGCCCGCCCGTGGCAGGAGGTCTTTTCGGACATCGGCATCCGGCCGCTCGGCTCGGCCTCCATCGCGCAGGTGCACGCCGCGACGCTCACGGACGGCCAGCGCGTGGTCGTGAAGGTACAGCGCCCGGACCTGTACGAGATCATGAGCCGCGACGTGCGTCTGCTCAAGCGCGCCGCCGCACTGCTCAAATACACGCCACTCGCGAGCGCGCTGGATTTTCACGCCGTGCTCGACGAGATCTGGCACACCGTGCAGGAGGAGCTTGACTTCACGATCGAGGCGAACAACATCGCCGAGTTCAAGCGCCTCAACGACGGCGTGGCCTACGCCGACTGCCCGGCCACGTTCCCGAAGTGGTGCACGAAAAACGTGCTCGTCATGGAGTACATCGCCGGCCACCAGATCGACGATGCCGACGGTCTGCGCGCCGACGGGTATGATCTCAATGAGATCGCCGTCAAGCTCGTACACAACTATATCCGCCAGATCACAGTCTACCGCTTCTTCCACGCAGACCCCCACCCCGGCAATATCCGCGTGCAGGGCGGGAAGATCATCTGGCTCGACCTCGGCATGATGGGCCGCATCAGCCCGCGCGAGGCGGAGCTGTACATGGGCATCATCCGCACGATCTATGACCAGGACGTGCCCGCCCTGACGCAGACGCTGCTCGCGCTCGGCCGGTATGACCGCGCACCCGACCAGCAGGCGCTCACGGAGCGCATCGGCATCTTCCTGCACAAGTACGAGTCCATGCCGATGGCCGATATGGACATGGGCGTGCTCGTGGATGAGTTCGTGCAGATCCTGAACGAATACGGCGTGTCCGTGCCCGCCTCGCTGACGATGCTCGGGCGCAGCCTGCTCGTCATTCAGGGCATGCTCACGAGCGTGTCGCCGGATGCAAACGTCATCGAGATCGTGGCGGAGTACGTCAAGAACACCGCGCTGAGCCGCGAACACATTGAAAAGAAGGTCAAAACGCTTGCGCAGCAGCTCGCCCGCTCGGGCGAAAAGCTCACGGTGCTGCCGACGCAGCTGTCGGCTTTTTTGAGCAAGGCCAACGCCGGGCAGCTGACCGTCAACGTGAAAAAGTCGTGGTCGGACGCGGCGCGCGCCGCGCAGTCGAAGCTGCTGAACCGGCTCATCTTTGCGTTGCTGGACTGCTCGCTGCTGTTCTGCGCAGCCATCACGTGTCTCGCCCCGCTGCCGCGGGTGCTGGGGCTGCCGTGGCCGGCGCTGGTGTTTTTCGCCGCCGCCGTCGCTGTGACGATCGCACTGTTTGACCGCCGACGCTGGTCGGTGTGAATGCCGCAATATGCACGCAAAGCCGCCCGGAGGGCACAGCCTTCCGGGCGGTTTTTGATGAAAGTGCGATTCCCTCGGAGGGAGAACGAACATGAACGAAAAATCCAAAGCAGCCATATGCACCGACGAGATTGAGGCCGCCGTCTATGCGCAGCTCAAGCCGCTCGGCTTCCGGAAATACGGGCGGACACTGCACCGCTTTGTCTCCGGCGACCTGTCGCAGGTCATCCACCTCCAGTGCGGTTTGCCGTCTGCGGGCCCCGCACAGCAAATGTGGGTCAATCTCGGCATCCGCATACCGGAGTGCGACGAGCGCACCTTTTCCCCATCGCCACCAAAACGGTATTACCGCGAATACAACTGCACCCTGCGCTCCCGTCTCGGGAGCATTGACGGCAGGCAGGAGCTGTGCTTTGACCTGCGAAAGCAGCCGTCACAGCTCCTGAATCAGATTCTGCCCGATGTGCTGACAAAAGTACTGCCCGTCTACGACGTGCTGTCCTCCCGGGAGGCGATTCTCGCGCACCGGCGTGACTATCCGCACTTCGATGTGATGGGCCGGCAGCTGATCCTGCTCGACGAAGCAATGATCTATGGCCATCTGGGCGACCTGGAAAAAGCGCAAGCACTGTTTGCACAATACTATCTGAACGCTGTGCACGCATACCAACGCGAAAAAGCCCATGGCAAGCAGGTCTATTTGCAAAAAGAGGAGCGGGTAATCTGCCACGGGCAGAACATCACGGCTGACAAAACCGGATACTTCACCATCCGCAGTGCGGATGACGGCCACATCCGTTATCTGGCCGAGCTGGCCGAAAGGCTCGGCCTTTCGCTCCCGGATATTGCGCCATAAACAGGAATGACCGCCCCATCTGGGGCGGTCATTCTTTTAAATATCGCCGCGGCGGCGCAGCGCGTCCAGAAACGCCGTGCAGCCGAGCACGAGATCGTCATACGCCGTGCCGAAATCGTCCGTATACCACGGGTCGGCGATGCCGCGCTGCAGCCCCGCGAACGACAGCAGCGGGCGGATCTTCCCGTCCGGGTCGTGCGGGAGGATGCGGCGGAGGTTGCGCGCGTTGTTCTCGTCCATCGTCAGCAGCCAGTCATAGGCATCGTAGTCGCGCGGCGTGACCTGCACGGCGGCGCGGTGACCGACCGGGATGCCGTGGGCGCGCAGCTCGGCGCGCGCGGGCGGGTAAACGTCGTTGCCGATCTCCTCGCGGCTCGTCGCCGCCGAGGCGATCTGAAACTGTGCCGCGAGCCCCTGCTGACGCGCCATTTCCTTGAGCAGATACTCCGCCATGGGGCTGCGGCAGATATTGCCGTGGCAGATAAAGAGCACTTTGACCATTGGGATCGCAATTCCTTTCGACCGGGATGGCCCATTATAACACACCACAGCGCAAAAGCAAACGCGGGGCGCAGGCAGCTGCCTGCGCCCCGACTTTTTCTTTTCCCTGCGTCCTTACTGCGCCCGCTCCGCGCACTGCCGGAGCGTGAGCCCGGCGGCCACGAACGCCAGCGCGAGCAGCGCCACCGCCGCGCACAGGCACAGCGTGCGCAGCGCGCCGTGACCGGCGGCCAGCATGGCGATCAGGCAGCCGACGGACAAGATCGCCGCCAGCGCCGTGCACCACGCCACGGCCTTTTCTCTCCCGTGGCCAAGGCACACGCCCGCGAGCGCGAGCGCACCGGCCGCGAACAGCGCAATGCAGATGCCCGTCCAGACTGCCGCTTCCGTGCGCGCGGTGTCCATGTCCGCCGTGTAGAGGTCCTGCGCGAGCGCGCAGATGTCGCCATAGCTCGCGGCGGAACCGGCGCGTGCGCGCAGCGCCTCGTCCTGCATGAGCACGGCGATGCCCTGCTCCAACCGCTCGGTGTCGTCCTCATACGGGGTGAGCGCCGCGAGGTCCTGCGCCAGCTGCTGCCGGTTCGCCGCCAGCGTCTGACGGCCGGAGGCCAATGTGCCCGCAGCCGTGTCGAGCTTGCTCTGCCCGGCCGCGATCTCGGCCGCCGCAGCGTCGAGCGCCTCCTGCCCGGCGACGAGCTGCGCCTGGGCATCCTGCAGCTGCTGCTCCGCCGCCGCGATCTGCGCCGCACCGTCGGCCAGCTGCGCCCGCCCGGCCTCATACGCCTGCACGAGCGACTCAATGGAGTACCCGGTGCCGACCAGCTGCGTCTCATAGAGCTGCTTTTGCGCCGTCACGCCCGGCCAGAGCAGCGCGGCTTTGGCAAGGTCGCCGCTTGCGACCGCCGCGTCATACTCCGCCTGCCGGTCGAGATAGCGCTGGTAGGCCGGGTGCACCGCGTCGTATACCGGCTGGATCCTGGCGAGCTTCTCCTGCCCGGCGGCATATTTCTCCTTCGCCGCGGCAAGCTGCTCCTGTCCGGCGGCGTAGTCCGCCTTGCCCTGCTCGAGCTGCGCCTGCCCGGCGGCATACTGCGCCCGGGCCGCGGCGAGCTTCTCGCTGCCGGCGTCATACTCCGCCTGCCCGCTCTGAAGCCGGCTCTGGCCGACGTTGTCCGTCACGACGCCCGTGGCAAACGAGAGCTTGAGCGCGTCATACGTCTCCTGCTGCGCGCCGAGCGACGCCGCCAGCTCGCCGAGCGAGCGGGCGTTGTCGCACAGCTGGGTATCAGCCTCCACGCGGTCGGCCCGCTCCTGCTGCGTGCGCACAGCGCTCCACGGCGACACGGCCATGACGAACACGGCCGCCGCGAGCAGCACCCAGCGGGCCGCGCGGCTCGCCGAGGTCAGCGGCAGACGGCGCTGCGCAGGCAGCGCGGTCCGGCGCACGAAGGTGTCGCCCAGCAGCAGAAGCTGCGGCAGCACGAACAGCACGAGAAACACCGTGATGAGCGACCCGACACCCACGAACCGGCCCATGCCGGCCACCGCGCCGGACGAGACACGCGCGCCGATGAGCAGCCCGGCGGAGATGAGCATCGTGCCGGAGGTGATGATGGTCGGGAAGGCGAGGTTCAGCGCCGTGATCATGGCCTCGCGCGGGCCCTGATCGGCGCGCGCCTCGGTATAGTGCGAGGCAACGACGATGGCATAGTCCACGTTGCAGCCCATCTGGATGGCGCTGGCCACGAGATAGACCATGAAGAGCACGTACTCGCCCGTGAGCACCGTGATGCCGAAGTTGATCCAGATACTGCCCTGAATGACGAGCGTGAGCAAAATGGGCATACCGAGCGAGCGGAACGTGAACAGCAGCACGAGCATGACCATGAGGATGGACATGGCGCTGACCATGACGTTGTCCTGCGTGAACGTTTGCTCGGACCCGTAGGCGGACATGGCGTCGCCGACGAGATAGCTGTCGGTGGGGTAGTACTGGTGCACGACGGCGTGGATGCGGTCGAGCAGAGCAAACGTCTCGTCCCCGTCCGAGGCCGCGGCGAGCGTGAGCACAAGCCGGTGGTACGATGCGCCCTCGAGCTGCGCGCTGGCGCGCGTGAGCTGATCGCTGAGCGCCGTGACCTGCGCCGCCTGCGCGTCGCTGAGCGTAACGGTGCCGTCGGCGATCTTGTCATTCAGGAACGCAAACAGCTTCAGCAGCGGCACCTGATAGCCGCGCAGGTCCTGCGCAGCCGTCTGCGCAGCGCCGTTTTCGGCCGCGTAGAGGGCGAAGAGCGCCTGCGCGTTCGTGCTGTCCACGCCGCTGAGCTGCGCAAACGTCCGGTAATCGACCGCGTCCGCCAGCCGGTAGCCGCCGGCCGCCTCCGTGCCCGCGATACCGACGGCGCTCTTGACCTCCGGCACGGCCGAGAGGGCATCGAGCAGCGCGGCCTCCTGGTCATAATCCCCGGCCGGGACGACGACGGCCAGCACCGTCTCGTCGCCGAAGTCCGCCGTGATTGCCTGCGACGCGGTGCGGTTGGCGTCCGCGTTGTGTGTTTTGAGCGGCGCTTCACTGTAGACGTAGCTCACACGGTTGACGCCGACACACGCCACGACCAGCACGGCCGCGAACACGAGCGGCACCACGCGGCGCGTCCGCCACGCGAGGCGGCCGATGCCCGAGATCTTCGGCACGAAATTGCGGTGCTTCGTCTTATCCATGGCCGGGCCGAGCTTGAGCAGCAGCCCCGGCATGAGCAGAAACGCCGTCAGGAGGCTGATAAAGATCGCCTTGATGAGCACGATGCCGAGGTCGCGCCCGAGGCCGAACTTCATAAACGTCATGGCTACGAGGCCCGCGATGGTCGTGAGGCTCGAGGAGCTGATGACGGTGATGGATTTGGCCAGCGACTCGATGACCGCCTCGCGCACCGGCAGGGTCTCGTGCGCCTGCTTGTAGCGGTTGCAGAAGATGATGGCGTAGTCCACCGACATGGCCAGCTGCAAGAGGATGGCCACAGCGTTGGACACGAACGAGATCGTGCCGAAGACGAAGTTCGTGCCCTTGTTGATGAGCGCCGCCGCGAGGAACGTGATCAGCAGGATGGGCACCTCGGCATACGTCGAGGACGTGAATGTGAGCACCGTGACGAGAATGATCGCCACGATGACGAGCAGGCCGCGCACCTCGCCGTTGATCTGATCGGAGACGCTGTAGCCCTCGGCGGAATAAATGTACGCGCCGCTGCCGTCGAGCAGGTCACGCAGTGCCTGCACGGTCTGCGCGCACACGTCCGATCCCTCGAGGTCCGCCAGACTGACGGACAGCAGCGCGCTGCCCGCGTCGTTCATCGTGTACGTGCAGCTGTCCACCCCGTCGACCGCGCGGATCTGCTCCGCCGTGGCCGCGGCGGTGTCCGCGTCCGTGCCGCGCAGGAGGATCTTCGCCGACCCGTAGGTCTGGAACTCCTGCTCCATGATGTCCAGCCCCTGCCGCGTCTCGGAATCGGCCGGCAGATAGGCCGCGACGTCGTTTTCGACCTTCACCCAGCCCGACGCGACCGCGGAAAAGACCAGCAGCACGGCAAACACGATGAAAAACAGCCGGTAATGGTCGACGATCCATTCCGATGCACGGTACAGCGGGGACGGTTTCTTGTTCATAATGGGATCACCACTCCTTGCCCCGACAAAAACGCGGGGGTTGACTTTTTGATAACAGAAAGATAAGCTGAAAAATGATAAATTACAAATATCAGTTATCATGAAAGTGTAAGATATTTATCGCTTGTTCCGCTCGTGTCGTTTGTTCGATATGATACGATGGGCGTAAAGGAGTGCAGAATCATGGAAAAAAAGAAAGATCTGCGCGTGCAGAAAACCTACAGCGCGCTCATGGCGGCGTTTGAGGCGCTGATGGCCGAGGAGACGTTCGACGACATCACGGTCAATGAGCTGTGCGCCCGGGCACTCATCCGCCGCCCGACGTTCTACTCGCATTTTGAAGATAAGTACGGCTTCCTGCGCTTTTACCTCAACGAGATCCAGTGGCAGATCGAGAGCGAGGCCGACGCCGCGACCGACTTGCCGGTCGAGCATTTTCAGCGCTCGTGGCGCGCGCTCATCGCCTTTGTAGACGAGCACCCGGCGCTCATCCGCATGGGCCTGCGCAGCAAGTCGCTGCCGATCATTTTTGAGATCATCAGCGAGCATGTTTTCGCCAGCTCCAGCCGGCGCGTGCGCGCCTACTGCGGTGCCGTGACGGACAGCCCCGCGCTGGCCGACACGCTGGCGACGTTCACCGTCGGCGGGCTCATCCAGAACCTCAAGCGCTACCTGACCGAGCCGAACCTCGACCCGGACGCGCTGACAGCGGAGATGACCACCGTCTTTGAGCACCTGTGGAATTCCTTCACGCCGGAAGCAAAGGGGGTCACGCCATGAAGATCCTGCTGTCGGAGGCCGACGGCGCGCTGGCCGGGCGGCTGTTTCACCTGCTGGTCAAAAACGGCTACCAGACCACGGCCGTGAAAACCGCTCAGGCCGCGCTCGACGAGATCGGCAGGAGCTATTTTGACATGGTCATCGCCGAGGCCTCCACCCCCGCCGTGGACGGCTGCGCACACAGACCGGCGGCGAGCGCTGCCGCAACCTGAGCTTTCTATCTTCCACCACTCTTGACCCAAAACGCGCGAGCGCGGCAGTCCGAATGGACTGCCGCGCTTGTCATGTGCGCGCCGGGCATGGTACAATGAAAGTATCTATCACCCCGGAAGGGAGAGCTCTGCTATGCCAAGGCCGAAGTGGACCCTGAACACGATCTATATCTCCGAGCGCCTGCAGGAGCGGCTGCGCCCCATCTCCCGCTGCGCGCTGACGACCGTGGTCGCCCCCATGGGCTACGGCAAGACGACGGCCGTGAACTGGTATCTCGCCGGGCGGGCGAAGGCCGAGGACGCGACTGTGGTGCGCATCAGCGTCTATTCCGACCATCCGGTCATCTTCTGGAAGAGCGTGCAGGACGCATTCGAACACGCAGGGCTGCCGCTGCTGCGCGGCTACACCTGCCCGGACGATGCCGCCGGCGCGAGCCTGCTGGCGGACGATCTCTGCCACGGTCTGGCCGGGCGCGGAAGCGTGTACATCTTCATCGACGATTTCCATCTGCTGACCGACGGGCGCATCACGGAGTTTTTGTGCACGCTCGTCAACCGCCTGCCGGAGAACGTGCACCTGATCGTGGCGAGCCGCGACCGCTTCCTCCCCGGCGACGCCGTCGTGCGGCTGGGCAGCCGGGTCTACCCGATCGGGGCCGAGCATCTGCGGCTCAACCACACGGAGCTGTCCATCTACGCGCACCGCTGCGGTACGGACCTGACCGATGCGCAGGTCGAAACGCTGCTGCATGCGAGCGAGGGGTGGTTTTCGGCCGTATATCTGAACCTGCGCACGCTTTCCGAGCGCGGCGCGCTGCCGGACCGGCACTCGGACATTTACACCATGTTTTCCGCCGCCATGATCGAGCCGCTCTCGCCCCGGCAGCAGGAGTTTCTGGCCGTCATGGGACTGGCGGATGAGTTCACCGCGCCGATGGCACGCTTTGTCACCGGCGCCCCGGACACTGACCGACTTCTGACCATGCTCACGGAGCAAAACGCCTTCGTCACCCGCCTGCCGGACGGCGTGAGTTACCGCTTCCACCACATGATGAAGGTCTGCGCCGAGCAGGCGTTCGTCGCGCTGCCGGAGCAAACGCGCCGTGCGTATCACGGCCGCTACGGCGCGTGGTACGCAGCGCACGGGCAGTATCTGCACGCGCTCGCCGCCTACCGGAAGGGGGAAGACTACGACGCGGTGCTGCAGGTGATCCAGGACGATGCGGGCATCCTCCTCGCGGCGCTCAGCCCGGAGGAGGTGCTGGCGTTTCTGGACGTGTGCCCGCGCGGTACGCTTCAGGCGCACCCGCTGACGCTGCTCGTGCTGATGCGGCGGATGTTCACCTGGCAGCAGATCCCGAAAATGCTGGAGCTGCGCGCGCTGCTGCTCGCCGGGATCGAGGCGCACCCCGAGCTGCCGGACGCCGAGCAGGGCAATCTGCTCGGCGAGTGCGACCTCATCATGAGCTTTCTGCAATACAACGACATCGCGGCCATGAGCCGTCTGCACCGCAGCGCGGCCGCGCGCATGACCCGTCCCGCCATCAGCATCCGCAACGAGGGGAGCTGGACGTTCGGCTCGCCATCGGTGCTGATGATGTTTCACCGCACGCCGGGGCAGCTGGACGCGGAGCTGGACGCCATGAACGCCTGCATGCCGCACTACTACCGGCTCACGAACGGGCACGGGCAGGGTGCGGAGCGGATCATGGATGCCGAGGCAGCCTTCCTGCGCGGCCGCTTTGCCGACGCGGCCATCTTCCTCGAGCGGGCCCGCGCCGCCATCGCCGGAAACGGGCAGGAGAACATGGCACTCTGCTGCGACTTTCTGGAGCGCCGGCTCGCGCTGTGCGTAGACACCGCTCCGCCCGAGCCCCCGGCGCAGAAGCGTGCCGCCCTGCTCGCGCAGCACGACACGATGTGGCTGCGCATCTTCGACAGCGCCTGCGCCTACTGCGCCGCGCTGACAGGGCAGACCGAACAGATCCCCGCGCTGTTTCGCGACCACGCGCTGCACACGGTGTATTTGCTCGCGCCGTGCTGCCCCATGATGGAAATGATCGAAAATCAGGTCTATCTCGCCGAGGGCGCCTGCGCCCGGGTGATCGGGCGCAGCGAGGGACTGCTCGCGCAGTGCGCGCAGCAGCACTATGCGCTCGTCGCGCTGCAGGTGCGCATCCAGACGGCCGCGGCCTACGCCGCGCTCGGCAAGCGGCCGGAGGCGCGCAGCCTCCTCGGTCAGGCGCTGCGCGCCGCGGCTCCCGACGGTCTGCTGCTGCCGTTTGCGGAAAACGGCCGCGGCCTGCGCCCCCTGCTGGAGGGCGGCGCGTGGGAAGCGGACCTGGGTGATTTCCCGCAGCGGGCAGCAAACTGCATCGCGGCCTACGAGGCGCGCTGCGCCGCGCTG
>OIXG01000979.1_pt1 | contig 30678 bp, 30 predicted proteins | sample 1587731 | NCBI WGS metagenome assembly OIXG01 (sample SAMEA3888908, study PRJEB22519) | human gut metagenome | biome: human gut; feature: human-associated habitat; material: faeces | place: Denmark | collected 2010 | reverse complement strand
ATTTTTAAGAGAAGAATAAGTCGCAATTGCATAACTGTCTGAGATATTTATAAATATCGAGTTTTATGCAATAAGACTGTTTTATTCTTCGATAAAAATGAAGATTTATCGTGAGATAGCTCCCGTTTCTGTCGATTGTCAGACCATAAGTTTACATCATTTAAACACGCAAACTTCGCAAATACCCTTTTTGTTCGTCCGTTATCCGGTAACTTTCGACTGCTTTTTGGATTGTTTTCCGATGAACCCAGTCTGAAAACCGGTGCTCTTCTACATAGGGAATAATCGCATCCCACTGCTTGGCAAGTGCCGTCGCCATGTACCACGCGATCATCATATTGACGTAATATTCCTCGGAGGTTACGCCCGCGACAAGGTCTGCATACTCCGGTTTAAAATCCTCATCCAGATACAGGCGCATCAGCATTCCGATTCCATAGCGGATCGTATACGTTTCTCCCGAATGGATCCATTGTTTGATATGCGGCAGAAGTTCTTCTTTGTGCCCGACAAAACATTTTGGCGCCGGGAGATCGCAGGTCGCCCAGTTGTCAATATAGGGAAGAAATTTTTCTATTTCTTTCAAACATTTATCGTATTCTTTGATACTTGTAATAAGCATCATATGCAGATTATTTTCCTCATAATATGTATGCGGAATGTCTTGTAAAAAAGCGGCTGCGTCCTCTGTCTTTGCAAATTGTTTTGCGTATTTGCGAAGCACCGGAGTACGGATTCCGATGATATTTTCCTTCTCCATATCCGGGATCAGTTTACTATGAAAATCACGGTATTTTTCATCTTGTAATTCAAACAATTCTGCCTGTATTTTTTCTCTATTATATGCCATTTCAAATCTCCTTCATTGCCTTCCGGAATTGGAAGAAAAACAGTATCGCCGTAAATGTCACCGCGATCGTATCTGCTACGGGTTCTGCCATATAAACCGCACTTGTTTTATCCTGCAAAACAGCCGGCATAATATAGATCAGCGGAATCAATAATACAAACTTTCGAACGACCGCAACCACAATAGAACTCAGGGCTTTGCCCAATGAATTAAATGCCATCTGGCAGGAAATCTGTATTCCAAACAGGAACATTGCCGCGAGATAAATCCGCAGTGCTTTTTTGGTAAATGCAAGCAGCACCGCATCGGTGGTAAAGATTCCTGCAAACACCTGTGGAAATATCATAATAAACGCCCACAGTATAATGGAGTATACAAGACTCGCTTTTAATAAGAGAAAAAATGCACCCTTTACCCGGTCCGGATTTTTGGCTCCGTAATTGTAACTCATGATTGGCTGCGCTCCTTGTCCAAGGCCCTGCAAAGGAAGCATCGCAAACTGCATGACGCTGGTAAGAATTGTCATTGCTCCCACTGCCACATCTCCTCCATATTTTAATAGAGAAGAATTAAAGCAGACCGAGATCACGCTTTCACTTGCCTGCATGATAAACAGGGAGGCCCCCAATGCCAGACAAGGCAGAAATACTTTTGGCACCAGCCGCAGATTTTCTTTTTTAATACGGAGTGTCGTCTTTTTTCCAAAAAGAAAATGAAGCACCCAGATACACGAACACCCCTGCGAAAGGATCGTTGCAAACGCCGCTCCGCGGACGCCGAGGCCACAGGCAAAAATAAATATCGGATCCAGCATGATATTGATCACGGCTCCGATCAGAACGGAGTACATCCCAATTTTTGTAAATCCTTGTGCCGTAATAAACATATTCATTCCCAATGTCAATTGAACAAATATCGTACCGATGGCATAAATATTAAAATAGCTGACCGCATATTCAATTGTATTTTCGCTGGCTCCGAATGCAAGCAGAAATGTCTTCCCGCCAAGCAGCATAATCACTGTCAACACGATGGAAATAAGAATCTGCAGGGTAAAACAATTGCCGATAATTTTTTCTGCCGATCGCGAATCGCCTTTTCCCAAAAGGATAGAAGCCCTCGGAGCACCGCCATTTCCCACGAGCGCCGCAAAAGCCGACAAAATCATAATAAGCGGCATACATACGCCTACTCCCGTGAGCGCAAGCGCCCCCACTTCCGGAATATGACCGATATAAATCCGGTCCACGATATTATAAAGCATATTGATCATCTGCGCGATGACAGTAGGAATCGCAAGTCGAAATAGCAATTTGCCGATTGGTTCTTTTACTAAAAAATCTTTGTTTTGTTCCATTACAATTTTACCTTTCTTTCATTATCTCCTCATGCATGTGTTATTTTTGAGTCGGTACTTTTATCGTACTAAACCATTCCCAAGTTGTCAATAACTTAACCCGATTTGTCCACACTTTCCTCTTCACAGAATTTTCAAAGATCATTTTAGGTTTATTTTATTTTCATCTACTATACTAAGAAAAAAGTTTAAGGAGGATACGCACATGAAGCATCTTTAGAAAAACCGGTTTTTTACCGAAGTAACTAGCAGAAAATATTTTGTACGGGAGGTTCCTTATGAAACTATTATTGGCAGAAGATGAACGAGAACTATCCGATGCGCTGACCGTTATTTTGACACACAGCAATTATCTGGTAGACGCGGTATATACCGGAACAGATGCATTAGATTACCTTCAAGTCGAACATTATGACGGCGTGATCCTCGATGTGATGATGCCCGGAATGGACGGTTTTGAAGTGTTAAAAACGGTGCGCGCTGCCGGAAATACGGTACCGGTTCTCATGCTTACTGCCAGAAGTGATGTGGACGACCGTGTAACCGGACTTGATCTTGGTGCGGACGATTATCTGACAAAGCCGTTTGCCACGAAAGAACTGCTTGCCAGAGTCCGCGCCATCACAAGGCGGGTTACCGATGCTTCCAGTTCGCAGCTCACACTCGGGAACGTCACATTGGACTGTGCTTCCTTCGAGCTGATGTGCGGCGGACAGACGCTTCGCCTGAATCGCAAGGAATTTCAATTGTTACAGCTGTTTATGAGTTATCCAAACCAAACCTTTTCTGCCGAACATCTGATGCAGAAAATATGGGGTTACGAGAGTGACGCCGAGATCAATGTCGTATGGGTAAACATCTCGAATTTACGAAAAAAATTTGCTGCCCTTGGTGCGGACATTTATATACGTTCGCACCGCAATCAGGGCTACCAGATTGAGGTGAATCGATGAAGAAAATACGAAGAAATTTTATCGTCATTGCCATGCTCTCTATGTTTTTGGTACTGTCGGTCATTATCGCCGCATTGAATTACATTAATTACCATAAAATGGAAAAGGTTCTGGACGATGTCACTCGTATTCTTGAAATCGGAAATGGCAGTTTTTATGAATCTCCGGATCCATCTGAGGAGGACCACGACCCTTCGATCCATTCCTATCAGGAAGAAGACAATCCAAAGGCTCATAACAAAGTGCCGGAGCCACCGAAAAGCATATCGGAAGAAACCCCTTATCAAACCCGTTATTTCACGGTACGCTACGATGCTTCCGGCACAATATATGCCACTTCTGTCGGACACATTTCCGCTGTCAATGCCACGCAGGCACGATCCTACGCCGCCGAAGTATACGACTCGGCACCGGGTACCGGTTTTATCGACATTTACCGCTATCGAACCGTAAAATCAGGCGACCGCGTTTTATGCATTTTTATTGATGCAGAAAAAGAGTTATCCACTTATCGTGGGTCACTTATTACCAGCATAGCAATTTCCGCAGCCGGCCTGTTTTCCGTATTTTTACTGCTATGCATATTTTCAAAACTCATTCTTCGCCCGGTCGAAGAAAGCTATCGGAAGCAAAAACAATTTCTTACCGATGCCGGGCATGAATTAAAAACACCTCTTACTATAATCGATGCAAATACCGAAGTTTTGGAGATGGAAATAGGATCTTCAAAATGGCTGGACAGCACGAGAAATCAGGTGATTCGACTTACTAATATGGTGAAACAGTTCACTGCATTAGCAAAAATGGATGAAGCACAGGGATTTTTGCAGAAGTCACGTTTTTCACTTTCGCATGCGTTAAGTGAAACCGTCGATCTGTTTATCCCCGTCGCCACATCCACCCATCGCACACTTCAGGTATCGTGTGCGGAAGATCTGTACTATGTCGGCAATGAAGAGCAGTTTCGACAACTCTTCTGCCTGCTTTTAGATAATGCGATCAAATATTCAGCGCCGGATTCCACGATCGAACTCACGTTAAGCAAGCGTGGAAAACATCTTTGTTTTATCATTTGCAATGAATGTAACGGCCTCGAAAAAGGTTCGCAGGACATTTTATTTGAACGCTTTTACCGAAGCGATTCTTCCCGAAACTCTTCCACCGGTGGTTCCGGCATTGGTCTTTCCATCGCCCATTCCATCGTGGAAAACCACAGGGGAAGCATCCATGCAGAAAGCTCCGATGGAAAAAGTTTACAGATCAAAGTTCTTTTATAAGTTCTTTCAGTGTCGCCGCAGACTGTTCCAATTTTTCTCGTTCTTTTTGATCGAGCGATATTGGAACGTGCGTCTCGACACCGTCAAATCCCACAATCGTAGGCATGCTAAGCGCTACATCTTCAATCCCATAAGCTCCCTGGAGCACCGTGGAAACAGGCAAAATGGACTTTTCATCGCGAATGATACATTCGCAGATCCGTTTGACCGACATCGCAATTCCGTAGTACGTCGCCTGTTTTTTCTGTATAATATCATACGCACTGTTTTTTACGCGGCTGGCAATTTCTTCCATCGTCGCATCGTGATTATAAAATCCACGCATTTCACAAAAATCATGCACCGGAATCCCCGAAACATTGGTACTGCTCCACGCCACGATCTCACTGTCGCCATGCTCTCCAATAATAAACGAATGGACACTCCGGTTATCCACACTCAGGTGTCTGCCAAGTTCATACTTTAATCTCGCCGTATCCAGCACCGTTCCAGAACCGATCACCCGCTCTTTCGGAAGTCCGCTGAGCTTTGCTGCCACATACGTCAGAATATCAACCGGGTTAGATACGATCAATAAAATACCCTGAAAATCAAGTGCCGCGATCTGCGGCATAATTTTTTCATAAATCGCCACATTTTTATGCACAAGATCCAGCCTTGTCTCCCCCAGCTTCTGGTTTGCGCCCGCCGTCACGATCACGATGGCGGCATCCGCGATATCTTTATACTCTCCTGCGTAAATTTTCATCGGGCCGGCAAACGGCATCCCATGTGCGATATCCTTTGCTTCGCCGTCGGCTTTATCGAAATTGGCATCAAGAAGCACCAATTCCGAAAACAATTTACTCTGCATCAACGTAAACGCCGTAGCTGCGCCCACAAATCCACATCCGATCACTGCCACTTTTCTCTGATTCATGCGATCATCTCCTTTGATTGGTCTTTTCCGGTAACTACATATTCATTCCTGAACCGTTACACTTACAACTAGATTGTACCATTTTGGCATTCTTTATTCCGTTGTTATAACCACATTTTACCAAAGATTCAGCATATGCTGCATGAAAAGACTTATCAATGTCGAAATATTGGACTCAATGTGCATCACTTTATGTAAAATCCACGCTACGACCAGCGATGTACTGATCGTACAAATGATAATTGGCAATGACTGCTTTCCGGTCTGCAAAATCACTCCAAGGTTCATGGTTTTACCTCTTTTCTCATTTTGAATTAAGACATGCGCATGACTCATATTATAGCACTTGCTATTCATTTAATAAAATTATATAATATTATATAACAATAAATATTTTCTATGGATAAAGGAGAATATCTCATGCTGGATTTTCGAATCAATACTTTTTTGACGGTCTGTCAGACGATGAATTTTACCAAGGCTGCGGAAGAACTTCACATCACTCAGCCAACTGTATCGCAGCATATTCATTATTTGGAAGACTATTATGAAACCAGTTTATTTACTTACCAAAACCGTCAGTTGGCTCTGACAGAGACAGGAAAAATTTTACAGGAACGGCTGCTTTGCATGAAAAATGACGAAACGACGATCCAAAAAGAACTTCACGAAAACAACGAGCGCATTAAAACGCTCTCCATCGGAGTCACAATGACAATCGGCGAATATGCGATTTCCGGTGCTCTCGCCGGCTATCTGAAAGCGAACCCTGACACCAATATTCACCTGCACTATGGCAATACCAAACAGCTTCTGCAACTTTTGGACAATGGCCAGATCAGCTTTGCCCTTGTCGAAGGGTATTATCCAAAAGAATTTTACGACCACAAAAAATATATTACGGAAGATTATATCGCCGTTTGTGCCTCCTCCCATACCTTCCAATGCGGCACCCCGCATCACCTGAAAGACCTTCTTGCGGAACGGCTTCTTGTGCGCGAAGAGGGGTCCGGCACGCGCAATATCTTGGAGCGGAATCTTTCCCCAAAAGGCCTGTCTATTTCTGATTTTATCCACTATACACAGGTGGAAAATATGCATACGATCATCGAACTTCTTAAAAAGGACTGCGGCATTTCTTTTTTATATAAAATTGCCGTCAAAGAAGAACTTGCAAAACATACTTTGAAAGAAATCAAACTTCGCGATTTCTCGATGAAACACGACTTTGATTTTATTTGGACAAAGGGCAGTATTTATGCAGAAGAGTATGAATTTATCTGCGATGAACTGACGCTTTTTACGGAGTAATAAAAAAATTATGTAACGAATTCTGCTTTTTTGACACTTATAAACAGAACAACGAAAGGAGATCCTATTATGCTTTCTATGGAAGACGTCTACCGAGAACACTCGCATATGGTATACCAATATCTTCTTTCGCTTTCTCATGATGCCGATCTGGCGGAGGAACTGACACAGGAAACTTTCTATCAGGCAATCCGAAGAATAGATTATTTCAATGCAGAAAGCAAGGTGTCTACGTGGCTTTGTGGCATTGCTAAAAATCTATTTTATGCCTATTTGAGGAAACATCCTCCGACAGAAATATTAGATGAAAACAGCACACTTTGTAAAAGTGCAGAATCAGAAGTAATGTCCTCGTTGGATAAAATGGATTTGTTAAAACAAATTCATCTTCTGAAAGAACCCGGACGCGAAGTGATTCATCTCCGCCTGTATGGCAATCTGTCTTATGCAGAGATTGGCGAAATCATGGGAAAATCTGAAAACTGGGCACGTGTGACATTTTACCGCGCCAAAGAACAATTGCGAAAGGAGCTTCAAAATGACAAATAATACCTCTCTTCCCTGTGATATTGTGCAGGACCTTTTGCCCTCGTATGTAGATGGCATTTTAAGTGACACCAGCACTTGCGCTGTTGCCAAACATTTACAATCCTGCAAAACCTGCCACGATATGTATGATGATATGGTAACCGATGAATTGCGCCAGGACAATACAGACCAGCAGGAAAAAGAAATCGATTATCTCAAAAAAGTCCGCTCAAAAACGAGACATTTTACCCTCGCTGCGATCCTGATCGCAGTCCTTCTGGCAGCAAGCGGCACCGCTGTTTATTTTCTGATATTTAGTGGAGAATACATTTTAAATAGCGTAAAATATAGCCTTCAAGTTTCTTCAAATTCCGTGAAAATAGAGGGCATTCTGCCAGATGACTTTACAACAGGAACGCAGAAAATAGAGGAAAAAGACGGGGTCGTTTCGCTTACTCTGCCTGCCAAACGAAAGACATTTTTTTCCTTCCACAAAAATTATGAGGTTTCCTACACCGCCAAGGCGACAATCCGCGAGGTCCGCGTAAACGGAGACATTCTCTGGCAAAACGGCACGTCAATCAGCACTTATGTAAACCGCATTTACGACAACAAACATCCGTATATCGGCTCTGCCTCCGACAATACCTCATTGGCCCTCGCTCTCGGTATCGAAGAAACCTTCGGCGGTTTTACTTCCGAGCTTCAAACCAGCAAGCAGCCTTACGGCTGGACCATCCACCTCACGGAGTCCCAGACCACAGCCGAAGACACCCTCCGCAAAAAGATGACAACCTATGCTTATGCCATCCTTGCTTTGATTGATAATGTAGATTTCATCACTTGGGAGTATAGCGACACCTCGGCGCAAACCAAAACTTACACGATAACCACCGCCGAAGCCAACGCCCAACTTGGCAAAGACATCAAAAAAACCGCAGAAAACATCTGCGACTTTCAAAAATTCGCCCGGGAAATCGGGTTATAGGAGCAGTTGGCTTTGTTGACGTAGTCAACAACTCTATTGCCGGCTGCGATCTGCCGCCGCAGGTTGCCTTTCGCCTAAACTCTTAGCTTCTTCCAGCACAGGCACAAGTTCTTCGCACGTAAAATCATAACTGATAATCGACAACGCCTTATAAAAGAAAAACAACTGCTCCGGGTCCGCCGCCAAAGCACAAGCACCCACGCCGCCATATGTGTCACTCGCCTCCTCGCCTGCACCGTCGTTCCCAGTTGTGCCGCGTCCGCTACGCTTCCATGTTTTTACAGCCATTGCCCGGATCAACGCCAGAAGTTCTCTCTTCATACTTTTCTCTTTTTCCCCGCCGGCGATTTCTTTCATGTCAAAATCCGAAGTATTGCCACAAGGTGCCGCACAAAGGCGGCACCCCGGGGAAACGGTATATTTTTCGTCGCGGACTTTGGCGATAAACGACGCCAACTCAGGCTCGGTAACCTCTCCGGGAAAATCCGGCGATGTCATAGCCAGCCCTTCCGTCACGATTGCATCTGTATTTTCAGTTTTTGGATTCGTTCCACAGGCCTTTACCAAACCGATCAGCGCGCCTGTCAGCAGATCGTGTAACTCCTTTTTCTGCATAAATTCTCCCTCACAGTAAACATCATGGTAATTATTCAGCCCCTCCTACACATTCGCATTTCGAGGCGCCAGTTTCCATCAATCCAGTTTCTTTCCGTCAATTGAGATCGTTACGACCTGCCATGGAATAAACTTCCCACTCTCCTGAATTGCTTTTTTTGCTGCCATTTCGAGACCGCCACAGCAAGGAACTTCCATGCGGACAATTGTCACCTCTTTGATATCATTGTCGCGGATGATCGTCGTCAATTTCTCGCTGTAATCAATATCGTCCAGTTTCGGACAGCCGATAATTGTCACCTTGCCACGCATAAATTCCTGGTGCATATTAGCATAAGCATAAGCGGTGCAATCCGCCGCGATCAAGAGCTTTGCGCCATTGAAATATGGAGCATTGGTTGGTACAAGTTTGATCTGGCATGGCCACTGGGCGAGCTGAGAAGCAGGTGCTTTAACAAAATTAATTTCCCCCGCCAAAACATCCTCTTTCTCTGCCTGCTCGCGAAGCATCCGCATCCGGCTTCCCGGACAGCCGCCGGTTGGCTGTGATACTGCGCCCGCCTGAGGTGCCACATGTTCGGAAGCCACCGCACCTACCGCCGTTTCTGAAACTGCCGCTTTTCCATTCTTTCCCTGTGCGGCGCGTTTTTTCATATTTTCTTTTACGGCTTCTTCATCGTATGCCGCTGCCTCACGCTCAACAAACTTGATCGCTCCCGTCGGACACGTTGGGAGGCAGTCGCCAAGTCCATCACAATAATCATCACGGAGAAGTTTTGCTTTTCCATCCACCATTCCGATCGCGCCCTCGTGACAAGCAGAAGCACAAGCGCCGCATCCGTTACATTTATCTTCATTAATTTGAATAATTCTACGTACCATTTGTACATTCATCCTTCCTTTTTGTTGATTTTGTGATTTCATTATAGTAAAATAAAAATAAAAAATCGGTGGTTATAACAACGAAAGGGGAAAAACTTGAAAAAATTTATCAGACAACTATCGAACAATGCGATTTTTCGGGATTTTGACGAAAATGACTGGCGTGAATTAGAGTCTCTTTCCTTATTAAAAAAGAAATCTTTTGACAAGGGAGAAATTCTATTTTCCATGGGAGAAAATACCAGTGAAATAGGCATTATAACAGAGGGTAGTGTAGTCATTGAAAACAACGATATTTTGGGCAATTCAACCATATTAAATAAGCTGGAAACAGGCGATGTTTTTGCAGAAACTTATGCCATTACAGGCACTCCCATGATGGTCGATGTCGTCGCTGCGCAGGCATGTAAAATTGTATTTTTTAATGTACGGAATTTGTTAGAAAATGCGAAAAATTCTTCGCTTGCACAAAAGATCACCCGCAATCTTCTCTTTATTTCCATGCAGAAAAACCTTATCTTGTCCAGCCGCATATTCTGCACTTCACCAAAGACAATCCGCGAGCGGCTGGCGATTTACTTTTCAGAACAAGTTACGCGCACCGGAAGTACGGCATTTGACATACCATTCAACCGCCAGCAGATGGCAGATTATCTCAATCTTGACCGCAGTGCGCTGTCCAAAGAACTTGGCAAAATGCAGGACGAAGGGTTGATCCGATATCGAAAAAATCATTTTGAAATGGTAAAATTTAACATTTGATTTTGTAGTGATTTAGCCCCTCCCGCTCATTATATCGTGAACTCGCACTTCGTGCTTTCTCGCCGGTTACACCGGCTGTTCACTCAATAATGGCACAAGAAAAACAAATGCCTGCTTTGCAGTCGCTTGTTTTTCTTATGTGCTCATTATATGCTGAATCGCTGCCTTAGTTTTTATACTCCTCGGCAAGAGTCTTAAATGCCGGCAAAGCTCGTTCGATCTGCTCCGTCGAGACACAATACGAGATGCGGACGTGCTCCGGACAGCCAAATTCGGTTCCCGGTACAAGGATCAGATTGTGTTTGACCGCTTTTTTACAAAAAGCATAGTCGTCCGGCTCAAGTGATTTCGGGAACAGATAAAAAGCACCATCCGGTTTCACACAGGAAAATCCAAGGTCGGTAAGAGCATTGTAGAGAAGATCACGGTTTCTGCGGTAAATGCTCATATCTGCGACATCCTCGTGGCACTTCTTCATAAGAAGCTGGAACATTGTCGGGGTGTTGACGTAACTGAGGACACGCGCTGCCCCGGAAACTGCCTTTTTGATCGAATCAAACTCATCAATCTCCGACGGCATAACAAGATATCCCATACGCTCACCGGGGATGGAAAGGCATTTGCTGTAAGAATAGCACACAAGTGTATTGCGGTAAAAGTTCGGGATATACGGAACTTCCACATCGTAGGCGATTTCACGGTATGGCTCATCTGCGATAATATAAATTGCGTGGCCGTATTCTTTCTCTTTTTTTGCCAATATTTCACATATACTTTCAATCGTTTCTTTCGAATAAACGGCACCGGACGGATTGTTTGGCGAGTTCACGATAACGCCCTTGGTTTTCTCCGTAATTGCCTTTTCAAATGTGTCCGGGTCGATTTGGAAATCTTCTGTCCGCGAAGGCACGGCGACAAATTTGACACCGATTGTTTCCAGATAAAAACGGTATTCCGGAAAATATGGGGCAAACGAGATAAATTCATCTCCCGGATTGCATAACGCACGAAAACAAATGTTAAGCGCACACGCAGCGCCAACGGTGAAATACAAATTTTCTCTGGTAAAATGTGTGCCGTAGCGGTCATTCAGTCCTTCGGCAATCGCATCCCGCGCTTCTTCATCGCCGGCAGAAGTCGTGTAACCGTGAAGATGAAATGGATTTTCCGTTTCCAAAAGATGCATCAACTCTTCTTTTACACATTCCGGCGTCGGAACATTGGGATTCCCGATACAAAAATTGTAAACATTTTCCTCGCCGACAACCTTGCTCCGCTCAAGGGCAAGGTCAAACATCTCTCGGATCGCCGAACTCTTACTTCCAATATTGGTATATTCTTTCGAAATCATAAGCATCCTCCATTCGTTTCACAGTAGGCGCGTGCCAGTTTTTCCGTCTCCGTATAATAGCGGTCTGTCACGCGTTTGACCGTGTCATTGTCCCAGTGCGACGCGATCCATCCCATGCGGACGATCTTACGAAGCACGATAAAGGTGTCTACTTCCTGCAGATCCTCAGGCGAGAGCGGGCGGACGGTCTGGTAGCCGTCCAGCCATGCCCTCGTCATCTCAGAAAGGTTGGTGTCGTATTCCAAAACTGCTGTGGATAAGTCAAATAAAAACCAGCCATATCCACAATCGTCAAAATCCAATATCTTTACCTGATCGCCATCGACCAAAATATTGTTGATATTTAAATCCGAATGAATCAATCCGTACCGGTCCGGCTTCTTTCCATATTTTTTCAATCTCTTGCAGCCAATCGCTACCGTTTGAGAAAATATTTCTTTTTGTGATTCCGTCAACGCCGGATTTTTGCTCCAATCGCCCCAGCGCGACGTATCACCAAACATATCCTCGATGTCCCAGTGAAACCGTGGCAGAGAATTGTCGGCATTCCATGACATCGCGTGAAGATGAAGTTTTGCCGTAATCGCGCCGATCTGCTTTTGGTACGGGATCAGTTCTTCCGTGGACATCCCACGGATTCCGATGCCTTCCACAAAGGAAAACAGACTGCATACATATTTGTCGGTGCTTCCGGCAAACGCAAGCTGCTGGATAAATTTTCCATCTTTTCCCGGGAGAACATCCGCTGTCCGTATGTCCGTATCCCGTTTCACTGCCCGAATCCACGAAAGTTCGCTTTCGAGTTCCGTCAGATCATGATAACCGGGGCGGTTGACACGGAGAACGTATTTCTCGCCGGTCATTTCACTTTCGAGACGATAGGTAAAATTCTCCGAATATTTCAAATGATATACTTTCGTATCTTCCGGCAGATCATAATGCAAAAGCAATTGTGACTGCAGCTGTTCTCTGATATCATCCGGCTCTAACAACGTTCCCATGTCAATTCCCCCTTGGTTTCATATTGTAAATCCTGAATTTACATTCAGGACTCCCCCCGCCCGCCTCATTCGCATTTCGAACACTTCGTGTTCTTTTCCCGCCTTTGACAAGGCTAAAAATGCTCATGTAGGGCGGGGGGCTTCATGTGTGAGAAACAACACTCATTTGTGCAAGCACATGAGGTGTTGTTTCTCACACATGAGTCCTGACTTTATTTCAACTTTGCACAAGTCTCTTTTGCTTCTTTGACACTCTTCTCAAATTTCTCCAAAAGCTCGTCACAATACTCTTTGGTGCAGAGAAGACCCGGCTTAAACTGTACGATTTTCGGATTGAATCTTGCGTAAATTGCCCAAATTCCGTTGTTGAAGAGGGCACGCATCGCATGCTGTCCACCATTTTCAAAATCAAATTCCAATCCAAAGATGATGCCTCGCTGTGTATAACTTGTGAAGAAGTCCGGATACAATTTATGAACTTCATCCAGTCCTTTCTTCAAGTAGCCTTCGAGGAAATGTACATTGTCAACGGTTTCCTTGCGGGTTACCATTTCGACCACTTTATTGGCTACGACACATCCGAGTTCAGAACCTCCAAATGTCGATGTGTGGCTGCGGCCGATCTCCTCGACCCATTTTCCTGCCTGCTTTGTCATGATCGTCGCTGCGACCGGATAAATACCACCGCTCAGGCCTTTTCCACTGACGATGACATCCGGATTTACGCCCTCGTGCATAATTCCCCACATTTTTCCGGTTCTCATAAGGCCGGTCTGCACTTCATCGGCGATGTAGAGCGTTCCGTATTTTTCACAAAGTGCTTTTACCGCTTTCAGGTAGCCCGGCTCCGGAATCGGGAATCCATAGGTTGCCGGGATGGTCTCAATAATAACGCCTGCGACATCTTCTTTTTTCAATACGGCTTCCATTGCATCCACATCGTTCATCGGCACCTGCTCATAGTACTGGTCGGCACCATCGCACAAAAATGCATCCTTGAAAAATGGATCGCCGGCAGAGAGTGCCAGTCCGGTATGACCGTGGTAACATTTCTGCAAAGATACGATCTTACGGCGTTTTGTCGCATAACGCACACTCTTGATCGCCACATCGACAGCCTCGCCGCCGCAGCTGGAAAAGATGGCGTACTGCATACCCGGAGTCGCCGTAGTGACAAGGCTTTTTGCCAATTTACCGCGGGCCACGGAACCAAAGTGATGGTTTCCGATATCAAACTCTTTGACTCCTTCTTCGAGGGCTGCGATCACTTCCGGATTACGGTGTCCGAGGTTAAATGTTCCGCCGTTCAGATGAAGGTTCATGTATTTTTTTCCATCCATGTCCCAGAAATAATAACCTTCGCGTTTGCCGATGATGATATCGATTCCCATATCAAACCAGGTCTGCGTACGGTTTGGGTTCCAGTAAGTAAGACAATCATTAATCGCTTCTTGTTTTGTAACGCTTCCATCTAATAACATAATGTCCTCCAATCCGGCAGTTACTCTGCCTCGTAAACTTTTTCTCCGCCAAGCCATGTCTGCATGACGCGGATGTCTTTTATATGTAATGGGTCAACGGTAAATGGATCTTCTTCCATCACGGCGAAGTCCGCCAATTTTCCCACTGTTATCGTGCCTTTGATGTCTTCTTCGTAAGAAGAATACGCGGCATTTCCGGTATACATACTGATGGCGTCGTATACACTGACGCGCTCCTTCGGATACCATCCGCCCTCCGGTTTTCCGGTAAGATCCTGCCTGCACACGATGGAATATACACCAAGCATCGGACTGTAAGGTTCCACCGGTGAATCCGAACTTCCGGTAAGAATGATGCCTTCCTTGATCAATGTGTTCCAAGCATAGGCATATCGGATACGTTCCGGTCCGAGACGGTCTTCCGACCACCAAATGTTATAATTCGACGTAAATCTCGGCTGGATATCCACGATGATTGGCATCTTTTTGATCCTCTCAATCAGGTCTTTGCGAAGCACGATGCCGTGAATCAGGCGAAACCGAACATTTGGCTTCGGATTCTTTCGGTAGCAGTTTTCCAATGCGTCAAGCGCAATCTCGACACCACGGTCGCCGATCGCATGAATGCCAATCTGCAGATCCATGTCATAGGCCTTCTGGCACATTTCCATGACTTCTTCCGGCGAATGATTCAAAAGCCCTTTATTTCCCGGATCATCCGAATAATCCTCCGTCAATGCAGCATTTCGCGAACCAAGCGATCCGTCGCTGTATATTTTGTAAAAGCCGTAGCGCAATTTTTCATTTCCAAATCCTGTCTTCATATGAAAGGACGGATATTCGTCAAATGACAGGTACACGCGGACCGGAAGCCGCCCTTCCTCCTCCAGTTCCTGGTATAGATTCATATACTCGTCTGCATCGACAAATTTTCCCTGAATCGGATGAATGCCGGTGATCCCATAACGGTTCATGTCGCGGCACACCGCTTCGAGGGCATCTTTTTTGTCCTCCGGTGTCGGCAGAAGATCCGGAATACTCTTTAATACCGGCGTTACCGCGCTCTCACGCAGGATGCCGTTTGGCTTTCCGTCGGCTCCGTACTCCACGGAATCCGGTACGATCGGTTTGAAATTCTCATCAATTCCGGCGATCTCAAGTGCTTTTGAGTTTGCCGCATGCACATGCATACAATACCGGCTGATCAGAATCGGACACTCTTTGCTGACACTGTCGAGTTCCTCTTTTGTCGGAATCCGCACCTCGTCAAATTCCTCGTGGTTGAAGCCGCTTCCTTTGATCCAGTCCCCCGGCGGCGTCACTTTCGCACGCTCTTTCAGGCGATCGAGTATCTCCTGTACACTTTTTGTCCCGACAAGATTGACTTCTTTTGTCGTCCTCGCGTAAGCCAATGTATGCTGGTGGCAGTCGATAAATCCCGGAAATACTGCCCTTCCTTTTATATCAATGATTTCGTCGCTCTCTATTTTCTCTGCTTCTTCGTTCGTTCCCGTAAATACGATTTTTCCATCGCGGACACCGACGGCCTCTACCGCCTGTCCCTCTTGTTCCATCGTGTAGAACTTTCCATTTTTATACAATTTCTCTGCATACATACTATCACTGACCTTTCCCCGTCGTCACTTCATTGTGGCAAATGCCATTTTTCTCATATTCCGACGCATTTTCCAGCGAAATTCTCATAATCTCGTACAATGCCCGGTCTGTCAGGAAACTGATATGTGACGTATAAATTACCTCTTCTCTTGCAAGCAGCTCCTCAAACACCGGATCACCGGTCGGCTTTCCTTCAAAATCGACCCGTACAAAATCATCTTCCGTCTCATAAACGTCCATTGCAAACGCAGAAACCTTTCCTTTTTTCAGTGCATCTAACATCGCCTTGCCATCTACCAGACCACCTCGCGCAGTATTTACAACCACGACACCCGGTTTGCACTGTTCCAATGTCTCTTTCCCGATCAGATGCGTATTTTCTTTTGTAAGGGGGCAATGAAGCACGATGGCATCACTGCGTTCCCAGATTTCGGAAAGCGAAACCTGCGTCGCGATCCCGACAAGGTCTAGGTGTACATGTCTCGCATGCACAAGCACTTTGGCTCCGAGTGCCACCAGCGCCTTGATCGTCAATGTTCCGATACGCCCGGCTCCGATGACACCGATGGTCATTGTGCGGATCTCTCTTCCACACAATCCTGCAATCCCAAAATCCCGTCGGGCAACCATTGCCTCGCTACGCCGCATGTGGCGCAGTGCATTGAGCAAAAGCATCAACGTATGCTCGCTGATCGCATTGGGTGAATACGACGGCACATTGGCTGCCTTAATGCCGTACTTCCGCAATGCTTCGAGGTCAAGATGATCGATGCCGGCCGCCCTGGAGACGATGTAACGCACTCCATGCTCAGAAAGAAGTCTGGCTTCTTCCTCACCGATCATGCTGTTTGTCATAATCCAGATTGCACGGAATCCATCGACTTCTGCGATCCTGTCCTTGGTAAAAATACCATCTGCAAATGCAATCTCTTCAACATCTACCTGCTGCCGGATCTCCGCGAGAGTCTTTTTCTCGTCCTCCGTCATCCCATAAATCAGTAATTTCATCCTGCCCTCCTCTCTGCGGCTGCCTTAGAACCGCTCGAGTGCTTCGGTCATTTCTTTGGTTGTCATGCGGAATGTCGTCCAGTCTGACATTGGAAATGCTCCCATGCCTTTGTAAAAGGCGATGGACGGTGTATTCCAGTTAAGACATACCCATTCGAGACGATCGCATCCCTCGTCTACGGCAATCTGCATCAATACATGGAAAATCTCTTTTCCGATTCCTTTTCCACGCATTTCTTCGCGTACGAAAATGTCTTCCAGATACAGGTTTGTTCGCCCGCAGAAAGTAGAAAATGTATGGAAATACAAGCAGAAGCCTACCGGTTTTTTCTCATATTCTACGATCAGACAATTGCAGTCGTGCTGCTCAAACAATGCTTTATGTAACCCTTCTTCGGTCGCTTTCACACAATCTGACATTTTTTCATATTCTGCGATCTCCTTGATCAGCTGAAGTACCAGCCCCTCTTCACCATCCTCGACATAACGGATGGTAAGTCCTTCTGTTTTTGTCTTAAATTCTTTACTCATAATAACCCTCCTAACGTCAACCAGCCATAAATCTGGCCAAAAATTCCTGTGTTTTCGGATGCTGTGGGTTGGCAAAAAGTTCTTTTGACTTGCGGTTTTCTGCCACCACACCTTCGTGCATGAAAATGGTCCGCGTCGAGACATCTCTTGCAAATGCCATCTCATGGGTTACGATAACCATTGTCATACCTTCACTTGCCAGCTGCTTCATGACATTGAGCACCTCGCCGACCATCTGTGGGTCGAGAGCACTCGTCGGTTCGTCAAACAAAAGCACTTCCGGCTCCATCGCGAGCGCTCTTGCAATCGCAACTCGCTGCTGCTGTCCACCGGAAAGCTGTGCCGGTTTGGCAAGCAGCTGAGGTGTCATTCCCACTTTTTCCAAATAATATTTGGCTTTCTCTTCGGCTTCTTGTTTTGGCATTTTCAACACCTTGCGAAGCCCCAATGTACAGTTATCGAGAACCGATTTATTCTGAAACAAATTAAACTGCTGAAAAACCATTCCCATTTTTTTCCTGGATGACCGTACATCTGCGCGGTATCTTGAAATCTCTTCGCCATCAAAGTAGATGCTTCCGGATGTCGGTGTCTCCAGCATGTTCAGGCACCGAAGCATCGTCGTTTTTCCGGAACCGGAAGCCCCGATGATGCAGATTACATCTTTTGGAAATACCTTGAAATTTACACCGCGAAGCACTTCGTGGTCACCAAAATTTTTTGTCACATCGTATACTTCCAAAATTGGTTCTTTGATTTCACTCATGGTAATTCCCCCTTTACTTTGACAAGCTGTAATCGGATTTTCCAGCCATCAATTTCTCCACAAACCGGAGCAAGATCGTTACGATCAGGTTTAATACAAAATAAATTGCCGCAATTATGATAAATACTTCAAAATATTTATAATATACGGATGCCGCCGTCTTTCCGCTGAAGAATAGTTCATTCACGGAAATAACATTTAATACGGAAGTATCTTTCAGGTTTGTTACCAGCTGGTTACCAATCTGTGGCATGATATTTTTCAATGCCTGCGGCAGCACCACGTGGAACATGATCTGAAAATGACTCAGTCCGATGACCTTTCCGGCTTCAAACTGACCGGTACTGACGGAATTGATTCCGCCTCGTACCGACTCAGCCATGTAAGCACCGGTGTTGATCGAAACAACGATGAAACCACATGTCAATGCGCCCCACTGGATCCCCAGATAAGACAAACCGTAGTAGATAACCATCGCCTGTACGATCATTGGTGTACCTCGAAACACTTCCACATATATGCGGACGATTGCTTTTACTACTTTTACCAGACCACGCTTTGCATAATTGCAATTTGCTTCCAGTTCAATGGTTTGAACGATACCAACGATAAATCCGATGATACATCCTATAATAGTACCGGTCACTGCCAGCGCAAGTGTCCAGCCTGCACCTTTTAAAAAGACGCCTTTATATTCCATGATGAGGTATCCAACCCAGTCCCAAAAGGAACCATCTACGGGAAAGGATGCCGCCTGTGCAACAAACATTGTCATAGTATGTCCCCCATTTCTGCGCCGCTATGGTATCCATTGTTTGCTGCCAAGCGGCGCTTAGGCACAAACTTAGGGATTATTCAGAATCACTTGCCGGCTGATTTGCGATGGCTTCCTCCATCATCTTATCTTTCTCTTCATCGGAAATGCCTTTCAATGTCTTATTGCAGGCATCAACGACAGCCGAATCGCCTTTTTTTGCTGCGACTGCGATATTTGTAATACCGGAATCTACATCAAATCCGGAACCTTCCGGAAATTCTACCATTGCCAGATCTTTATTTGTCGCAATCGCTGCAAGTGCCATCGGTTTTTCCACAATTGCCACATCGGTACGACCGGAACTTACGGCTACGATCAAACTTGGGATATCCGGCAAAGCTTCCTGTATGGTAGCTCCCTTGATCTGTTTTGCAGAACTGTCATACATCGTTGTTCCCTGCTGGGAAGTTACGTTGCAGCCCTTCAGATCATCCAAAGTTTTAGCACTTGCATATTTGCTGTCCTTTTTCACGATCAATACGTGAGTTGCTTTATAATAAGGATCAGAGAAGTCAACACTCTGTTTTCTTTCGTCGGTTGCTGACATTCCGGCGATGATCGCGTTGATGGTTCCGGACTGAACTGCCATGATCAATCCATCCCATTCAATTTTGTATACCTGCAATTCATAGCCATTTTCCTCGGCAATCTTCTTTGCCATCATGACATCGTATCCATTTACATATTCGGTTGTTCCTTCGATGGGAACGGCACCGTTGCTGTCATCTGTCTGTGACCAGTTGTATGGAGCGTTCATACATTCCATACCAACCTTCAAAATCTTTTTCTCACTCGAAGTGGAATCGGAAGAGGAACCGGCCTGCTCGGAAGAGCCACAGCCTGTGAGTGATAATAACATCACCAGGGATAATACCAAACTCATAAAAATTGATTTCTTCTTTCTCATTTTCATAATAAAACCACCTTTCTGTAAATAGAAAAAAGCGCCGCACCCCGAAGGGTTCAGCGCCTTTGCTTTTGTTACCCCTATCATAGCGAACAAAATACCATCTGTCAATACGGAGTTCTCCACAAATATCAACCTGTCATTTTAGTAGATATACAAAAAAATGATGGCAAAATAGGAATTACTCTTGTTTTTGTTTAGCTATTATATCTATCTTTCTCGGCGTTTTTCTTATCTCTTTGTGCAATTTGTGCAAAATCATCTATTTTTTGTGGTCTGACTGGTACTACCAGTTGAACCAGTTTAGAAGATATGCTATACTGTAATTGAATCGTTAGGCTATAAGTTGAAAGGGGGAATTTCTTATGAGAGATGCTTTATCTACAAAAATCGCGTCGGAACTTTGCGCCCGCATCCAGTCCGGCGAACTGAAAGAAAATGACAAGCTTCCGTCAGAGCGTATCCTGGCTTCCCAATACGATGTCAGCCGAAATGTCATCCGTGAATCGATCAAAATGCTGGTCGAGAAAAATCTGGTGATCAATATTCCGGGAAAAGGAAATTATGTTTCCCGTCCAACCCAGTCAAGTATTGCAGATAAATTGGAAAATGCCATTCATTTATCCGATGTTCCGGCTTCGGAGATCGTGAATGCACGCCAGTTTTTGGAAATCAGTGTGATGGAAAAATATCTTCTTTCTATTACAGAGCAAGAAATCGCCCAGCTGGAGGAATTATACACAAAAATGGAGGCTGCCCGCAGCAATTACGCGTTGTTTTGGGAATATGACACAAAATTTCATCTCCAATTGATCGGCTGTTCCAAAAACAGTATTTTAACTTTATTTTTGTCCACACTATATCGTATGACGCAGAAAAATATTATTATGAATTCGGAAGATCCGGTTTCTGCGATCGAATTTTCGCAGTCGGATCATGCTGATATCATTGAGGCGGTGAAGACGAAAGACCGGGAACGGCTCTGCCGTGCGATTGAACGCCACCTCGCCCCGCTTCACGATTTTTATAAAGAGGAGGTCTGAGTATGGATATTTTTGTTGCCGCCGGTCAAATGCTGGTTCTTTTTGCCATGATGTTTACCGGTTATTTCCTTGCCCGCAGAGACTGGATCAATGACTCGCTGTCTTCGGCGCTTTCCCGTCTTGTGGTTAATATTTTCAATCCTTTTTTGATGATTTCGAGTGTTTTCGGCCAGAGTTTAAAACAAAGCGGCCCTTTATTTTGGCAAAATCTGGTTCTTGTCGGCATTTTTTACCTGCTTCTTTTCCTCGCCGGATTTTTTATCGTATTTGTCCTCCGGCCAACGAGTCAAACGGCCCCAATCTACAAACTGCTGACATTGCTTCCGAACTGCGGTTTTATGGGCATTCCTATCGTAAGTTCCCTGCTTGGCACGCAGTATATTATTTACGTCGCCGTCTACATGCTCGTGTTTAACCTCATCATATATACTTATGGAATTTCGCTGGTCCGCCGCTCGCTCTCGGATGGCAGCGCACCGGCTCTCAGCATGTCGGCCAGACTTCGCCAGATTTTTGGAAATACCGGTGTACTGGCTTCTCTCGTCACAATCGTATTGTTTGTAACGGGCTTTTCTCTGCCGGAAAATGTGCAAAAATTCATCAATTACATGGGAAATCCCTGCGTGCCTCTGTCCATGATCCTTATCGGTTGTTCGCTTGCCGCCAGTCCACTTTCCAGGATTTTCCAAGAAGTACGTCTTTATGGATTTGCCTTTATCAAAATGTTTGCAATCCCGATTGTTGCAAGTTTTGTCATCCGGCTGCTGCCATTTGACCCGGTGATTCTTACTTTGTTTATCATTATGCTTGCGCTTCCTTCGGGAAGCATGGTGGTTCTTATCACGGAAGAATACAAAGGCAATGTCCAGCTTGCCTCTGCCGGCGTGGTTCTGACAACGATCGTGTCTTTATTCTCCATTCCTGTCGTGAGTTTGTTCGTCGGCTAACATTCTCTTTACCAAATCTTAACTTGCTATTTGCACCGCTCCCGCGTTATAATGACGGTGCAAGCAAGTAACGATTCTTTTTAGACCCAGTGATTGCATGGGAGGGATTACGATGTGCAGCTCACGGACCAGAAAACACCTTATGGGATTTTTAATCTTAGCCATATTGTTGTGTGAAATGTGTTTCTTTTTACAATCAGCAGACACATCTTCTTTTTGCGTCCAGACTACACAATCCACCAAACATGTCACTCACGCACAGATCAGCGACGGCTCAAAGGTTGTTTATGAAGAACGTATCTCTAAAACTCCGGATGCCGGTGCGGAATCTTTTTGCAAAAGTGAACAGCGTACCCTGCAGTCTTGTATTCGTCGATTGTCTGCTTGCCTTTCGACGGTGGAATATCTTCCACGCACGTTTCATTCCACTCTGTTTTTACAGATTTCCAATGTGACACATAATACAAGCGGACACATTTCTCTGATTCAATGCGTCTATCTAAAGGACGGAAAAAAGCGCTAATCCCCTTCATTTTAAAATTGTAAGATTTTTCCACTTTTTCAGTGGTTTATTAAAGTGCGCCGCAGACGCGGTAAAAGGCACAGAAATGAGGGAACATATGTTAGAATATATTATTATCGGATTGGCAGCAATTCTTTTAATCGGCGCTTGTATTTTCAGTTTTCGCATCGACAATTCAGGAAAAGAAGATGCGATCACTGACAATCCAAAAACCAAATAATAAATAGATTAAACCAAAAGTAACTATTCCGGATCGAATGTGCGGAAATCAATGAATCGTCGTGCTTGCACGTAAGAGACCTTGATTTTTGTACATTTAGATCCGAATAGGGCTCCCTCCACATATGAGCATTTTTAGCCTTGTCAAAGGCAGGAAAGGACACGAAGTGTTCGAAATGCGAATGTGCGGAGGGGATGTCCTGAATAGTTACAATAAAAAGTACTACGTTAACGTTTTTCGAAAGGAGCTCTTTCATCATGGGTAACATTTTAATGTACATTTACTTTATTATCTGCGGAGGCTTGGGAGCTGCCTCCTGTATCTATATGACAGTTTATGCTTTTGTCGTGATTGGACAAAAGATCTACGGCCGTATAGCACATGGAAAGTCATTGTACGATTGATGATTTGATAAGAAGCGCCCCGCCGGGTCTGCGGCGCAGACTTGGCGGGGCGCTTTCTTTTACTGTGGGGGCGTTTTGGACCTTTGACCTGCGCAGTGATTTCTCGCTCTAGACCACACTCCACCGACATGTCCTTTGACCCGCTCGGCATTTTCTCGCCACAAACCACACTCCGCCGCCGGCCTTCTTGACCCGCTCGGCATTTTCTCGCCACAAACCACACTCCACCGCCGGCCTTCTTGACCCGCTCGGCGTTTTCTCGCCACAAACCACACTCCACCGGCATGTCCTTTGACCTACGCAGCGTTTTCTCGCCACAAACCACACTCCACCGACAGCCTTCTTGACCCGCTCGGCAAATTCGCCCTCCTAGACCACACTCCACCGACAGCCTTCTTGACCCGCTCGGCAAATTCGCCTCCTAGACCACACTCCACCGACAAGTCCTTTGACCCGCTCGGCAAGTTCGCCCTCCTAGACCACACTCCGCCGACATGTCCTTTGACCCGCTCGGCGTTTTCTCGCCACAAACCACACTCCACCGCCGGCCTTCTTGACCCACGCGACGTTTTCTCGCCACAAACCACACTCCGCCGACAATTTCTTTGACCTACGCGGCGTTTTCTCGCCACAAACCACACTCCACCGCCGGCCTTCTTGACCCGCAAAACAAGTTCGCCCTCCTAGACCACACTCCGCCGACAATTTCTTTGACCTACGCAGCGTTTTCTCGCCACAAACCACACTCCGCCGACATGTCCTTTGACCCGCTCGACAAATTCGCCCTTCTAGACCACACTCCGCCGCCGGCCTTCTTGACCCGCAAAACAAGTTCGCCCTCCTAGACCAAAAATCTACGCACCATTTCTTGGATTGTCCTTGTGCTCAACGGCATATCCGATGTTTCAAACGTCAAAATCAAATTTTCCCCCGGATATATCCCATTCTTTTGGTAGGTATCAATTTTTCGTACTGCGCTTTTTGCATAAGCCGGATCGTCCATTTTTCCGTCATGTTCCCAGTAAATTTCCCTTCTTGTCCGCGGCGATAAAAACGTAAAATCCGGATAAACAGCGCCAAATCCCTGAAGTAAAAGAGGTTTTTCATATTGATAGGGAATCCCTTTATGGTAAAAATAATCCGCCAGAATTTTCTCGGATTTTGACCGAACTCGCTCTCCCTTTTCAGTGTATATCACTATACTATCACCCGAGAATTCTTTCCCCTGATAACTCTCCTTTTTCCACTGCTCCAACTGCTGTTCCCACGTTGGCTGAATCGGCGTAACTAACTGCTTTCGCGCCTCATGCAATGTCTCATAGACTTCATCAATTTCCTCTTCTGTGTCACTTTTCAAAATTTTGCCTACTTGTTTTAGACGCTTTGCGATATACTTTTGCAATTTTTCATCGTACTCTTTTTGAGCAAGCTGCCTGGCGAGTTCTAAATTCTTTTTAGAAATATACACGCCCCGCTTATCGTCACCCTTGCAGTGATAATATCTCGGATATCCCCTGTCCGAAGAAATTCGAAGCCTACCGGCAAGATTTCTTTTTTCTTGTTTCTCAAGCTGATTCAGCAATTCTTGAAGATATTTCTGCTCCTTATGAAGCATTTCTTTCCATTTTGTCATTGAATCCTTCCTTTCTTTTTGGTTTTCATTGTGATTTTGCGAATTAAACCACACATTTTACAGATCTTCTTTGACTCATATCATTTTTCTCTTACCTTGACCAAAATCTTGAAAAAAGTTTTTTGGTCCCACAGACAATTACTAAAATAAAATCAAAAATAGAAAATTTCTTTGTGGTTTCGTGCACATTTTTTAATTCTAAGTCAACTGTATCTGGGAATTTTGTGGTCAAAATAAAATAATAAGATTTTCGTAACTATTTAGGACGCCCACACACATTCGCATTTCGAACACTTCGTGTTCTTTTCTCGCCTTTGACAAGGCTAAAAATGCTCATATGGGGGAGGGGAGCCATATTAGGATTATAGAAAAGTCATTAACTTTCCATCAGATATTTTTCATTGATCGCTAATACTTTTTCCATGGCATTGCGTCCCGGAGCTCCGATCGTATTTCGTTTCTCTACGCAGGTTTTCATGGAAATTGCTTCATAAATATCTTCCTCAAATACCGGTGAGATCTTTTTGTATTCTTCTAGTGGAAGGTCATCCAGAGAAATGTTTTTGTCAATGCAAAGGAGCACAAGCTGGCCGATGATACCGTGTGCATCGCGGAACGGAACTCCGTGGTTGACAAGATAATCGGCGGCATCCGTCGCATTGGTAAAGCCGTTTTTCGCACTGGCTTCCATATTTTCTTTCTTAAATTTCATCGTGTCGATCATGCCGTTAAAGAGAGAAATACATCCTTTCACGGTGTCGATTGCATCAAAGGTGAACTCTTTGTCTTCCTGCATGTCCTTATTGTAGGCAAGAGGGATGCCCTTCATCGTCGTAAGCATGCTGATGAGAGCCCCATAGACACGTCCGGTCTTTCCGCGGATCAATTCTGCGATATCCGGATTCTTCTTCTGTGGCATGATACTGCTTCCGGTTGAATACGAATCATCGATGTCTACAAACTGGTATTCATTGGAATTCCAGACAATGATCTCTTCGCAAAAACGGCTCAGATGCATCATAATCGTAGAAAGTGCACTGAGAAGTTCGATCAGGTAATCACGGTCGGAAACAGAATCCATGCTGTTTAATGTAGGACCATCAAAATTAAGCAGGGAAGCGGTATATTCACGGTCAAGCGGATAGGTTGTCCCGGCAAGAGCACCGGCACCGAGCGGACAGTAATTCATGCGGTCATAGATGTCACGCAGACGGCTGCGGTCGCGGCGGAACATTTCAAAATATGCGCCAAAATGATGCGCCAGAGTGACCGGCTGCGCTTTTTGCAGATGTGTAAAGCCCGGCATAAAAGTATCCACATTTTCCTTCATAATGCGGTGGATCGTCACAAGAAGTTCTTTCAAAAGATCGTTGATTTCGACAATCTCATCGCGGGTGTACAATTTCATATCCAATGCTACCTGGTCATTGCGGCTGCGTCCGGTATGAAGTTTTTTGCCGGGATCGCCGATACGTTCGATCAGATGTGCTTCGACAAAACTGTGAATGTCTTCGTGTTCTGCGGTAAATTCCAATTTACCGGATTCGATATCCTCCAAAATGCTTTTCAATCCGCCGATAATTGTCTCTTTTTCGTCAGCGGTAAGAATTTTCTGTTTTTCAAGCATCGTCACATGGGCGATACTTCCGAGGATATCCTGTTTATAAAATTTCTGGTCAAAAGAAAGCGAAGCATTGAAATTATGTACCAATTGATTCGTCTCTTTTGTAAAACGTCCTCCCCAAAGTTTCATGGTTCCACCATCCTTTTTAACAATAGTAATACTATGATAGCATTTTATACCAAGGAAATCAACTATTTTCAATTGTACATTGTACAGAAATTTGATATACTGGAAGCAGGAACGATACGATGAAGGAGAATGACGATGACAGGGCAGTTGAGTGATAAAAAAGAATTGACATGGCAAGAATGGGAAAAAATGGAAAACGACAACACCGTTCTGGTAGATCTGAGAGAAGAAGTGGTCTACCATCATGGGTCGATTCCCGGAGCGGTTTGTATTCCGCTTCGCTGTTTTGCAGAAGAAAAGGAAAAATTGCCAAAGGATAAATGCATCGTGGTATTTTGCCAGCGTGGGGAAAAAAGTCTGCAAGTGGTAGAAGAACTGCGAAAAGAAGGCTGGCAGGCATACCATCTCGAAGGCGGTTTTTTGCGGTGGCTGATCGATCATGCAAAAGAGGTAAATATGGAACGGTATTCCCGCCATGTGCTTTTGGATGAAGTGGGGCAGGAAGGACAGGAAAAACTTCTGGCATCGAAAGTGCTTGTTGTCGGAGCCGGAGGACTTGGTGCGCCCGTCGCTCTGTATCTTGCGGCAGCCGGTGTCGGAACGATCGGAATCGTGGATGCGGATGTTGTGGAATTGTCCAATCTTCAGCGGCAGATCATTCATAATACGAGTCGTCTCGGACAGAAAAAGGTGGATTCTGCCAAAGAAACGATCGAACTGCTCAATCCTGATGTGACCGTAAAAACGTATGCGATGCGGCTGACACCGGAAAATATCGGGGATCTTATCGAAGAATATGATTTTGTCGTAGACGGAGTGGATAATTTTGAAACCAAATTTTTGATCAATGATGCGTGTGTGCTTGCCGGCAAACCATTTTGCCATGGCGGGATCCTGCGGTTTCAGGGACAGGTTATGACGTATGTGCCGGGGCAGGGACCATGTTACCGCTGTATTTTTGAGGAAATTCCGGAGCAGGGAAGTGTGCCAAATTGCAGCGAAGCCGGAGTGATCGGCGTAATGGCGGGGATTATCGGCTGCGTGCAGGGCTTGGAAACGATAAAATATCTTCTTGGCATCGGCAGACTTTTGACCGGCCGCATGGTCGTTTTTGATGGCTTGAATCTGACATTTCGAGAGGTAAAATTTGGGAAAGCGATACCGACGTGTAAAGTCTGTGGAGAACATCCGGAGATCAAAGATGTGAAAGCAGAAGCGTGGCGATATGAAAGCCACGGAATTTGTACACTTCATTGACTTTTTCAAAAATTCTCGGTATAATAGAAAAGAATGACTAAGGGAGGATTCAGGATGACCAAAGAACGCCTGAAAGATTTGGCGGAAGTCAGTTTTTCGCAGGGACGATATACATTTACTCATTTTCTGTCCTTGGCAGAACAGGATGAGTTTTATACGATAGAACCAGAACTCCGGTATGCCGGGATTACGGTGTCCGGCGGCTGTGACGGAACCGAGCGGCAGATGATCCGTTTTGGAAATCCGGAAGAATTCGGATATGAGGAAGAGTTTCCCATTTCCTGCATTCACTGTCGGCCGATGGCAGCCAAATTTGCAGAAAAATGTAATCACCGGGATGTCCTCGGCGCGATCATGCACCTTGGAATCGAGCGGGAGGTAGTCGGAGATATCTGGGTAATGGAAAAAGAAAGCTATTTTTTCTGCCTGTCTTCCATGAAAGATTTTATCTGTGATAATCTTACCAAAATCCGCCACACCAATGTGGTCTGTGAGGAGATGCAGGAGATTCCGCAGGCGATAAAACCTGTTCTGAAAAGGGAAGAACTGGTTCTGACTTCGCCGCGTTGTGATGCCGTGGTGGCAAAAGTGTTTTCGTTGTCACGCAGTAAAGTAATTCCATTATTCCGTGAAAAAAAGATCTTTGTCGGGGGCAGAGTGTATGAAAATAACAGCGGGATATTAAAAGAAGATGATGTGGTCAGTGTGCGGGGATATGGAAAAATCATTTACCGAGGTGTGCTGAGAGAGACGAAAAAAGGACGATATACGATAGCGGTAGATCGGTTTGTCTGAGATGGAGGATAACGATGAAGTGGAGACGAGATGCCAGAGATAAAAGACATTTTATAATAATGAGTGCCGTGGCAGCGCTGGTTCTTGTGATCGGTCTGTTTTTTGATCAAAACGGAGAGCAGGCTGTGGAAACAAGCGGTACGCAGACCGTGACCGTGCGTGAGGGAGCCGTGACGGATGCCGCCGTGATGGCAGCACCGGTAAGCGAAAGTGCGGTGCAGGCAGCGGCGACACCCTCTCCGGAAGACGGAATTTATACATATCTTCAAGGACCAAAATCCTGGAAGGAACGACGGGAATGGTCCGGAAAATGGGGGAAAACATTTTATGATGGGCAATCGTTTGGTGCGTTTGGCTGTGGATTCTGCTGTATGGCAAATATTTACAGTTCACTGACGGAGTACCAATGTCTTCCGACGGATATTTACCGGTATGCAAAAAAAGTAACGTATTATCCGGGGGGAGGGGCCATCTCCTGGGAGCAGATGCAGGCGACTTTAAATTCAATAGGCTTTGAAACATCCCTGCATCACAAACCTTCAACGTACAAACAATTTTTAAAACAGGTACAGGAAGGCCGGGCGAGTCTTGTGCTTGTGAGCAGTGCGAACGACTCTTCTTATTGGAAAAATACACCGGGACATTATGTGACCCTTTTCTTATACGATAAAACAGACAACACAGTATTTTTGGCAGATTCCGGAGATCCGGAGCACAACCGCCATCGTGTCAGCTGTAAGACAATTTATAAGGCATTAAAGACGAGCAGTGATTATCATTTTATGTCCATTGACAGTTATAATAAAGAAAAGGATCAGTGGAAGCATAAAGGAATCAAGGGAAACTGGGTTCGTCCTCAGACATTAGAAGATTAAGAAAGAGAGAAGATGGCATGCAGATACCGGAACAGGTACAATGGATTCTTGACAAACTGGAAGAAAATGGCAAAGAAGGCTATGCTGTCGGTGGATGTGTCAGAGACAGTGTGCTGGGACATGTGCCGAAAGATTGGGATATTACGACATCTGCAAAACCGGAAGAGGTAAAGCAGATCTTTCGAAAAACAATAGATACCGGAATCGCACATGGAACTGTAACCGTTATGGTGGAAGGAACCGGATATGAAGTGACGACATACCGTGTGGATGGAGAATATGAAGATCACCGACATCCCAAACAGGTAGAATATACGGCAAATCTGGAAGAAGATTTGAAACGCCGCGATTTTACGATCAATGCGATGGCGTATAATCCGAAAAGCGGGATGATTGATCTGTTTGGTGGCATTTCAGATCTGGAAAAAAAGGTCATTCGTTGTGTCGGAGATGCGAGACAGCGTTTTTCCGAAGATGCCCTGCGGATGCTCCGTGGTGTGCGCTTTGCCGGGCAGCTGGGATTTGATCTCGAAAAAGAGACTCTCGAGGCCATCTATGAACTGGCTCCGACGATACAAAATGTGAGCAAAGAGCGGATTCGGGTAGAGATTACAAAATTACTTTTATCCGGTCAGCCGGAAAAACTAAAACTGGCAGAAGACACCGGGCTTTGTGAATATTTTTTCCCGGAGTTTCGTAAGATGCTTCAGACGACACAAGAAAACCCGCATCATACATTTTCTGTGGGAGAGCATGCGATGCAGGCTGTCAGGCATGTTCAGAAATTATACCGGGAAATGGAAAAAGAAGAGATGAGAACAAGCATTTTTTCGCCATTTGATAAAGCCTTTGGCGATGAAAAATGCAAGACGATATTAGTATATGCGGCACTACTCCACGATGTAAGTAAGTCAGAGACCAAAACGATCGACGCGGACGGAACTGCGCATTTTTATGGACACGATGTCAAGGGAAAAGAACGGGCAAGGGAGATTCTACGCCGGCTCCGCTTTGACAATGATACGATTCATATGGTGTCTCAGATCGTAATGTTTCACGAGCGGAGATATCAAGGGGGAAGACGTGAGATGCGCCGGCTTGTTAATCAGGCCGGAAAAGAGGTAATGCCATATCTGTTTTTGATACAGCAGGCAGATATCCTTTCGCAGAGTGATTACCGGAGAGAAGAAAAGGAACACCGGCTTCAGATGGCAAAACAGGATTATGAGAAGGTCTGTGCGCAGGGAGAAGCGGTGTGTCTCAAAGAACTTCATGTGACAGGAAAAGATTTGATCCGGCTGGGAATG
>OIXG01000968.1_pt1 | contig 31029 bp, 20 predicted proteins | sample 1587731 | NCBI WGS metagenome assembly OIXG01 (sample SAMEA3888908, study PRJEB22519) | human gut metagenome | biome: human gut; feature: human-associated habitat; material: faeces | place: Denmark | collected 2010 | reverse complement strand
AACCACCAGTACCGAACTCCAAGTTCTGATAGAATGCATCAACGAGAGCAGACTTGTCCTCTGCGTCAAGCATTGCCTTTACTTCCTTACGGGTTTCTTCATCGAATGAAGGTGTGAGCCACTGCTGAGCTCTTTCTTCACACTGCTTAATTAATTCTGTGTTATTAGCCATAGTTAATGGTATTATATAATTGTTATTTTAGTTCTTTTTGCAAAGATAATGCAAATCGAATGCAGAATATCAAGTTTACTTGAATATTTTGCTGAGATGCAACTTATCTTCTGCAAAGATATATAAAATATCCGAGAAACAAAAGCAAGTTTGAAGATTTTTTTGTATTTTTGCATTCTAAAATATATTTGGTCATCTTTTGGACAAGATTGTACCATTTTCAGTAACAATATCAGTAACAATAAAAATATTAAACATGGAATTACATTTCACAGGCATCATCATTGCCGTCAGCACATTTCTCATTATAGGACTCTTCCACCCTATTGTCATCAAGACCGAATACTACACTGGCACCCGCTACTGGTGGGTATTTCTCGTTCTGGGATTAGCCACCATCGCTGCGGCATTCCTGATAGAGGACGTTCTTCTGTCGGCTATTCATGGCGTCTTGGGAGCCTCCAGTCTTTGGAGTATCGGTGAGCTCTTCGAGCAGAAACAACGTTGCGAGAAAGGATGGTTTCCTAAAAATCCCAAGCGCATCGGAAAGGGTTATTATAAGGATGAGGTGAAGGACGAAGAACGAAAGTAAAAGACAGAAAATGAAGACTGAACTCATACTGGTGGGCAAAACCATCAACAAGCATTTCATTGCTGGCATCAAGGATTATGCCGAGCGTATCACCCATTACATGCCTTTCACCATCACCACCATTCCCGAACTCAAAAACACAAAGAGTCTGAGCGAACAGCAACAGAAAGAGCGCGAAGGCGAACTGATACTGAAACAGCTGCAGCCTTCTGACACAGTAGTGCTGATGGACGAACATGGACAGGAGTTTCGCAGCATCGAGTTTGCCAAATGGATAGAGCGCAAGCAGGCTACTTCACGAAGACTCGTCTTCGTCATTGGTGGTCCGTATGGATTCTCTCAGGCGGTATACGACCGTGCCAACGAGAAGATTTCGCTATCCAAGATGACCTTCTCCCATCAGATGGTAAGACTTATCTTCACCGAAGCCCTCTATCGGGCATGCACTATTATAAAAGGTGAGCCATATCATCATGAATAAAGGTAAAAAGGTAGAAAGGTAAAAAAGTAAAAGGGTAAAAAGGTAAAAAAGGAGGAAATAAAAAAAGTTACTAAATGGCTAAAGAAAAATATATTGAGATCAAAGGAGCCAGGGCCAACAACCTGAAGAATATCGACATCAAGATTCCTCAGGGCAAGTTTGTAGCCATAACAGGCGTATCGGGCTCGGGCAAGTCGTCATTGGCTTTCGACACTCTTTATGCCGAAGGCCAGCGTCGCTATGTAGAGTCATTGTCAAGCTATGCCCGCCAGTTCTTGGGCAGAATGAGCAAACCCGAATGTGATTTCATCAAAGGCTTGCCGCCAGCTATTGCCATCGAGCAGAAAGTCATCTCGCGCAATCCGCGCTCCACAGTAGGAACCACTACCGAGATCTACGAATACCTGCGCCTGCTCTATGCACGCATAGGAAGAACCTTCTCACCCATCAGCGGCGAGGAGGTGAAGCGACATACCACTGAAGACGTCCTGGCCTGCACCCGACAGTATTCTCCTGGCACCAAGTTTGTGATTCTTGCCCCTATCCATGTGGCAGAAGGACGCACTCTTGACCGCCAGTTGGAGATGTATCTGCAGGAAGGTTACTCGCGCATCTTGGTGAAAGATGAGTTCATACGTATCGAGGACTTCGACGGAAAAGCCGAAGCTCAGGACATCTACCTTGTTATCGACCGCTCGTCGGTAAGCGAGGAGAAGAGCGACATCAGCCGACTCACCGACTCTACTGAGACTGCCTTCTATGAGGGCGATGGTGCCTGCCGCCTTCTGTTCCTTCCCAGCCATATCTGCTACGACTTCTCTACCCGCTTCGAGGCAGACGGCATCACCTTCGAAGATCCTTCCGACAATATGTTTGCCTTCAACTCTCCCTTAGGGGCCTGTCCTACCTGCGAGGGCTTCGGAAGTGTGATAGGTATCGACGAGAAACTCGTCATCCCCAACACCTCAATGAGTGTGTATGATGGGTGCGTGGTTTGTTGGCGTGGCGAGAAGATGGGCATGTGGCAAAAAGAGTTCATCCGCCGTGCGGCACAGTACGATTTCCCAATCTTCGAACCATACTATGCTCTTAACCAGAAGCAGAAAGACATGCTTTGGCACGGACTGCCTTGCGACCGCAAAAAGGACATCCACGAGCAGGTGAGTATCGATGCCTTCTTCCAAATGGTGAAAGAGAACCAGTACAAAATACAATACCGCGTGATGCTGAGCCGTTTCCGTGGCAAGACGGTTTGTCCCGACTGCCATGGCACACGACTCAAGAAGGAAGCCACCTATGTGAAGATAGGCGGAAGAAGCATTACCGAACTGGTGGAAATGTCGATTACCAATCTGAAGGCTTGGTTCGACAAGTTGGAGCTTACAGAACACGAGCAGAGCATCGGCAAACGACTGCTTACCGAAATCAACAACCGCCTGCAGTTCCTGCTCGATGTAGGATTAGGTTACCTCACCTTAGGCCGACTCAGCAACAGTCTGTCGGGTGGTGAGAGCCAACGCATCAACCTGACCACGAGCCTGGGTTCTTCGCTCGTGGGCAGTGTGTACATCCTCGACGAACCAAGTATCGGACTGCACAGCCGTGACACCGACCGCCTCATCAAGGTACTTCGCGAACTGCAACAGTTGGGCAACACCGTGGTTGTCGTGGAACACGATGAGGAAATCATGCGGGCTGCCGACTATCTCATAGATATAGGTCCCGATGCAGGACGCTTAGGTGGCGAGGTGGTCTATGCCGGACCTGCCTCCGAGTACGATACTACCGACAAGGCCGCCCAACAGAAGCTGTTGGACCGCTACCCCAAGAGCTACACCATACGCTACCTCACCCACGACGAGGAGATAGAATGTCCTGCCTCACAAAGGGCATGGAACATGAGCATCACCATCCGAGGGGCTCGCATGAACAACCTGCGCGGCATCGACGTAGAGATACCTCTCAATGTCTTTACAGTAGTGACAGGTGTGTCGGGCTCGGGCAAGTCGTCGCTCATCAAGGGCATACTCTACCCTGCCCTCCGCCGCCGACTCGACCTCGTGGCTGACGCTCCTGGCGAGTTTGCCTCATTGGAAGGCGACTGGAAGAGCATCCGACACATCGAGTTTGTCGACCAGAACCCTATAGGCAAGAGTACACGCAGCAATCCTGCCACTTATCTGAAAGCCTACGATGCCATCCGCACGCTCTTTGCCGCCCAACCTTTGGCTAAACAGATGGGCTTTACAGCACAGTATTTCTCCTTTAATACCGAAGGCGGACGATGCGAGGAATGCAAGGGTGCCGGATATGTCACCATCGAGATGCAGTTTATGGCAGACCTCACTCTTACCTGCGAAGCCTGCCACGGCAAACGCTTCAAGCACGATATACTGGACGTGAGATATGGAGGAAAGGACATCAACGATGTGCTCAACATGACAGTGAACGAAGCCATCGAGTTCTTTAGCGATGAGAAAAACGCACATAGCGACAACGACTTCGACCAGTGCCGCATCATCGTACGAAAACTTCTGCCTCTGCAGGAAGTGGGCCTGGGCTACATCAAGCTCGGTCAGAGCTCAAGCACCCTGTCGGGAGGTGAGAACCAGCGTGTCAAACTCGCCTACTTCATCGGCAAGGAGGAACAGGAACCCACACTCTTCATCTTCGACGAGCCTACCACGGGTCTTCACTTCCACGACATCCGACGTCTGCTCCATGCCTTCAACGCCCTGATAGAGCGCGGACACTCACTGGTGGTTATCGAGCACAACCTCGATGTCATCAAGTGTGCCGACTATATCATAGACTTAGGCCCCGACGGAGGAGACAAGGGTGGCAACCTGGTAGCCTGCGGTACACCTCAGCAAGTGGCAGCCTGCCCTGGCAGCATCACTGGACAATTTCTGAAGAAATATCTGCCAAAATAAGGCGAAAAGCTATTAAACTGAGGTAAATACGCCACAAGAGATGCTAAAAGATGTAAAAAAGTAGAGACATACTAAACTTTATGTGTAATTTTGCATCCAAAACTTAAAAGAACAGAAAACGTTACATTTTTAAAAAAGAAAGAAAATGAAAAAGTTTGTACTCTTTATATGTATGACAGTTTGCTGCGCTCTGAGCGCCAACGCACAGGCTCAAATCAAGTTTGACAAGCAGACTCACAACTTTGGCTCATTCCCTGAGACAGAGAAGATCCACAAGACTACATTCACATTTACCAATGTAGGCGACAAGCCTCTTATCATCAATCAGGCATTGGCAAGCTGCGGCTGCACCGTGCCCAAGTACACCAAGGCTCCAATAGCTCCTGGTCAGAAGGGCCAAATTGAGGTAACTTACAAAAGCGACGGCACATGGCCCGGTCACTTCAAGAAGAGCATCACCGTACGTACCAACGGCACTGTAGAGATGACTCGTCTGTATATAGAAGGTGTCATGACCGAAGTCAAGAAGTAGTAATGATATTCTATTTCTCAGGAACAGGAAATACACGCTGGGCCGCCATTCAGATTGGGGCTGCCACGCAAGAACGACTGATCAACATAGCCGACTATTCCGACTATCTTTCAGCCGATAAAGCCATCGAGCCGTTTGCCTTGAAAGAAGGTGAACGGCTTGGTTTCGTTTTCCCCGTTCATGGCTGGAGAGTGCCAAGACTGGTGCGTTCGTTCATCAGCCGACTGAGACTGAAACCCTTCGGCGATGGTATTTCTCCTGACAGCAAACCTTTCTGCTATGCAGTATGCACGGCAGGCGACAGCATCGGAAAGACCATCGACACACTCAACAAATGCCTGCAGGCCAACCTTCAGTTGCAGGCGATGGGCATCAACCAGCCCGACTCGGCTTATTCTCTCATCATGCCTGAATCGTATGTGGGCTTGCCATTCATGGATGTAGATCCTTCCGAGAAGGAGAAGCGCAAGAAGGAGAAGGCAGCACAACAGCTGAAAGCCATCTGCGAAGACCTGAGAGAACGCAAGACAGGCATCAGCCATCTGACGGAAGGTCCGCTTCCCTGGTTCTTCACCCACATAGTAGGAGGATTCTTCGAGCATGTGCTCATCACCGACAAGCGATTCCATGTAGAGGAAGAGCGATGCGTGAAATGCGGCATCTGTGCCAACGTCTGTCCTGTGGGCGACATATCGGGCGGCAAAGGCAAGAAGCCGGTATGGCTCCACCACGACGACTGCCTCACCTGTTTCTCGTGCTATCATCATTGTCCGCATCATGCCATCGAGTTTGGCAGGCAGACACAGAAGAAAGGACAATATTATTATAAATAGGTGTAACTGTCTATCACCTACCAAAACTTGAATAATAACTAAATAATTCTATAGACAAATGAAGAAGATTTTACTTAGCATCACATTTGCTCTGATGGGCATCGTTAGTGGATTTGCGGCAAAAGCATACTCAGGCATTGTCACAGTCACACAGAGCGACGGAACAGAATTGAACGTCAGAATATATGGTGACGAACATTTCAATTGGCTCACCACAGAGGATGGAGTTCTTCTTGTACAAGAAGGAAACAACTACTATATTGCAGAAACTACCTCATACGGCACATTGAAAGCAACAAGTTTTATTGCCCACAATGCCAACAAACGTCTACCAGCAGAAATCAAAGCCATCAAAAAGCAAGACCTTTCCCGCTTTAGAAGTTATGCCATTCAAAAGGCATCACCAGCAAAAGCGATGGGTACCGGAAACAGCGGAGTGAAGTATTTCCCACACAGTGGCAGTCCAAAGGCATTGGTTATTCTGGTTGAGTTTTCTGACACACCCTTCCAAAGTGGAGAGAAAGCCAAGAATGTTTTTGAGCACTTTCTTAAAGGAAAGGATGAGAACAACTTACCTGATGGTTATGAGGCATATACAGGTTCATACAAGAATAATAACTTACGCAACAAAGGAAGTGTTTCTGACTATTTTTACGACATGAGTAAGGGCACATACACTCCACAGTTTGATGTCGTAGGTCCTTATAAACTCAATCATACTTCTCTTTATTATGGAAAAGGTGAAAAAGACAACACCGATGCCCTTGTCAGCGATGCCTGTAAAGCAGCCGATAAAGATGTTGACTTTTCACAATATGATGCAGACGATGACGGAATGGTAGACCTCGTATATATCATCTATGCAGGTTATCCTGCCAGCATGTCGGGCAATCCAAATGACATTTGGCCAAAGTCTGGACCTGGTAATGACAGTTTCGGAACCTATGACGGCAAAAAGGTCTGCAGATATGGAGTTCATGCAGAACTCAACTTTGGACGGGAATTGAACCAAAAGAACGGTTTCTTACTTAGCGGAATCGGACTGTTCTGCCATGAATTCTCTCACACGCTCGGTCTGCCCGACCTTTACCCTACTGTTGACGCATCAAAAGTAGATAACCAAAATCCAGAGATGTGGGATTTGATGGACGGAGGAGAATATACTTATAATGGCGGCTACGGCCCCACTCCTTATTCACCTTGGGAAATGGATGCCATGGGATGGGCTACACCTATAGAACTGAGCGATGAAAAGCAGACTGTTACTCTCAAATCATACGGCAAAGAAAGGATAGCTTATAAAATAAAGGGAGAAAACAATGAGTACCTCTTGTTACAAAACATCCAAAAAGGCGGATGGTGGAATGGGATTGCAAATGTTTACAAAACAGGTATGTTGGTTTGGCGAATTGACTATAACAACAAAGATGTCAACCTCTTTGACAATCCAAATAACACTTTAGGCAAGCCAAAAGTTATGATTGTTCCAGCTGATGGTTATGTAATCTCTGACTACAACCATGGTGATGGCAAACAATGGACAGACGAAGAATACAAATCAAGTCTCCAAGGCGATCCTTTCCCTGGTAAAGGAAACATTACCCAGCTTTTGAGTGTCACACTCAACAACAGCACCTTAGAGAAGCCTATCTATAATATCAAGGAAGAAAATGGAGTCATCACCTTCGACTATCTTGATAATATCAGCGCCATCCAGCTCCCATCTGTTGATGAAACTGATATGACTACAAAGCAGATTTTCTCCCTCGATGGCCGTTACCTCGGCAATGATGCAAGCAAATTGACGAAGGGAATCTACATCATCGGCAAGAAGAAAGTGGTGATAAAATAAGGCTATTTTAAGGAAGCGCAGGCATCCATTCTGATGATGCGCTTCTATGAGACTTAACGAAGCGCTTTATTAGGTGTTAACGAAGCGCTTCCTTAAGGTGTAACGAAGCGCTTCTTTAGGGTCTAAGGAAGCGCTTCTTTAGGTCATGTACTTAACGACAGTCTGCAACACTCTTCGACATTCCCCTAAATTGTATTTTGTATCTTTGCACACTTTGTTTTTTACCGACTATTTTTAGTTCGTAATCATGCTGATTCAGGAGGCGCAAAGCGACAAGACTTCTGTTATCTTCGTGTTCCATTATTTTTAATACGGATTCCACCAAAATGCCTACTTATGGCACAATTGTGCCCTGCGAATAGCAATTCTACGACATAAGGAAACAATTCGACCTGTATGGTTGAAATTACCAATACGCCCTGAAAGGGCAGAAGCTCTTAGCCCAGGGCAACGCCCTGGGTATAATAGCAATCAGCAAGGCGCCCTGTAAGGGCAAAAGCTTTAAGTTTTGCCCGGAGTTTTAAAGCTTTTGCCCTTACAGGGCGTAGGCTTGTATATCATTAAAACCCAGGGCGCTGCCCTGGGCTAAGAGCTTCTGCCCTTTCAGGGCGTGCGGCTTCTAAGAGTTTTTTCCTTTTAGGGTGTTTCAATCGTACAGCTCGAAATAATTTGGTAAACTCCACTTTCGCAGTTGCTAAAGTTGAGGTTATTATTTGTGCTGCACGTTATATTTCTTGCTGTAAAACAAGAATAAGACAGCAAGAATACTTTTGCATAAATATTCACAGCCATAGCTTAGTTAACTATGAAAAAAAAAATTCATAGTTAGGAAAAAATATTTTCCCAGTTAGGCGGATTAAAAAACCTAACTGGGAAACGTTTTTTTGGCTATTACCGTATGAATATACAGCATAAAAATACAGACAAATTACTAAGCTTCTATTTCTTTCACCAAACCTTCTACATAGCGGCAAAGAATATTGATACCCTTCACATTCTCACCTCCCTCAGGAATAATAATGTCGGCATAGCGCTTAGTAGGTTCAATAAACTGCTCGTGCATGGGCTTGAGCACTTTCAGATAGCGGTCGACGACCATAGAGACCGTACGTCCGCGATCGATGGTATCGCGCTGAATGTTTCTGATCAGCCGCTCGTCGGGATCAGCATCCACAAAAACCTTGAGATCCATCAAATCGCGTAACTTCTTGTTGAGCAGCGTCATAATACCCTCTATGATAATGACAGGCTTGGGCTCTACATGTATCGTCTCTGCCTCACGGTTACACTTGAGATAACTGTAGGTAGGCTGCTCGATAGCCTTTCCGTTACGCAAATCGTTGAGTTGCTTGTGCAACAACTTCCAGTCGAAAGCATCAGGATGGTCGAAGTTGATGGCATGACGCTCTTCGTCTGTCATGCCCGTTGTGTCGTTATAGTAAGAGTCAAGAGGCACTACAGCCACAAAGTGAGGAGGCAAAGCCTCAACAATTTTTCTCACTACCGTGGTTTTGCCCGAGCCGGTTCCTCCGGCTATACCGATGATGGTTATTTTGTCTTTATCCATAGTTTTATTTTTTATTGAACTTTATCAGGTTCTGAAGTTATAGAAGTTAAAAAAGCTACACTTTGGTAGCACATACACTTAGAGCACATCTTCGAACATTTTGCGATAATATTCAGCCTTCTTTTCCACGGCTAAGGGATAAGCCCTGCTGCTGCTCGGCATGCGATAGAGTCTGAGAATACGTCCATCGAAACCGAACTCCACATAGCCTCCCATAGGCGGAGTGGCTGTAATGCCGTAATGCTCGGAGAAGATGCGGGTGGCCAACTGTCCTGCAGTAAGCACAGCCCTGCATTGGGGCAATGCTCTGAGCATACCATCAAGGTCGGAGGGTTCCACCACCTGTAGGTCTTTGTCTGAAGCCGTATTCTTGGTACGTATCACCTTCTGAGCCGTGTCGTAGATAGCCACACCTTTCTCCTGCAGAAAACTCTTCAGTTCTGCCTCACGATAGCATTTGTTCTCTGCGTCGACAAAATGAAGTTTATCTCCGAAGAAGATAAGCCCGAAGATGCGCCACATATCGTTCTGATAGTTAGGATAATACCAAGGAATGCACCAGCGCTTGGGCGAAGGCGGGAAAGTGCCGAGCATCAGCAGATGGGCATTCGATGGCAGCCACGGCTCAAAAGGATGATTTTCTATCATTTTTTACTTTTTTACCTTTTTACTTTTTACCTTTTTACTTTTTACCTTTTTACCTTTTTACCTTTTTACCTTTAAAAAATTACTTCTTCTCCTTCACGAGATACATCACTACAGGCAAGTGGTCGCTGTAGCCATTGAGCCAGCGTCCGCCTGCTGTGGTACGCAGCGGAGCTCCCTTGTACTGACCTTCCTGCTGGATGAGGTAATCGCGACGGAAGATATGGCTCTTCCAGTATTTCAGCGAAGAGTAGTCCTTCTTCTTGGCGTCCTTGTTGAGCAGATTAGGAGTAATCACTATCTGGTCGAAGAGGTTCCAGTTGCCACTATAGAATAAGGTGCCCTTGCCTTCCTTTGCCAGAACGTTGTACCAGGGATTGTACATATCGCCAGCTCCCACCTGACTGATTTCGGGCTTAGCCTGCAGATAGACGTGCATGCTCTTGTTCACTGGGTCGTCGTTCATATCGCCCATCACAAAGATCTTCATCTCTTGGTTCACATTCAGCAGACTGTCCTTGATCACCTTCACCTGTCGCGCAGCCGACTCACGATAGAAAGGACCAGAGAAACGGCTTGGCCAGTGGCATACGATCACCGCCACATCATCACCAGCCATCTCTCCCCTTACGGTGAGGAAGCCACGGGTGAAGAAGGCGCTATCCTTTGCCAACTCCTGCACATAAGGCAACAACTTCACATTCTTCACACTGAAGAGCGAAGGATTATAGAGCAGCGCACAGTCGATGCCTCGACGGTCGGGACCCTCGATATGTACATATTTCATATTGCGGGCCTTAAGAGGTGCCTGGTCTACCAAGGCATCAAGCACCTTATGGTTCTCCACCTCGGAAAGTCCGATGAAGGCACACCCCACATTAGGAAGCACGTCTGTTCCCATATCCGCCAAAGCCTTCGACATATTACGCAACTTATTGGTGTACTTCATGCCGTTCCAGCCCTTGTTGGGCAAATACTCGTAATCTTTCTTTCCCTCATCGTGACAGGTATCGAAGAGATTCTCCTGATTGTAAAAACCTACGGCGTAAACCGAGAACTTCTTCTGGGCAGAGGCAGCCAAATTGACTATCAAAAGAGCCGCCAAGAATAGCAAATGTCGTTTCATTATTTATAGTTTTAAAAATTGTTTACTGCAAAAGTAGCTATTAAATTGTAATTATCAGTAAGAAAAGTGGAAAAAGTGAATTTTTAATGAAATTTTAATCAAAAAAACTTTCTTTTTTAAAATTTATTTATTTACTTTGCACTGACATTATATTAATTAAACAATTGACTATGCAACAAAAGGTAAAATTAGCAATGATTGCTCTCTGCTACAGCCCATTGCTCTTCGCTCAGAACGCCACCGAGCAGAAGATAGCAAATGGATTGGACGAGAATGCATTCACATTCACCGAAGCACAGTTGGGTGAGGATGACGATATGTCACAGAACGTCACCATTCTGAATTCTAACTCAAATGTTTACGCATCAGAGGCAGGCTACCTGTTCTCGCCAGTGCGTTTCCGTTATCGTGCCTTCAATCAGAAGTACAATGATGTGTACATCAATGGTGCTCCCATGAACGACATGGAGTCTGGTCAGTTCCGCTTCTCTAACATCGGAGGTCTGAACCGATTCTCAAGAAACGTTGACTTTGCCTTGCCTTTCGAGGGCAACAACTACTCCATGACAGGTATGGGAGGCAGCAACAACTATGACTTCCGTGCCGGAAGCATGCAGACAGGCCACTATGCTTCTGTGGGAGTTGCCAACCGCAACTACACGCTTCGTGGTCTTTATACCTATAGCAGTGGATTCAACGACAAGGGATGGGCCATCTCAGCGGGTCTTACCTATCGTTGGGCAAACCGCGGTTATGTAGAGGGAACCTTCTACAATGCGCTGTCTTACTACTTCGGTGTGCAGAAGAAGTGGGACAATGGTCACTCCCTGAGCTTCACCACATGGGGCAATCCTACAGAGCGCTCTACACAGGGAGCAGCAACCGACGAGACTTACTGGCTCGCCAACGACTACTATTACAACCCATACTGGGGCTACTACAATGGCCACAAGCGCAACTCACGCGTTGTGAACGACTTTGCGCCATCAGCCATCGCCACATGGGACTGGAACATCAACGACAAGATGAAGCTCACCACCTCTGTCTTTGGCAAGTACTCTATGTATAAGAGCACCAAGCTCAACTATGCCAATGCTGAGAATCCGCAGCCAGACTACTGGAAGAACCTGCCAAGTAGCTACTTCAATGTATGGAATCCAGACGCTGTTGGCAACAATCAGTATGCACTCGAAAGCTGGCAGAACTCTTACAACTATTGGACAGCAAGCAAGGCCAACCGACAGATTAACTGGGAACGCCTTTACTATGCCAACACGCAGGCTGCCAACCAGGGAAAGGATGCACTCTACTTCATCCAGGCCAAGCACAGCGACAACCTGATGTTCAACATGGCTTCCACCCTGTCTGCTAAGGTTACTAAGCGCTCTACACTCGTAGGCGGTCTTGTACTGGGCAGCAACAGCAACCGTCACTATCAGACCATGGATGACTTGCTGGGTGCTTCTTTCTTCCATAACATCAATACTTATGCGCTCGGCACCTATCCTGCCAGCGACCCAAGAGTACAATACGACCTCAACACTGCCGGACCTAACAACCTCGGCTCTCTCGTTTACGAAGGCGACAAGTTCGGTTACGACTATAAGATTGAGGTAATGAAGGGCTTGCTCTGGACTTCCTACACTGCTGAGATGGGACGTTTCCAGACCATGATCAGCGCCAAGCTCGGTCAGACCAACATGCGTCGTCATGGCTATATGCGCAACGGTATGGCTGCCAACAATTCTGAGGGCAACAGCCGTATAGCACGTTTCGGCGAGGGCGGTGCCAAGGGTAGCATCAACTTCGATGCCGGCAAGGGCCACGTCTTCAAGATTGGTGTAGGCTACGAGTGGCGTCCACCAATGGCCAACACAGCATTCATCTCTCCTGAGATTTGCAACGACTACGTGCTCAACCTTGGCGACGAACATGTCTTCAGCAGCGAGTTCAGCTATCAGTATCAGAATGCCTGGGTACACGCCAACGTCAACGCATACTATAGCCGCCTCGACCACGTCACAGAGTGGCAGAACTTCTACAACGATGACGAGAACTCTTTCACCTACCTCAGCATGACAGGATTGGAGAAAGAATACTATGGTATCGAGGCAGGTCTCGACTTCAAGGTGGCTTCTTTCCTTAACTTCAAGGCCATCGGAACCATCAGCGACGCCAAGAACATCAACAATGCCAACGTGAACTACATGCTCTCCAAGTCGGCAGAGGTGGTTAAGGACTACGCATATATTAAGGACATGCGCGAAAGCGGAACTCCTCTTACTATCGGTAGCCTTGCACTCGACTTCCATAAGAGCGGCTGGTTCGTCAACCTCAACGCCAACTGGTACGACCGCATCTATTTGTCATACTCACCAAGCTATCGCTACAAGTCTTCTCTGAAGAACCGCGACATGCTCTTCAACGACGAGCCTCTCCCTGGTTCTGTTGACCAGGCTAAGGGACACGGCGGATGGATGGTAGACGGAAGCATCGGCAAGAGTATCCGCCTCAAGCACGGTAGTCTGAACTTCAACCTCATGATAACCAACATCCTCAACAACCGCAAGATTGTTTCAGGTGGTTACGAGCAGAGCCGAAGCGACTACACCCTCAACAAGGAAAACGAGGCCAAGGATCGCGTCTACAAGTTCTCTAAGAACCCTAAGAAGTATTACGTATTCGGAACCAACGGAATGTTCCAGGTATCATACAGATTCTAAAAGAAGAGAAAGATATGAAAAAGTTAAAATATATCGCAATGGCATTTGCTGCCCTGCTCTTGGCTTCATGCATGGGCGACGGTTATGCTGATTCCGTGGGAGAAAAGGATTATATCGGCCCTGCCATCGGCAACAACAAACTGGAGGCTACCAATGTCATCACCATCTCCGAACTGAAGGAGAAATATGCTACACAGATAGAACGTGGCCTGTACAAGCAGGTGGACGAGGACATCAAGATATTGGGTATCGTTACTGGTAACGACCTCGGAGGCAACCTCTACAACCAGATTTGCCTGCAGGACAAGACGGGCGGTATCTTGGTTTGCATCGGCAAGAGCGGACTCTATGGCGAACTGCCTGTAGGTCAGCAAGTGCTTATCGACTGCAAGGGCCTCTACATCGGTGGCTACGGCAAGCAGGCTGAGTTGGGCGGTGTCTATACCAACACCAACAAGGGCTCACAGTCTATCGGTAAGGTAGACCGCTACGTATGGGAGAAGCACTACAAGATTATCGGCGAGGCCGACGAGGCCAAGGCTGAGGCAATGGTTGAGGTATTCGACCAGACCAAGATCAAGGATGCCGACTATCTGAAGTCTTGCTCAGGCAAGTTGATGAGAATAGAGGGCGTAACCTTCGCCGATGCTGGCAAGAAGGTATTTGCCGCTGCGGCAGACAAAGACAACGCCAACTGCGTAAACCGCGGATTCTCTGGCATCAGCACCAACAACCTGGTGGTTCGCACTTCTGCCTACGCCAAGTTTGCTAATGCTCTCCTGCCAGAAGGTCCACAGAACGTTACTGGTATCTTCACACGTTATGCTGGAAGCAAGAACGACACATGGCAGATTCTTATCCGTACTGCAGACGACGTGAAGGTAGCCAAGGGAACAGAACAGTGTCCATACACCGTAGCGGAAGCCATCCAGTTGATTAACGACGGAAAGACTACCGAGACCAATGTTTATACCGAAGGTATCATCTGTTCTGAGCCAAGTGTAAGTGTACAGTATGGTAATGCTGATTTCTACATCTCTGCAGACGGCAAGGGTATGAATGCTGACGGAACTGGCAATCCTGCCAAGACCATCAAGGTATTCCGCAACTACTATCTCAACAAGGATAAGTACACCGATGCCAACAAGAACTTGATCAAGAAGGGACAGAAAGTTGTCATCTGCGGCAAGCTCTTGCTCTACAATGGTGTAACACCGGAAATCAACAGTGGAAACTATATCGTTTCCATCAAATAAAACTAACTCAAGTAGAAAACTATAAAAAGAATAATCAATATGAAAAAGTTCATTTATTCATGCTTGTTCTTGGCTATGGCAGCCATAACATTCAGCAGCTGCGAAGACGTTCCTGCTCCTTACAATATGCCTACAGAGGATGAGACTCCAGAAGTTCAGCCTGCAGGTACAGGTACTGCTGCAGACCCATTCAATGTGGCAGGTGTAGAAAAGTACATTGATGAAGGCGGAAGCGCTGAGACCGAGGTATACGTGAAGGGTAAGGTTGTATCTGTAGTACAGGGCAGTTGGGATGCAAGTTTCGGTAGCTTGAAATATTACATTTCAGAAGACGGAACTGCTACTAACCAGTTCTATGTATACAATGGTTATGCAGGTCCTAACCGCACTAAGTTCTCGGGCGAAGACGCTTTAAAGCAAGGTGATGAGGTCGTTATCTGCGGTAAGGTAGACAGCTATAACGGCACTAAAGAGTTCCTTGTAGGTAACTACATTGTTTCTCTTAATGGCGTAGGTGGAACCGATACTCCTGGCACACCATCAGGCGAAGCTAAGGGTACAGGTACAGAGGCTGATCCTTTCAACAGCGTAGCTGCTAATAACTTGGCTGCTTCTTTAGAATCAGGTAAGGTTTCAGATAAGGAATACTACATCAAGGGTAAGATTCAAGAAATCAAGGATCAGTTCGCTGCCCAATTCGGTAACGCCACATTCTATATTGCTGATGATGAAAAAAGTCAAAAATTCCTGATATTCCGCACTTACTACTTTGGTGGCGAGAAATGGAAAGAAGGCGACGGTCAGCTCAAGGTTGGTGACGAGGTTGTAGTTTGCGCCAAACTTATCAACTACATGGGTAACACTCCTGAGACAAATCAGGGCGGCAAACTCATCTCTGTAAATGGCAAGACCAGCATTGAGGGTGGCAGCGAGAAACCTGACACTCCATCTACTGGCGACACAACAACACCTAATGGTAACTTCGAGACTTGGGTAGACGGTAAACCAAACAACTGGAAGACTGCCTCTACAGCAGGTAACGCCTCTGTCGCTCAGAGCACAGACGCTCACAGTGGCAAGTATTCTGTAAAGGTCGGTGGTTCAACAACAGCCAACAAGCGTCTTGACTACAAGGAAATGGAGCTCAAAGCTGGTACTTATAAGATTAAGTACTACGTAAAGGCAGCTACTGCAACAGGCGCATCAGTACAGTCTGGATTTGTACCTGTTACTGAAGGTAAGGTCGGCGATTACAAATACTCTGGCTACATCAACAATATCTCAAACACAGAGTGGACACTTGTTGAGCAGGAATTGGTCATTCCATCAGATGGCACATACTGCATCGTTATCATGAACTCAAAGAAGCCTGGTGGTGACGTTCTCATTGATGACCTCACCTTGACTCTCGGCGAGACTGTTATCATCAAGTAAACAATATTTGAAGACTTCATATTTCCCCATTGCCTCTCTACACAGGCAATGGGGATTTTTGTATCATCAAAACGCTAAAGAACAGGAAAAGAGAGGGAAAGAGAGAAAAACATCTGGAAATATTTGGCAGTAAGGAGAAAAAGTCGTAACTTTGCACCCTGTTAAGTCAAAAGGCTATAATGGGCATGCACCGCAAGGACATGAAATGATGGCAACATCCCCATGACGTCTAATTTTAATAACCCAAATAAAAGTAAAAAACAAAATGAAAAAAGGTATTCATCCAGAGAACTATCGTCCAGTAGTATTCAAGGATATGTCTAATGGCGACATGTTCCTCTCACAGTCAACTTGCAAGACCAACGACACTGTTGAGTTCGAAGGCGAGACTTACCCAGTAGTAAAGATTGAAATCTCAAGCACCTCTCACCCATTCTATACAGGTAAGAGCAAGCTCGTTGATACTGCAGGTCGCGTTGACCGCTTCATGAACCGTTACGGCAAGTTGAAGAAGTAATATACCTTTTTATATATAAGGATATATTATCAATACGAGATAGAAGGTGCGTTCTAACGTAGTTGCATATGCGTTAGTGCGCACCTTTTACTTTTCTTTATCACCCCACTCTTTCTTATAAGATTCATCCTAACATCTTATTATCTATTTTATCATCTAACATTCACTATGTTATGAAACAAATCAAGATTTATTTACTCGCTCTCCTCGCTGTGCTCTCTATGGCAGCCTGCGGAAGCAGCGACGACGGAGACGGAAATGGTTCGAATGAAATCAACACCAACAAGAACCAGGTAACAACCGACAAGGCTGTCACCCGACTGGAGTTTCCTAAACTGAAAGGCGGAAACAGCATTATCCGTGTTTATCGTGACGGTAACAGCAAGCAGTACGACCCGGACAACGTAAACTATGCAGTAGAATGGGATTGCGACAAGAAATCGCAGCGCTGGTCTTGCTACATCATCACCAAAAACAACAAAGGAAATCCCAATAAAATAAAACGTTATTATAGCCAGGACAACCAATATCCCAACGATCCAGATTTGGCAGCTTCAAACAGATGGGAGAAAGACTACATCTACAGTTCAGGCTTTGACCACGGACACATCTGTCCTTCGAACGATCGTATGTATAATTCTAAAGTCAACTACCAAACTTTCTATCTCACCAATATGCAGCCACAATACTCAGTGTTCAATGGCTCAGACAAGAAATACAATATAAATAACGTGCCACACGGAATTTGGGTCAAGATGGAGTTTTATTTACATGGCTTCACTCTCGGTGACAAAGACACCATGTATGTTTGCAAGGGTGGAACCATTGATAAGGAGGAACACATTCTGAAGCGCATACGGGGAAAGCTCATCGTACCGAAGTATTTCTTTGTGGCAGTCCTCGTCAAGAAGATGGTCGACGGACAGGCTTACTACAAGTCTATCGGCATGTGGTTCCCTCACACCAATGTATATCATGGAGACGACAAGCTGTCTGATTACACCATGAGCATCAAGGATTTGGAAGCAAAGACCGGCATCGACTTCTTCTGCAATCTGCCCGACAATATCGAGCAAGACGTAGAAAGCAAAAAAATCCTAAGCGACTGGAAAAATATAGAAACATACCAGTATAAATAAGAAAAAACTGGTCACTCCAGTCGCTAAGGAAGTAAGGAGATTATTAAGGTTTAAGAAGTTAAGTGACAACAGACTTATGGCCAGGCTTTCAAACCCACACGTAATACTTCAGTAAGACAAAAAAGAAATCGCATGTTTCAAAAGTTCATTACAGAACTGTCGAAACATGCGATTTTTTATATAGCAACTTTGTATTTATCGTAACATCCTTCGTTATCTCCGATTATTCAGTCGAGAAGAGTCTGCCTTGAGAGGCTTGATAGTCGCACCCATGCCAAACGAAGAAGAACTCTTTACTGTCTTCTCGCTTGCCTTAGAAGAACCGAAGGCCTTGGCCTGGCTTGTCTGGTTGACACGCTTTAAGTCAATATAAATCACATCGCCTTTCACCTTACCAGTACCTATCATATAGCCCCAGAAAGTATCCACGTCATATCCCTTTTCTGCCCCTAAGTGGAAGCCAGCTTGTGAAGAACCATGGTCCATGACAAACGTAGCCTCAGAGTTCTTATACTGGATATAAATATCGTAATTATCATCAATATACCATTTAAACTCCAAGGTCTGCTGATCCGCTACAGAACCATCATCGTTATACTTATAGTCAGTCTCAACGCCCTCTCCACTCAAAGCATCACGAGTGTTAGCATATTGGAAGAACTTCATATCGGCATAGAACTCATCAGTCTGTCGTGACTGCCCATCATCTGAAAGATAAGAATAGGTCACCGGTCCATACCATTCGCCTGTGAGCATCTGTGCCTCTTCCACAAGTCCATTATTCTGCGAACCTCCTTGCCAACCATTGTTCCAATCATTGTTGTTCCATCCCCAGTCGTCATAATGGTCGTACCAACCATAAGGATCATACCAATAATCATCACCATCGCAGCTGGTCATTGTAAGCGACATGGCAGCTATCACAGCCATTGTCAGCAAAGAATATACTTTTTTCATATCAATAGTAGTTTAATCAGAATTTATTTGTTTTCCGGGAAGAATCGCTTCGGCAGCATGGTGCTGTCGTTCTGCTCCTGAGCACTCTCCTGCTGTTCTTCCTTATTATTACTGCGCGTCTTGGCGTAGCCGTAATATCCCCAAGAATTATACCAGCCGTCGGAACCATACCAGTAATAATCGTCCCAGTCGGGCGTATCTACCTTGACGAACTGAAAGCTGATCCATCTGTTCGTACTGTTGAAATCTATATCACCATAGAAGTAACCATTGTCGTCAAGATGATAGTTACGAATGACAGCCTTCTCCTGCGTGTCACGGAAAGTGATATAAATGGTTGTGCCACTCACCTTCCAGTAAATGCGGTTGGCTACATAGTCCCAGGGCGCATTGCTGTAATAGTCTATCCAGTAGCCATCACCAGAATCATACCCCGAATTGAAGGTTACCTCAGACATGTTTGACTGATAATAACGTCCTTGATAATCCAGCTGTGTCTGCATATATCCTTTCCAACTTCCATTGAGAGCATAAGCAATTTCTGCATCCTCATCACATGAAGTGAGCGAGAGCATCATGACTGCCAAGAATATCATTGAGAAGTAATAAGTAATCTTTTTCATATCGCTTTTGTTTATAAGTTAATAATTTCGTTAAATTCTGGTGCAAAGATACCTTATTCTTTTCTTAGGGCAAAGGGAATAGTAGATTATTTTAAGGAAAAATCCCTATTAAAAAGCGGATTTTCCCTAAAATGTTTGGAAATATCAAGTTTAATGCCTAACTTTGTACCAAACTTTATAAAAAAAGCATGAAACGCTTACATTTTTTAATTATACTATCATTTATAACAATCTTTTCATCAGCAGAACCCTTTTGCGATGTCAGAAAGTTTTCAATCCTCGATGGACTTGCAGCCAACTCCATTTCCGATTTGGCACAAGGCTACGACAATATGATGTGGTTTGGCACCTTGAATGGTCTGTCCTATTACGACGGCTATCATTTCAAGACATTCCGTGACGAGCCCGACGACATCGACATCATGAGTACCAACCGCATACTCGCCATCTTCCCAAGCCCAGACAACAATGTGTGGGTAGTCACCTTCGACCGCAAGCTATACATCTTCGATACAGAGCAATGCCAGTTTATCAAGGTTGGCACAATGCTCTGCAAGCGTTTCGGCATCCATTTGGAGTCGAGCCAGATATATCCACTCGCCAATGGACACACCTGGATTACGACTCACAAACAGAACTTCCTGATTCGTGTAGGTCAAGAAAAGGACATAGAGAGCATGAAGCCCGAGCTCATCAAGGTGGGCGAAAAAGGACTGCGAAGCGGCAACGTATGGTTTATCAAGCAAGACAAGCAAGGCCGTGAATGGATTCTCACCGACAAGGGAACATTCATCTACGGCAAGAACTTCCATACCTCTACGCCCTTCAAGTGGTTCAGAGAAGTGGGCAACACCATCTTCCTCGCCACGACTGATGGCAAGGTGGCTGTCTACGACAAGCAGAACCATCTCTCCTGGATTCCCATGCCAGCAGGCGTCACTCGCATCAACGAGCTGAAGAATACTGGTTATCAGTTGATTATCGCTACCAATATAGGACTCGTAGTGTACAATCCACGCACATTCAAGACCGATGTCATCAGTGTGCAGAATCCCAACCAGCCCGTAGCAGAAGTGAAGAAAGCCTACGTAGACGGGCACAACATGGTATGGGCATTTACCGAAGGACAGGGCGTGACGGTAATCAATCCTCAGACAATGACCGCCCGATGGCTCTATGCCGACACTCCAACGCCAGCCGACCGTACCACAAGCAACAGCTTCTTTATCATGGAAGACGAGCACGGCACGCTGTGGACTATTCCCAACTATGGCACATTCAGCTACTACGACCGCAAGACGGGAAAGCTCGTTCCCTATATGCTGAAAAGCCACTCGTCAGGCAACTTCTATATACCTTATATCTCGAAATATGTCGTTTCAGATCAAGGCATACTCTGGCTGATAGGCATACACGACCTGACGCAGGTGAACTTCAAGTTCCACAACTACAACATGACCAAGCTCGAAGAAGGAGAGTCGGAAGTAAGAGCCATGGCTTACACTAACAACGGATTCCACTGGGATGGTTTCAAGTCGGGACACCTCAAGATCAGCGACAGCCACTTCAAAAAGATTGGTTATCTGCAGTCCAACGGACAGATCAGCCAGAAGCAGACACCCTTCACACGCACAGGTATTTATGCCATCTATCAAGACATGAAGGACAGAATGTGGATAGGCACAGACGGCGACGGACTGTATCTGTATGACCGAAACACCATGCGCCATTTCCGCTACAATGCATCCGACAGAAATTCCCTCCCGGGCAACAGCATCTATGATGTGGTGAGCGACCGACAGGGCAACATCTGGGTAGCCACATACGGAGGAGGCTTGGCACTTATGCGTGAAGACCCACAGGGCAACATCACATTCCTTACTTCTCGTAACGGACTGAGATGGCCAAAGGAACATTACAATAAAGTACGTAGAATCACCTGTACCGCCAGTGGCGAAATGCTCATCGGAACCACAGCCGGCCTCGTCACCTTCAAGGAAGAAAAGCACCCTTCCAAAAACATACGATTCCATACCACTTCCTACAGGGAGAACGACACAACATCGCTCACCGCATCAGACATCAACTACATCCTGATGCGTTCCAACGGCGACACCTATGTATCAAGCATCGGAGGAACCCTCGACATGATAACAAGCGAAAACCTGCTGCAGGACAATCTGAAGGTGAGATACTGCAATTTCATCAATACCAGCGAGGGAAATGTGCAGAGCATGATAGAGGACAACAGTGGCAACATCTGGCTCATCAGGGAGTCGAGTGTCGATAAATACAACCCCAAGACAAAGAAGTTGACCGTCTTCGGTCCCAACGACTTCGACCTCAACATGACCTTCTCGGAGGCACGACCCATTCACGACCCTGTAACCGACAACATCACAGTAGGCACTGCTACGGGCAGCCTGACGTTCAACCCCGCGAGACTGAAGCAGACCGACTATCAGCCCCGCATAATCTTCACTGAGTTGCACTACAACGGAAGCAACGAGAACATACCTATCCTGCACCAGAAGAAGATAGTCATCCCAGCCAACAAACGCAACCTGTCCATCAGCTTTGCCGCACTCGACTATACACGCAAGTACCAGCAGTACTATAAATACCGCATCGACGGAAATACCCCCGAAGGCGTATGGATTGACCTTCGAGGACAGAACCGCATCGGCTTCAACCGAATCTCGCATGGCAACTATGTGCTCAAGGTCATCGCCACCAATACGCATGGCAAATGGAGCAAACACGTGGCTTCTCTGGAACTCGACGTGCAACCGACGTTCTGGGAAAGCATCTGGGGCAAGCTGCTCATCATCCTCATCATTGCCGGTGTTACGGCTTTGTGTTTCATCACATACAACAAGCAGCAGAAGGAACGCATCAACCACGAGATGAACGAGATGAAGAACAGGTTCTTCAGCAAGGCTTCACACAAGCTTCGCACTCCACTCACGCTCATCGGAGGTCCGATAGACGAGGTGTTAGAGAAGGAGGACAATCTCTCTACCGAGAGCCGCAGCCTGCTGCAGATGGTTCAGCGCAATGCCAAAGAGATGCTCAATATGCTCAACAAGATGCTGAAGTTTGACAACGGAAGCGACTTCTATCTTGACGAAGGAAGCGATCAGGCATTCGTGTCAAGCGAGAACAACGGCAGCATCAGCGACAAGACAGCCAAAGGCTATCTCAAGGAAGTAGAAGAGACAGAAGAGGACGACAAAACAGAACAGGCGGAAAAGGACATCACCATCCTCGTCGTAGAAGACAACCCCGACCTGCGCCAGTTCCTCTTCACCATCCTCAAGACAGACTATAATGTACTGCTTGCCGAAAACGGCAAGGAAGGCTTGGTAATGGCAAGAAACAAGATGCCCGACTTCATCCTTACCGACGTCACCATGCCTGTGATGGACGGTTTCACGATGGTACACTACATCAAGCAAGACACCAACACCGCCCATATTCCTATCATCGTACTGTCGGCTAAAGCCAGTGTGGAAGACCACCTGCGAGGCTTCGAGGAAGGTGTAGACGGTTATCTCACTAAGCCGTTCTCGGCCACCTACCTCAAGGGACGCATCGAGGCTGTCATCAATCAGCGTCATGCCCTGCAGCAAGACATGCTGAAACAGATACAACGAGCCGAGGGTGCCGAATTCCATATCACGCACGAATATCCACAGACAGCATCCGGACAGGGCGACAACAGAAGCCCGGCTACTAATAAGCGCATGACGGAAGAGGACGCTCTGACTGAGAAGATCGTACAGTTCATCAATGAGAACATGAGCAATCCCGACCTCAAAATCGATGACATCGCCGTAGCCATGGGTATGAGCCGCAGCGTGCTCTACGGCAAGATCAAGAATGCTGTGGGCATGAAGCCTATCGACTTCGTACGCCACATCCGCATCATGCGTGCCACCGAGTTGCTCTGCAATACCGACGAAACACTTAGCAGCATCGCCTACTCTTTGGGCTTCAGCGATCCTAAGTATTTCTCGAAGGTATTCAAAAAGGAAATGGGTATCATTCCAAGCGAATATAGAGAAAATTCAAAGTAATAACACTTTTTTATACCTGGTGCACGAAAAAAACGAGAATTTACACCTTGATTCTGTACGAAAGCAGTACCTTTGCACCAGTTCTTAGAAAAGTTAAATGATAGTTTAATTCTTGAATACTCCTTTCCTTCAACAACGAAAGGAATATTCAAAGTGATCCGGGGATTGTGAAATTCCCGGATTTTTTTATAAAAAAATATCAGTAACTATAGACACATATGAAAGAAAAATCGTATCTTTGCACTCGTTAAAGATACGATAACTGAGATTAAAACTATAAAAAGATACATAAAGAAAATGAGAACCGTTTACGAATTCTCTGTCAAGGACAGAAAGGGAAAGGACGTTTCCCTCAAGGAGTATGCCAACGAGGTGCTGCTCATCGTCAACACAGCCACGAAGTGTGGCTTCACCCCACAGTATGAGGAACTGGAAAATCTCTATGAGAAATATCACTCACAAGGTTTTGAAATCCTCGATTTCCCTTGCAACCAGTTTGGTCAGCAGGCACCCGGTACCGACGAGAGTATTCATCAATTCTGCAAGCTTACTTACGGCACAGAGTTTTCACGCTTCAAGAAGATAAAGGTAAACGGTGATGACGCCGCTCCTCTTTACAAGTTCCTCAAGGAGGTGAAAGGTTTCGCTGGCTGGGACGAGTCACACCCTCTCTACCCTGTCCTCGACAAGATGCTGAGCGAGGCCGACCCCAACTACAAGGAGAGTGCCGACATCAAGTGGAACTTCACCAAGTTCCTCATCAACAAGAAAGGTCAGGTTGTTGCCCGCTTTGAGCCTACCACCAGTTTCGAAGTCATCTCTGCAGCCATCGAAGAATGGCTGAAAGCATAAAACATAAAAATCCCCTGCAGGTTCAAACTTGCAGGGGATTTTTTGTTTCCAAGAATTTAAGAATTTGAGAATTCTAAACTGCAAAATTGTAGATGAATAAGAGTTGTTTGAATTGGGAGGCTAAAGCCACCCATCTGCTGCAGATTCGATTTCTCAAATTCTCAAATTCTTGACAATAAAAATATAAATCTTGTTACTGATTAACGCTGTTTTACAATTTCTTGACAATAGAAATATAGTACTTGTTTAATCAAGAAATCAAGTTTCACAAGTGGTTTAAGTACGGGCTGAAGGCCCAAAAGTTCCAGAAGTAGCACGCCCTGAAAGGGCAGAAGCTCCTAGCCCAGGGCATCGCCCTGGGTATAATAGCAATCAGCAAGGCGCCCTGTAAGGGCAAAAGCTTTGTATATTGCCCGGTTTTTAAAAGCTTTTGCCCTTACAGGGCGACAGGTTTGCTGCCATAATTACCCAGGGCGATGCCCTGGGCTAGGAGCTTCTGCCCTTTCAGGGCGTGTGGGATAAAACTTGCGAAACTTGAGTCAAAGAGCCCACTTTAAAAAGTCGAAAATCACATTTTTTGTCTTTGTAACTTATTGATAATCAATAGCTGATTTTTTTTGTAAAATTGACTTTTTCAAGTGAGCTCAGTCTAGAAATTACACTTTAGGAACATCCTTGAGGAACTGCTCTATCTCTTCGTCGCTGACAGAATAGTTCTGCAGATCGCCATTGATGTAGCTGTCGTAAGAAGGCATATCGATGAGACCATGACCAGACAGACAGAAGAGGATGACCTTCTCCTCGCCCTTCTCCTTCGCCTTGAGCGCCTCACGGATAGTGGCAGCGATGGCATGACAGCTCTCTGGAGCAGGAATGATTCCCTCGGTACGGGCAAAGAGCATACCAGCCTGGAACGACTCCAACTGTGGAATGTCCACACCGTGCAGATAACCGTCCTTGAGCAACTGCGAGATGATCATACCGGCACCATGATAACGCAGACCACCAGCATGAATGTTGGCAGGCTTGAAGTCATGACCCAGGGTGAACATCGGCAGCAGCGGAGTGTAGCCAGCCTCATCGCCGAAGTCATATTCGAACTTACCCCTTGTCAGCTTAGGACAGCTCTCTGGCTCGGCTGCGATAAACTCAGTGTTCTTCTCTCCGCTCAGATTATGACGCATGAATGGGAAAGCCAGTCCGCCGAAATTGCTTCCGCCACCGAAGCAGGCAATCACCTGATCGGGATATTCGCCAGCCATCTGCATCTGCTTTTCAGCCTCCAGTCCGATGATCGTCTGATGCAGAGCCACATGGTTGAGCACCGAACCCAGGGTGTACTTACAGCCCGGAGTGGTAGTAGCCAGTTCGACAGCCTCGCTGATAGCAGTACCGAGTGAACCAGGATGATTAGGGTCGCGTGTAATGATGTTCTTTCCGGCACGTGTACTCATTGATGGAGAACCCTCCACCGTAGCGCCAAAGGTACGCATGATGCTGGAGCGATAAGGTTTCTGTCGCATGGTGATCTTCACCTGATACACAGCCGCCTCCAGTCCGTAGAGTTTGGCTGCATACGACAAGGCTGCGCCCCACTGTCCTGCACCCGTCTCGGTGGTGACGTTGGTGTCGCCCTCCTGCTTGCAGTAGTAGCACTGTGGCAAGGCCGAATTAATCTTATGAGAGCCTAAAGGATTGACACTCTCGTTCTTGAAATAGATGTGGGCAGTAGTACCCAGTGCCTCCTCCAGACCGTAGGCGCGCACCAGCGGAGTGGAACGATAGAAGGTGTACTTCTCCTGCACGTCCTCAGGGATGTCGATCCAGGCATGTTCTGTATCGAGCTCCTGCTTGGCACACTCCAGGTTGAACACGTGCGACAAGTCCTCAGCCGTCATGGGCTTGTGGGTCTGCGGATTAAGTGGTGGCAATGGCTTGTTGGGCATTTCTGCCTGAATATTATACCACTGTGTAGGAATGTCTTTTTCCTGTAGGATGAACTTTTTCTGTCTCATAATTTTTAAGTTGATATTGATTGTGATTGTTATTGTTATTCTTAGTCTTAGTCTTACACTTTATCTTATTCTTGTATTCTTGATTTTACTTTTGTATTTCCTGGAGAATGGCGACAGCTTGTTCCACACTCGTGATGCGGGCGATACGAAGGAATCGCTTGTTGTTCTTCTCTTTCAACGCACATTGCTGTACGTGGCAAGTGGCATAGTTGAGAACCTTCGAGAACATCGTGCTGCGATAGAACGGACTCTGCACGTTGCTTACAAACTGCATTTGCATAGTACCCTGTTTGAGCATGATCTTCTCGCAGCCCAAGCGTTTGCCGAGGCGTCGCAAGCTCACCACGTGCATCAGTTCCTCACCCTCACGGGGCACAGGTCCAAAGCGGTCGATGATTCGCTTTCGGTAAGCAGCCAGGTCGTCGTCATTCTCTATGCGGTCCAGTTCCCTGTAGAGCAGCATTCGCTCGCTGCTTCCCGGCACATAGGTATCGGGGAAATACATCTCTAAGTCGCTCTCGATAGAACAGTCGTCCACGAAGTCGTCACCCGTGAGCTGCTGTCCCTCGTCCATCTCCTCCTGATACAGGTCGCCAAACTCCTCATTCTTCAGTTCGGTGACAGCCTGCGACAGGATCTTCTGATAGGTTTCATACCCCAGGTCTTCCATGAATCCGCTCTGCTCTGAGCCAAGCAGGTTTCCAGCACCGCGAATGTCGAGGTCCTGCATGGCGAGGTTGAACCCGCTTCCCAGATCGCAGAAGGTCTCCAACGCCTCCAGTCGGCGGCGAGCATCGAGTGTCAGTGTACTCTTCGGCGGAGCCACGAGATAACAGAAAGCCTTCTTGTTGCTACGCCCCACCCTGCCTCTCATTTGGTGCAGGTCGCTAAGACCGAAGTGATGGGCATTGATGATGATGATGGTATTGGCGTTCGATATGTCGATACCGTTCTCCACAATGGTTGTCGAGAGCAGCACATCGTAGTCGTAGTTCATGAATCCCATAATGACCTTCTCCAGTTCCTCGGGCTTCATCTGTCCGTGTCCTATCGCCACGCGGCAGTCGGGCACGTACTTTTCTATCATCAGTTTCAACTCCATGAGCTTCGATATACGGTCGACGACGACATACGCCTGTCCGTTACGGCTCATCTCGAAGTTGATGGCATCTGCCATGGTATCACCGCTGAAGGTCACCACCTCCGTTTGTATCGGGTATCGGTTGGGCGGCGGCGTGCGCATGATGCTCATGTCGCGTGCACCCATCAGCGAGAACTGCAGAGTGCGGGGAATAGGTGTGGCACTCATCGTCAGCGTGTCGACATTCACCTTCAGCTGGCGCAGCTTCTCCTTGGTGCTGACGCCGAACTTCTGTTCCTCGTCGATGATGAGCAGACCGAGGTCATGCCATTTCACAGTCTTTGAAATCAGCTTGTGCGTCCCCACTACGATGTCTGTCCTGCCCTCCTTGAGGTCTTCCAGCAACTGCCTGGTCTCCTTGGCGGAGCGTGCCCTACTCAGGTAGTCCACCTTTACCGGCATTCCCTCCAGTCGGTTTTTGAAAGTCTGGTAGTGCTGAAAAGCCAGCACCGTGGTAGGCACCAGCACAGCCACCTGCTTGCTGTCGCATGCCGCCTTGAAGGCTGCGCGTATCGCCACCTCCGTCTTTCCGAAGCCCACATCGCCGCACACCAGTCGGTCCATGGGTCGTGCGCTCTCCATGTCGGCCTTTACGTCCATGGTGGCTTTGTTCTGGTCGGGCGTGTCCTCGTATAGGAACGAGGCCTCCAACTCATGTTGCAGATAGGAGTCGGCGCTGAAGGCGAATCCCTTCTCCCTACGGCGGCGGGCATAGAGTTTGATCAGGTCGCGCGCGATGTCCTTGATGCGCTTCTTCGCCTTCTCCTTCAGTCGGTCCCAGGCACCCGTGCCGAGGGTCGACAGTCGGGGCGGCTCGCCCGTATCGCCGCTGCGGTATTTGCTGATCTTATAGAGCGAGTGGATGGATACATCCACCTTGTCGTTGTTCGTGTAGACGATGCGTATCATCTCTTGATAGCTGTTGCCCACAGGCACACGCACCAGTCCGCCAAACTTTCCGATGCCGAAATCCACGTGCACGATATAGTCGCCCGGCTCCATCTCCTGCAACTCCTTCATCGTGAGCGCCATCTTGCCGGCACGTGCTGAGTCCGAACGCAGACTGTACTTATGGAATCGGTCGAAGATCTGATGGTCGGTAAAGAAACAGCATTTCTTGTCGTTGTCGATGAAGCCCTCGTGCAGGGTCTTGTCCACGGGCACAAACCTCACCTGATAACGCTTCAGTTCCTCACTCTCAAAAATATCCTTGAGTCGCTGTTGCTGCTTGCTGCTGTCGGCCAATATATATAAGGTGTACTGCTGCAGAAGATAGTCCTCCATCATCTGGCCTATCAGGTCGAAATTCTTATGGAACAGGGGCTGAGGCACGATATGGAACGGCACCACGTCGGCAGCCTCCTCTGTCTTGCGCTCCGCCACACCCTGTTCGGCGATGCCAAACTCTATGCGCTGGCGCTCCGCCACACCCTGCTGAAACTGCAGGGCCGATGACAGGTTCAGCTCTTTCTTCATGGCGCGTCTTATCCGTTCCGCCTCCACCTCGGTGGCTCCCTCCATCTGTTCTACCATGCTCTGCGAGGAGAAGCCCTCCTTGTATATCTGGTCTATACGGTCATAGACGAACGTAAAGTCCTTCATCGCCACCACAGTCCGCTTGTCGAGGAAATGCAGGAAGGGCAGTTTCTCACCCTCAGCAAGCGAGAGTTCGGGCACGATCTCCACACTCTCACGCCGGTCGCGCGACAACTGGTCCTCAATACTGAAAGTACGTATGGTGTCTATCTCGTCACCGAAGAAGTCGATGCGGAAAGGAAACTCGCAACTGTAGGAATAAATATCGAGAATGCTGCCTCGTATGGCAAACTGACCAGGCTCGTAGACATAATCTGTCTCCATGAAGTCGAAGTCGCGCAGTTGATGCGAGATGTCCATCAGCGACACCTGGTCTCCCACTGCGAGCTTAATGATACGCTCGTCGAGATTCTTCTTCGACACCACCATTTCTGCCAGAGCATCGGGGTAAGTAACGACATAGAGTGGCTGCGAGGATGCCAGTCGTGCCAGCACCTCGGTACGCAATATCTCGTTGGCAGCATCCTTCTGTCCGTATTTCACAGCACGCCTGTAAGTAGAAGGAAAGAAGAAAGCCTGATCCTGCCCCAGTATCTGCACCAGGTCGTGATAGAAATAGCCCGCCTCGTCGGCATCATTGAGCACGAAGAGCAACGGGCGAGCCAACCGCTCTTTGACAGCGGCAAAAAACAAAGGCGCAGAAGAACACACCAATCCACTGAGGAAAACGGTCTTCTGCGTTTTTCTATCCAATAATTTCAGGAGCGCCTTCGCCTGGGGCGACCGCTCAAAAATATGTACTATTTCTTGTATTTCCACTTCTCTTCAGTCTTCGCCCCTACACCTTCTTGGGATATTTCTTAAACCATCCATCCCAGCGCAGGCGCATCACACCAAAGAAAGCCTCACCAAAGATTCCACCGCTCATCTTGCTCGTACCCTCACGTCGGTTGACGAAGATTACGGGCACTTCCTTAATCTTGAAGCCAATCTTGTGGGCAGTGTATTTCATCTCTATCTGGAAGGCATAACCCTTGAAACGGATCTCGTCAAGATTTATGGTTTCCAGCACCTTGCGGCGGTAACATACGAAACCTGCCGTAGTATCATTCACCTTGAATCCCGTGACCATTCTCACATACTTCGAGGCGAAATAGCTCATCAGCACACGACCAATGGGCCAGTTCACCACGTTGACACCCGAGACATAGCGCGAGCCCACAGCCACGTCGAATCCCTCGTCGTGAGTCGCGGCGTAGAGTCGTGGCAGGTCGTTGGGATCATGACTGAAGTCTGCGTCCATCTCGAAGATAAACTCATACCCCTTCTCAAGCGCCCATTTGAAGCCAGTGATATAGGCTGTACCCAGTCCCAACTTGCCCTTTCGCTCAAGGATATGGAGACGGGAGGCAAACTCGCCAGCCATCAGTTCCTTCACGATGGCAGCAGTACCGTCGGGGCTTCCGTCATCAATAACAAGGATATCAAAGTCTTTCTCCAGACCGAACACGGCCCGGATAATCTTCTCGATATTCTCCTTTTCATTATAAGTAGGAATAATTACAACACTATCACTCATAAGCTATTATTGGTTTAAATGAATCGACATGATAATAATTAATTTATCTCATGCAAAGATAATGCATTTTTCTGAGTTTGCGAAAAGAAAAAGAGAATATTTTTATTTTCTGAACGATGATTATATTTAATTCACGTTGTTGCGAAATAAAGTAACTACTCAGCACCCTCTATAGCCATAAGTAGTTACTTTAAAATCGTTAAACCACATTGTAATCTTCGTTCAAAGGCTTTGAACGGACATTCAAAGGCTTTGAACAGAACTTTTATAGGCTCTGAACGGAACTTTCATAGGCTCTGAACAGAACTTTTATAGGCTCTGAACGAAACTTTTACAGGCTTAAGAAAAAATTTATATAGTATAGGAAAAAACCGACCTGTACGGATGGAATTACGCAGCACGCCCTGAAAGGGCAGAAGCTCTTAGCCCAGGGCAACGCCCTGGG
>OIXG01000966.1_pt1 | contig 31201 bp, 33 predicted proteins | sample 1587731 | NCBI WGS metagenome assembly OIXG01 (sample SAMEA3888908, study PRJEB22519) | human gut metagenome | biome: human gut; feature: human-associated habitat; material: faeces | place: Denmark | collected 2010 | reverse complement strand
TGGTGCTGCGGGATGAGCTGCGGGTGCTGGAGATCTCCGTGTGGCTGGAGCAGCTGCAAAATATCCGCACGGCCAAGCTGAAGCTGGAGTCCGACGCGGAGCTGGCGGCGGAGGAGTGCCGCCGGGCGCAGGCGGCGCTGGACGCCTCCTATGAGGAGAGCGAGCGCTGCGGCCAGCAGGTGCGGCAGAACGACATGGATGCCGAGGCGCTGCGCGCCCGTTTGAATGGGCTGGAGAGCGCCGTGGGCGAGGAGGAATCCGCCGTGGCGGTGCTGCGCACCGGCGTGACCCACAACGAGGAGTCCCTGCGCCGTCTGGAGCAGGAGCTGGCCGACAGCGACAGCCGCCGGGACAACCTGCAGGGGCAGATCGACGGTCAGCTGGCACGGGCAGCCGACATTGACGCACAGCTGACGGCGATGGAGCAGGAGCTGGACGCCCTGCTGCATCAGGCGCAGGAGCTGGCTGACAGCGCCAAGGGCGCGGCAGCGGAGACGGAGATGCTCCGTGCGCGGGAGGCCATGGCCGTGGCAGCCGCCGCCGATGGGCGGGCGCAGCTGTCCGCCATCACCGCCGGCGCCGCCGAGATCGCCCAGCGCCGGGAGACGGTGGAGCAGGAGCTGTCCGCCGCCCGGGAAAAGCTGGAAAACAGCGAAAGAGAGAGTAAGGAGAACCGCCGCGCCCTGCGGGATGCGCAGGAGGAGGCGCAGGCGGTGCAGAATATCATTCAGGGCCACAGCCTGAAGATGGACAGCCGCCGCAAAAAGGCGGAGGACGCCGCCGCAGCCAAGCTGAAGCTGACCATGGACGCCGCCGCACTGGACGACCGTATCCGTCTGCTGACGGAGATGGAGAAGGAGTACGAGGGTTTCTCCAAGGCGGTAAAGACCGTGATGCAGGCGGCGGAAAAAAATACGCTGCGGGGCATCCACGGCCCGGTAGCCGGCCTGATGACCACCAAGCAGGAGTACGCGCTGGCGCTGGAGATCGCGCTGGGCGGCGCTTTGCAGAACATCGTGGTGGACAGGGAGGAGGATGCCAAGTCCGCCATCGGCTTTTTGAAGCAGCGGGACGGCGGCCGCGCCACCTTCCTGCCGCTGACCGCCATCCGCGGCGCGGAGCTGCGGGAGGATGTGTCCGGGGAGTACGGCTTTGTGGGTGTCGCCAGCCGTCTGGTGCAGCACGAGGCGCAGTACGACAATGTTTTCCGGGATCTGCTGGGCCGCACCGTGGTGGTGGAGGATCTGGACAGCGGCATCGCCATGGCGCGGAAGTACCGCAACGCCTTCCGCATCGTGACGCTGGACGGTCAGGTCATCAACCGGGGCGGCTCCATGACCGGCGGCTCTGTCAGCCGCAGTGCCGGTGTGCTGTCCCGCGCCAACGAGCTCAGCCGCCTGACGGAAAAGCAGGGCGCCATGCACGAAAAGCTCCGCGCTGCCGCACAGCAGGCGGAGGAGAGCCAGCGTGAGCTGCAAAAGGCGGAGTATGAGGTGCAGGTGGCCAAGGAGCAGCAGCACAAGGCGGAGGCCGAGGTGCTGACGTTCCAGACCAAGCAGGATCACTACGATATCCTGCTGGACAGCCTGTGCCTGAGCTGCGAGACCATGGAGCAGGAGTTGTCCGGCTTTGAGCGCCGCGCCGGCGAGGATCAGGCCCGCATCCGGGAGGTGCAGGCCGCCATCGACAAGGCGGAGTCGGACGCCGCCGCCCTGCGCCGGGAGGCACAGGAGAAGCTGGCGGGACAGACAGACCTCAACGACGCCACCGACCGGCTGGCCGAGACAGTCAGCCGGAAGAAGGCGGAGCAGGCGGCGCTGCTGGCGGAAAAGGACGCTGCCCTGCGGGGCGCGGAGGATCTGCGCCGGGTGCAGGCGGATATGGCCGCCGACCGGGCGGGCCGCGACCAGCTGGCCGCACGGTTCCGGGCGGACAACCAGCAGGCGGCGGCGGACATCGCCGCCCACCAGACCCGTATCGACCAGCTGACCCAACAGGCGGAGACGCTGCGCGAGAGGCTGGAAAAGCTGGCGCAGGAAAAGCTGGCGTTGGAGGCACAGCGCGAGCAGCAGAGCCGGGAGGGTCGTCAGCTCAACGAGGCGCTGCTGAACGCGACGCAGGCGGAGAGCCGTCTGCGGCAGAAGCTGGAGGGCAGCGCCATGGAGGAGAGCCAGCTTTTGGACAAGCTGTGGGAGCGGTACGAGCTGAGCCACAGCGCCGCCCAGGAGCAGCGCATCGAGCTGGAGAGCGTCAGCAAGGCCACCCGGCGCATTGCCGAGCTGAACCGGGAGATCAAGGCGCTGGGTACGCCCAATCTGGGCGCTATCGAGGAGTTCCAGCGCGTCAACGAGCGGTATACCTATCTGTCCGACCAGCGGACGGACGTGGAGAAGGCCAAGGAGGAGCTGACCGGCGTCATCGACCAGCTCACCGTCCAGATGACGGATATCTTCGACCGGCAGTTCAAGCTGCTGAATGAGAGCTTTCAGGAGACGTTTCTGGAGCTGTTCGGCGGCGGTAAGGCCCAGCTGGAGCTGGAGGATGAGAGCGATATCCTCAACTGCGGCATCGAGATCCGGGTGCAGCCGCCCGGCAAGCAGCTCAAGACCATCACGCTGCTGTCCGGCGGCGAGAAGGCGTTTGTGGCCATCGCCCTGTATTTTGCCATTTTGAAGGTACATCCCACACCGTTCTGCGTCATGGACGAGATCGAGGCGGCGTTGGACGAGGCCAACGTGGTACGCTACGCCCGGTATATGCGGCGCATCGCCGGGAAGACCCAGTTTATCGTCATCACCCACCGGCGTGGTACCATGGAGGAGGCGGACGTGCTGTACGGCGTGACCATGCAGGAGAAGGGCGTCAGCCGCATCCTCACCATCAATCTCAACGATATGGCCAAGGAACTGAAGATCAAGTAAGGAGGACCGCATGGGCTTTTTCAAGAAATTCAAGGAGGCATGGCTGGCGTCCATGACCTTCGACAAGCTGGACGACGAATTCTATGAGGAGTTGGAGGAGGCTCTGATCCTTGCGGATATCGGCGCGGCCACCGCCGCCGATACGGTAGTGCAGCTTCGCAAGCGGGTGAGCCAGAAGCTGCTGACCCGCGCCGACGAGGTGAAGGACGCCCTCCGGGATATTCTGGCGGAGAAGCTGGATGTGGGCGACACGGCGCTGCGCGTGGACACCCAGCCCAGCGTGGTGCTGATCATCGGCGTCAACGGCGTGGGCAAGACCACCTCCATCGGCAAGCTGGCCGCCCGGCTCAAGAGCGAGGGCAAGAAGGTGCTGCTGTGCGCCGGCGATACGTTCCGTGCCGCCGCCGCCGACCAGCTGGAGATCTGGGCGAACCGCGCCGGGGTGGACATCGTCCGCCAGCATGAGGGCGCCGATCCCGGCGCTGTGCTGTTCGACGCGCTGCAGGCCGCCAAGGCCCGCCATGCGGACGTGGTGCTGTGCGACACGGCGGGACGGCTCCACAACAAGCAGAACCTGATGAACGAGCTGGCAAAGCTCCGCAAGATCATCGACCGGGAGACGCCGGACGCCGCCAAGGAGACGCTGCTGGTGCTGGACGCCACCACCGGACAGAACGGCCTCATTCAGGCCCGCCAGTTCAAGGAGACGGCGGGGCTCACCGGCATCATCCTGACGAAGCTGGACGGCACCGCCAAGGGCGGCATCGTCGTCGCCATCGCACAGGAGCTGCAGGTACCGGTGAAGTTCGTGGGCGTGGGCGAGGGCATCGACGACCTGCGGCCCTTCGACGCCGGGGAATTTACGAAAGAACTGTTCTGAGGAGGCGCGATATGGAACGAGCAGACGGCCGGAAGACCAACGAGCTGCGGCCCGTGGAGATGACGGCGGACTTTACGAAATTTGCGGAGGGCAGCGTGCTCATCCGCTGCGGCGACACGGTGGTGCTGTGCAACGCCTCGGTGGAGGATCGCGTGCCGCCCCATGTGCGGCCCGGCCACGGCTGGGTCACGGCGGAGTATTCCATGCTGCCCCGCGCCAACCGGGAGCGCAGCCGCCGGGACGTGGACAAGCTGAAGCTGTCCGGACGCAGCGCGGAGATCCAGCGGCTCATCGGCCGCAGCCTGCGGGCGGCGGTGGATATGTCCCTGCTGGGCGAGCGCACCATCACCATCGACTGCGATGTATTACAGGGCGACGGCGGTACCCGTACCGCCTCCGTCACCGGCGGCTTTGCGGCGCTGGCGCTGGCCTGCCGCCGCCTGGTGGAGGACGGCGACATCGGGCGCATGCCCATCCGGCACTATGTGGCGGGCGTCTCCGCCGGCATCGTGGCGGAAACGCCCATGCTGGATCTGCAATATTCGGAGGACAGCCGTGCGCAGGTGGATCTGAACTGCATCATGAACGAGCTGGGCGAGATCATCGAGATCCAGGGCACCGGCGAGGGCCGCGCCTTCACCCTGAAGGAGCAGCAGGCGCTGGTGGAGCTGTGCGCCAAGGGCAACCGGGAGCTGATCCGGAAACAGAAAGAACTGCTGGGGGAGATACTGTGATGAAATTTGTACTTGCCTCCCATAACAAGGGGAAGCTGGCCGAGATGCAGGCTGTGCTGGCCGAGCTGGGCATCGAGGTGGTGATGCCCGCCGATCTGGGCATCGACGTGGATGTGGAGGAGACGGGGGAGACGTTTGCCGAGAACGCGGCGCTGAAGGCCAGAGCCATCATGGACGCCAGCGGCCTGCCCGCCATTGCCGACGACTCCGGCCTGTGCGTCAACTGGCTCAACGGCGCGCCCGGCGTCTACTCCGCCCGCTACGGCGGACTGGACGATGACGCGGCGCGGTACCGGCTGCTGCTGCAAAATCTGCGGGGCGCCACGGATCGCAGCGCCTATTTCCACACCGCCATCGTCTGCGCCTTTCCCAACGGGGACGAGCTGACGGCGGAGGGCGACTGCCACGGCGCCATCGCCTTTGCCCCCATGGGCGACGGCGGCTTCGGCTACGATCCGGTGTTTCTGGTGCCGTCCCTGCGCAAGACCTTCGCCCAGCTGACGCCGGAGGAGAAGAACGCCATCTCCCACCGGGGCAACGCCCTGCGGACATTTGCGGCGGAGCTGAAGGAATATCTGACCAATAACGGAAGTTTGGAGAAATAAGCTATGGAACTGACAAGCAAACAGAGGGCCCAGCTGCGGGGCCTTGCCAACGACATCGACACCATCGTGCAGGTGGGAAAGGACGGCATCGGCGACAATCTGATCAAGCAGGTCAACGATGCGCTGGAGGCGCGGGAGCTCATCAAGGGCCGCGTGCTGGAGAACTCCATGCTCACCGCACGGGAGGCGGCGGAGCAGCTGTCTGTTGCCGCCCGCTGCGAGGTGGTGCAGGTCATCGGCAGCAAGTTCGTGCTCTACCGGATGCAGCACGACAAGAGCAAGCGGAGGATCGAGCTGGTGAAGGCGAAGCGCCCCGCCAACTGACGTATATTTTGGGAGAAAATACCTGTGAAAGCGGGTGAGAGGCATTGAAAATCGGCATTTACGGCGGGACGTTCGACCCGCCCCACAACGGGCATATCGCGGCGGCGAAGGCCGCCATGGAACGGCTGGCGCTGGACAAGCTGCTGCTGATCCCCACGTTCATTCCGCCCCACAAGGCACTGCCGGCGGGGGCGGCATCGCCGCAGCAGCGGCTGGATATGGCGGTGCTGGCCACGGCGGAGCTGGGCAAAAGGGCCGAGGTGCTGGACGTGGAGCTGCGGCGCGGCGGTCCCAGCTATTCCTGGGAGACGCTGTGCATGATGAAGGAGCAATACCCGGAGGATGAAATTTTCCTGCTGATGGGGTCGGATATGTTTCTGACCCTGCAGGACTGGCGGGAGTCGCGGCAGGTGATGTCCATGGCCCGTATTGGCGCGTTCAGCCGCATGCAGGGCGGCGAGGAGGCCGCCTTTGCCCGGCAGAAGGCGTTTCTGGAGCGGGAGTACGGCGCGGACGTCACCGTTATCCCCAATCCGCAGGTGGTGGAGCTGTCCTCCACGGAGGTGCGGCAGGCGCTGGCCCAGGGCGGCGGCGCGGATCTGCTGCCCGCCGCCGTATACGGCTACGTGCTGCGGGAAAAGCTGTACGGTACCCACATGTCCCTGACAGGACTGACGCCGGATGCGCTGCGGCCCATCGCCCTGAGCTATCTGAAGCCCAAGCGAATGCCCCATGTACTGGGCACGGAGCAGGAGGCGGTGCGTCTTGTCCGCCGCTACGGCGGCGATGAGACCCAGGCCCGCATCGCGGCGCTGCTCCACGACTGCACGAAGAAGCTGGACATGCCGGAGCAGTTGGCGCTGTGCGCGCAGTACGGCATCGGACTGGACGAACTGGAGCAGAAGGCGCTGAAGCTGCTGCACAGCAAGACCGGCGCCGCCATTGCCCGCCGCGTGTTCGGCGTGGAGGACGCGGTATACGACGCCATCTGGTATCACACCACCGGTAAGCCGGACATGACCCGGCTGGAGAAGATCATCTATCTGGCGGACTACATCGAGCCGAGCCGGGATTTTGACGGCGTGGAGACGCTGCGCCGCGCTGTGTACGAGGATCTGGACCACGGTCTGCTGCTGGGGCTGAGCATGACCATACAGGAGATGGAGGAGATGGGGAATCCTGTCCACCATCTGACCCGCGACGCGCGGGACTACTTATTGAAAAGAGGGATACGATGAAGACACCGAAGGAATTGGCACTGCTGGCGGCCCGCGCGCTGTCGGACAAGAAGGGCAAGGAGATCCAGGCGCTGGAGATCGCCGACCTGACCACGTTGGCGGATTATTTCGTGCTGGCTACCGGCTCGTCCAACACCCAGATCAACGCGCTGGTGGACAACGTGGAGAAGGTGCTGCACGAGGAGGCCGGCGAGGAGCCGCTGCACCGGGAGGGCTACCGCGGCGGCACTTGGGTGCTGCTGGACTACGGCTGCATCGCCGTCCATGTGTTCAACCATGAGGCCCGGGAGTTCTATGGACTGGAGCGCCTGTGGCGGGACGGCAAACCCCTGGATCTGACGGGCATCACCGATGACCACGAGTAAGAGAAAAATATAAAGCTTCAGGCCGCTTTCAGCGGCCTGAAGCTTTTTGCAGCTTTATTTTTTTCTTGGATACGGCTGCACCGTGTCGGTGCGGCACAGCAGATAGTCTACGCTGACACCGTAAAGATCGGCCAGCGCACACAGCAGGTCGTCGGTCAGCGGCTGTGTCCCAGTCTCCACATAGCTATATTTGCGCTGTGTGATGCCGATGGCGTCCGCCACCTGCTGCTGTGTCATGTCGTGGTCATCCCGCAGATCCTTGATGCGGTTCCGCATGTCAACACCTCCGTCTGCCTGAGCGTTCGTAAAACGGACGATTTTCTTGCCGTCAAGGCGTGATCCGCACCACGTCGTTGGGCGAACAGCCCACGAGCCGGCAGAGCTTTTCCAACGTGACCATGGTGATATTCTTGTTCTTTTTCAGGGAATCCAGCGTCTTATTATCAATGCCGTTTTGCAGCAGATAGTATTGGGATACGCCATTTCTGCGCATGGTTTCCCACAGAGGACTGTAATCAAAAATGGCGTTCACCCCCGTTGCATAGCTGATAGCTTCATTATATTGGAAAATACAAAAATCAATATTGTGGATATATACACAATATGGTATAGTAGAGGCAGAGGGGGTGGGAAAATGGCGGATTACAAGGCGATGTATCTGGCGGCGATGGACGCCATGGAGCAGGCAGTGACGCAGCTTATCGAGGCGCAGCGGAAATGCGAGGAACTGTATGTGACCTCCTGTGAGCGCGAGGAGCAGCTCCTGCACAAAAATTGTCATTATGACGAAAAAGAGGGCTTGACAATCGGCAAAAAAGCGATAAAATAAGCCTTAATATCGCAACACGCGAGGATGGGAAAAAGACGAGGCAGACCCGCCGAAAGAGAGCCGGCGGCTGGTGTGAGCCGGTGGGGGCGCTTCGTTGTACTGGCCCCGGAGCATCCCGCCTGAACAGGGCGGGACGGAGGCGCACCGTTACAGGCGCGGCCCCTTGCAAGAGGGGGACTGAGCGCCGTCCGGGTGACCGGCGGCGGTATCAGGGTGGTAACACGTTCGGATACGTCCCTGACCGTTTTCAACGGTCGGGGATGTTTTTTTGTGAACAGGAAAATTTCAGATATTGTAAGGAGAAGCAGCATGAATTACGATTTTGCGGCCATTGAAAAGAAATGGCAGGCCAACTGGGAAAAGACCAAGCCCTACGCCGCCGTCACCGGCGACAAGCGCCCCAAGTTCTATGGACTCATTGAGTTCCCCTATCCCTCCGGTCAGGGTCTGCATGTGGGCCATCCCCGACCCTTTACCGCCATGGACATCGTCACCCGCAAAAAGCGGATGGAGGGCTACAACGTCCTGTTCCCCATCGGCTTTGACGCCTTCGGTCTGCCCACGGAGAACTACGCCATCAAGAACCATATCCATCCGGCTGTGGTGACGAAGAACAACATCGAAAATTTCACCAACCAGCTGAAGATGCTGGGCTACGGCTTCGACTGGGACCGCTGCGTGGACACCACCGACCCCAACTACTACAAGTGGACCCAGTGGATATTCCTGCAGATGTTCAAGCACGGTCTGGCCTATAAGACCACCATGCCTGTGAACTGGTGTACCAGCTGCAAGTGCGTGCTGGCCAACGAGGAAGTGGTCAACGGCGTGTGCGAGCGCTGCGGCAGCGAGGTCATCCGCAAGGAGAAGAGCCAGTGGATGCTGAAGATCACCGCCTATGCCCAGCGGCTCATCGACGATCTGGACGATGTGGACTACATCGAGCGCGTGAAGATCCAGCAGCGCAACTGGATCGGCCGCTCTACCGGCGCCGAGGTGACGTTCAAGACCAATGTGGGCGACGAGGTCACGGTGTACACCACCCGTGCCGATACCCTGTTCGGTACCACTTATATGGTCATCTCCCCGGAGCATCCCCTGCTGAAGAAGTGGCAGCCTCTTATCAAGAACTGGGATGCCGTGGCGGCGTATCAGGACGAGGCGGCCCACAAGTCCGACTTTGAGCGCGGCGAGCTGAACAAGGAAAAGACCGGCGTGCGGCTGGAGGGCATCGAGGTCATGAACCCCGTGACCCATCAGGCCCTGCCCATGTTCGTGTCCGACTACGTCCTCATGGGCTACGGCACCGGTATCGTCATGGGCGTGCCCGGCCACGACCAGCGCGACTGGGAGTTCGCCAAGAAGTTCGGCCTGCCCATCATCGAGGTGGTCAAGGGCGGCGACGTCACCAAGGAGGCCTTCGTGGCCAAGGATGACAGCGCCGTCATGGTCAACTCCGGCTTCCTCAACGGCATGACCGTGAAGGAGGCCATCCCCGCCATGAAGAAGTATGTGGTGGAGCAGGGCTTCGGCAAGGAGAAGGTCAACTACAAGCTGCGCGACTGGGTGTTCTCCCGTCAGCGCTACTGGGGCGAGCCTATCCCCCTGGTGAACTGCGAGAAGTGCGGCTGGGTGGCCCTGCCGGAGGAGCAGCTGCCGCTGGTGCTGCCCCAGGTGGAGAGCTACGAGCCTACCGACGACGGCGAAAGCCCCCTGAGCAAGATGACCGACTGGGTCAACACCACCTGCCCCTGCTGCGGCGGCCCCGCCAAGCGCGAGACGGACACCATGCCCCAGTGGGCCGGCTCCAGCTGGTACTTCCTGCGCTATATGGATCCCCACAACGACAAGGCGCTGGCCAGCAAGGAGGCGCTGGACTACTGGTCCCCGGTGGACTGGTACAACGGCGGCATGGAGCACACCACCCTGCACCTGCTGTACTCCAGGTTCTGGCATAAGTTCCTGTACGACATCGGCGTGGTGCCCACCAAGGAGCCTTACGCCAAGCGCACCAGCCACGGCATGATCCTGGGCGAGGGCGGCGAGAAGATGTCCAAGTCCCGCGGCAACGTGGTGAACCCCAACGACATCGTGGCCCAGTACGGCGCGGACACCATGCGCCTGCACATCATGTTCATCGGCGACTTTGAGAAGGCCGTCAGCTGGAGCAACGAGGCCGTCAAGGGCAGCAAGCGCTTCCTGGACCGCTGCTTCAACCTGCAGGACATCGCCTCCGCTGAGGAGGGCATCTCCGCCAGGAACGAGTCCATCGTCCACAAGACCATCAAGAAGGTGACGCAGGACATCGACGAGCTGAAGATGAACACCGCCATCGCCGCCATGATGACCATGGTCAATGAGTTCTACGCCAACGGCTGCTCCAAGGGCGACGTGGAGATGCTGTGCCTGCTGCTCAGCCCCTTCGCCCCCCATATGGTGGAGGAGATGTGGGAGAACATGGGCTTTGCTGCCAAGTACGGCAAAATGGCCATGCAGATGGACTGGCCCGCCCACGACGAGGCCAAGACCGTGGACTCCCATGTGGAGATGGCCGTGCAGATCAACGGCAAGCTGAAGGGCACCGTCACCGTCCCCATGGACAGCGACGAGGCCACGGTGGTGGCCGCCGCCATGGATGCCGACAAGGTGAAAAAGGCCGTGGAGGGCATGTCCGTGGTCAAGACCATTCTGGTGAAGAACAAGCTGGTGAACCTCATCGTCAAGCCCGCCAAGTAAAATTGCAGTTTTTTGCGGGAAATAGCTTGACAAGGCGACGTTTCATCGGTATAATACACCCGTTAGTCATGCGAATGACTCTTAAAGAGCACCCAGGATCGAGCCGGGTGCATCGGAGGGAGGGAAATATAGATGTCTGAAGTCCACGTCAAGGAAGGCGAGTCCCTGGACAGCGCTCTGAAGCGTTTCAAGAGAAGCTGCGCCAAGGCAGGCGTTCTGGCCGAGGTGCGCAAGAGAGAGTGCTATGAAAGCCCCAGTGTCAAGCGCCGCAAGAAGTCCGAGGCCGCGCGCAAGAACCGCAATAAGCGTTATTATTGATCCTACGAGAGCCTGAGGGTACGTCCCTCAGGCTCTTATCCTTTTCCCAGTAGCAGCGGCAGGGCCTCCGCCGCCTCCGGCAGCGTCAGAAAGCCGGTTTGGATGCCCAGCTCCGCGGCCAGCGCCATCTTGCGCCGCAGGGTGTCGGCGTCGTCGAACAGGACGAAGTGGGTCATGCCGCCCTGGCCGTAGGTAAAGTAGCGGGCGCACAGCTCCGGGGAAAAGAACACAGGCCGCTGCTCCCGCAGCGCCGCCAGCTGCCGGGCGGTCAGCGCCGTGCCGTCCCCGTAGGGGGCGGGGAGGGAGAAGTCCGCCCGCACACAGGCCAGATCCAGCGCGATCCGCCGGGGGCCGAAGCGGCGGCAGACCTCCTCCAGACGCCGGCGCAGCGTCCCGCCGGAGAGAGCCGTGCTCACCACCACCCGGGCGTCCGGCATCTGTCCGCCGCAGCGCTCCGGGACGTACAGCGTGCGGCCATAGCGGCGGCACAGCGATTCCAGCGCAGTCACAGCGGCGGCGGTCAGCACCGGCTCCAGCACCACACCGCTATAGTCCCGCTGCAGACACTGGCGCAGGATGTCCCGGGCCAGCGCCTCCGGCTGAGGCGGGGCGGCACAGTCTGTCCCTGTCACCAGCAGCAGCCCGCCACGGACCTCCGGCGGCAGCGCCAGCGCGGCCAGCCTCCCGCCGCTGTCGATGCGATAGGCGGCGTGGGCGATGGGCAGGCCCCAGCGCCGGGCCTCCGGCAGGTAGCAGGGCGCGGCGGCCAGATAGAGCTGCATGCGGACACCCCCTTGTTTTTGCGGCGCAGCAATGATACACTATCGATATATGAGAGGAGGCGGCAGCCTATGCGATTTTCCATGCGGCCGGATCGGGTCTGCGGCGGCTACGAACAGATACGGGGCGAGGAGCTGGCCCGCCGGGGCATCCGGCTGCTGCTGTGCGACCTGGACTATACGCTGGCCCCCAAGTCCCAGCGGGAGCCGGACGAGACGGTGCGGCAATGGATCGACTCCATGCGCCGCGCCGGGGTCGAGGTGATGATCCTGTCCAATAACCGCAGTCCCGCCCGCGTGGAGCGGTTCTGCCGGGATCTGGGTATCACCTATGAGGGTCATGCCGGAAAGCCGGGGACCCGGGGGTTCCGCCGGGCCATGGCCCGCTGCGGCGTGACGCCGGGGGAGACGGCCATGCTGGGCGACAAGCTGCTGACGGATATGCTGGGTGCCAACCGCAGCGGCGTGCTGGCGCTGATGGTGGAACCGCGGGGCGGCGCCGTGGGCGCGTGGAATAAGGTGCTCCACGCCCTGCAGAGGCCGTGGAAGGCGGCGGCGCGGGAAAAATAGGGTCTGCGGCCCACTTTTTTCAACGGAAACCCTTGCCAAACAGGCACTTATCATGTAGAATATATGAGGCCAAATTTCGGCCGGTATAATTCATTCGAGGGAATCGTGATATTCCCTCATCAATATGGGAGGAATATCAATATGGCAACTATTACCGCCGGTGATTTCAGAAACGGCAAGACCTTCGAGATGGACGGCAAGGTCATGCAGGTCGTGGAGTTCCAGCACGTCAAGCCCGGCAAGGGCGCCGCTTTCGTCCGCACCAAGATGCGCAACGTGGTGACCGGTGCTGTGACCGAGACGTCCTTCAACCCCACCGCCAAGTTCGAGGAGGCCTTCGTGGACCGCCGCGACATGGCGTACAGCTACAACGACGGCGACCTGTACTACTTCATGGATCAGGAGACCTTCGACATGGTGCCCCTGAACAAGGAGCTGCTGGGTGATGCGTTCCGCTTCATCACCGAGAACACCGTGTGCAAGGTGCTGAGCTACAAGGGCAGTGTGTTCGGCCTGGAGTGCCCCAACTTCATGGATCTGGAGGTCACTGAGACAGAGCCGGGTCTGGCCGGCAACACCGCCACCAACACCCTGAAGCCCGCCACCGTGGAGACCGGCGCCGAGGTGAAGGTGCCCCTGTTCATCAACATCGGCGACAAGATCACTATTGACACCCGTACCGGCGAGTATATCGGCCGCACCAAGTAAGCTGACCACCAACCGACCGTACAGAAAGGAGCCGAACATGGAGATCTCTGAGAAGGTAGCATATCTGAAGGGTCTGGCCGAGGGCCTGAACCTGGATACCGACAGCAAGGAAGGCAAGCTGATCGCCGCCATCATCGACGTGCTGGACGACATGGCGGAGAAGTTCGCCGACATCGAGGACGAGCTGTGCGATGTGGAGGACGGTCTGGATGCCGTCAGCGATGACCTCAGCGACGTGGAGGAGACGCTGTACTTCGCCCTGGACGACGATGAGGACGAGGACGAGGATGAAGACGATGAGGAAGAGGAGTGCTTCATGACCAACTGCCCCGAGTGCGAGGAGGAGGTCTACTTCGACGAGTCCGTCCTGGAGGATGGCGAGGTCATCTGCCCCAACTGCGGCGCCAAGCTGGAGTTCGATCTCAGCGACCTGGCCAACGACGAGGGCGAGGACCAGGAGTAATTCCCAACGATAAAAACAGGCAGTCCATACGCACAGCGTATGGACTGCCTGTTTTTTGCTATCCGTATATGCTGCCGCTGACGGAGCGGACGATGCCCCGGGCGGCGTCATACACCAGCGTACCGCTGCGGCGGACGCCGTCCGTGCCGTCGTAGGCGTAGGACAGCTCCAGCTGGCTGCCCGTCAGCCAATGGGAGTCGGACAGGGCAACGCGGGGCAGGTAGCTGTGTGCCGATACGCCGGGCAGTGCCGGCAGCAGGGGAGCGGCGGAGGCGTCCTCGTCCTGATGGCCCGACAGCTGCAAAAGGATGTCAAAGGCGGCATCCCGCCGCGTGATACCGGTATCCGCGCCGTCGGAGGGAAACGCCCAGACCTCCAGCCACGCTGAAGCGCTGCGGGTGCTGCCGCTGAGCAGCAGATACTGTCCGTCTGCCGACCATTGGGGCGCGTCCAGCGCGGTCAGGCGGCTGTCCAGTGCCAGCCGCGTCACGTCATGTGTATCGCTCTGGCCGCAGAAGCTGCAGGGCGCGTCTGCAATGGAGAGGGGCGCGTCCGCCGCCATGCGGAGGTGTCCGCCGATAAGGGAATCCGGGTAGAAGGACAGCGTGATGCCCTCCGGCGTCACGGTGCGGCGGCTGATGAACAGCGCACCGTTGTACTGCATGACCGCCAGTACCGCGATGACCGCGATGGCCAGCGCGGCGGCCGCCATGAGCCGCTGCCGCTTCCGGCGCTGACGGCTGTTGGCGTCGGAGATGTCCAGCACCGCCTGCACGGCGGGGGAGGCCTCTGCCTTCGGCAGAGGCGGGGTGATTTGTGTCATGTGCTCCTCACTTTCTTCACGGCGGCAGGTCAGCAGACGGTCTGTGTCCAGGCACAGCGCCGCTGCCAGCGGCTGCAGAAGGGTCACGTCGGGGTAGCTGAGCCCGCGCTCCCATTTGCTCACCGCCTTGTCCGTCACATGCAGCAGCTGTGCCAGCTGCCGCTGGGTCAGGCCCTGCCGCTTTCGCTGTTCGGCCACAAAGGTGCCGAAGGTCTGTTTGTCCAAAGTGATCACCTCGCTGCCATTGTAGCAGGCGGGGCGGAAAATGCAACCGACCGGCGGTTTACATGCCCGTTTTTTCGCATTTTTCAACTGATGACTGGGAAAAGCCGACAAGGGTTGCCTAAAAGAGGAAAAAGCGGTATAATACTCTGTAACACACTTTGCGCCGCGCGCAAAGACCGATTTGAGGTATGAAGGATGAAAACACAGGAAAAGCTGAACATGACCATGCTCTGCGACTTCTACGAGCTGACCATGGGCAACGGGTATTTCCAGGCCGGGTACAAGGACCGCATCGTCTACTTTGACGTGTTCTTCCGCAAGGTGCCGGACGGCGGCGGCTTTGCCATCACGGCGGGACTGGAGCAGCTCATCGACTACATCGAAAACCTGCATTTCACGGAGGAGGACATCGCCTATCTGCGGGGGCGGAACCTGTTCTGTGAGGAATTTCTGGACTATCTGCGTACCTTCCGCTTCACCGGCGACATCTACGCTATCCCGGAGGGAACGCCGGTGTTCCCCAAGGAGCCGCTGGTGGTGGTGCGCGCCCCGGCCATTGAGGCCCAGCTCATCGAGACGTTCACCCTGTTGACCATCAACCACCAGAGCCTCATCGCCACCAAGGCCAACCGCATCAACCGCGCCGCCCGCGGCCGGACGGTGCTGGAGTTCGGCTCCCGCCGGGCGCAGGGCGCCGACGCGGCCATCATCGGCGCGCGGGCGGCCTACATCGGCGGCGTGGCCGGTACGGCCTGCACCCTGTCCGACGAGCTGTACGGCGTGCCCGCCGGCGGAACCATGGCCCACGCCTGGGTGCAGATGTTCCCCAGCGAGCTGGAGGCATTCAAGACCTACTGCCGTATGTACCCCACCAACGCCACGCTGCTGGTGGACACCTACAACACGCTGCACTCCGGCATCCCCAATGCCATCCGCGCCTTTGACGAGGTGCTCAAGCCCATGGGCATCACCCAGTGCGGTATCCGGCTGGACTCCGGCGATCTGGCCTATCTGACGCAGAAGGCCCGGAAGATGCTGGACGACGCCGGCTGGACAGAGTGCAAGATCTCCGTGTCCAACTCGCTGGACGAGTACCTTATTCAGGATATGCTGCTGCAGGGCGCACAGATCGACATGTTCGGCGTGGGCGAGCGGCTCATCACCGCCAAGTCCGAGCCGGTGTTCGGCGGCGTGTACAAGCTGGTGGCCGTTGAGGAGCCGGACGGCACGGTGGTGCCCAAGATCAAGGTCAGCGAGAACGTGGAAAAGATCACGGTGCCCCATTTCAAGAAGGTGTACCGCTTCTACGGACGGGATACCGGCAAGGCCATCGCCGACTACATGACGCTTCACGACGAGACGGTGGACGACACCAAAGACCTGACCATCTTCGATCCGCTGGCAACGTGGAAGAGAAAGCACATCTACAACTTTGAGGCCCGGGAGCTGCTGGTGCCGGTATTCCTGAACGGCAAGCGGGTGTACGACAGCCCGCCGCTGCCGGAGATCCGCGACTACTGCCAGCAGCAGGTGGACACCCTGTGGGACGAGGTGAAGCGCTTCGACTATCCCCACAAGTACTACGTCGACCTGTCCGACAAGCTGTGGGACATCCAGCAGCATCTGCTGCGCAGCTCCCAGGAGTAACAAAAGGCAGGCCCGCAAGAAAGAGAGAAGGAGGTACGCCTGTGAAAAAACCGAGAGTCCAACAGAGAACAGAGCGCCGCATATCCGCGGCGCTGCGGCTGGCGCTGGTGGCGGTGCTGCTGGCGGCGCAGCTGGCGCTGGTGTTCCTCCTGAGCACCGTCCTCAAGCAGCGGGCGGCCCTGGCCTACACCATTTTGGAGCTGCTGGCCTTTGCCTACGCCGTGTACATCTGGACGAAGCCCGGCACCACCAGCTACAAGGTGGGGTGGATATTCCTGATCCTGTTCCTGCCGGTGGTGGGGCTGATCCTCTACTGGCTGTGGAACGGCGGGTATCAATCCAAGCGTCTGGACTTGAAAAAGCTGCCGCTGCCGCAGGAGCCGGGGCACAAACAGGAGGAGAGCCGCCTGAATGTGGAAAAGCTGCGGCAGACCATGCCCCAATGGGCACCGCTGGCAGCCTATCTGAACAATAAAGGATTTCCGCTTTACAGAAACACTGCTGCAACGTATCTGCCCACCGGCAAGGCGTTTCTGGAGGATATGCTGGACGCCATGGAGCAGGCGGAGCGCTTCATCTTCCTGGAGTACTTCATCATGGCGGAGGGCGAGATCTGGGACCGCCTGACGGACATCCTGCGCCGCAAGAGCGGACAGGGCGTGGAGGTCAAGCTGATCTTCGACGACTTCGGCAGCATGATGCGCATGCCCACCGAGGAGGTGGAGGCCCTGCGCCGGGCCGGTGTGGAGGTCATCGTCTTCAATCCGGTGCACCACTATGTGAACCGGCTGTACTTCAACTACCGCGACCACCGGAAGATCACCTGTGTCGACGGCGACACGGCCTACACCGGCGGCGCCAATCTGGCCGATGAGTACGCCGACATCATCCGGCGCTTCGGCTACTGGAAGGACTGCGGCATCCGGCTGGAGGGCGAAGGCGCCTGGGGCCTGACCCGGGAGTTCATCTACATGTGGGAGCGCCTGGGCGGCGAATTCCACAGCGAGCACGACTACTACCGTCCCATGCACCACGCTCTGTCTGACGGCTTCTGCCAGACGGTGGTGGACGGGCCGGACAATAACCCGGACGCCACGGCGGAGGATGTGTTCCTCCAGATGATCTCGCGGGCGCGGCAGACGGTGTATATCACCACGCCGTATCTGGCCATCGACGAGCCGATGATCAAGGCCCTGTGCCTGGCCGGGGACAGCGGCGTGGACGTGCGGCTGATGATGCCGGGCATCCCGGACCACAAATTTGCCTATCAGGTGGCGCAGAGCTATTTTCCGGAGTTGACAGACCATGGTGTGAAGATATATACTTACACGCCGGGTCTTATCCACGGCAAGACCGTGATGGTGGACCGGGAGGCGGCCTTCGTTGGCTCGGTGAACATGGACTTCCGCAGCTTCCAGCTGCACTTCGAGTGCGGCGAGCTGCTGTACCGCGTGCCCGCCATCGAGTCGCTGCTGGAGGATATGGACGACATCATGGCCCACAGCGAGCCGGTGACGCCGGCGCGCATGGCGGCGCGTCCCTGGTACCTGCGGGTCGTGGGCGTGGTGCTGCGTCTGTTTGCCATGTGGATGTGAAAGGGGAGGAGCACGGTTGGCCTGTTATATTTTCGGCGCGGGCAGCTATTACGGCCTTTCCCGGCGTCCCGCACCCGGCGATACGGTCATCGCCGCCGACGGCGGCTGGCGCGTCTGCCGGGAGGAGGGTATCGTGCCCGACTTGCTGCTGGGGGATTTTGACTCGCTGCACACCGTGCCGGACTTTGCCCATATCCGCCGGGTACCGGTGGAAAAGGACGACACCGACATGATGCTGGCCATCAAGGAGGGGCTTGCCCGGGGCGAGACGGAATTCCATCTCTACGGCGGTATGGGCGGACGCACCGACCACACCATCGCCAACCTCCAGGGGCTTCTTTATCTGGCGGAGCGGGGCGCACAGGGCTGGCTGTACGGCGACCGGGAGCGTTTTACCGCTATCCGCAATGGGGAGATCGACCTCCCGGCCCGGGAGAAGGGCATCGTGTCTGTGTTCTGTATGGGCGCGGACGCGCAGGGCGTGACCATCGAGGGCGGCCAGTACACCGTACATGACGCGGTGCTGACGGCGTTGTTCCCGCTGGGCGTCAGCAATCATTTTGTGGGCAATCCTGTCCGCGTGGCTGTCACGCGGGGCAGTTTGCTGATAGCATTGATCGAAAAGGAGTAAATCAACATGAAAAAGAACGGACTGAACAAGCTGCTGGCCCTGCTGCTGGCCCTGGTGATGGTGCTGGCGCTGGCCGCCTGCGGCAATAAGGCTCAGGACAACGGCGGCGCCGGCGATGACGCCAACGTCGTCACCGACGGCACCGTGGCCGATGGCGCCACCGTGGGCAAGGGCGCTACCGCCTTCACCGTGGAAGTGGCTCAGCTGGACGGCACCTCCATCACCTTCACCGTCAACACCGACAAGGCCACCGTGGGCGAGGCTCTGCTTGAGCTGGGCATTGTGGCCGGTGACGACACCGAGTACGGCCTGTACGTCAAGACCGTCAACGGCGTGACGCTGGACTATGATACGGACGGCGCTTACTGGGCCTTCTACATCAACGGCGAGTACGCCATGACCGGTGTGGACGCCACCAACATCGAGGCCGGCGCCATCTACGCCCTGAAGGCGGAGAAGGCCGAGGGCTGAGACTGACCGCACAGCAAAAAAAGGACAGGCATGGCAAAGCCATGCCTGTCCTTTTTTGCACATTTCAGCGGGTCAGCGCCGCCTCAGCCTCCCCCATGAGGTACAGGGAGCCGCAGCACAGCACCGCGCCGTCCGCGGCACTGTCCAGCGCCAGTGCCGCGCCCTCTGCCACGGAGGCGCAGGCCGTCACCGGCTTGCCCAGCGGCGCCAGATAGGCTGCCAGCTCCTGAGCCGGCAGGGCGCGGGGACTGTCCGGCGTCACGGTGATGAACCGTGCCGCGCAGGGCAGCAGCGGCGCGTACATGTGTCGGTAGTCCTTGTCCCGCAGGACGCCGGTGAGCACCGTCAGCGGCCGTCCGGGCAGATAATCCCGGATGTTTTCCCCCAGTGCCGCCATGCACTGGGGGTTATGCCCGCCGTCCATGACCACCAGCGGCTCCCGCCGCACCACCTCGAAGCGGACAGGCCAGCGCACCTGCGCCAGACCCTGCCGCACCGCGTCCTCGCCGATGGCCCAGCCCCGGCGGCGCAGCACCTCCGTTACCGTCAGCGCTGTGGCGGCGTTGTACAGCTGCATCCGGCCCAGCAGCGGCAGATGCAGATCGGTCAGGTCACCGAAATCGAAGGACTGACCGTCCAGCGAGTGGGCGAGAGGGGAGAGAGCGTCCATGTCCACCGGGTGCAGCGTGACGCCGCAGGAGCGGCATCGTGTGGATACGATCTCCGCCACAGACGGCGCACAGGGGTACAGCACCGCCTCGCAGCCGGGCTTGATGATGCCGGACTTGGTGGCGGCGATCTTCTCCACGGTGTCGCCCAGATAGGCCATGTGATCGAGCCCGATATTGCACAGCACGGCGGCCTCCGGCGCGGGAATGACGTTGGTGGCGTCGAACTCGCCGCCCATGCCCACCTCACATACCACGATGTCGCACTTACGCCGGGCAAACCATGTGAAGGCGATGGCGGTCACTATTTCAAACTCCGAGGGGTGGTCAGCCATGCTGTCCGCCAGCGGCCGCACCTCCTCCGTGATGGCGCACAGCTCCTCGTCGGGGATCTCCTGACCGTCCACCTGCATCCGCTCGTTGAAGCGAAAGATGTAGGGCGATGTGTACAGCCCCGTGCGATACCCCGCGGCTTGCAGGATGGAAGCCAGCATGGCGCAGGTGGAGCCCTTGCCGTTTGTACCGGTGATGTGAACGAACCTTACCGTCCGTTCCGGATGCCCCAGCTTTTCCAACAGCTCGTGGATGCGCCGGAGCCCCGGCTTGCTGCGCCGCCAATCCACCGCGTGGATGTAGGCCAGCGCCTCACGGATCGTCATGCTTTCTGCCTCCCTTGGCTTGGATGTGCCGCTGTACGCCGCTGAGCGCGCCGCGCCGCAGCAGCAGCCACACGATGAGGGTGTCCACCGAAGCGGTCAGGGCAAATTGGATGCTACGGGATACCAGCTTCGTCAGGAAAAACGCCTGCTTCGCGTCGCCGCCGTACACCAGCGCCAACGCCATGCTCTGCCATAGGACGGAGCCCAGCAGTGCTGCGGGGAAGAAGGCCAGCGCTGTCCGGGGCAGGGTGCTTTTCTCCAGCACATAGCGCCGTACCAGACCGGCCAGCAGGCCGTACAGGATGGGCGGCAGGCAGAAGATGGGGTTATAGCCGAAGGGGGAGAACAGGCAGCCGATCAGGTCGGCGGCGAAGCCCACCAGCGCGCCGGGGATGGGGCCGCACAGCAGACCCGCCAGCACGATGGGCAGCGCCTCCAGCGAGATGCGGGTGGTTTCCGCCGGGATGAGGGTCAGCACCCGCGCCAGCACCACGCTCATGGCGGTCAGCAGGGCGCAGACAGTCAGGGAATAGGTGCTGAAAGCGGGACGTGCGACAGCTGACATTTCTTTTTCAGGCATAAAAAAACCTCCTTATCCTTGGGATGGGAGGAACCTTACAGATAGTAAAATAAAATACTGCCGTGTGGAAGCTGGAATGGAATCGCGGAGCAAGCTCCTTCGTCCGGCGGCAGCCTCCCATCCGCTCGGCACTTAACGCACCATCCCTACACACGCGCTGGAAGTATTATACAGCCTGCTCCCGGGAAAAACAAGAGGCAAACAAGAAAAATCCGACACCTGCCGCGGAACGGTGATTGACGGGGCGGCGGCTCATTGTGTATAATATTGGGCAGAATGTGTCAGGGAGGATGCGGCATGGAGATACGGTTTACAGACGGCAGCTATACGGACAGTGAGGGGCGGGTCATGCTGGATCCCACCGTTTACAAGGACTGGCAGATCGGCGCGGCGGCGGAGAGAGAGCTGCCGCCGGTGGAGGCTTTCCGCCAAAAGCTGGGGCTGCTGCCGGAGGAGCTGATCCCCCACGGCAAAACGCCCAAGCTGGATTTCCTGCGCATCATGGAGCGCCTGAAGGATCGGCCTGACGGCAAGTATATCGAGGTCACTGCCATCACCCCCACGCCGCTGGGCGAGGGCAAGTCCACCACGTCCCTGGGTCTCATCGAGGGTCTGGGCCGTCTGGACAAGAACGTGGGCGGCTGCCTGCGCCAGCCCTCCGGCGGCCCCACCATGAACGTCAAGGGCACTGCCGCCGGCGGCGGCAACGCCCTGCTCATCCCTATGACCGAGTTCTCGCTGGGGCTTACCGGCGATATCAACGACATCATGAACGCCCACAATCTGGCCATGACGGCGCTGAACGCCCGGATGCAGCACGAGCGCAACTATGACGACGCCCAGCTGGCCCAGCGTGGCCTGCGCCGCCTGGACATCGACCCGGCGCGGGTGCAGTGGAGCTTCGTGCTGGACTTCTGCTGTCAGGCGCTGCGGAAAATGCACATCGGCGGCGACGGGAAAATGGACGGCTATCCCATGGACACCTGCGCCAACATCGCCGTCAGCTCCGAGCTGATGGCCATCCTGTCCGTGGCGCGGGATCTGCCCGATCTGCGCCGCCGCATCGGCGACATCGTACTGGCCTACGACAGGCAGGGCCGTCCCGTCACCACGGAGGATCTGGAGGTAGCGGGCGCCATGACGGCGTGGATGCGCAATACCATCAACCCCACCCTGTGCTATACGGTGGAGCATCAGCCGGTGCTGGTCCACGCAGGGCCGTTTGCCAATATTGCCATCGGCCAGTCGTCGGTGATCGGCGACCGGCTGGGCGTCAAGCTGTTTGACTACCATGTGACCGAGTCCGGCTTCGCCGCCGACATCGGTTTTGAGAAATTCTGGAACGTGAAGTGCCGCCTCTCCGGTCTGAAGCCGGACGTGTCGGTGCTGGTGGCCACCGTCCGTGCCCTGAAGATGCACGGCGGCGGGCCGGAGGTCATCCCCGGCCGTCCCCTGCCGGACGCCTACACGCAGGAGGATCTGTCCCTGCTGGAGCGGGGCTGCGCCAATCTGCTGCACCATGTGGAGACGATCCGCCGCTCCGGCGTCACGCCGGTGGTGTGTCTGAACCGCTTCCACACCGATACGGAGGCGGAGCTGGCGCTGCTGCGCCGTGTCTGCGAGGCCCACGGCGTGCGCTGCGCCGTGTCCGACCATTGGCGCTATGGCGGCGCCGGGGCGGAGGAGCTGGCACGCACTGTGCTGGAGGCATGTGAGGAGCCGTCGGACTTCCGGCTGCTGTACCCGGACGAGCTGCCCCTGCGGCAGCGGGTGGAGCGCATCGCCCGGGAGGTCTACGGCGCCGACGGCGTGGACTGGTTGCCGCTGGCGGCGGAAAAGGCCGCCCGATTTGAGAGCGATCCCAGGTACGCGGACTACTGCACCATGATGGTCAAGACCCATCTGTCTCTGTCCCACGACCCCACGCTGAAGGGGGTGCCCATCGGCTGGCGTCTGCCGGTGCGGGACGTGCTGGAGTACAGCGGCGCCCGGTTTTTGTGCCCTGTGGCCGGCGGCATCTCCATGATGCCCGGTACCGGCTCCGACCCCGCCTATCGCCGGGTGGATATTGACACGGCCACCGGCGAGGTCACGGGCCTGTTTTGAGGAAGGAGCGCGTATGGACGATACATTGCGCAGCTGCCGGGAATTTACGGCGGTACTGGCCTCCGCGGCTCCCACGCCGGGAGGAGGCGGCGCGGCGGCGCTGGCCGCCGCCATCGGCACGGCGCTGGGCGGCATGGTGGCGGCGCTGACCGTGGGAAAGCCGCGCTACGCGGCGGTGGAGACGGAGCTGCGGTCTGTCATGGCGGACTGCGACACCCTGCGGCAGCAGCTTTTGGCGCAGGTGCAGGCCGACGCGGAGGGCTTCCTCCCGCTGGCGGCGGTGTACGCTCTGCCCAAGGCCGATCCTACCCGGCCGGAAAAGCTGGCGGCGGCGTCTGCGGACGCCTGCAAAACGCCGCTTCATATCATGGAGCTGTGCTGCCGGGCGCTGGACGCCATGGCGGTGCTGGCGGAGAAGGGATCCCGTCTGGCGGTATCCGACGCCGGATGCGGTGCGGCCATTCTGGGCGGCGCCCTGCGTGCGGCGTCCCTGAACGTACTGGTGAACACGAAGGCCATGGGCGCGGCGGGCGCACCGCTGAATGAACGGTGCCTTGCCCTGCTGCACCGTGGCGAAACGGCGGCTGACGCCGTATTTGCGCAGGTAAAGCACGACCTGCTGTAAGGAGGGACAGCCTATGGCAAAACTGCTGACGGGAAAGGAAGCGGCGGCATCCCTGACCGCGGAGCTGCGGGAGCGGGCGGCGGCGCTGGACCGGCGGGGCGTGACGCCCCGGCTGGTGATCCTGCGCTGCGGCGCGGATGAAGCCGACGGCGCGTACCTGCGGGGCGCATTAAAGCGGGGCACGCTGTGCGGCGTGGACGTGGAGGTCCGCGCCCTGCCGGGGAACGTGCCGCCGCAGGAGCTGCTGGCTGCCATCGACGCCGTCAACGGCGATGCATCCGTCCATGGGTGCCTGCTGCTGCGGCCCCTGCCGTCCCACCTGCGGGAGGCGGAGGCGGCGATCTGCAGCAGGCTCCTGCCGGAAAAGGACGTGGACGGCATGACGGATGCGTCCGCCGCGGCTGTGTATCTGGGCCGCGCGGAGGGCTTTGCTCCCTGCACGGCGGAGGCGGTGACGGTGCTGCTGGATCACTACGGCATCGACTGCGCCGGGAAGCGGGCGGTGGTCATCGGGCGCTCTCCGGTGGTGGGTCGGCCCGCGGCCATGCTGCTGCTGGCGCGGAACGCCACGGTGACGGTGTGCCACACCAGAACCGCCGATCTGCCCGCCGTCACCCGTGAGGCGGACATCCTCGTAACGGCAGCGGGTGCGGCGGGGAGCCTGACGGCGGCCCATGTCCGGCCCGGTCAGACGATCATCGACGTGTCCGCCAACTGGGACGCGGCGAAAAACACCATCGTAGGCGATGCGGACTTTGACGCGGCCGCGTCCATCGTGGATGCCATCACCCCGGTGCCCGGCGGCGTGGGCGCGGTGACGTCCACCGTGCTGATGGCTCATGTGATCCGGGCGGCGGAGCGTGCCGCGGAGGGAGGATGCCTGTGAATCTGTTTACCCCGGCGGAGACGGCGGCCAATTATGCCGCGGCCGGCGCGGTCAAAACCCGTCAGCCCTTTTTGAAGCTGCTGCTTCTCAGCGTACTGGCGGGCATGCTCATTGGTTTTCCCGTCTGCGTGACGAATATGGCCTGCTATGGGCTGGAAAACCCAAGCCTGGTGCGCATCACGGCAGGCGTGCTGTTCGCCTTCGGACTGGGCACGGTGGTGCTGTCCGGCGCGGAGCTGTTCACCGGCAACACGCTCATTATCATCAGTGTGCTGGACAGGAAAGCCACGGTGGGCGGCATGCTGCGCAGCTGGGCTGTCGTGTATGCCGGCAATTTCCTCGGCTCCCTGCTGGTGGCCGGGATCTGCGCCCGCTTCGGCTGGCTGGGCAGCGGCGGACTGGCCGCGTTTTCTCTGCGGCTGGCGGTAACGAAAATGACCATGCCCTTTGAAAACGCCTTTTTCATGGGGGTGCTGTGCAACATACTGGTGACGCTGGCGGTGCTGCTGAGCCTGTCCGCCAAGGACGTGACAGGCCGGTTCCTGGGTGCGTGGGTGCCGGTGATGTTCTTTGTGGTGGCGGGCTTCAGCCACTCCATCGCGGACATGACCTACTGCGCACTGGGACTGTTCGGCAGGGCCGTGCCCGCCGCCGCGCAGGCGGCATCGCAGATGGGCGTCGATCTGACGGCTCTGACCTGGGGCCGGTATTTCCTGGGCAATCTGCTGCCGGTGACGCTGGGCAACCTGCTGGGCGGCCTGCTGGTGGGCACCGGCGCGTGGTACTGCTTCCTGCGCCGCAGCAGGCAGGTGTGATACATAGATATCGGAGGACATATGAATCTGTTTTTGAAACTGGCCTATCTGTTTTTCATCGGCTCCGTGCTGGGCTGGGTGCTGGAGCTGTTTTACCGCCGCTTCATCTCCAGCGCCAATCCGGAGCGCAAGTGGATCAACCCCGGCTTCTGCGTGGGTCCCTATGTGCCGCTGTACGGCTCAGGCCTGTGTATCCTGTACCTGCTGGCGTCCTTCGGGGACAGCCACGGCACGGACACCGCCGGCGGCCGGGTGCTGCTCATCGCCGGCATGGCCCTGAGCATGACGGCCATCGAGTATATCGCCGGCCTCATGTCGCTGAAGCTCATGCACGTCCGGCTGTGGGATTACAGCAACCAGTGGGGCAATATCCAGGGCCTGATCTGCCCGCAGTTCTCGCTGATCTGGGCAGCGGCCAGCGCGGGGTACTACTATCTGGTGCATCCCCATATCCTTGATGCCCTGAAGTGGCTCTCAGAGAATCTGGCGTTCTCCTTTGTGATCGGCTTTTTCTTCGGCGTGTTCACCATCGACGTGGTGTACTCCGCCCACCTGCTGTCCCGCATCCGCCAGTTTGCCAAGGAGAACGAGGTGGACATCAAGCTCGAACGGCTCAAGTCCCATATCCGCAGCCGTCAGGACGAGCGGCGCGAGAAGGCCAACTTCCTGTTTGCGTTCCGCTCCAGCCATTCCCTGGCTGAGCACCTGCGGGAGGCGCAGGAGGCCTGGGAGGAGCGGCACAAGGCGGAGAAGAAGTGACCATCGCCCCGCAGCCAATATGAAAACCGCAAAAGCATTTGTATAGGAGGACTGTAAAGTGAGAGACATTCACAGCAAAAAGCCAGAGGAGTGCCAGTATTCCTTCACCCAGCACAAGACCTGCGAGTTCTTCCCCTGCCATAAGACGGAGCATCCGGAGGATTTTAACTGCCTGTTCTGCTACTGCCCGCTGTATACGCTGGGCAGTCACTGCGGCGGGAACTTCGTCTATCTGGACAACGGCGTAAAGGACTGCTCCAACTGTCTGGTGCCCCATGGACGGGGCAGCTACAGCTACATCATGAAGAAATATCCGGAGCTGATGGAGCTGGCCAAGAAGAATCGGTGAAAATAAGAAAGACCGGCGGGACACCGCCGGTCTTTCTTATTTTCCTGTGACCACCTGGGCGAACCCGGCGGCGAACAGCCGTGCGGCCCGCAGCGCCTCGTCCAGCGAATTGCCGGCGGTACCGATCTCCACCAGCATGCTGCCGGTGGTCAGGTGCTGGTTGTAGTTGGAGTTGCGTAGCGTCATGGGCCGCATCAGCGTGGGAGACATATCCGTCAGCTTCTGCTGGACAGCCGCGGCCAGCTTCACATTTTCCAGCCAGTGGTCATTGTTGCTGCCCATGACGAAGCTGATCTGGGCGCAGCTGGGGTCCTCCCGGGTGATGACCTTGTACTGGTGGCCCGCCTTGTCCTCAATGGCGTCCCGGTGGACATCCAACACGAAGGACAGCGTGGGATATTTCTCCAGATACCCCCGGATGGCGTCCGCCGCCCGCTCGTAGGCTCCGTCGTAGGCGGGATCGTCGTATAACACCCGGTCGTGGAGCACGGAGATACCGTAGGACGACAGGACGGCGGCCACCTCGTCGCCCACCCGGATCATGTTCACCGAGGCGTCTGCCGTGCGGCAGGTGCCGGTGGAGATGTACTCCTGTCCCTTGGGCATGGTATAGGCCTCGCTGCCGTGGGTGTGGATGATCAGCACCTGCGGCGCATCGTCGGACAGCGCTGCGGCGAAGCTGCCGTCGAACCACGACGGTTCCAGCGCCTTGGTGGAGTTGTTTTTGATGAACACATCGCCCACCTGCACGAAGCCGGAGGGGGAGGAGGGCGCGATGGTCTGGGACGCGGCGCCGTTGTCCTCGTGAACGGGAACGGTGTCCTCCGGTACGGGCGCAGGGGTGACGGCGGACGGTGCGGCTGGCGTCTCCTCTGCTGCCGGGGCCGTCCGCTCCGGCAGTGCGGCTACCTCCGCCCAGGCGGACAGCAGCAGCGGGGATTCCCGCAGGGCCAGCAGCGCGGGCAGCGCCAGCGTATCCGCCGGCATCATGTCCCCCAGCTCCCAGCGCAGCAGCGTCTCCGGCAGGCGAACGGAGTCCCGGACGGCGGCTGCCGCGTCCCGGAGACTGTCGCTGCCCACGGTAGCGGCGGTGATCCAGAGCGTGGCGGCGGCCAGCGCCATGGCGGCCAGACGGTGGAAACGGTCTTTTTTCACAGGTATCCCTCCTCGCTGTACAGACAAGCCTATGCGCCGTGTGCGGGGGATATGATTTTCCACTTGCCAAAGGGGAAGAGAACTGCTATACTAATCGCAGAATATGGCTCATATAGTCCCGCGGCAACGGCGCGGGACGTTTCTACGGCGCCGCCGACGGCGCCACTATGGGTGTTCTGACGGAGGTCAGGACGCCTTTTATTTTTTGCACGGGAGGCATGACGCATGACACAGGTATTACGGGGCAATATCGTCCACGCACCGAAAATGGGGGAGCTGTCCATTCTGGAGCACGGCTACATGGTGCTGGAGGACGGCGTGATCCAGGGCATCTATCCGGTGCTGCCGGAGGCGCTGGCCCAGGCGGAGCTGCGTGACTACGGCGACCGGCTGCTGATGCAGTCCTTCGCGGACATGCACCTCCACGCGCCCCAGTACCCCATGCTGGGCATGGGCATGGATCTGCAGCTGCTGGACTGGCTGAATACATACACCTTTCCCACGGAAGCCCGGTTCGCCGACACGGACTATGCCCGCCGGGTGTACCGCCGGCTGGCCAGCGATCTCATCACCAGCGGCACCACCCGGGTGTGCATGTTCTCCTCCCTGCATACGGAGGCCACCTGGATCCTGATGGACGAGCTGGAGCGCGCCGGCGTCACCGGCTATGTGGGCAAGGTGAACATGGATCGCAATGGCCTGCCCGGCGTTTTGCAGGAGACGACGGAGGAGTCCATCCGGGAGACGGTGCGTTGGCTGGACGGCTGCCATTTTCAGCATGTGAAGCCCATCCTGACGCCCCGGTTCACCCCCAGCTGCACCGATGAGCTGATGACGGCGCTGGGCCGGCTGGCGCAGGAGCGGAGACTGTACGTCCAGTCCCACCTGTCGGAGAACACCCACGAGATCGAGTGGGTGCATGAGCTGCACCCCGACTGTAAGCAGTACTGGGAGACATACGACAAGTACGGCCTGTGGAAGGATCATACGGTGATGGCCCACTGTGTCCACTCCGACGAGCGGGAGCGCAGAGCCATCCGGGAGGCCGGCGTTGTGGTGGCTCACTGCGCGGATTCCAACGTGAACATCTGCTCCGGCCTGTGTCCTGTGCGGCAGATGGTCAACGAGGGCCTGTGGGTCACGCTGGGCAGCGACATCGCCGGCGGCGCGCAGCTGCCTATGTACAAGGTCATCACCATGACCATCCGCACCTCCAAGGCGCGGCGTGTCACGGACGGCTGGCACCCGGATTTCCTGACGGTGCCGGAGGGCTACTATCTGGGCACCACGGCGGGACACAAATACTTCGGCGCCGGGGACGGCTTTGCGGTGGGCGACAGGCTCCACGCGGTGGTCATCGACGACGGCGACTTCCCGGAGGCCAGCCACCCCCTGTCGGTGCGGGAGCGCTTTGAGCGGGCCATCTACATGACCCACCGCCACAACATCGTGTCCGTCTGGTCCGACGGGCGGGAGGTCGTGCGGCGGTAAAGACGCATAAAAAAGAGACGGCGTGAGCCGTCTCTTTTTTATGCATTTGTATGGGGCACGTCAGGACTGTCGGACGATGATGATGTTGTCCATCAGGTCGATCTTCTGGATGCTGCCGGTGACGGCGGTGGGGATGCCCATGATGTCCGTAAAGACCAGACGGCCGTCCTGCTCCGTAACGGAGGCCACATTTTTGCACAGCACCTGCTGCGCGGTGTTATAGACGGTGGACAGACACATGCTCATTCCCCCTTCAGGATGCGGAGGGCCTCCTCCAGCTTCTCGTTGCCCAGCGTGAAGTCCACCACCGCGTCGTGGAGCAGCTGCTGCGCCTCACCATCCACGCTGTGGGCCAGCTCATGCAGCTCCTCCGCGTGGTGGCGGTTGTGGCCCAGCATGTACGTCAGCAGCGCCAGCGTCTCCTCCGGCGAGTGGACGTCGTGGGCGTGAGGGTGTTCGTGGTCATGGCAATGGCCGTGCTCGTGGTCATGTTCGTGCTGGCACATAGGCGCACCTCCTGTTCAAAACTGGCCCTATCTTACCACGGGGTAGGGGAGAAGTCAATTCACTTCCGTTTTTTGCAGATTTAACGGACAGATAGGGAGAAAGTGTCCAATATCTATGCAAAGTGAACAATTCGATTGACAAAAAAAGCACAATTATGTATAATTTTTCAAGAGAGTGACGCATTTTCCGTTATTTTTTTAGGAGGATGAGAAATGAGGGACCTGAAACACCTGATCTACTTTGAGAACCTGCTTCAGGAGGCGAACAACGACCTTGTCAAGCAGGGCCGTGACGATGGAAGGCTGGCGCTGGGCTACACCTGCTACTTCATGCCGGAGGTGCTGCTGGATCTGCCGGGCTGCTTCTCTGTGCGGCTCCGCGCACCCCGCTGCACCTCGCCGGATATGGCGACGTACTACATGTCCGCCCGCACCTGCCACTACGGCCGCAGCCTGCTGGAGCGGGCGCTGGAGGGCGGCTTCAACTTCCTGGACGCCCAGCTGGCCACCGAGACATGTACCGTGACCTGCCGGTTCCAGGAGCATCTGCAGCGGATGCCCGGCATCATCAACAACGAACGGTTCAAGTGTGAATTTACGGACGTTCCGTTCAAAAAGACCGTCAACAGCATCGACCACTACGAGGGGCAGCTGCAGGCCCATGTGCTGGACTTCCTCCGCGATAACTACGGCGTGGATACCTCCGATGAGGCGCTGCGCAAGGCCATCGAGGAGCACAACGAGCTGTGCCGCATCGTGCAGGCCATCGGCGAATACCGCAAGCTGGACCAGCCCACCATCACCGGCTACGAGTTCCACGTCATCAATCTGGTGACCACGTCCTGTCCCAAATATCTCATCATCGACAAGCTGCGGGACACGCTGGAGGAGCTGAAGACCCGCGAGCCGGACGCCAGACCCCAGTACCGCTGCAAGGTGCTGCTGGCCGGCAGCGAGAACGACGACCCGGACTTCACCAAGCTCATCGAGAGCTGCGGCGCGCTGGTGGTGGCTGACCGCTACTGCTACGGTGCCATGGAGTCCCGCCAGCCCATCGAGATCCGGGAGGGGGAGACGCCCCTGCGGGCCATTGCCCGACACTATCTGCTGACCAGCCAGTGCACCCGCTTTATGGAGCAGAACGAGATGCGCCGCCGCAAGCAGTATATCGCCGACCTGGCCAGGGAGTACAAGGCAGACGGCATCATCGTGGCCTCCAACAAGTTCTGCGAGTACTGGAGCTATGAGCGGGTCATCGATACCATCGTGCTCCAGCGCGATTTCGGGTTCCCCGTCTGTTCTATTGAGAAGGAGTACATCAACTCCGCCAGCGGCCAGCTGCGTACCCGGTTCCAGGCGTTCATCGAGAGCGTGGAGATCAAGAAGATCCAGGAGGGCGTCAAGAGATGAAGAAGATCGACTTCAAGAGCGTGGCGGAAAAGCTGAAGACCACGGATTATAAGAAGCTGGCCAAGGACTTCTGGTACGGCAAGCCCCACGGCGAGCGCCGCCTGGGCGACCTGTACTGCGACAAGACCGGCCTGTACAAGCACCGCGAGTGGCGCGGCGTGAAGGACACGTTTTACTATTTCCACAAGGTGTGGATGTATAACTACGCCATGCTGGTGTACGACGTCATGCGCTACGGCGGCATCTGGACGTTTGCCAAGGGCTGCTGGCGCTACCGCTGGATGGGCCAGACCTATCTGCCGGTGCTGCACTGGTTCGACCGCGGCATGG
>OIXG01000964.1_pt1 | contig 31264 bp, 32 predicted proteins | sample 1587731 | NCBI WGS metagenome assembly OIXG01 (sample SAMEA3888908, study PRJEB22519) | human gut metagenome | biome: human gut; feature: human-associated habitat; material: faeces | place: Denmark | collected 2010 | reverse complement strand
CGGATGTGGCAACGGTGGCGGGCATCCTCGGCCACAGCCAGCCCTCCACCACGCTGGATATCTACACCCACGCCTTCGATAAGAACAAAAAGGCCGCCAGCGCGGGCTTGCAGGGAATGCTGGAGATTTGAATCACACTTCCGCACACATAGGTCGTCAGGATTAGCAGATGAAGATATTTCTGGTTCTTTTTGGAACTATATCTTCCTTCAATATGGTTTCAAGTCAGAAAATTCCGAGGCTGCAGCCAATAGATTGTACAATTATTTCAGAGGTGCAATCAAAGGTACATTGGCACACTACAAACGTTTTTTCGCGCCTGAAGGGACTCAGCAATATTACACCTCTCTGCTGCTCCACGCTCTGGCACCAAAGCAAAGCATAGAATCTCTCTACTCCATTCTATTTGATTTTTATGTGAAAAACTTAGATTTCCAATATGTAACGGGCTATGGAGATTGTGAATAGCGAACTGATCTACACAGCATAAACGCAACGGCGGCAGGGAGAAACCCCTGCCGCCGTTTTTTTCTGTGCCATCTAAGTGAGCAGACCATTTTTACTTCCGCGGAGCAAAACGGTAAAATCTTGTTAGGACACCCTAAGACCCGTTAGCGCGTTATAGCTACACAGGTTAGTTTCCATAGTAGACAGCAATAGGATGGATTACGCACAGGTTCCTTTCTTTTGTTGGTAGAAGTTGTCGTAAAACTTCATTTACGCTAAATTGTAGTGTAGCAAATATGTTCTGCGAATCATTGGGATCGGTATCTTCGCCGATAATATTTGTAATCATCCCAACGCAAGTGATTTCACCACCATATTTGAATCCTAAGTTCTGTGCATCAATACGGAAATAACGATCATCCAAAGGGATAAGGTACCCATCCGAAGAAATCAGCATTCGGTTATAAGGAATAATCTGGCGAACCATATCGATTATCTCTTTGATTCCATCATACTGTTTCCCGCTGGCAGCAACTGCTTCTTTAATCTTGGCTCGGATTGCGTTGCTATTTGATCTTTGTTGTGAACGATTAAGACTTTCTGTTGCAACGGATGCGGTGGTTTCAATTTTCTCTTTCTCTGTTTTCTTTAAATACTCAATCAGACCGCCTTTTGAAAAAATTCTCTCCAGATAATCAAAATCAACGACATCGAAAACTCTTGTCAGCTCAACATATGCACCATAATCATCTTGATCCTGCCCATTAGAAGTCAAACATACAGGGGTAATACTATCATACGCAATGTCGAATGCTGCATCGTGAAGTGTTTTGGTTATAATCTCTCGAGATGCCGAATGTACTTCCTTTTCCGTGCCAATGCCTCCTCGGATATCAAGTTTAAGCTCTGCATTAAAAACTTTTAATAGCTTTCCTCCAGCGTCACCTTCGAGATTGCCGGAGATTGACTTGTTTGTGGATTTCTGCTCGCCATTCTCTTCTTCAGTAGAGAAGCCTGTGATAATGCCTTTTTCACTTTGTGCAATAATTGAGTTAACGATATCTGTATCCAAGTAAAGAAACTGTTTCATAGAAGACACTTCCTTTCTATGTAAGTCTTATTTTACGACAGCTTTAGTTTCCTTAATCTTACGATCGCTATATGTCACAACATCTTTGATAACCAGCTTATGAATAGCAGAAATGATTATCGCCATTTTATCATAATCAGGGTTGCCCGCTTCATTCACCGGCAGAGATATGTAAAGTGCATCTGCATCCTTTGCATAGAAATTATGGCCGTAATCGAATTGCCCATTATAGGAAGATTTGTGAATTGCTGTTGTAACAAATATCGATGCGTATTTCGGCAAATTCTCCGTATGTACGACTGCGATATGATCATCACCGCCGTAAATATAATTTCTATATTTCGCAGAGCCGAACATATCAATCGTTGTAGTATTCTTCTCGAACACCTCGACCTCATTGCTGATATATGCAGAAATGCCTTCTGATGCTTCGCCGGCAGTGACAAACGGAAGCGTACCTGCAATGCGGTCATCGCCTTTCAAACGCTTTCCCCGTGTCGATTTGCCAAAGAGCTTTTCAAGATTATAGGTATCCCATTTAAGCGATTGGAAGTTTTTGAGTGCGTCTTCTTCATCATTGGATAATTCGTAATTATCCAGTCTGCTTACCGTTAGGTAAGCGGACAGCTCCGCCACACGCTCCGCTTCCAGCTCCGCTATAAAGGATTCCATAAAATCAAAGTCGATATAACCATTATTTTTTATAGGAAGTGAAACCATTTGCTTTTTTAATGTTTCGACGTTGAATCTTGAACTCCCCCAAGCGAAAGAGCAAAATGCTTTTCTCATAGTCGAAAGGAAGAATTGAGCGTTATTCTTGCCAAATTTAGCATACTTCGGCCTTAGTATTTTTATTTTATCTCCCGTAAAATATGGTTTCTCTTGATAAAACATTGTAGCAGTATCTTGCCCAAAAGATATTGTATTTCCTGGATTAAGATATTTAATGGGCTCATCAATGTTACCCTTTCTCCCGTTTTCTGTACTTTGGCGAACTATATATGGATGTCCCCTATTTTCGATAATTGCTACTTTGTTTGCATCAAAACATTTCTTATAAGATACAACTTCGAACAAGTCTCCAAGTTTAAATTCGCCCCACTTAACAGTCCCCAGCTTTTCGTTAAGTGAGGCATTCATTTTCCCAGGCGGTCATCCTCCGTGGATTGATTTTTCAGCAAATTTGATACTTCCCACGCCAGATAATCGCTTACGGTTTTCTTGAAATCATCCAGTGTCGGTTTTGTGTCGATTGGAGCCGTCTGATTCCAGTCTGCGCCGTTATTGGGATCAATTTTACCTTCGTAGTATTCCTTTTCGGTAAAAATATTCAGCTTAGATTTGCCGAAGCGCACCAGATCCACTATCTCGGCATATCGCTCCTTTGCGTGATCGGTATCCCGCAGGTTACAGCTTGCCTTTTTGCGATTTGTTCGCGTATACCCGTCAACGGAAAAGTCGATGAACTTTACAGTGTCGTCTTTCTGGTGCGCTTCACCGACTCGGAAAACATATACATTGGTCTGGACACTTGACTTGCCGATGAACAGGTCGATCGGCATTTTGATGCTGGCAAGCAGAGTGCTGTGCTGCAAAACTCTCTTATTATATTCTGTTGCCTTGCCACTGCCTGCGGAGTTTTGAATGATAATTGCGGCGTATCCTTTGCTCATCATCGAGAGGGCTTTTTCAACGAAAACCATTCCATTGCCGGGGGCTGAATAAGGCGGGTTCAGAATAAAGGCATCAGCAGGGAAATCGATAGTTTTCTCCACTTCATGCCCCTCTGCATCCACTCTCTTGATTTTATAAGTACCGTCATACTCTTTTAAAGAGTCTTTGTTCAAAATATGTGAACTCCCGTCACCCATCAAAATCATATTGAGGATGGCAAGCATATAAACTTCCGAAAGGATTTCAAGACCGAGAAGCTGATTCGCCTTGATTTGAGCAGATTTCAAGGCAAATTCATCGGGAGACTTAATCTGCTCTTTGGCATCTATCAGCATTTCGTTCATAGCGGCGACAAGAAGACCCGCAGAGCCGGTCGCAAAGTCCCACACATAGGAATCCTTATTTACCCTTGCAAGACGTGCCAAAAGGGTGGCTACATAAGAGGGGGTCAGAACAACATCGTTGAGTTTATCCTGAGAAAAGCCGAGCCAGCTATACATTTCATTGAATAGCTTACCGGTAAAATCGGTACTTAACCCGATTTTATAGTAAATGCCCAGATCGTCAATGATTTTTGTAAAGACCCGTTTAAGCTGGCTTTCTCCGTCTTCAACCTTATTGATATTATCGGTTGTCAGCGTGTTCTGTAAGGTACGAACAATCAGATCACGTTTTTCCTGCGGCAAATTCTTTTCGCCCAAGAACGCTTTGATTTTCCGAAGGATAATATCGCCATCACGGTTGCCTTCCTCGGTCGAGGATTTCAGTTCTGATTTCTCAAGTGCAGCAACCTTCCCGGGAACGCCGAGCGTTGCAATAATGGAAGCCGCCACAAGGTAAACACGGTCGCGCTCACTTAACCCTTTTTCGTTGTTGTAGATGTCATTGTTCAGCTTTACAAGGCTGGCGTTGATTTCCTGCTCACGGTGTTCCCTGAGCTTTTCGATTTCTTCCTGCGAAAGCTGAAGCTGTTTCACTTTCTCGATGAAGGCATCGAAATTACTCTTTTTCAAGAAAGATAAGTCAGTGAAATCATCGACCTTTTGACCGACACCGAAATTACTTTTGGAAACATAGTAAACGCCGATCTCATATTCCAGTTTTCCGGCATCATTTTTATAGCCGGTCATTCCGATGGCAATAATATCAGTATAGCTCGTATAATGCAAAAGTGCGTTTGCATAATGAACGGCACCATTCACGGCATACGAATTGATATTCTTGAAATCGGGTTGATTCTTTGCGGTTTTGTTTGCAACCTTGCCATCCACATCAAGCTTAACAAGCTTATCTTTATAGCCCTTATACTCAATCAAAATCGGATAATTGACCAAATTCTTGTCCTGCAAAAGGAGCTTTGCATCGGGACGATTTCCGCCGACACCACCATTTTTAGAATAGTAGTCATTAAGCGCCTGGTCTATTTCTGTATTTAGCGATTCCTGCTCTAGTTTATAATCAAGCTTATACGATTTCAGCCAGCCGTTTGCAAGATCGGCAATATTCGGCTCGACAGATTGAATTTTAGCCATTGTTATTTCCTCCCTGTGTCCAGCTCCCGTTATAAGCGGACCAAGATTCTGTGTATTTTTTGCCAGTAACCGCTGCCTTGTACGGATCTACCAAGAACGCTTTTATCGTGCTCAGTACCGTGTTATAATCGTCGGTCTTTGTATCAATTTTTCGGCAGAAGGCTTTCCACTTTTTCTGCATTGCATCGTCGCTGCCAAAGGCCATGACCTGCTCAAACTGCTCCACGGTGAAGAGGTGTTCCCTATTTTCAAAAGTCTTTTGCAATGCCTCTGTCAATGTTGCTCTGTCAAAATCAAACTTGTTTGCAAGATAATAGAGATCGTAATAATCCTTCATCCGGCTGGAGAACTCCATCAGGCTGAGGATCGCATCCAGCTTTTCGGCAACAGTCGTTTCCAGCGAATAGGTATTGACCGTCGGCGCCTCAAAACCGTCAAGCTGCGTTGGTATCTTCCGCTTTTCCTGTCTCGGCACGATGATATCCCCCACACCGAAATCAATGCCAAAAGGAGTTTTTGTGTTCTTTATCCTTGCTACGAGGGAAGCGCCAATACCGGCGTACTTCTTTGCCACAGCAATGGGAGCCACAGTTTTGATTTCAAATGTGATAAAATCGTTGCCTGTTTCGGTTGCAATGATCTCCTCCAATATCGCCTGAAGCTGTTCCGGTGTATTGGGCATCTTTCTGAGCAGAAAATCCACATCAGCCGTAACACGGCTATCGAAATCCGTGAGGGAATAGAGAAACAGTCCGCCTTTGAGAACCAGGTTTTCCGCATATTTTGACTTTTCCAGTCGGCGCAGGAACTCTTCCTGGCAGAAAAGCTGTAAGCAGAGCTGATAGCTTCTGCCGCTTTTTGCGGCTTTATTTTTGAGCCGTGCAAGCACGGATGCAGCCACGTCAGCCATTCAGCAGCACCTCCATCACACTCATCATTTTCTTATAAACACCCATTTCCTTTGCGTATTTGGAAAGGTTGGCAAGGTTTTTCTTTTCATCCGCCACATAAGCATTGACGGCTTTGTTGAATATCTCGTTATCCAGCTTCGTGCGGTACTTGAAGCAGTCGCAGACGGTGCGTTCACGGTCATAGACTGGAAGTGTTACGCCATTGAAGGTGCCAGTTGTTTCCCCCAGGTGATACATCGGATTCTGCACATAATACGCTTTCACCGGCACTTCCGTCTGAATCGCCTTCACCGTTCTAGAATAAGAGCGTGGGACGGCAATCGACCATTCTCTGGGCGCAAAGTCGCTATAGCCGTAGTAGAACAGAGCTGATTCAACGCAGATGACCCCGTGCGTCATCAGTTTCGAAAGGATAAGCTCCTCTTTGGGCTCGTCCCCGACAGCCAGCTTGTAATATCCTTTTTTCACACGCTCGAGATAGCCCTGCTTACAAAGCGCATATACATCTTGGTCTTTGAGTCCGGCAGAAATAAAATCCGATTTCTTTGCAATTTCTCCGATGGCATCAAAAACTTCGTTAACGATATCGTACTTGCTCAACCTGTCACCAACTTTCTGCACGCAATATTTGCATTATGCGTGTTTATATTATAATGCCCAGGCCCTCAAAAATCAATATGTTTTGCACGCTTTTTAAAAATTTTGCGTGTAAATTTTGAAAAGTGGTATTGCAATTCAAAGAGCACAGCGCTATAATATCCATACAGATTGGATCTACACCAACCTATCTGCCTGACAACACAATGACAACAGGAATTATGATACACCGTAATTCTTGGATAATCTAAGCAATCCCGATAATCGGAGCTAAACGGTCTATACAAAACTGTTTAGGTCATGGTTTCAGGGAGCGAATAAAATATTTTCCCCCTGCTATAGCAGGGGGAAAATATTTTGGTACGCCCGACTGGATTCGAACCAGCGGCCTACAGAGTCGGAGTCTGTCACTCTATCCAGCTGAGCTACGGGCGCATATTCGGTTGTCGCTGCACTTCCAGCCTTGGTATTATAGCAGTTCTTCCCCCGGATGTAAAGCCGTTTTGGAAAAACTTTTTTGCAGAAAGATTGTTAAAAAAGTTGACAACTCCCGCGTCATGCTGTAAAATAACTCCATCATTTCAGGTGCCCCGCACCGCATCCCATCCTAAAAGAAGGTTTTTTATATGAAAAAGCAAAAGATCTCCGACGCCGTGATCCATCGCCTCCCCCGCTACTACCGCTATCTGGACGACCTGTACAACAAGGGCGTCGTCCGTATCTCCTCCAATTCCCTGGGTGCGAAGATGGACATTACGGCCTCCCAGATCCGCCAGGATCTCAGCTGCTTCGGCGAATTCGGCCAGCAGGGCTACGGCTACAACGTGGCGGAGCTGCGCGCCGAGATCGGCCATATTTTAGGCATCGACAGCGGCCACAAGATCATCGTCGTCGGTGTGGGCCATCTGGGTCATGCGCTGCTCCAGAACTTCGACTTCGACAAGGTCGGCTTCCGCATCGACTCCGCCTTTGACGTCTCTCCCGCCCTCATCGGCACGGAGATCCGCAGTGTGGCTGTCCGCTCCATGGACGAGCTGGAGGAATATGTGGCCAACTACCACCCCGACGTGGCGGTGCTCACCGTACCCCAGAGCGTGGCGCAGCCTCTGGCGGACCGGCTCATCGGGCTGGGTGTCCGGGGCTTCTGGAACTTCACCAATGTGGAGCTGTCCACTGACGAGCCGGGCGTATTTTTCGAGGATATCCACTTTGTGGACACGCTGCTGACCCTGAGCTACCGTATTTCCCGCCAGTGACGGCACACTTTCCTGCGACCGGCATACTATGAGAATGAGACCGGCAAGACGGTCAAATCTTCATAGGAGGTCACACTATGTGTAATCAGAATTCCTGCTTTGGCGGCGGCAGCTGCTGCTGGATCATCATCGCCATCATCCTGCTGTTCCTGTTCTGCGGCAACGGCTGCAACGGCGGCTGCGGCTGTGGGAACAACAACAGCAACGGCTGCGGCTGCGGCTGCTGACCCACCATCGGCCGGTAAACGGATCCCCCGCCGCAAGGCGGGGGAATTTTCCCAGAAAGGACGTACAGGCCATGGATCTCTCCTCCCTGCGCCGGGCCTACACAGACCATGTCCCCACCCTGATGGGCGCCCGGGGCGGCTCCGCCGTGCTGGTGCCGCTGGTGGACACGGCGGACGGCCCCTCCCTGCTGTATGAGATACGCTCCGCCGCGGTGTGCCAGCCCGGCGAGGTCTGCTTCCCCGGCGGCAAGGCCGAAAACGGCGAAACGGCGGTGCAGTGCGCCCTGCGGGAGACGTGGGAGGAGCTGGCCATCCCGCCGGAGGCCGTGGAGGTCATCGGCGAAATGGACTTCCTCCACATCCGCGCCGGCAGCCTGCTCCGCCCCGTACTGGGCCGGGTGGACCGCGGGGCGCTGGACGCCATGCGTCCCTGCGCGGCGGAGGTGGCCGATACGTTCCTCATCCCCCTGCAATGGCTGCATGACCATCCGCCCACCGTCTACACCTACCGCCATCCGGTGTCCATCCCCGACTTCCCTTACGCGGAGGCCGGCGTCTCCGCCGACTATCCCTGGCGCCCCTATTACATGGAGGTGCCGGTGTATCACGGTCTGGCCCACCCGCTGTGGGGGCTGACGGCCCGCATCACCATGGACGTCGTCGCACACCTGTGAAGCAAAGGAGTCCGTATCCCAAGGGATACGGACTCCTTTTTCATGCCTGCTCCGGCGGCGGCAGGCGGTATATCTCGGCGCAGGCGTCGAACCGGCGGCGGTACTCCTCGTCGCTGTGGTGCATGTTGTGCAGCGTCTCGTGGAGGTTCAGGTTGTGCTGGGCGGCGTCGATGACGCAGCCGGCGATGTTGGAGCAGTGGTCGGAGGTACGCTCCAGATCCGTCAGCAGGTCGCACCACACGAAGCCCGCCTCGATGCTGCACTGGCCCTGCTGCATCCGCAGGATGTGCCGCGTCCGCATCTGCTCCTTCAGAGCGTCGATGACCTGCTCCAGCGGCTCCACCTGTCCGGCGGCGGCCGCGTCCTTCTCCCGGAAGGCCCGCAGCGCCAGGGTCAGGATCTCCCGCACCGCCCGGGACAGCACGTCCAGCTCGCTCTGTGCCGCCCGGCTGAAGGTCAGCTCCTTGACCCGCAGCTCCTCCGCCGACTCCAGCACGTTGACGGCGTGGTCGGAGATGCGCTCGAAGTCGCCGATGGTCTTCAGCAGCTCCGTGGCCTCCTCGCTCTCCGCCGCGCCCATCTGCTGGGTGCTGAGCTTCACCAGATAGGTGCCCAGCACGTCCTCATAGTGGTCGCAGCGCTTCTCCTCCTGCCGGATGCGCTCCGCCAGCTCCGGCGTGTAGGCGGAAAAGGCATTCAGTGCGCTGTCCAGCGCCTCCACGGCGCAGCCGGCCATCTCCTCCGCCACGGTGCGGCACTGCTGCAGCGCCAGCGGCGGCGTGGCCAGCAGGCGCTCGTCCAGCTCCACCGGCTTTTCCGACCGCTCCTGCGGCCCGTCCGGCACCAGCCGGACAGCCAGCCTCTCCAGCAGGCCGCCGCAGGGCAGCAGCATGGCCGTGCAGACGATGTTGAAGCAGGAGTGGGCGATGGCGATGCCGTACATGGTGGCGCTCTCGTGGAGGATGACCGGATCAAAGATCGCCTTGACGATGCAGAACACCGTCAGCAGCACCGCCACGCCGATAACGTTGAACATCAGATGCACCACGGCGGCGCGCCTGGCGTTCTTGCTGGTGCCCACGGAGGACAGCAGCGCCGTGACGCAGGTGCCGATGTTCTGGCCCATGATGATGGGGATGGCGGCGGCATAGCTCACCTGCCCCGTGACGGCCAGCGCCTGCAGGATGCCCACGGAGGCGGAGCTGGACTGGATGATACCCGTCAGCACCGCGCCGGCCAGCACACCCAGCACCGGGTTCTTGAAGGCGATGAACAGCTGGGCGAAGGCGGGCACGTCCTTCAGCCCCGCCACCGCGCCGCTCATGGTGTCCATACCGAACATCAGCGTGGCAAAGCCCAGCAGGATCATGCCGGTGTCCTTCTTCTTGCCGTTTTTGCAGAACATATAGAAGATGATGCCCACCAGCGCCAGCACCGGCGTAAAGGAGGTGGGCTTCAGCAGGTTGACGAACACATTGCCGCTGCTGATGCCCGCCATGCTCAGCAGCCACGCCGTCACGGTGGTGCCCACATTGGCGCCCATGATGACATTGATGGCCTGCCGCAGCGTCATCAGCCCGGAGTTGACAAAGCCCACCACCATCACCGTGGTGGCCGAGGAGCTCTGGATGACGGCGGTGATGGCAAGGCCCGTCAGGAAGCCGGTCATGACCCGTCCGGTCATCTTGTCCAGCATCGTCCGCAGCTTGCCGCCGGCCCGGCGCTCCAGCGCCTGCCCCATCAGATCCATGCCGAACAAAAACAGGCACAGGCCGCCGATCATCGTCAGCGCATTGAAAATCGTCATATCGCTCTCTCCTTGATTTTACACATTCGTGACCATCCGCAGGATAACACGCCATTGTCAAATCCAATGCAAGTGTTTTGTAAAATCTGTGTAAAATCCAGGTGCATGCGAAAGGAGGGTGCGCCCCTGTGCACCCTCCCGCCATATGCTTTTTTACAGTACGCCGAAATGCTCCAGCAGGATCTTCACGCCGATGAGGATCAGGATGGCGCCGCCCACGAACTCCGCACGGTTCTTGTACCTGGCGCCGAAGATGTGCCCCACGAACACGCCGCCCACGGAGATGGCGAAGGTGGTGCAGCCGATGAGGGCCGCCGCCGCGCCGATAGGGATGGCCAGCGCCACCATAGAAAAGCTGACGCCCACAGCCAGTGCGTCGATGCTGGTGGCAATGGCCAGCATGAAAAGCTCCTTGTGCCGCAGCTCCGCCGGCTCGACCTCCTCGTCCTCCTCCTTTTTGGACAGGCTCTCCCGGATCATGTTGCCGCCGATCCACGCCAGCAGCACAAAGGCGATCCACGGTGCCATTTTCGTCACATGCCGGGCGAACTGGGAGCCAAGCAGCCAGCCGGTCAGCGGCATCAGCGCCTGAAACACGCCGAAATACGCGGCGATGAGCAGCGTCTGCTTCCTGTTGATGGTTGGCATGGCCAGTCCCTTACAGATGGCCACCGCGAAGGCATCCATGCTCAGGCCGATGCCTACCAGAAATATCTCCAGTAATGTCATATCGTTTTCTCTCCTTACAAAACCACCGGCACAGGCCGGTGGATGGTCATGCTGTCCGGCGTCACGCGGCAGCTGTACGCCGCCACCTGCACCCCCGCGGCCGCCGCCTGCCGCAGCGCCGCGCCGAAGGCGGGGTGTGTATCGTCGTTGGGGGCAAAGTCCGTCACATCCTCCATCTGGATGACAAAGAACGCCGTGGCCCGGTGGCCCAGCGCCGCCGCCCGCATCAGCTCATGCAGGTGCCGGACGCCCCGCTCCGTGGGCGCGTCCGGGAACCGGGCGTGGCCGCCGTCCTCCAGCGTCACGCCCTTGACCTCCACCAGATGCAGGCCCTGCGGCCCCTCCAGGCAGAAGTCCAGCCGGGACTGTCCGAACGTAAACTCCGGCTTCACCGTCTCCGCCGACGGGTCGAACGTCCGCGCCCACTCGGCAAACGCCCGGTTGGGGGCCTGGGCGTCCATGTTGATGAGGCGCCCGCCCTTTTCCACCGCGATCAGGTCGTAGGCCGTCTTTCGCGCCGGGTTGGCGGCTCTCTCCAGATAAACAGCGGCGCCCGGCACCAGCAGCTCCCGGCAGCGGCCCGTGTTCTTCACATGGCACACCACCGCTTCGCCGCCGTCCAGCGCCGCGTGGGCGATAAAGCGGTTGGGCCGCGCCAGAAACCGCGCCCGTATCACCTGTCCATACTCCACGCGCCATCCCGCTTTCTTTTTGGTATAGACCCGCATCATATCACAAATACTGTCCTTTGGAAAGCATTATTTTGCCGCGTCTGTCCATATGCCGAAAAAAATCATCGGATCACGCAAAAAAGGCTTGCAAAATGGAAAAACATCGACTATAATAGCCGTGTTAAATGGATATGCACCTTTAGCTCAGTTGGTAGAGCACCTGACTCTTAATCAGGGTGTCCAGGGTTCGAGTCCCTGAAGGTGTACCATGATTTCAACGGTTTCGGCCGATGAAATAGAAGAAAATCTGCGGCCCGTTGGTCAAGTGGTTAAGACAGAGGCCTCTCACGCCTTTAACATCGGTTCGAATCCGGTACGGGTCACCACAAAATGAAAGGACACACTTCGTGTGTCCTTTCATTTTGTGGTGCGATGCTTTTATTGTATGCCTGCCGCGAGGCAGGCCATTACTGCATACAGGAGTATTTTATGGCCAAAAACATCCGCTTATCCGACCACTTCACCTATTCCAAGCTGCTGCGCTTCACGCTGCCGTCCATCGTCATGATGGTGTTCACCTCCATCTACGGCGTGGTGGACGGCCTGTTCGTGTCCAACTTCGTGGGCAAGACGGCCTTCGCCTCGGTGAATCTGGTGATGCCCTTCGTCATGATCCTGGGCGGCATGGGCTTCATGATCGGCACCGGCGGCACGGCGCTGGTCTCCAAGATACTGGGCGAGGGCGACCCGGACACCGCCAACAGGACGTTCTCCATGATGGTGCTGTTCACGCTGGCGCTGGGCATCGTCCTGTCCGCCGCCGGCATCGTCTTCATGCGCCCCGTCTCCCGCTTTCTGGGCGCCACCGACGCCATGATGGACGACTGCGTGCTCTACGGCCGCATCGTCACCGGCTTCACGTTCGCCTTTATGCTGCAGAACGTGTTCCAGAGCTTCTTCATCGCGGCGGAAAAGCCCAAGCTGGGCCTGAAGGTCACAGTGGCGGCGGGCCTGGCCAACATGGTGCTGGATGCCCTGTTCATCGCCGTGTTCAACTGGGGCGTGGCCGGCGCGGCCATCGCCACCGGTCTGAGCCAGTGCGTGGGCGGCGTACTGCCGCTGGTGTACTTCCTGCGTCCCAACAGCAGTCTGCTGCGCCTGTCCCCCACCCGGCTACGGCTCCGGCCCATCCTGGCCGCCTGCGGCAACGGCTCGTCCGAGCTGATGAGCAACATCTCCTCGTCGGTGGTGAGTATGCTCTACAACTTCCAGCTGATGCGTCTGGCCGGCGAGGACGGCGTCTCCGCCTACGGTGTGCTGATGTACGTCCAGTTCATCTTCATCTCCATCTACATCGGCTATTCCATCGGCTGCGCGCCGGTGGTCAGCTACCACTTCGGCGCACAGAACCACGGGGAGCTGAAAAATCTGCTGGGCAAGAGCGTCCTGCTGATGGGCTGCACCGGCGTGGCGCTGACGGCGCTGGCCATGGCGCTGGCCGATCCGCTGTCCCGCCTGTTCGTGGGCTACGACGCCGGTCTGTTCGCCCTGACCAGCCACGCCTTCCGTCTGTTCGCGTGGTCGTTCCTGCTGGCGGGCTTCAACATCTACGCCTCCGGCTTCTTCACCGCCCTGAACAACGGCGGCATCTCCGCCGCCATCTCCTTCCTGCGGACGCTGGTGTTCCAGTCCGCCTCGGTGCTGATTTTGCCCATCTTCCTCGACGTGGACGGCATCTGGTGGGCCATCACCGTGGCGGAGGTGTTCGCGTTCCTGATCTCCGTGATGTTCCTGCTGGCCAAGCGCGGCAAATATCATTATATGTAAGGCTTGCGTCTCCATCAGCATAGTGATATACTATGCTTATCTTGAGGGGGGGTCTTATCATGCTGGTTTCCACCAAGGGGCGCTACGCCCTGCGGGTCATGCTGGAGCTTGCCCAGCGCCCGGCGGACAGCTATACGCCGCTGCCGGTCATCGCGGAGAGACAGTCCGTGTCGGAAAAATATCTGGAGAGCATCGTCGTGCTGCTGTCCCGCGCGGGACTGGTGGACGGCGTCCGGGGCAAGGGCGGCGGCTACCGCCTGACCCGCACGCCCGCCCAGTACTCCGTGGGCGAGATCCTGCGGCTGACGGAGGGCTCGCTGGCGCCCGTCACCTGTCTGGAGGGGGAGGAGAACACCTGCCCCCGAGCCGGTCACTGCCACACCCTGCCCATGTGGGAGAAGCTGGACAGCCTCATCAACGGCTATCTGGACAGCGTCTCGCTGGCCGATCTGCTCCAGCAGACAGACGGCAGCGGCCTGTGAGGCCGCGCCGCCAACGAAGCGCACTGCGCATAAACGGAGGACACCCATGGAACAGCTGACACGCACCATGATGCAGCTCATCGCGTCGGAGGTCTGCGGCGCCGCCCTCGATCTGCCGCCGCTGCCGGAGGAGACGGCGGCGAAGCTGTACAGGCTCTCCGCCGCCCACGATATGGCGCACCTGACGGGCAGCGCCCTGCTGCGCCGCGGTCTGCTGCCCCCCGGCAGCGTCCGGGACGCCTTTGAAAAGCAGGTCATGCTGGCCGTCTACCGCTGCGAGACCCAGAGCGGCGAGCTGTCCCGCCTGCGGGACACACTGTGCGCGGCGGGTATTCCCTTCCTCCCGCTCAAGGGCGCCGTCCTCCGGACGCTGTATCCGGAGCCGTGGATGCGCACCAGCTGCGACATCGACGTACTGGTGCCGGAGGAGCAGGCGGACAGCGCCGCACGGCTCCTGTCGGAGCAATTGGACTATGCCTATGAGTTCAAAAATTACCACGACATTTCCATGAAAGCGCCGTCCGGTGTCCATTTAGAACTGCATTTCAGCATTAAGGAGAACACGAAAAGCATCGATCCGCTCCTGTCTGACTGCTGGTCTTACGCTTTCGCGTCCGCAAATTGTGAATACCGCTTTTCTAACGAATACCTTTTCTTTCACCATCTGGCCCATGCGTCGTACCACTTTCTGCACGGCGGCTGCGGCATCCGCCCCTTTCTGGATCTCTGGCTGCTGGAACACCGGGTGTCCTTCGACGCCGCCAGGCGCGATGCCCTGCTGGCGCAGGCCGGTCTCACCACCTTTGCCGCCCAGGCCCGGCACCTGTCGGAGGTCTGGTTCGGCGGCGCCGCCCACAATGACGTCACCCGGGACATGGAGCGCTACCTCCTGACCGGCGGCGTCTACGGCTCGGCGGAGAACCTGATGAACATGCAGCAGCTGCGGCAGGGCGGTCGGGCCCGCTATGTGCTGTCCCGCGTCTGGATGCCCTACGAGAGCCTGTGCTGCAAATACCCCTCGCTGGAGGGCCGCCCCGCCCTGACGCCCCTGTACCAGCTGCGCCGCTGGGGACAGCTGCTGCTGTCGTCCGCCGCCACAAAGCGCAGCCTGCACGAGCTGCAGCTGGCCGCCTCCACCACGGAGGACAGCCGCGCCCGTGCCCTCGATCTGCTGGACAAGCTGGACCTCGCCCCGTAAATACACGCAGAACGCCCCTCGGCTCACCGCCGAGGGGCGTTTTTATGTCAACCTACAGCATCACCGGCGTCATCCGCAGCTCCTGCCCCGGCGCCATCTGCGCCGCATCGGGGCGGGCCAGCACATAGAGATCGGTGCACCGGCTCTCCGCCGCCAGCAGCGCCTCCGCCTCGCCCCCCAGCAGGGACACGTCCGCCGGCTTCGTCAGCACCGGCGCGCCCGCGTCCCGCATCTGCCGCAGCAGACGCCGCCCCGTCTCATTGGCGGCCAGCACCCGCAGGTACGGCACCTCCTCCGGCGGCTCCGGCAGCATCAGCCATGCCGCCAGCACCATCCGCCGCAGCCGCGCCAGGGGGTATCGCTTCGTCTTGGCGGCGGCCAGCACCGCCTCCAGCGTACTGCCGGTGCGGGACGCCTGGCACAGCCGGTTGCCCAATCCCTCACCGCCGCCGTCGTACTGCCGCCAGTCGCCGGCGGTCATGGTGCGCAGCCGGGACAGGATGGCCCGCTCGCACAGGGACGGATCGGCAACGCGGCCCGCCGCCTGTTCCCGCCGCAGGATGTCTGCCGCCGCCGGGGGCATGTACACCGCCGCCTGCTCCGTCTCTCCCGCCGCCAGCAGCTGCCGCAGATAGGACGCCGAGGCGAAGCCGCCGGATGCCTCCTCGCCGTGCTGTGCGCCGGTACGCCGCACCGTTCGGGCGGTCAATGGGCTTCCCAGCCGCCGGACGGCGCGGAGATATTCCACCGCCAGCGTGTTGTTGGGGCTTGCCAGCAGCGCCGCCTCCTCCGCCCCCAGTAGGGCGGCCAGCGCCGCCTGCCGCCGGGCGGCAAAGGTGCGCCCGTCCTCCGGCAGCGATGCCAGCGACGCGGTAAATTCCGGGCTTTCCAGACAGTCCGCCGCACGCCGCAGCGCCGCCAGATCGCCGCACTCCGAGCCGAACACCAACTCCGTCACCACGCCGGTGCGGGTCAGAAGCTCCACGCCGCCCCGGGCGAACCGCTCCGCCGTGGACATGGCCCACACCGTGGGCAGCTCCAGCACCAGGTCGGCGCCGCAGGACACGGCCATCTCCGCCCGGGACAGCTTATCCGTCACGGCGAAGCCGCCCCGCTGGGTGAAGTTCCCGCTGATGGCGCAGACCACCGCCTCCGCCCCGGCCTCCCGGGCCTGCGCCATCAGATACGCGTGGCCGGTGTGGAGCGGGTCATATTCACAGATGATGCCTGCAACGGACATAGCCGCCCTCCTCGTGTTTGTTCTGGCGGTATTTTACCACAAAACCCGCCCGTATTGCAACGCGCCCCTTGACTTTTCCCGCCGCCGGTCATTACAATAGGAAAAACGGTTTTTACAAGGAGGAAGTGCCCATGCGCATCGGACTGCTGTACGCCATGAAGGGCGAGATCGAAAGTATGCTGACGGAGGAGACGCCGCTCCTGCAGGAGAAGTCCGGCGTGTCGTTTTACCGCATCCGGGAGGACATCATCGCCTGCTGCGGCGGCGTGGGTAAGGTCAACGCCGCCATGGCCACCCAGCTGTTCATCGACCTGTACCATCCCGACCTGATCCTGAACGTGGGCGTGGCCGGGTGCTTTGAGGATCTGCCCATCGGTACGCTGGTGCTGCCGGATCGGTTTATGCAGCACGACATGGACACCTCCGGCATCGGCGACCCCGTGGGGCTGATCTCCACGGTGAACCGCATGGACTTCCCCACCGCCCGGCTGGAGGACGCCCGCGCCGCGCTGGACAGTCTGGGCGTCTCTTACCGCGTGGGCAGCGTGGCCACCGGCGACTGGTTCGCCACGGAGTGTGACCGCGCCCGCTGGATCGCCGACACGTTCCACCCCCTGCTCATCGAGATGGAGGGCTGTGCGGCGGCGCAGGTGTGCTGGCGCAACGATGTGCCGTTCCTGGCGCTGAAGTCCGTGTCCGACTGTGTGCTGGCCCACCACGATTTCTTCTTCAACTTCCCGCAGGCCATGCGGGATCTGAACAGGACCGCGCTGCCGCTGGCGCAGCGCCTGCAGGAGGGCTGAGACACAGGGCGCATCGCAAGCTTTACCGTGGCTCACGGCAAGGAATTTTTTCAGGAAACAGCGGGTATTTCTGTTGACAAACAGGATGTCCGCTGTTATACTTGATAAGCCGCTTTGAATGGGTATCAAGTTTCGGCGCGTCCGGACGCCCCCGACAGCGAGTCCGTAATAAAGGAAAGGCAGGTGCAACAAGTAATGCAGGCTATTATCGTGACTGGCGGTAAGCAGTACAATGTCAGCGAGGGTGACACTCTGTTCATCGAGAAGCTGGACGTCAACGCTGGTGATTCCGTGGTTTTCGATCAGGTGCTGGCCATCGTGGATGGCGAGAACACCAAGTTCGGCACTCCCGTGGTGGAGGGCGCGAAGGTGGACGCCACTGTCGTGAAGAACGGCAAGGGCAAGAAGATCCGTATCTTCAAGTACACCCCCAAGAAGGGCTATCGCAAACGGCAGGGCCATCGTCAGCCGTACACCAAGGTCGAGATCGGCAAGATCACGTTCTAAGGCAGGATGACCACTGTTACATTCCTCACGGAGGAATCGCGCATCATCGGTTTTGATGCCAAGGGCCACAGCGGTTACGCGGCCGAGGGCGAGGATATCGTCTGCGCCGCCGTGACCAGCGCCGTGCGGCTGGTGGAAGCCACCGTCAACGACGTGATGGGACTGTGCGCCGCGGTGAAAGTCAACGAGAAGGACGCCTCCATCTCCCTGCGTCTGCCCGGCGGGCTGGCGCAGACGGCGGAGAGCACATGTCAGAATCTGCTCACCGGCCTGATGGTCTATCTGGCCCAGCTCCACGACGAGTATCCGGATCATATCGAAGTCATGGAGGCGTAAGACCCTCCTGTTCCCGCGAAAGTATCTTACAGAAAGGATGGTACTGAAGTATGCTGAACATTTCTCTGCAGTTCTTTGCCCATAAAAAAGGTATGGGCTCCACCAAGAACGGCCGTGATTCCGAGTCCAAGCGCCTTGGCCCCAAGCGCGCTGACGGACAGTTCGTGCTGGCCGGCAACATTCTGGTGCGCCAGCGCGGTACCCATATCCACCCCGGCACCAACGTGGGCAAGGGCACTGACGACACTCTGTTCGCCATGGCGGACGGCGTTGTCCGTTTCGAGCGTCTGGGCAAGGACCGCAAAAAGGTCTCTGTCTACCCCGCTGAGTAAACACACAGCAAAAGCTCCCGCCCGATGGCGGGAGCTTTTTTATTGACCTTTTTCCGCTTTTCGGGTAAAATAACATTATCGTGGCGTAATAGGTACATTTTCAGATACAGTGAGGTAGACACCATGGCAACTGGTTTTATTGATAAGGCGCGGATCACCGTGCGGGCCGGCAACGGCGGCAACGGCGCGGTGGCCTTCCACCGGGAGAAATACATCGCCGCAGGCGGCCCCGACGGCGGCGACGGCGGCAACGGCGGCTCCATCATCCTGAAGGTGGACGACAACATGTCCACGCTGATGGACTTCCGCTACAAGCGCAAATATGTGGCCGGCAACGGCGTGGACGGTCAGGGCGGCCGCAAGTCCGGCAAGGACGGCGAGAGCCTGACCATCCGCGTGCCCCGGGGCACACTGGTGCGTGACGCCGAGAGCGGCGAGATCATCAAGGATATGTCTGACGACGCCCCCTATGTGCTGTGCAAGGGCGGCCGGGGCGGCTGGGGCAACCAGCATTTCGCCACCCCCACCCGTCAGGTGCCCCGCTTCGCCAAGGCGGGTCTGCCCGGCGAGAGCCACGACGTGGTGCTGGAGCTGAAGCTGCTGGCGGACGTGGGTCTGGTGGGCTTCCCCAACGTGGGCAAGAGCACGCTGCTCAGCGTGGTCAGCAAGGCCCACCCCAAGATCGCCAACTACCACTTCACCACCCTGTACCCCAATCTGGGCGTGGTGTATGTGGACGAGGGCGTCAGCTTCGTCATGGCGGACATCCCCGGCATCATCGAGGGCGCCAGCGAGGGCGCCGGTCTGGGCCACGATTTCCTGCGGCACATCGACCGCTGCCGCCTGCTGGTGCATCTGGTGGATGTCTCCGGCAGCGAGGGCCGCGACCCCATCGCCGATTTCGACGCCATCAATGCCGAGCTGCGGGAGTACAGCCCGGAGCTGGCCACCCGTCCCCAGATCGCCGTGGCCAACAAGACCGACCTGCTGGCGGACACCGCGCAGCTGGACGCCTTCCGCGCCCATGTAGAGGCACTGGGCTACGAGTTCTTCGCCATGTCCGCCGCCACCCATCAGGGCACGCGGGAGCTGGTGCAGCGCATCGGTCAGCGGCTCCATGAGCTGCCGCCGGTCACGGTGTACGAGCCGGAGTACGTCCCCAAGCCGCCGGTCATCGACACCACCGAGCCGCTGCACATCGAGCGGGAGGACAACACCTGGCTGGTGGAGGGTCCGTGGCTCCAGCGGCTCATGGGCAACATCAACTTCTCCGACTACGAGAGCCGGATGTACTTCGACAAGATGCTGCGCCAGAGCGGCCTGTTCGACACACTGGAGGACATGGGCATCCAGGACGGCGACATCGTCAGCATGTACGATCTGGAGTTTGAATATCAGCGATAACGGAGAGACCCCCGGCCCGCAGGCCGGGGGTCTCTTTTCAGAACGCGCCGGGGCGGCGCTGGAGCTGCTCATCGGCAGCGGCCTGCCGCAGCTGGGACAGGGAGCGGATACCCCCGTGCTGCTGGAGGGCGGTCTGCATCTCCGGCGGCAGGGCGTAAAAGTACTCGTAGGCGGCGGGGTCGTTGTTCAGCAGATCGGTCAGCGTCTCATAGTACATATACAAACACCTCCGCGCTCATTGTGCGCGGAGGTGTTTTGCTTTATACCGTTTTTTCAAAATAGAAGTATGTCTCGTCCTCGCCGCTGGGCCGCATGCAGGATACCAGCATCCTGCGGGACGCCTCGTTCTCCCGGAAGCACTTGGCCACCACCCGGTTCAGCCCCAGATGGTACAGCGCCCAGTCTGCCGCCGCCGCAAAGGCCTCGGTGCCGTAGCCGTGACCGGCATAGGCCGGCGCGATGCGGCAGCCCTGCTCGAAGCCTCCCCGGAAATCCGGGCGGTACAGCACCACCTCGCCGATGAGCTTTCCCTTCAGCCGCACGGCGAAATTCACGGCGCGGCGTGCGGCGAAGTCCGCCTTGGCCGCGTCCAGAAAATAGTCCTCCGTCAGGGGCTTGTCCCCCAGACCGGTACGGTAGTCGTAGCCCCACCAGCGGTTGCGGTCGTCGTCCAGACACAGGGCGTTGTACGCCTCCTTGTCGCCGGGTCGCAGAGCCGTCAGGGTCAGGCGCTCGGTTTTCAATGTGGGTACGCGGCGCAGCATATCCAGCTCCGTGCCCACCTCCAGCCGCACCTTGCCGCCCAGCGCCGCCGGGAGGTACTGCAGCTTGGAGGTGCGCAGCCCCTTGTCGCGGGCGTCATCCTCCCGGTTGATCCACAGGCAGTCCGCGCCGTAGTGGGCCGCGAAGGCCTGCACGATGGCGGGATATGCCCCGGCGTGGGAGTACAGCGCCTTTTCGATGTGGTTCACCAGCGTACCGCCGCACTTCTCCGCCAGACTGACAGCCACCAGCCGTCCCTCCGCCAGCACGCCGCCGGCGCAGAACCAGCCGGTGCCCAGCAGGGAGAACATCTCCTGGGCCAGCACCAGCTCCTGCTTGGCCAGCGGCCCGGATTTGTGGAACTCCGCCTCGTAGTCCGTCCAGAACGCCGCCAGCCGGGGATCCTCCGGGTCGGTGAGGGGCACGAACTCCGCGTCCGGATAGTCCCGGCGGAACTTGTTGACGTGGTTGCGCTGGCCGCTGTACCGCCGTCCGGCAAACTGGGCCAGATCCTCGGTGCGGTAGAGATAGTCTTTCCACGGCCGCTCACTGACGACCCGGACACGGGGATAGCGCAGCACCAGCTGCGCCGCCTTGTCCTCCGGCACCACGGACAGCACCAGCGGCAGCTCCTTTTCGCCGCAGTATGCCTCGATGGCGGCCAGGGCCGCCTCCGCGTCCCCCTCCGGCCCCAGGATGGGGTAGTCGAACACATACTCCCCCTCGATGCAGTTGCGGATGATGAGGCAGCCCGCCGCCTCGGCGAACCACGGGTGCAGGTGCCCCCGCCACATGAGCTTCACGCCCAGCGAGTATTCGCACAGGCGGTAATCGCACGTCTCATAATACGGGCGCAGGCGCGCCCCCTCGTTGACAGTCAGTTCCTGAAATTCCAGCATAGTATCCTCACATTTTTTCGATCATTTCCCGGGCCTCGGCGATGAACCGCCGCACGGCGGGCCGCAGCTCCTTTCGGGGCCGGGAGGCGATGCCCAGCTCACGGACGGCCCGTGGCGCCAGCGGCAGCGCCTGCACGTCGTCCTGCCGCCCCTGCAGCACCAGCCGGGACAGCATACTCACGCCCAGTCCGTGCTCCACCATGGAGATGATGACGCTGTCCGACACCTGCGTGGTGCGGATCAGCGGCAGCACACCGTGGCGGTTCAGCACCCGCATGATGTCCAGATTGAAGCCCATGGAGGGCATCAGAAATTCCCTGCCGGCGAAATCCGCCACCGGGAACATCTCCCGCCCACCGTTGTCGTAGTCCGGCGGCAGGATGGCAAACAGCTCGTCGTCCCGCAGGGGCGTCCAGTCCAGCGCCACGCTCTCCTGCCGGCTGGCGAAGCACATGTCCACCCGGCCCTCCTGCACCCAGCGGTACACCTCCTGCACGCTGCCCATCTGGATGTCCACGCCGATGTCCGGATGGCCCCGGCGGAACTGCTGGATCACCTCCGGCAGCCAGTGGCGGGCGATGGAGTCGTAGGCCGCCACGCGGACGCTCTCCTCCTGATGGGTGTTGATGAGCAGGATCTCCCGCTCCAGCGCCTCCGCGCCGTGCAGGCACTCCTGCACCAGCGGGAAAATGCGCTGTCCCGCCGGGGTCAGGCGCACGCCGGTGCGGCTCCGCACCAGCACGGGAAAGCCCACGTCCTTTTCCAGGCTGTTCATCATGTGGGTCAGGCCGGACTGGGTGTAGCCCAGCTCCTCCGCCGCCCGGGTGAAGCTGCCCAGCCGCACCGCCGCCGCCAGCGCCGCCAGCTTTTTTGTGTCCATGCCTGCACCTCCCATCATGACGGTCCTTCATGGTGGTATTATACCCCGTCCATCCCGCTGTGGCAACCCCTCTTATTCTGCGGCGGAAACCGGCGATTATGCATCTATGACATTCTCTAATAGAAAGATGAGATTTTGTCACTTTACAAAAAAAGTTGCGTCCTGTATGATACAGACAGTAATTCGTAACATGAATTGCTTTTCCTTTCTATCCTCAAATCGTCGGACAGCCGCACTGTGGTGCGGCTGTCGGCGCGTTCAGAGAAAAAAGGGAGGAGACGCTGTGCGTCTCCTCCCTTTTGCTCTTTTTTACGGCTCCTCCCGCCGCCGCAGCAGCGAGGCCACCGCCGCCGTGCTGCCCAGTCCCACGAGACCTGCGCCGCTGGACAGTGCCAGCGCCGCCAGCAGCGTCAGGCCGCTGTCCCCCGTTTTGGGGGAAGGCCGCGGCGGCTCCTCCGGCGTGTGGGGATAGCGGTAGCTGTTGGCAAAGCCGATGACATCGTACTTATCGCCCTCCTGGGCCGCGTCGCCGTACACCGCCGCCGTGACCCGTCCCTCCGACGTCGCCGTCACGGTGATGTGGTACGTCCGGCTGTCGTACTGTCCACGGGCCAGCTTCCCCGGCTCCTGACACAGGGTGTAGCGGTACTTCCCCACCTGCCCGCAGGGGATGCGCAGCGTCACGCTGCCGCCGCCCTCCACGGCGCAGGTATACACGCCGTCCGCAGCGCCCGCCGGCATAGGCGCGCCGTCGGATGCCGCCCGCAGGGTCAGGGTAAACGTCTCCGGCACGGAGGGTGCGTCGCCGCTGACCGTCACGCGCACCGGCAGCTCTGCCGCGGCCGCCGCCATAGCCGGTGTGATGCACAGCGCCAGCAGCAGAGCCAGCAGCGCCGCTGCGGCCGGTATCCTTCTGCTCATAGCGCCGTCAGCTCCTGTGGGCGCGCCGCCGCAGCAGCAGCACCGCACCGCCGGACAGGGCCATCACCAGCAGCAGCGCGTAGGGCGCGCTGTCCAGCAGCACGCCGGTATCCACGTTGCCGCCCTTGGTATTGGTGAACGCCGCCGTCACGCTGCCCGCGCTGATGGCGCCGCTGTCCCCGGTCTGCGTGGTGGTATAGCCGCTGCCGGTGTAATCGTCCTCCGCCACGGTGTAGGTCATGCCGTAGGGCAGGTTGGTCAGGGACGCGGTCTGCCCGTGCTTCAGGTCGAAGGGCACGGTGCACCGGCCGTTATTGTCCCACACCGGCGTGAAGGCCTGCGCCACACCCGCCACGGTAAAGCCGATGGTGCTGTCCATCACCAGACCGGCAGGTCTGGTCAGCGTCGCGGTGAAATGGAAGGGCTTGTTCTGGTCGCCCATAAGACCGGCGACGGTCTTGGTCACGTCCAGCGTACCGGCGGCGTAGGTGTTGACCACCTGACCCACCTTGTCGCCGTCCTCATCCCCCAGATGCACGGCGGCCACGCGGATCCGGCCGTCCTCCGTCTGGATCACCGTCACCTTCAGCAGCAGCTTCTGGGTGTTGTAGGTGACGCCCGCCGTGTGGGCGTCGTCGTCCACCACCTCGGCGATCTCGTAGGTGTAGATGCCCACGGTGTCATACGCGGGCAGCATCAGGGTGTAGGACTTGACGGCTCCGGCAGCCGTGGCCTCGCCCTCGGCAAAGCTGATGTCGAACCCGGTGATGAGATCGCCGTTGGCATCGGTGAAGCGGGGCATGGTGGCCAGCGTCTCCGTGGAGTCGGTGACGCCCAGCGTGGTCAGGCTGAAGTGGAACGTCTCGGCGGGGCTGACCGTGCTGTCGTTCACCAGTCGGTAGCACTTCTCAATGGTGATCCGATCGTCATCCGTGTACGTTGTGCCTCCGGACGCTCCCGGCTCCGCCGCCACGGCCCACGCCATGGCGGTCAGCCCCAGCGCCAGCACCGCCGCCAGCATCAGGGAAAAGATTTTTTTCATACATCGTCCTCCTTGCATGTAAGTGTTTTGCCGCTGTATCAAAACCGCTTTCCGCGGTGCAGCACGGTTTTACAGGCTCCGTCTCCGCCGCCGGGTCAGCGCCAGCCCGCCGCAGGCGGCGGCCAGCAGCCCCGCAGGCAGCAGCGTCGGGCCGGACAGGCCCATATCCGGCACGGCGCGCTTGGTGTTGGTGAACCGCAGCTCCCGGTCGCCGTTCAGCTCCGCTGCGCCGCTGCTGCCGGCGCGGCTGCTGTTGACGACGGTATAGCCCGCGTGGTCCGTCTCCTCCACCGTCACCACCGCGCCGTAGGGCAGGCCGGTGAATGTCAGGCTCTCCCCGTGGCGCAGGGCGAACACCGCCCGGCCGTTCTCCACGGTGTACCCCGTCCCCTCCGGGAACGGGACGCTCTGCCCCTCCAGCGTCATGGACGCGGCGAAGGAAAACGCTCTGGTCCGGTCGCCCAGCTCCCCCTGCACCGTCTTGCTGACGGTCAGGGTCTGCTGCGTCCGGTTCACGAAGGACAGCGCACCGTCCTCCCAGACGGCGCCGTTGACGGTAATGCGCGCCGCGTCGTCCACGCCGTTGGGCCGCACCGTCAGCCGGTACGCCTCACCGCCCTGCCACATCCCGGCGGCCTCCGCCTCCCGGATGCGGTAGTAGTGGAGCGCGGTGTCCCCGGACGTGAGGCCCAGCACCAGCCGGCCCCCGGCGGTCTGCCCGCCGGCGACGGCGATGGCCGTCTCCGACAGCTGCCGCAGCACGGTGCCCTCACTGTCCGTCTCCTCCAGCAGGAACCGGAACGTCCCGGATGCCCCCGTCCCGCCCAGCAGCGTCTTGCTCAGCGGGATCTCTACCGCGTAGTCATAGGTGGCGTTGGTGACGGTGACAGCCACGCTGCCGCCCATGGGCATCTCTCCGGTGGGTTCTGCGGCCACGGTCTGCCCGTCCGCGGTGATGGATGCGTCAAAGCCGGCCCGGAAGCCCTCCGGCGGCGTCTCCGTCACGGTGTAGGCCGTGCCCGCCAGCAGGCCCGTGAACACCGCCGTCTCCCCGTGAGCCAGCGCCACGATGCCCGCTGTTTCCACCGTCCGGGTCTCCCCGTTCACCGTGTAGGGCGTCCCCGCCGGAACGGGGCTGCCGCCCAGCGCCACGCCGATGTCGAACGTCTGCCCCGGCGCGGCGGCGGAGCCCTCCGCCACCAGCTTCGTCACCCGCAGCTCTCCCAGTCCGGCGGTATCCACCACATTGCGGTACGTCACCAGCTGCGTCTCTGCGGCGGTGCGCGTATCGGTGCGGTAGCCGGTGAATTCCCGGGACGCGGAGGGCGTGGCGGCGGTGCCGGTGCCGCTGCCCACGGTGTACTGCACCTGCTCATACTGGCCTGTCAGCCGGCTGGGCATGGTCTCCTCCACGATATAGTCATAGGCGCCGCCGCCCAGCGTCATCATGTCCGTGAACTGGGCCATCTGCCCGGCCTTCAGGGTGAAGTACCCCTCCGCGTCCACCCGGCCGCTGCCGGTGACGGAGGTGCCCTCCAGCACCTGGTACGCCGTGCCCGCCGGCACATACAGGCTGCCGTCGGGCCGCAGCACCCGGAACCGGTAGTCCAGCGCCCGGGTGAGATAGCCGTTCAGCGCCTCCCCGCCGCCGGACAGCTCCTTGGCCACCGTCAGGGACTTGTCGGGCAGCGTGGGCATGTTGAACCGCAGATAGCAGTAGGACACGTTGCCGCCCCGCTCCAGATAGAAGAACTTCAGCGTATGCTTGGTGTAGTCGGCAAACGTCTGGCCACTGAAGCTGCCCGCCGCCCCGGCGGCACTGAACTTTGCCGCCAGCGTGCTCGTCTCGTAATCCTCCGGCCTGGCGTCGCCGCTCAGCCCCGCCCTCGGGTGGGTCACCGTGCCGGCGGCAAAGTTGATGGAGCCGCTGTTGGAACCGTGGGTGCCGCCGATGTCCAGCACCAGCACGTCGTCGATGTACACGAACACATCGTCGTCGCCCAGGAACTGGAACACCATGTCCTTCCCGTCGATCTGTCCCCCGGCGGGCATGAAGAAGTCGAACTCCATGGTCATGCCGAACCACAGATCCACCGCGCCCTCCGGCAGGCGGTAGGTCTTGGGCGTTTTCCCCGTGGGTGTCTCCTGGGCGCCGGTGAGATCGTTGAACGGTAGGAAGTTGCCGTTGAAGGCGATCCGCCGGTTCTCGAACACCGTTTTGCCCTCCGGCTCCACATAGTCGGTGTAATAGGGCCGCACGATGCCGTCATACAGCCGGAACCGCCCGGTGACCGCGTCATATCCGGCGGCGTTCTGCAGCGAGTCGTAGTACAGATACCCCTGGCTGTCCCGCTGGAACAGGCCGGTGCTGCCGCCGCTGCCCACGTCGTAGGCGGTCTTGCCCGTCACGGCGGCGCTGTTGAACAGATAGCCCAGGCTGCCGCTCTTCCGGCTGCTGGGGATGCTGTTGGCACAGGGCCAGCCGTCCACCAGCATGGCCGCCATAGCGGGCCGCGCACCGCTGCCCGAGGCGGCGCCGTCCACCGTCGGGCCGTACCTGCTGTTGTGGAAAAAGTCCAGCGGGCCCTGCTCGCTGATGTCCCCGGTATAGTTGAACAGCCGCATGGTCACATTGTCCCGCACCGTCTGCGCCGCCCGCAGCGGCCGCGCCGTGTCGCCGCTGACAGCGTAGACGCTGTCCTCGTCCACCTCGTAGGCGCTCCCGGCGGCGTATGCCCCGGCGGGCAGCAGCGCGGCGCACAGCACCAGCGCCAGCAGACCGCCCAGCAGCCGCAGTCCCGTTTTCCTGTTTCGGCCCATGATCCATCCTCCTGCCCTGTGTAGATGCGGCAAAGCTCTTGCCTTTCGCGGAGGATTATAGCACCCGTCCCCGGCGCTTCCTGTCGAAACCCGTTTTCCCCTGAAAATGACAAGAGGCCCCCATTTACGGCTTATTTGCCGCAAATGGGGGTCTCTTGATATGTTTTTTACCGCAGCTGTCCGGCCATCCGTCCGCTGCTCCACGCCCACTGAAGGTTGAACCCGCCGCAGTCGCCGTCGATGTCCAGCACCTCGCCGCAGGCGTACAGTCCCGGCACCAGACGGCTCTGCATGGTGGCGGGGTCGAACTCCCCGGTCCGCAGGCCGCCCGCCGTCACCTGGGCCTGGTCGAAGCCGCAGGTGCCCGTCACCGGCAGCGTGAAGCGCTTGCAGGCCCGGGCCAGCCGTCCGATGTCCGCCGCACCGCAGGTGCGGCAGTCCGCCGCCCGGTCCACACCGGCGTACTTCACCAGCATCTGTCCCAGCCGGTTGTGCACCGCGCCCACGAACACCTGCTCACAGGGCAGCGCCTCCGCCCGCTCCGCGGCGCACCGCCGCGCCAGCCACGCCTGTACCGCCGTCTCGTCCTTCTCCGGCCACAGATCCAGCGCCAGCGTCAGGCCCTCGCCGCCCACGGCAGCGCAGCGGGATATCTGAAAGATGGCGGGGCCGCTGACGCCGTACTCCGTGAACAGGATCTCGCCCCGCTCCCGGGCCAGCACCGCGCCGCCGCGCTCCAGCGTGACGGCGGCCTCCGCCTTGACGCCCTTCAGCGACCGGGGATAGGTGGGCTCCGTCTTGATCTGCACCAGCGCGGGATACAGCGCCGTCCGGTGATGGCCCAGCTCCTTCGCCAGCCGGTAGCCGTCCATGACGCCGCCCGCCTTGCTGCCCGCCGCGCCGCCTGCCGCCAGGATCAGCGCCTGGGCCGTCAGCACCGCGCCGCTCTCCAGCCTCACGGCAAACGCGCCGTTTTTCTGCTTCACACCGGCGACGGGATCGCCCGCCAGCAGCGTGAACCGCCGCTGCGCCGTCAGCGCGCACCGCAGCACGTCCAGCACGGAGTTGGCCATGTTGGAGCGGGGATACACCCGTCCGTCCGCCTCCGTCACTGTCTCCAGCCCCATCTCTCCGAACCAGGCCAGCGTCTCCTCCGCCGGAAACGTCTCCAGCGCGTACCGGCAGAAATCCGCGTCCTCCCCGTGGTAGTGGGAGGGGTCGGCGTGCCGGTTGGACAGATTGCAACGGCCGTTGCCGGTGGTCAGCAGCTTCCGTCCCAGCCGCGCCTGCCGCTCGATAAGCGTCACGCGGTTGTCCCCATCCTCCAGCGCCGACAGTGCCGCCGCCATGCCGGAGGCGCCGCCGCCGATGATGATGACATCCCGGCTCATTTCTGCGCCTCCAGTCTCCGCCGGGTGAGATAGCCCTCCAGCATCAGCGCCGCCGCCACCGCGTCCACGGTCTTCTTCCGCTTTTTGGCGTTCTGTCCGTTCTGGAACAGGATGTTGTGGGCGTCGATGGTGGTGCGCCGCTCGTCCCAGAGGATCACCTCCAGCCCCGTCTCCTGCCGCAGCAGCGCCCCGAAGGCGGCGCACTTCTCCGCCCGGGGCCCCTCGGAACCGTCCATGTTCCGGGGATATCCCAGCACCAGCAGCTTCACATCGTGCTCCGTGATGAGGCGGCGGATGCCTGCCAGCACCTCCTCCTGCTTCCGGCTGTGGAGCACCTCGGAGTGCCCTGCCAGCGTCTCGGTATAGTCTGAAATGGCGATGCCGGTGTGGGCGTCGCCGTAGTCGATGGCCATGATCTTCATGCAAATGCACCTGCGCTTTCCGTTCAGTGGGACTATCATACACAAAAACGCCGCCGTCTGCAACGGGAAAAGCCGAAAAGTCCCCGAAAAAGCGGGATTTTTTCCAAAAAACAGGTTGACCTCCCCAGTAAACCGTGCTATACTGGGCATTACCTGTGAGTGGGTGCTTTCTTTTTGCGCGCTTTTTCGCTTCGGGCGTGGAGAGGAACAGCCACCCGGCAGGGAGGCAAAGGGTCTGCGGATGCAGACTTAATCTAATAAGGAGGTGCCGTTAATGCGCGTGAAGATCACCCTGAGATGCAACGAGTGCAAGCAGAGAAACTACAACACGATGAAGAACAAGAAGAATACCCCCGACAAGCTTGAGCTGAACAAGTATTGCCCCTTCTGCAGAAAGCACACGGTCCACACTGAGACCAAGTAACGGAAGGAGAATCGTTATGGCTGAAGAGAAGAAGGTCAAGAAGGACCACGGCAAGTGGTTCCGCGAAATGAGAAGCGAGCTGAAGAAGGTCGTATGGCCTGACGGCAAGACCACCATGAAGAACACGGGCACCGTGATCCTGTGCTCCCTGCTGGTGGGCGCCTGCATCTGGATCTTTGATGCAGTCAGCGTTCTGGCGGTGAACACACTGATCGGCCTGTTCGCCTGAGGAAACGGGCATGGCTGATAACGCGAAGTGGTATGTAGCCCATACCTATTCCGGCTATGAGAACGCGGTGAAGGCCGCCATCGAAAAGTCCGTGGTGAACCGGAGCATGGAGGACATGGTGCTCCAGATCGAGATCCCCATGGAGACGGTCACGGAGATCACCGAGTCCGGCGTCGCCAAGGAGATCCAGCGCAAGGTCTTCCCCGGCTATGTTCTCATCAAAATGGTCATGACCGACGACACATGGCACCTGATTCGCAACATCCGCGGCGTCACGGGCTTTGTGGGCGAGGCCAATAAGGCGATCCCCCTGACCGAGGACGAGGTAGCCGCTCTGGGCATGGAAAAGCGCGAGATCGTCGTGCTGTACCATGTGGGCGACACCGTCCGCATCACCGAAGGCCCTCTCACCAGCTTTACCGGCACGGTGGAGGAGATCGAACCGGACAAGAACAAGGTCCGCGTCGTCGTCTCCATGTTCGGCCGTGAAACGCCGGTGGATCTGGAGCTGGATCAGGTGGAGGTCAGCAGCAACTGAGTACGGCGCAGCCGTACAGGCCGGAGCAGTACGACTCCGGCGCAAGTGGGAGAGATGCACGTCATCTCGCCAAGAGCGGTTCCGGTACAGGCCGGCCGCTACCACATCTTATTGAAGGAGGTGCCTACAAATGGCACAGAAAGTAGTTGGATACGTCAAACTGCAGATCCCCGCGGGCAAAGCAACTCCCGCACCCCCCGTCGGCCCCGCTCTGGGCCAGCACGGCATCAACATTGCCGCGTTTACCAAGGAGTTCAACGAGCGCACCAAGAACGACATGGGCCTGATCATCCCCGTGGTGATCACCGTCTATGCCGACCGCTCTTTCAGCTTCATCACCAAGACCCCTCCCGCTGCCGTCCTGATCAAGAAGGAGTGCAACATTGAGTCCGGTTCCGGCGTTCCCAACAAGGAAAAGGTCGCTACCATCTCCAAGGCCTCCATCCAGAAGATCGCCGAGCTGAAGATGCGCGACCTGAACGCCGCGTCTCTGGAGGCAGCCATGAGCATGATCGCCGGTACCGCCCGCTCCATGGGCGTTGTCGTCGGCGAGTAAGGAGGGTGTAACGATGTTTAGAGGTAAGAAATATCAGGAAAGCGCCAAGCAGATCGACAAGGCTATGCTGTATGACCCCAAGGAGGGTCTGGAGCTGATCTGCAAGACCGCCAGCGCCAAGTTCGACGAGACCGTCGAGCTCCACGTCAAGCTGGGCGTCGACTCCCGTCACGCCGACCAGCAGGTCCGCGGCGCCATCGTGCTGCCCAACGGTACCGGTAAGTCCGTCCGCGTTCTGGTGTTCGCCAAGGGCGACAAGGCTGAGGCCGCCAAGGCCGCCGGCGCCGACTACGTGGGCGAGATGGATCTGGTGGAGAAGATCCAGAAGGAGAACTGGTTCGATTTCGACGTCGTCGTCGCCACCCCCGACATGATGGGTGTCGTCGGCCGTCTGGGTAAGGTCCTGGGCCCCAAGGGCCTGATGCCTTCCCCCAAGTCCGGCACCGTGACTCCTGACGCCGCCAAGGCCGTTCAGGAAGCCAAGGCCGGTAAGGTCGAGTACCGTCTGGACAAGACCAACATCATCCACTGCCCCATCGGCAAGGTCTCCTTCGGCGCTGACAAGCTGTTTGAGAACTACTCCGCTCTGCTGGGCGCCATCATCAAGGCCAAGCCCGCCGCCGCCAAGGGCCAGTA
>OIXG01000948.1_pt1 | contig 31522 bp, 28 predicted proteins | sample 1587731 | NCBI WGS metagenome assembly OIXG01 (sample SAMEA3888908, study PRJEB22519) | human gut metagenome | biome: human gut; feature: human-associated habitat; material: faeces | place: Denmark | collected 2010 | reverse complement strand
GGTTGCAGACACGCATCATGACGCAGCCCATGGTTACCAGCGGCGCTGTGGCGAAGCCGAACTCCTCGGCTCCCAGCATGGCCGCGATGGCCACATCCTCTCCGGTCATCAGCTTGCCGTCGGTCTCAATGCGGACACGGCTTCGCAGGCCATTCATGATCAAAGTCTGGTGAGTCTCCGCCAGTCCCAGCTCCCAGGGAAGTCCCGCGTTGTGGATGGAGCTTCTGGGCGCCGCGCCGGTACCTCCGTCGTATCCGGAAATCAGGATAACCTGGGCTCCGGCCTTGGCTACACCGGCTGCGACAGTTCCCACGCCGGCCTCGGAAACCAGCTTCACAGAAATCCGTGCGTCCCGGTTGGAATTCTTCAAATCATAAATCAGCTGCGCCAAATCCTCAATGGAATAGATATCGTGATGAGGCGGCGGGGAAATCAGGCTCACGCCCGGCGTGGAGTGACGGGTCTTGGCAATCCACGGATACACCTTTCCGCCCGGCAGATGGCCGCCCTCACCGGGCTTCGCGCCCTGGGCCATCTTGATCTGCAGCTCTTTGGCGCTGACCAGATACCTGGAGGTTACGCCGAAACGTCCCGAAGCCACCTGCTTGATGGCAGAACAGCGGTTCAGGCCGTCCGGTCCGATTTCCAGACGCTCCAGGCTCTCGCCGCCCTCCACCGGGATTCGATAGGTCTCCGGGGCAGCGAACAGCGGGTAGATGGGGTTGTCCGGGTTATCCTGAAAGTCCGTTGTGCCCTCGCAGATGCCGAAGCCCATCTCCTCCAGCCGGACGTCCGTGATGATGGGGATCTCCCGTCCCCGCAGCACGATCTCCGCCGTCTCCATGGCCCGGATCAGCGGCGAACAGTAACAAACATCAATGTGCGTATCCCGGTAGGCAACTGCGGCCTGCTCCACCACGGGCCGTCCCGCCTCGCTGAGGGGCACATCCGTTTTCCCTTGCAGCTTGTGTTCCATATTCCACACGGTCCTGCCGTGGCGCATGATATACAGCATCGTTCTTCAAACCCTTCCGTTTTCGTTCATAGCCTTTTTATGATACGCGGAAACGGGGCGGAAGTCAATGCTTATGCGGATGCGTCCCGATTCTTCTCCCCCAGCGCGTCCAACTTGTGATCCACAGCATCCTCAAACCGCTTCATCACGCCCTTTTGCCACAGGCCCGCCAACAGCGAACCGATGGCGATGACCAGACACAGCCGGAACAGCCACTCCAAGTTGTTGCACTTCAAAAAGCCTGCCAGACCGCGATAGATCCGATCCGCCGGCTCCTGATTTCCCGCGATCACTGTGGACGCGACCATATATTCCGCCGGAAATACCGACGAGAAAATTCCAAGCAGCAGCAAGCCGAAGCCGGACACCCCCAGCGGGATAGCCCATGGCAGCACGCTTTTCCGCACTTTCGGTGCCGGTACGGCTTCTCGCTTTTCGCCGACAACCAGAGTGCCTTCGGTCAGGTTTTCCCAGCCTTGGCTATCTTCCAGCAGCCAGTCCACGCTGACGCCGAAGCGCTGCCGTAGCTTTAGGAGGTTCCCCGCGTCGGGCAGAGCCGTGCCCTGCTCCCAGCGGGACACCGCCTGCCGGGAAACCTCCAAATATGACGCCAGCTCCTCCTGGCTGATGCCCTCCCGCTTCCGCAGGCGAATCAGCTTTTCCGAAAAATTCATAGGCAATTCCTCCCTTGCTTCTGCCCCAATTTTACCAAAAAGCGCCGGGCAAGTCCACCACGGCAGGGTTTCAGGGCCGCAACCAAATGCAACATTTGAAAAAAATCTTGCGAAAACCGTTGAAATCCGGTAAACTGGCCTCAGAAATTCACCTGTTGGAGGGGAAGCCGCCATGCTGAAGAATATCTTTTTGGATCTGGATGACACCATTTTGGATTTTACCGCCGGAGAGGCCAAGGCTCTTTCCCAAACGCTGCGGGAGGCAGGCATCGAGCCGACGGAGGCCATTCTGGACCGCTACCACATCATCAATACCGCCCACTGGGAGCTGCTGGAGGAAGGCCGTCTCACCCGTGACGAGGTTCTGGTGCAGCGCTTTGAGCAGTTATTCCGGGAACTGGGCGTTAACCACAGCGGCAAGGCCATCAGCGAGCGGTATGAGGTACTGCTCTCCTGCCAGCATGACTTCATGCCCGGTGCGGAGCAGCTTTTGAAGGATCTCTCCTCCCGGTATGACCTGTACCTCGCCTCCAACGGGGCTGCCGCCGTCCAGAATCCCCGGTTGGATGACGCCGGACTGCGCCCCTATTTCAAAGGCATTTTCATTTCGGAGGAAATGGGCGCCGACAAGCCCTCTAAGGCATTCTTCGATGCCTGCTTCGCCGCCATTCCCGGCTTTCGGTTAGAGGAAACCGTCATGGTAGGGGACAGTCTGACCTCCGACATCCGGGGCGGATCGAACGCCGGGCTGCGCACTGTCTGGTTCAACCCCCACGGCAAGGAGCCCCGGCCGGATATCCGGCCGAACTATACCATCCACGCTCTTTCGGAGCTGCTCCCCCTTCTGGCATCTATACAGTAAAGCAATTTCATTTTACAGCTATTCCGTGGGAATCGACACATCAAAAATCTCGATTCCCCGCCGCAAGGCGTATTCCACCGTGTAGCGGGTCCCGCCGGCGGTGCCGTCAAAGGCGGCGATGAGCAGCATGGCGTGATCCACCATGTAGCGGTCCCGCCGCTGCATACAGGTGGAAGAATAGGTGTCGGAGACCATGGTCTCCATATCGCACCGGGCAACCAATTCCCGGTAGCGATCCCGTTCTGCCTCCGGCCAGGCGTCCGCCTGCGTGGGACAGGGAATGGCGGCCTCCACAGTGACCTCCGGATAACGCTCCCGCAGGGCCAGCAACGCCTCACAGAAATAGAGGTCGCAGCCCTGAGCCATGCCGCAGAGAAAATGCCGGTACCCCTCCTGATAGGCCAGCAGCACCGCATCGGCGATCCGCTCCTTCAGTCTGACGCAGCGAGGGTCTCTCTCATTGTAGCCCCACGGCAGCTTTGCGGGTCTGTGCCCGGTAAAGCAGCAGGATTCCTGTCTGGCAGGCATCTCCTCACCTCCTCAAGTGTATCGCTTTCATTATAGAACATCTGTTCTTTTTTGTAAAGTCAAAAATTAGGGGTTGCATTTTTGTTTCTTCTGTCGTATACTATCACCCGAAGAAAACAACTGAATCTTTGTCTTCAGGGCGGGGTGTGATTCCCCACTGGCGGTAAAGTCCGCGACCGGATACTTCGGTGTCCGCTGACTCGGTGAAACTCCGGGACCAACAGTTACAGTCTGGATGGAAGAAGATGAGTACGGGAAAGCCGTGCGTTTTGTGCGCGCTCCTTTTTCGTTTGTTCACCTTGGAGAAGTCAAAGCATCCAGGGTGTTTTCAAATGAAAAAAGGAGTGTATTTTTTATGTCTGAACCCAATGCCAACGCGATCCCCTCCACCCGTGCGGCCAATCGGAGCCGCACCCACAAGCTGACTATTTCCGCAATGCTCTCCGGCGTGGCTTTCCTGCTGATGTTCATTGAATTCCCCATCCCGGCTCTGATCCCCTCCTTCGTAAAGCTGGACATCTCTGATCTGCCGGAACTGCTGGCCGCCTTCTCTCTCGGCCCTGTCTACGGCATCGTGGTCACCTTCCTGAAGAACCTGCTGTTCTCCGTGCTCCACGGCACCTCCTCCGCCTATGTAGGTGAGCTGTTCAACTTCGTGATGGGCAGCGTCTTCTCCTTCTCCGCCGGTTACATCTATTCCCGGAATAAGTCCCGCAAGGGCGCTCTGATCGGCGCTGTTGTCGGCGCCGCGCTGATGGCAGTCCTGTCTGTGCCCTTCAACTACCTCCTGGTGTATCCCGCCTATGTGGTGTGCTACGGCCTGCCTCTGGATGCCATCATTGGTATGTATCAGGCCATTCTCCCCTCCTCCGACAGCCTCATCAAGTGCCTGACCATCTTCAATATGCCCTTCACCTTCTTCAAGGGAATGCTGGACGTGGTGCTTTGCTTCCTGATCTACAAGCCCCTCTCTCCCCTGCTGCACAAGTAAACTGATCCGCACATATCGATCCTCAAAGCCGATGCGGTCCCTTTCGGGGCTGCATCGGTTTTTTGTTATGCGTCTTGAAAAACTCCAAATTACCTGATTGCTGGCCTGCGCTGCACCACTAAATATATAAGCGCCACCAGAACGGCAAGAGCCGCATACAGAAGGGCCTCTGCCTTCACTGAAACGGTCACCGCCTGCGGCTGATCCACCCCGTTTCCGCTGTCGGAACGAATTCTTACCTCTTGCGCGGTTTTTTTATCGAAATTCAGCATTTTTGATCTCAAATTCCATAGTTAACCCCTTGACAACGGCGGGTATCTGTGCTATTTTACCGGTAGAGTTTCGGATATTCGTTGTGCATTCATATATCCGAACAGCAAAGGCTTTTTATTCAACCACTACCGCCTTGCGGAACACAGCTCTGAAAGATTGGAGTCCACCTTCATGGAATATCACAATCCAACCCTGCGGGTCCTCCGGATTCTGGAGCTGATCGACGCCAATTCCGGCGGTCTGAGCCTGACGGAGATCGCCAATCTGCTGGACCTGCCAAAGGGTACCATTTCCCCCATTCTGAAAACACTGGCTGCCACCAATTACGTTGTGACGGACGGCAGTCTCTACAAGATCGGTCCCCATACCTTTGAATTGGGGCTGTCCTACGCCAGCGGCCAGAATGCTCTGTCCATTATCCGCAGTGAAATGCGCAGCATCGTCTCCCAAGTAGACGAAGTCTGCCAGATGGGTGTGCTGGTAGGGCAGGACGTGCACTACCTCTTAAAAGAGGAGGGCCACGCCATCATCTCCATTATCAGCGATGTGGGCCACCACCTTCCTGCTCATGTCACCGGCCTGGGCAAAGCGCTTCTCTCCGGCCTGACGGACGATGAGGTCCGGCAGCTTTATGCGGGATACCGCTTCTTCCCCTACACGCCAAACTCCATTATGGATCTTGATACCCTCATCGCGGCGCTTCAGGACATCCGCAGCGCCGGGATCGCCTATGAAAGCGAGGAATCCACCGCTGAGATCTGCTGCGTGGCAGTCCCGCTGGCTGAAAACGGTCAGGTCAAGGCGGCTATCAGTGTAACCACCCCCAAGTTCCGGTACACCGATGAAAAGAAGCAGCAGATCACCCAGCTGCTTCTGAAAAAACGGCAGTTGATCGAAGAGAGCTGCCGTATTCAGAATTGCAGACTGGTTTTCTGACCCTCATGTGTTACCATCTGCGGATGGTGCCTATATATGTAAAAACAGCATATTCAGATAAGAAAGATAGGAAGGATCTTGCGTATGAAGAAAAATTACGTAGTCATGGACGGCAACACGGCAGCCGCGTACAGTGCGTACGCCTTTACCGAGGTGGCGGCCATCTACCCCATCACCCCGTCCTCCCCCATGGCGGAAAAGGTGGACGAGTGGTCTGCCAAGGGCAAGAAGAACCTGTTCGGCTCCACGGTGGACGTGATCCAGATGCAGTCTGAGGCCGGCGCTGCCGGCACCTGCCACGGTTCCTTGCAGGCTGGCGCCCTGACCACCACCTTCACCTCCTCTCAGGGCCTGATGCTGATGATCCCCGCCATGTACGCCATGGGCGGTCAGTTCCTGCCCAGCGTCATGCACATCGCATCCCGCGTTGTGACCTCCAACCATCACTCCATCTTCGGCGACCATACGGACTTCATGACCTGCCGTATGACCGGCTATGCCATGCTGATGTCCTCCTGCCCTCAGGAGGCAATGGATCTGGCCGCCGTGGCTCATCTGTCCGCCATCAGCGGCCGGTATGCCTTCATGCACTGCTTTGACGGCTTCCGTACCTCCCACGAGATGCAGCGGATTGAGGCTCTGGACTATGAGGATCTCCGTGGTCTGGTGGACCAGGAGGCCCTGCAGGCCTTCCGCCATCAGTCCCTGAACCCTGAGCATCCCACCAACCGGGGCAACAACGTGAACCCCGACGTCTACTTCCAGTGCAAGGAAGGCGCCAATGTCAAGGCCAATGCCCTGCCCGACACCGTCCAGCACTACATGGACGAGATCAACAAGCTCACCGGCCGTGACTACAAGCTGTTCAACTACTACGGCGCGCCCGACGCGGAGGAAGTCATCGTGGTGATGTGCTCCGCCAGCGAGACCGTGAAGGAGACCGTGGATTACCTGAACGCCCAGGGCCGCAAGGTGGGCATGGTGCAGATCCACCTGTTCCGTCCCTTCTCCGTGAAGCACTTTGCCGCCGCCATCCCCGCCACCTGCAAGCGGATCGCCGTGCTGGACCGCAACAAGGAGACCGGCTCCGTGGGCGAGCCTGTGTATCTGGATGTTGTCACCGCTCTGAATCAGGCTGGCCGCGGCGATATCCGCGTGGTGGGCGGCCGGTACGGCCTCTCCTCCAAGGACACCACCCCCGGCCAGATCATCGCCGTGTATGACAATCTGGAGAAGGACGAGCCCAAGAACAACTTCACCATCGGCATCAACGATGACGTGACCTTCACCTCCCTGGACTACAAGGAGATCGAGCTGCCCCATCCCGGCCAGATCAGCTGCAAGCTGTGGGGCCTGGGCGGCGACGGCACCGTGGGCGCCAACAAGAACGCCATCTCCACCATCGGCTTCGTGGGCGGCAAGTACGCTCAGGCTTACTTCTCCTATGATACCATGAAGTCCGGCGGCCTGACCCAGAGCCACCTGCGCTTCGGCGACGAGCCCATCCTCAGCACCTATCTGGTGTCCTCTGCTGACTTCGTGGCGGTCCATGCTCCCACCTACGTCAAAAAGTACGACACCACCGAGGATCTGAAGGAGGGCGGCACCTTCCTGCTGAACTGCCCGTGGACGGTGGAGGAGCTGGACGCGCACCTGCCTGCCAAGATGAAGCGCGATCTGGCCCGGAAGCACGCCAACTTCTACATCATCGACGCTGCCAAGCTGGCACAGGAGATCGGCCTGGGCAAGCGTACCAATAACATCCTCCAGGGCGCCTTCTTCGCCCTGACCAAGGTCATCCCCATGGATCTGGCCATTGAGGATATGAAGAAGAACAACTACAACTCCTACTTCAAGAAGGCCGGTCAGAAGATCGTGGACCTGAACGATCAGGCCGTGGATCTGGGTGTCAGCGCCGCTGTGAAGGTGGAGATCCCCGCCTCCTGGGCCGACGCGCAGGACGCTCCCGTTGTGGAGCCCAAGGGACTCACTCCCTTTGCCCGGGACATCGTCATGCCCATGGACCGTCAGAAGGGCGATCAGCTCCCCGTGTCCGTGTTCCAGAAGTACGGCGTTCTGGACGGCACCTGGGAAAACGGCACCTCCGTGTTCTCCAAGCGCGGTGTCGCCACCAAGGTCCCCAAGTGGGACGGCAGCAAGTGCATCCAGTGCAACCGCTGCTCCATGTGCTGCCCCCATGCCGCCATCCGTCCTGTGCTGCTGACCGAGGAGGAGAAGAAGTCCGTTCCCGCCGGGTTCGAGACTGTCCCCGCCAAGGGTCTGGGCAAGGATTCCCCCTATTCCTTCCGGATGCAGGTCTCTCCCTATGACTGCCTGGGCTGCGGCGTGTGCCTGACCGCCTGCCCCGCCGAGGGTGCTCTCACCATGACCTCCTTCGAGGACATGAAGCCCGAGCAGACCCTCTTCGACGAGGTGGCCATGAACGAAAGCTACCTGAAGAAGGACGTTATCAATGACAAGAGCGTGAAGAACGTCCAGTTCGCAAAGCCCTACTTCCAGTTCTCCGCCGCCTGCGCTGGCTGCGCCGAGACCACCTATATCAAGCTGCTGAGCCAGCTGTTCGGCGATCGGATGTACATCGGCAACGCTGCCGGCTGCTCCTCCGCCATCTCCGGCGGCGCCCCCATCCTGCCCTACTGCAAGGACTGCCAGGGTCACGGCCCCGCTTGGGAGCACTCTCTGTTCGAGGACAACGCTGAGTTTGCCTACGGCTTCTTCCACGCGCAGGATTCCATCCGCAAGGAGCTGCTGATCCGTCTGGAGGCCATCAAGGCCGCCGGTATCGCCGTGGAGGCTGTGGAGGCTTATGAGAACGGCTGGAAGAAGACGGAGACCTCCCGTACCGTCACGGACGCTCTGATCGCCGCTTTGGAACAGGCAGAGCAGACCGAGGACGTGAAGTACGTTCTGGAGAACAAGGAATATCTGGCCAAGAAGTCCGTGTGGGCTGTGGGCGGTGACGGCTGGGCCTACGATATCGGCTACGGCGGCATCGATCATGTGATGGCCCAGAACCGTGACGTGAACCTGATGGTGCTGGATACCGAGGTGTATTCCAACACCGGCGGTCAGTCCTCCAAGTCCACCCCCACCTCCGCTACCGCCAAGTTTGCCGCCGGCGGCAAGCGGGTAGCCAAGAAGGATCTGGGTGCCATGCTGATGCAGTATGGCTATGTGTACGTCGCCCAGGTGGCCATGGGCGCTGACCAGGCCCAGACTCTGAAGGCTCTGCGTGAGGCTGAGTCCTATGACGGTCCCTCCATCGTGATCTGCTACTGCCCCTGCCTGGAGCAGCACATCAAGGCCGGTATGGGCACCTCTCAGGACGAGATGAAGAAGGCTGTGGAGTGCGGCTACTGGCATCTGTACCGCTATGATCCCCGCCGGATCGCCGAGGGCAAGAACCCCTTCCAGCTGGACTCCAAGGAGCCGGATACCTCCAAGGTGATGGACTTCCTCATGGGTGAGAACCGCTTCGCCTCCCTGAAAAACAACTTCCCCGACAAAGCCGACGCCCTGTATGCCAAGGAAGTTGAAGACGTAAAGGCCCGCTACGCCAAGTACAAGAAGCTGGCCGAGGGCTAACCCTCCATTCCTCCTACATTCCCTATTATCCTTCCCTATTATCCCTCCCTATTATCCTTCCCTATTATCCCTCTCTCAAAAAGGAAGCGTTCCGGTCATCCCGGAACGCTTCCTTGATCATATAACGAGTCGAAATGCACTTGCTCATCAATTTGCTGGCGGTCTCAGCAAAAAAGCATGGACGGTTCCCCTTAATGGGCCCCGTCCATGCTTTTTGTTTTATCCGCGGCAGGCATCTACCAGCAGGCGGAGCAATTCGTCCTTTCCGCTGCCCTTTTCCGCAGAAAAGGGGATCAGAATATCCCGCTCCGTCAGTTCCAGCGTCTCCCGGATCAGCTCCAGCGCCGGTTCCACCTGACTCTTTTTCAGCTTATCCAGCTTGTTGGCCACCACGATCTCCGGGCAACCGGTCTGGCGGAACCAGTCGTGCATGACCAGATCGTTGGCCGTGGGCTTATGCCGGATGTCCACGATCAGAACACCGGTGGTGATAGCGTCCGCCTCCCGCTGGAAATAGGTCTCCATCAGCCGGGCCCAGCGCTCTTTTTCCGAGCGGGACACCTTGGCATAGCCGTATCCCGGCAGGTCCACCAGATACGCCTTCTGGTCGATGAGGAAATAGTTGATGTGGGTGGTCTTTCCCGGCGAGGCGCCCACATAGGCCAGGTTCTTTCGGCCCACCAGCCGGTTGATCACCGAGGATTTTCCCACGTTGGAGCGGCCCGCAAAGGCGAACTGGGGCAAACCGTCCCGCAGGAAGTCCTTGGGCTCTCCGGCGGAGCGTACAAACTCCGCTTTGTTGAAATTCAGAGGCATACGTCCCTCCCTTTACTGCCGTAAGGCTGCTTCTTTACTGTTTTCCACCGGCAAAAATGCGGGGATCGCGTCGGCTTTTGTCTCCACGCGGGAGGGGCAGAACACTTCGGCAAACACCTGGTCCACCGTCTCCACCGGTACGAACCGCAGCGCCGCCCGGACGGTCTGGTCGATCTCCTCCAGATCTCTGGCGTTGTCCTTGGGGATCAGCACCGTGTGGATGCCGTACCGCTTGGCGGCCATGGTCTTTTCCTTCAAACCGCCGATGGGCAGCACCCGGCCTCGCAGCGTGACCTCGCCGGTCATGGCGATTCCCGCCTTGATCTTGCGGTTGGTCAGAGCAGACAGCAGCGCTGTAGCCATGGCAATACCGGCGGAGGGGCCGTCCTTGGGCACCGCGCCCTCCGGGAAATGGACGTGGATGTCCTTGGTCTTATAAAAGTCCGAATCGATCCCCAAGGCTTCCGCCCGGCTCCGCAGGCAGGACAGAGCCGCTTGGGCGGATTCCTTCATCACGTCGCCCAGATTACCGGTCAGCTCCAACTTGCCGGAACCTTCCATCACGTTGACCTCGACTTCCAGGATCTCGCCGCCGGCCTCCGTCCACGCAAGGCCGTTCACCACACCGATCTCCTCCTGCTCCACATGAACCGTAGACGGGTAGGGCTGCATATCCAGCAACTTCGGCAGATCCTTTTCTGTAACGGTAACTCGCTTTACAGTCTTTGACAACAGCTGCATATCCGCCTTTCGGCAGACGGCAGCCAGCCGCCGCTCCAGCTGGCGGACGCCGGATTCCCGGGTGTAGTCACGAATGATGGCCCGCAGGGTCTCCTCGTCGATCCGCAGGCTGCCCTTCTTCAGGCCGTGTTCCTTCATTTGCTTGGGCAGCAGGTGATTCTTGGCGATTTGCAGCTTTTCCTCATCGGTATAGCTGGAAAGCTGAATGACCTCCATCCGGTCCAGCAGAGGCCGGGGGATCGTATCCAGCGAGTTGGCCGTGGTAATGAACATCACCTGAGAAAGGTCCAGCGGAATTTCTAAGAAGTGATCCCGGAAGGCGTGGTTCTGCTCGCTGTCCAACGCTTCCAGCAGTGCGGAGGCGGGATCGCCCCGGTAATCGCCGCTGAGCTTATCGATCTCGTCCAGCACCAGCAGCGGGTTCATGGCGCCGCTGCGGCTGATGGCCTCCACGATGCGGCCCGGCATGGCGCCGATATACGTTTTCCGGTGGCCGCGGATGTCGGCCTCGTCCCGGACGCCGCCCAGAGAAATGCGGCTGAGCTTCCGGTTCAGCGCCTTGGCAACAGACAGTGCAATGGAAGTCTTTCCCACACCCGGAGGGCCTGCCAGACAGATGATCTGCCCCTTCCCCTCCGGATTCATCTGCCGGACGGCGATGGTCTCCAAAATCCGCTCCTTCACCTTTTCCAGGCCGAAGTGATCCCGGTCCAGCACCTTCCGGGCCGCGTCCACATTCAGACGCTCCTTCGTATATGTACCCCAGGGCAGTTCCAGACACACGTCCAGATAGTTCCGGATCACCGAAGCCTCCGCACTGACATATGGCTGCTTTGCCAGCTTGTTGATCTCCTTTTCCAGATGCTCCCGGGTCTCGTCCTCTAATTTCAGCTCCGCCAGCTTCTGACGGTATTCTTCGATCTCGTTATCCTCGTCCTCGCCCAGTTCATTTTGCAGAACCCGGATCTGGGTCCGCAGGATCTGTTCCTTCTGCTGCTGAGCCAGCTCGTCCCGGACCTTGCCTTCCATCTGGCGCTCATAGCCCAGCACATCCCGCTCCCGGGCTAAGAAGCCGTTCAGCTTCCGCAACCGCACCAACGGAGACAGTTCTTCCAGAATTGCCTGCTTATCGTCATACCGCAGAGCCGTATTCTGGGCGATAAAATCCGCCAGATACCCCGGCTCCTGGCAATCCAGCACCGCCGCGGTGACCTCCTCGGCCACATTGCCTGCCAGATGTGCATAATCCTGGAACAGGCCCCAGGTCTGCCGCAGCAGGGCCTCGGTTTTCGGGCCGTGGCTCACGGCAGCGGATTCCTCCACCACCTCCACGTGGCCCTGCAAATAAGGCTCCGTCTGCCACAGGCGGCGCAGCCGTGCCCGGCGTCCGCCCTCCACCATCACCCGCAGGGAGGTTTTTCCCAGCCGCAGGATCTGGGTCACCCGGGAAATGGTGCCCATGGTGTAAAGGTCCTTCTCCCCCGGACGATCCGTGTTCAGTTCTCTCTGGGTCACCAGAAAGATCTCCTGACCGGATTCCATGGCCACTTCCAGGGCCTTGATGGAAATACGGCGCTCCACGTCAAATGTCAGGTTCGTATGAGGGAAAACCGTCAGGCCCCGGAGGGCCAGAACGGGTAGATTCAAGGTGTTCGCTTCCATAAATTGCTCCTCTCTGGAGAGTTCAAAGAGGGGGAGAGGCACTGCCCCTCCCCCGTGTTATACCCAAAAGGGCCGTCAGGACGCCGACTTCGGCGTACCGGACTCGCTCCGGCTCTCACTTCTGCCGGGGTTCAGCTTCACGGAATAGTTGATCTTGTTGGGATCGTGGGTCAGTTCCGGCTCCGCCGTGCCTTCCACACATTCCTTCGTGACCACCGCTTTCACAACAGTCTCGTCGGAGGGGATCTCGTACATGACCTTGGTCAGCAGGCCCTCCATGACCGCCCGGAGGCCACGGGCGCCGATGTTCCGCTCAATGGCCTTATCAGCGATGGCGTTCAGGGCATCCTCCGTGAATTCCAGATCCACATCATCATATTCCAGCAGCTTCTTGTACTGCTTCACCAGTGCGTTCTTGGGCTCCTGCAAAATTCGCACCAAGTCCTCCCGCTGCAGGGCGTTCAGCGGTGCGATCACCGGCAGACGGCCCACCAGCTCCGGGATGATGCCGAATTTCAGAATATCGTGGGGCTGCACCTGAGCCAAAAGCTGGCTGACATTCTTTTCCTTCTTGCTCTGGACATTGGCACCAAAGCCGATAGCCTTCTCGTCCAGCCGCTTTTCGATGATCTTTTCCAGACCGTCAAAGGCGCCGCCGCAGATGAACAGAATGTTCTTGGTGTTCACCTGGATGAACTCCTGATGGGGGTGCTTCCGGCCGCCCTGGGGCGGCACGTTGGCCACGGTGCCCTCCACGATTTTCAGCAGCGCCTGCTGCACGCCTTCGCCGGAAACATCCCGGGTGATGGAGGTATTTTCGCTCTTGCGGGCGATCTTGTCGATCTCATCCACATAGATGATGCCCCGCTCGGCCCGCTCCACATCGAAATCCGCCGCCTGCAAAAGCCGCAGCAGGATATTCTCCACATCGTCGCCCACGTAGCCGGCCTCGGTCAGGGTCGTGGCGTCGGCAATGGCGAAGGGCACCTTCAGAATACGGGCCAAAGTCTGAGCGAACAGCGTTTTGCCGGAGCCGGTGGGGCCCAGCATCAGAATGTTGCTCTTTTGAAGCTCCACATCGTCGCCGCCGCCGAAATAGATCCGCTTATAGTGATTGTAGACCGCCACGGACAGCGCTACCTTGGCGGTCTCCTGTCCGATGACATATTCATCCAGCACCGCCCGGATTTCCTTGGGGGTGGGCAGCTGATCGGGGACGTCCTCCAAGGGAGTGGTCTCCGGGCCGTCGAACCCCTCGTTCAGAATGCTCATGCAAAGCTGCACGCACTCGTCGCAGATGCGGACGCCGGGGCCCTGGATCATACGATGGACCTGCTGTTCCCGCTTTCCGCAGAAGGAACAGCGCAGGGCCTTTTTGCCTTCGTCACTCATGGTATTACCTCTTTTACTTCTTAGCAGTGATGATCTTATCCACCAGACCGAAGTCCTTGGCCTCGTCAGCCGTCATCCAGTGGTCCCGCTCGGAGGCAGCCTTGACCTCTTCGGCGGTCTTACCGGTGTTGGACGCCAGGATCTCATTCAGGTTCTTCTTGATCCGCAGGAAGTGCTCCACATCGATCTCCATGTCCGTGACCTTGCCCTGCGTACCTGCGGAGGGCTGGTGGATCATAATTTCGGCGTTAGGCAGCGCGATCCGCTTACCCTTGGCGCCGGAGGACAGCAGGAAAGCTCCCATGGACGCAGCCATGCCCACGCAGATGGTAGACACGTCGCACTTGACGTACTGCATGGTATCGTAGATGGCCATGCCGTCCGTCACGGAGCCGCCGGGGCTGTTGATATAAAGCTGAATGTCCTTATCCGGGTCCTGGGCCTCCAGATACAGCATCTGGGCCACTACCAGACTGGCGGTGGTGGCGTTGACCTCCTCGCCCAGGAAAATAATCCGGTCATTCAGCAGACGGGAGAAAATGTCATAGGACCGCTCGCCGCGGTTGGTCTGCTCTACAACATAAGGGACTAAGCTCATAAGTTGACCTCCTTTTGTAACGCGGCACATTTACAGCGCAAATCGTGCCTGATAAACCATTCTCTCATGATACCACGGGTACCATGAGAGAATGTGTCGAATCTGTAAAATGTACCGTGATCGCCGCGAAAAAGTTTCGCCTTTATTCGGCTTCCTTTTCTTCCTTCTTGGCAGCCTTCTTAGCGGGAGCCTTCTTGGGCTTCTCCTCGCCCTCGGCGGTCTCAGCCTTCTTGGTGGTCTTCTTGGCAGGCTTCTTCTCCTCACCCTCGGCAGTCTCAGCCTTCTTAGCGGTCTTCTTGGCAGGCTTCTCAGCGGTAGCGCTGTCCACCACCACGGCCACGGCCTTCTGGGTCAGGATCTGATCGTGGACCTGCTCCTTAGAGAGATACTTCTTGACCATCTCCACATCCATGCCGAACTGCTCAGCCATCTTCGTGAACTCGGCTTCCACGTCCTCATCGCTGGCCTCGATGTTCTCAGCCTTGATGATGGCGGCGGTAGCCAGATCCATCTTCACCTGACGCAGAGCGGGCTCCTTGGCCTCCTCCAGCAGCTTGGCGTCATCCATGCCGGTCATCTTCTTGTATTCCTCATAGGGGAACTGACGGCTGATCTGGGCCTTGAAGTTGTCCAGATACTGATGGGCCTGGTTCTCCACCATCACATCGGGGATGTCGGCGGTGATGTTCTCAGCCACCTGGTTCATCAGGTTCTCCTCGAACACGCGGTCAGCGTCCTTCTGGCGCTCCTCGGTGATCTTCTTCTTCAGATCGGCCTTCAGGTCCTTCAGAGTGTCGAACTCGGAGACGTCCTTGGCGAACTCATCGTCCATAGCGGGAACTTCCTTCTCCTTGACCTCGTGGACCTTCACCTTGAACACAACAGCCTTGCCGGCCAGGTCAGCGTGATAGTTCTCGGGGAAGGTGATGTCGATGTCCTTCTCCTCGCCGGCCTTCATGCCGATGACCTGATCCTCAAAGCCGGGCACAAAGCTGCCGGAGCCCAGCTCCAGATTGTGGTTCTCGCCCTTGCCGCCATCGAAAGGCTTGCCATCCAGGAAGCCTTCGAAGTCGATGACGGCGGTATCGCCGCTCTTGGCCGCGCGGTCCACGCTCACCAGGCGGGTATTGCGGTCAGCCAGTGCCTTGAGGCGCTCGTCCACGTCAGCGGCCAGGACCTTGACCTCGGGCTTCTCAGCCTTCAGACCCTTGTACTCGCCCAGAGTGACCTCGGGATACACAGGGGTGGTAGCCTTGAAGGTGAAGCCGTCCTTGGTGACCTCGCCCACCATCTCGACGGTAGGATAGCCAACGATCTGCAGCTTCTCCTGCTCAGCAGCGGCCTCATAGGCCTCGGGGAACGCGATATTGATGGCTTCCTCGAAAAACACCTCTGCGCCATACATCCGCTCGATCATCTTGCGGGGGGCCTTTCCGGGACGGAAGCCAGGAACACTGATCTTCCGGCGCATCTTCTGATATGCCTTTTCGACGGCAGCCTCAAACTCAGCGGCATTGACCTCGATGGTCAGCGCCACCTGGCTCTTTTCAACTTTTTCACAGCTCTTGACAGTCATAATTGTTTACTCCTCCGTTCATCATGGGCGGTAAAACCCATCCTCATAGGCAGCAGCCCATGCAAATTTGTATTTTACCAGAAATATTTCAAGATTTCCAGTCTTTTTTCTACTTTTCGCAAATTTTTTTCGGCACAAACCCCAGATAGTCGCCGGAGATCAGAGAAAATTCCGTATTTCCGTATTTTCCCTCCTGCCTCCGGCGGATCACCGGCCCGTGGAGATGGCCGTAGCAGCAAAGCTCCACCTTGTACGTCTCCAGCAGGGACAGGATCTCCGGGCACTGGTAGCCCTGATACAGGGGTGGATAGTGGAGGAAGCAGAAGATGGGCTTCTCCCCCGCCGCCTTCAGCGAAGTCTCCAGCCGCAGCAGCTCCCGGTTCAGCACCTTGGCGTTGTGGGGCTTCTGTTCCTCTTCCAAAAACCAGCCCCGGGTGCCGCAGACGGCGTGACCGCCGTAGAAAAAGCAGTTGTTGTGCAGCAGTTCCAGGGTGGTGAAGCCATTGGCCTCACAAAAGGTGCGGAACTTAGCAGCGGTAGCCCACCAGTAATCGTGGTTGCCCTTGATGAGATATTTTTTGCAGGGAAACTGCTCCAGAAACCGGAAATCCTCCACGGATTCCTCAAGGCTCATTCCCCAGGAGGTGTCTCCCGCCAGCACCAGCACATCCTCCGCCGTCAGTTGGCTCAGGGACGCCCGGATCCGCTCTGTATAGTTCTCCCACGCGGGGCCGAACACCTCCATGGACTTGTTGCTGTTTAGGGATAAATGCAGATCGCCTATGGCGTAAAGCGCCATTCGGCGGCACCTCCTTCCCGATGTTGTTTTTCAGATGACTTATTTCAGGAAGTCCAGCACCGCCTGCTCCATGGCCTGCTTCTCCACCGTTTTGTCAAAGCGGCGGGACTTTCCTTTCAGCTCCGCCAGACGACGGGGCACAGTGACACCGCTGGCCGCATGAAGCTGATCCAGCAGCTCCAGTCCGTCGCCGCAGGGCGTCTCCCCGATGGCGGTGAGCACGCTCCCGCAGAACTTGTAGGGACTGGCGGTGGAGACCACCACGGCGGGGGTCTCGTCCCCGGAAGCGACGCGGTACTGCGCCAGCACCTCCGCCGCCACGGCGGTATGGGGGTCGATGAGGTAGTTGTGATCCTGCCAATACCGGCGGATGGTTTCCTCCGTTTCCTCCTCCGAACAGCAGCCGCCCCAGAAGGCATCGTCCAGCTTTGCTTTGATGTTGTCGGACACCTGATACCGGCCTGCGCTGCCCAGTGCATCCATATACATCCGGATTTCGGCGTCATTCTCCCCGGAGAGGTCGAACAGTAGCCGTTCCAGATTGCTGGAGATCAGAATGTCCATCGAAGGACTGATGGTGGTGTGGAAGGGCCGGTTCCGGTCATAGATGCCGGTGCGGAGGAAGTCCGTCAGCACGTTGTTGCTGTTGGAGGCACAAATCAGCCTGTTAACCGGCAGGCCCATGCGCTTTGCGTAGTACGCTGCCAGAATGTCGCCGAAGTTGCCGGTGGGGACGCAGAAGTTCACCTTGTCCCCCATGGTGAGAGCGCCGTCCCGCACCAGATCGCAGTAGGCGGAGATGTAGTAGACCACTTGGGGCAGGATACGGCCCCAGTTGATGGAGTTGGCAGAGGACAGGAAATAACCCCGCTTGTCCAGCTCCGCTCGGACAGTCTCATCGGAGAAGATACGCTTAACGCCGGCTTGAGCATCATCAAAGTTGCCGATGACCGCCCGGACGTCCACGTTCTCCCCCTCCTGGGTCACCATCTGCCGCTCCTGCACGGGAGAGACGCCGTCCTTGGGGTAGTAGACCTGAATACACGTCTGGGGCACATCCGCAAAGCCGGCCATGGCCGCCTTGCCGGTATCGCCGGAGGTGGCCGCTAAAATGCAGGCTGTCCGCTTTTCGCCGGTTTTCCGCAGTGCGGCGGACAAAAGCTGAGGCAGCATTTGCAGCGCCATGTCCTTGAACGCGGAGGTAGGACCGTGCCACAGCTCCAGACAATATAGGCCGTCCTCCACCTTCCGCACCGGCGCGGCAGCGGGATCATCGAACTGCGCCGGACCGTAGGCGTTCCGGCCAAAGGTCAGCAGCTCCTCCTCGGAATAATCCGTCAGGTACAGTGCCATGACCTTCGCCGCCCGCTGGGCGTACTCCATGGGTATCAGCCGCTCCAAAAAGGCCCGGTCGATCTGAGGAATCCGCGTTGGGGTCAGCAGACCGCCGTCCCGGCTCAGGCCCATTTTCACGGCTTCCGCCGCAGAAAGGGACACGTTCTTATCCCGCGTGCTGTAATACTTCATATCGGTCTCCTCCTTTATGAGGCTAAATAAATGCGTTTTCAATATAGGAAATGCGGAGGCTGCCGCCCTCGTCATAAACCTCCGCCACGTCGAACCGGACCGGTACGTCCAGCTCGTTCGCCGCCAGATACAGCTCTGCGGCACTGCGGAGCCGTTGCTGCTTGCGGCTGTCCACAAACTCACGGGGCAGGGCGATGGAACCGCTCCCCCGAAGCTTGACCTCCACGATGCAGAGGAGCCCTCGCTTGTCCTTTGCCACTAAATCCAATTCTCCAAACCGGCAGCGCCACTGACTTTCCAGCAGCGTATAGCCCTTCTGCCGCAGATAGCGGGCCACCGCCGCCTCGCCCCGGTTTCCGGCGCTCTGGGTCTTACCCATGGCGTTTGGCCTCCCACTTTTTCAAAAAGCTGCGCCGGTGCTCCGGGCAGGGACCGTACTGGTCCAGCATCGCATAGTGCAGCTTCGTACCGTATCCCTTATGCTTAGCGAACTGGTACTGGGGATATTTTGCGTCCAGCTCTCCCGACACATACCGGTCCCGGCTGACCTTCGCCAGAATGGACGCCGCCGCGATGGAGGCGCTTTTGCCGTCCCCGCCTACGATGAGCTGATGGGGCGTCTCGATGGCGTACCGGCTGCCGTGGTCCCGGTTGCCGTCGATGAAAGCCGTATCCGGTCGGACGGACAGGCCCTCAATGGCCCGCTGCATGGCCAGCATCCGGGCGTTGAGAATGTCCATCTCGTCGATCTCCCACGCCTCCACACGGGTCACGCTCCAGGAAACCGCCTGAGTGGTGATGACTTCGTACAGGGCTTCCCGCTTTTTCTCCGTCAGCTTTTTGGAGTCATTCAGGCCGGGGATGTCCAATTCTCCCGGCAGGATCACCGCCGCCGCGTACACCGGCCCCATCAGGGGGCCGGCCCCGGCCTCGTCCACGCCGCAGACGGTCTCCGCACCGCTGTTCCACGCCTGACGCTCATAGTCCCAAAGTTCCATATCAATACTCCACGATCATTTTGCGGCAATTTTCGCAAATATACGCCGGGAGCGCTCCCGGTTTTCTGAGCCACCCCAGACTGCTGCACATATCCAGCACAATGCCGCCTCTGTCCTCGATCCCACGCCGTGTCATCATCAGGGCAGCGTCTCTCCCGGCGGCAGGAAATACAGGCCGCCGGTGGGAACGTAAGCCGCCTGACCGCGGCGCATTTCTTTTCCGCATAATGGGCAGTCCAGCGGCGTTTCTCCTTTCGTCAAGGCAGCTCCAGCGTAAAGCGTCCCAGCTTGGCGGAGCGGAACTCGTCCAGCAGGATCTTTGCCATGCGCTCCGTATCCACCTCGCCGCCGGAGATCAGAAAGCCCCGCTTCTTCCCTGCCGCTTCCAGCAGGCGGTAGCCGTAGGCTATGTCATTTTCCTCCGCTTCCCGTTCCGGCAGAGCGGACAGCTTATAGGCAGTTTTCAGGGCGTTGGGATAGTGCTCCCCCAGATAGGCCATCAGGTGACAGCCCAACGTCTCCACGTCTAAAATATCGTCCTTCACGGCGCCGGTGTAGGCCAGATTCATACCCACGCTCTGATCGTCAAACTTCGGCCAGAGGATGCCCGGCGTATCCAGCAATTCTAAATTCCGGTCGATGGGCACCCACTGCTTGGAGCGGGTAACGCCGGGACGGTCCTCCGTCTTGGCGGTCTTGCGGCCTGCCACTTTATTGATGAAGGTGGACTTGCCCACATTGGGGATGCCCAGGATCATGACCCGCACCACCCGGCCGGTCATCCCCTTTTCCGCGTAGGCGCGGAGCTTGTCCGCCAGCAGTTCCCGAACGGCCCCGGCGAATTTCGCCGTGCCCACGCCGCTTTTGGCGTCGGATTCCAGCACGGCGTAGCCTTTGGCCCGGAAATGCTCCGCCCAGCGCTTCGTCCCCTCCGGGTCCGCCTGATCCACGCGGTTCAGCACCACCATGCGGGGCTTCCCCGCCGTCAGCTCGTCCACGTCCGGGTTCCGGCTGGAAACCGGAATGCGGGCGTCTAAGATTTCGCATACCGCGTCCACATTCTTGATCTGCTCGGCGATCATCCGCCGGGTCTTTGTCATGTGGCCGGGATACCATTGAATGTTCATGACCAAATCACTCCGATCCGTTTAAAGTCCCGCTTCTCCGTCTCATAGTCCGGACCGGGGAAAATCAAAAAGGCCGCCTTGCCGATGACATACCGGGTATCCACCGTACCCAGCCGGTAGTCCCGGCTGTCGCTGGAGCCGTTGCGGTTGTCGCCCATGACGAAGATGGACCCCTCCGGCACCGTCAGGGGAAATTCGGTGCCCTCGGCGGTGTAGGTCGGCTCCCGGATGTAATCCTCCTCCAGTGCCTCACCGTCCACATAGACGATGCCCTCGGCAAAGTCGATGTCCACCGTCTGACCCTCCACGGCGATCACCCGTTTGACGATGGGGTCATCGTCAAACACGCCGTTTTTCCGCAGGATCACGATGTCGCCGTACTTGTAGTCATGGTACAGCATGGAGTTAACCACCAGCAGACGATCCCCGTGCTGCAACGTATTGAGCATGGAGTGGCCGTCCACTCCCATCATGCGGATCACAAAGGTAAAAATCGCCACCACCACCAAAACGGAGCCTACCAGCGACTGCACCCATTCATACAGGTCCCGGCCCTTCGCCGTCTGCTTTTCCTGTTCCTGCATCAAACTCTTCCTTTCAGACCATAAGGCCAATTACGCATTATTGGAATAGTATATCAAAAAAAGCCCGGCGTCACAAGGTCTGCGTCAGATTTTTATAACAAAAAAAGAGAGGCTTTCGCCTCTCTTTTTCTGCTCAACTGAAAGCTGATTACAGCTTCTCCTTGACCTTGGCGCCCTTGCCCACGCGGCCACGCAGATAGTACAGCTTGGCGCGACGGACCTTACCGTTGCGGACAACCTCAAAGTGGTCGATGGAAGGAGAATGGACGGGGAACACCTTCTCAACGCCGATGCCGTAAGAAACACGGCGGACGGTGACGGTTTCCTCAATGCCGCCATGCTTCTTGGCAATGACGGTGCCCTCAAACACCTGGATACGCTCGCGAGAGCCTTCCTTAACCTTCACGTGTACGCGAACAGTGTCGCCCACCTGAACGTTGGCGGTTTCCTTCTGCAGGGCTTCTTTGTTCAGTTCCTTGATGAGATCCATGGATTTTTTCCTCCTGTTAATAGGCGTTCATGCCGCTTTTTATGCGCATTGGCACACTTTTAGCCGGCGCACGACAGAGGACCGCCCTTTGTAAGCCATGATAGAATACCATAGAATCTGTCAAATTGCAAGGATTATTTTAGAGTTCTTCCGAAATTTCTTCCGATTTCGTCTCTCCGGCAAACCAATCCGGGTGGTTGTACAGCTCCGGGAAGGAATGGAACACGCCACGGTGCTTAAAGCCGGGGAAGGTGTCCAACTGCAAGCCGTTGATCCCCTGAAAAATACTCTTTTCGATGTTGGGATTCGTCTTTTTCAGCTCCCGCAGCAGCATTTTGATCTCCTGCCGCTTGCTGCGGCCCACGCCGTCCCCCGCTGCCTCCCGCTCCTCCGTGAACCGGCAGGCGCACTGGAGAAATTGCAGGTGGTTGTAGTTCTTCCATGCGATGATGGCGTCCTCGTGGACGCAGTACAGGGGCCGGATCAGCTCCATGCCGGGAAAATTCTTGCTGCGGAGCTTGGGGGGCATGGCCTGAAGCTGTCCGCCGTAGAACAGGCCCATGACAGTGGTCTCGATGACGTCGGAAAAATGGTGGCCCAGCGCGATCTTGTTGCATCCCAGTTCCTGAGCCTTGGCATACAGGAAGCCCCGGCGCATCCGGGCGCAGAGATAGCAGGGGTTCTTCTCCACGCTGACGGTGACATCGAAAATGTCGCTGTCGAAAATCGTGATGGGAATCCCCAGCAGGGCGGCGTTATCCTCGATGAGTTTTCGATTCTCCGGCTTGTAGCCGGGGTCCATCACCATAAAGACCAGCTCAAAGGGCTGAGAGGTATGGCGCTGCAATTCCTGCATCAGCTTGGCCAGGATCACAGAGTCCTTGCCGCCGGAGATGCACACGGCGATCCTGTCCCCCGGCTCGATCAGCTCGTACCGCTTCACAGCGGCGATAAAGGGGTTCCAGATGGATTTGCGGTAGGTTTTGATGAGACTGCGTTCGGCAGTCTCCCGCGGTGTCAGTTCCCGGGACATACGTTTTGATCCTCTCTTACTGTTACAGCCAGATGGCTCCTAATTTCAAAATGGACGCCGTCATCCGCCGGAGCCACGGACGGTTCTCCCAGTCCTCCAGTGTATAAAGCTGGCTGTCCTCCACGATGTGGTCCATATCCTCCAAAAGCTCCTCGATCACCGGCATGTGGTAGAGCATCACCGCGTCCTCATAGTGAAGCTGGAAGCTGCGGTAGTCCATATTGGTGCTGCCGATCAGGGCCGCTTCCCGGTCCGCCATGACGCTTTTGGCATGGACAAAGCCGGGGGTATACTTGTAGATCTTGACGCCGTGACGCAGCAGATCACCCCAGTAGGTCTCCGCCACCAGATACACCAGTTTTTTATCCGGGATGGCGGGGATCATCAGCCGCACATCCACCCCGGCGTCCGCCGCGATGCACAGCGCCTCCTGGATGGATTCCTCCACGGCGTAATACGGCGTGGTGATATACAGCATCCGCTTGGCAGAGGCGATGAGCTGAAGATAGACAGCCTCCACCGGATTGTCCGGGTTATTCAGCGGCCCATCCTCAAAGGGCTGGCAGAAGCCCTCCACCGCCGGACCTTCCCGGCGGGAGCGGTAGTAATCGTCCTCGTTGGGAAAATGACGGCCCAGCATCTTCCACATCTGCATGAACTGCACAGCAAAGCCCCAGGCCCCGTCCCCCGTCAGGCGAACGGTGCTGTCCTTCCAGTAGCCGAAGCGCTCGATCCGGTTGGCGTACTCGTCTCCGATGTTGATACCGCCGGCGTAGGCCACATAACCGTCGATAACAGTGATCTTCCGGTGGTCACGGTAATTGAAGTACAGGCGGTTGATATACCGGTGGACGGGGTTGAAGATCTCCACCTCGATCCCCGCGTCTTTGATGGCTTGCAGCGTCCCGTCAGACAGACGGGTCAAGGTGCCGAAATCGTCGATAATCAGGTGGATCTCCACTCCGGCGGCGGCACGTTCCTTCAATACGGCGAAGATCTCGTCCCAGACAGTCCCCTCCGCCAAAATATAATACTCCATGAAGATATAGGTCTCCGCCTGCCGCAGATGCTCCACCAGATCCCGGAAGAAGGACTCCCCCTCTCCGAAATAGGCGGCGTCCGTATTGCGGTACAGCCAGAATTGCCGCTTCTGGAGATAGGCGGCCAAGCGGCCCCACGCAGGGCTGCGGCGGGTCAGGGCGGTCTGATTCAGGTCGCTGAGCATTTTTGCGCTCTCCCGCTGGGGGATCGGCGGCACCGGCTTCAAACTCAGCTGCTTGGCCTGATGCGTGCCGCCCCACAGGCAGAACAGGAGCATACCTGCCACTGGCAAAATCAGCAGCAAACACATCCAGCTCAGCTTATAAGACGGACTGCCGCTGCGTTGGTAAACCCGAATGGCCACCGCCGCACCGATCAGCTGGAGAAATCCGTACACAAAGCTGGCCTTTTCTTTCAGGAAACGGGTCAGCAGAAGGGTCACCGCGATCTGCGCCAGCACCGTCAGGGCGCAGAGTATCAGACTGGCCGCTGCGGAGATCCGCCGCTCCGTGCGTTCCTGATTCCTATGGGACATCCTGCCCATACCGTCACCTCCCGGATCCAAATAGTTTTCTATGATAATTATAGCAACACAACCGGCAATCTTCAACTATATTTGAAAAAAGCGCATGGCTGGAATGGCCATGCGCTTTTCATTCAGCGGTAATTCTTACGCAGCAGATCCTGCTTGATGTCCCAGAGCTTCTGGCTCAGGTCCACATAGTAGTTGTGGGGATTCTCAAAACGCTTTACCTCGTCCCACAGGGTATCGATCTGCTCCCGGCAGTACTTCTGGATCTCCGACAGCGTGGGCTGCTGATACACCAGTTCGCCATGGTCAAAGATCTTCTCCTGCAGAGGTTTGATGGTGTAGTCCGTATAGGTCCGCCGCTTCCAGGTGGCATCCGGATCGAACAGTTCCAGAGGCTGACCCTCCTCGATCACTTCATCCCACACGGTGATGTAGTCCGCCTCCGCCTTGCCGGTGGCCTTGTCAAAGATCCGGTAGACCTTCTTGAAATGGGGGTTGGTGATCTTGCCCACATTTTCGCTGATCTTGATCTTCGGCACGATGGTGCCGTCCTCTTTCTCAATGGCCGCCAGCTTATAGACACCGCCGAACACCGGGTCGCTCTTGGAGGTGATCATCCGCTCGCCCACGCCGAAGAGGTCCACCTTAGCCCCCTGACGGAGGATGTCCTGAATGATGTACTCATCCAGGGAGTTGGACGCGGAGATCTTGCAGCTCTCCCAACCGGCCTCATCCAGCATCCGCCGGGCCTCCCGGGTGAGATAGGCGATGTCGCCGGAATCCAGACGGATGGCGCACTTGGTAATGCCCTTGGGCCGCAGCACCTCGTTGAAGGCCTTGATAGCGTTGGGAACACCGGATTTCAGGGTATTGTAGGTGTCTACCAGCAGCGTGGCGTTGGTGGGGAACACCTCACAGTAGGTCTTGAAGGCCTCATACTCCGAGTCGAACATCTGCACCCAGGCATGGGCCATGGTGCCGCCGGCGGGAACGCCGAAAAGCTGGTCGGAAATGGTGCAGGCCGTACCGGCGCAGCCGCCGATATAGGCAGCCCGGGCGCCGGAGATGGCGGCGTCCGTGCCCTGTGCCCGGCGGGAACCGAACTCCAGGATCACGCGCCCCTCCGCCGCCCGGACAATGCGGTTGGTCTTGGTGGCCACAAGGCTCTGGTGGTTGAAGATCAGCAGCAGGAAGGTCTCCACCAGCTGCGCCTGAATAGCCGGAGCCCGGACAGTGATGATCGGCTCCCGGGGGAAGATGGGAGTACCCTCCGGGATGGCCCAGACGTCACCCGTGAATTTGAAATCGCGGAGATAGTCCAGGAACCGCTCGGAAAACAGATCCTTGCTCCGGAGATATTCAATGTCCTCCTCAGAAAAATGCAGATCCTGAATATAGGCGATGATCCGCTCCAGACCGGCGCAGATGGCATAGCCGCCGTGGTCCGGAACATCACGGAAAAAGATGTCGAAATAGGTGATCCGATCCTTCAGCCCCGCTTCCAGATAACCATTTCCCATGGTCAATTCGTAAAAGTCGCAGAGCATCGTCATATTGAGTTTATCTGTGATATCCATCGTGTGTCTCCTTCTCGTTACACCACAAGTTACCACACATTATAGCTATCTCCCCGGATAAAAGCAATTCTTTTATCAATTTTTTCACAAATAAACATTGACAAGGCACCTCTGCTCCCCTATCATAACTAAGACGGCGGCCGACTTTCGCGTATCCCTCACCTGCCGGCCCCCTTTGGAAAGGAAACAAGCCATGGAAGTGATCTTAGGCATTGATATTGGCGGCTCTACTACAAAGATCGTAGGGCTGCGGACCGACGGCAGCGTGATCTCCATGCTCCGGGTCCGGGCGGAGGATCAGGTCACCAGCCTGTACGGCGCACTGGGCAACTACCTGACCAGCAACGGTCTCTCCCTCGGAGATGTGCGCCGGGTCGTTCTGACCGGCGTTGGCGCCAGCTATGTGGATGGGGATGTGTTCGGCCTGCCCACCTGCCGGGTGGATGAATTTCAGGCCAGCGGCACCGGTGCGCTGGCTCTGTCCGGTCAATCCTCCGGCGTAGTTGTGACGATGGGTACCGGCACCGCCTTTTTGTGGGCGGAAGCCGGAAAAGAAGTGCGGCACCTTTGCGGCAGCGGTATCGGCGGTGGCACGCTGGGTGGCCTCTGCCGCAAGCTGGTGGGTATGGAACGCTTCTACCAGATCAAAAAGCTGGCCGCTCAGGGGGATCTGAGCCATGTGGATCTCACCATCAGCGACATTGCCCGGGACCCTGCCTCCACGCTGGACCCCAACATGACCGCTGCCAACTTTGGTGATCTCTCTGAGGACGCCACCCCCGCCGATCTGGCCGCCGGCGCGGTAAATCTGGTCCTTCAGGCCATCGGCACTATGACGGTGCTGGCCTGTCAGAGCTGCCATACGGACACCGTGATCCTCACCGGCTCCATGACCACGCTGGATCAGGCGGAGCCAAACTTTGCGGCTTTCGAAAAGCTCTACGGCATCCATTACGTGATCCCGGAAAACGCCACCTTCGCTACCGCTATCGGTGCCGGACTTTGCAGCCTGCGGCAGAAATCTGTAAAGTAATATAGCTTTAAAGTCATTGCATTGACTAATTTTATGCATCCGCATAGGAAATCAACCAAAACAGCTCTCCGGTATTCACCGGGGAGCTGTCAGCGGGGCGAAAGAAGTTCGCCCCGCTGAACATTTTCGGAACTATATGAGAGTTCCGAAAATGCGGGATTTTAATGGCGCAGGACACCCTTCTTGGGTTTCCCGCGCACACCCTTCCTTACCATAGCGGAGAATTCATCGTTTTATCAGTAAGAAAAACAGCTCCCCGGTATTCACCGGGGAGCTGTTTCATGTTGGATCGGATCGGATTTACTCCTGATCGTCGTCAGAGTCCTCTTCCAGAGAGCTCATGTCGAACTCCAGCTTCTCGCCGCAGTTGGGGCAGATGACCTCGCCATCCTCCAGCACGGACTCATCGAAATAGATGGTCTCCTCGCAGGTGGGGCAGGTGGTGGCGTAGCAGTCCTCGTCCTCTTCGGCGTCATCCTCATAGTACTCGTCGTTGAAAGACTCCTCGTCATCCTCGTCATACACGATGTCCTCGATATCCTCCAGATCATCGCTGACAACGTCCAGACCGTCCTCCAACTCGCCCTGAGCATTCCACAGGTCCTCCAGCTCCAGGCCGATGTCCTCCAGAATGTCCACCATAGCGGACAGGATCTTGCCCTCGTTGGTCTCCGTGTCGATCTTCATGCCTTCCATCAGGCCCTTCAGATACGCAACCTTCTCAGTGATCTCCATAGTGATCGCTCCTTTCAAAATATCAATTTTGGAAATAAAGGGAGGATTATCGTTATAATCCCCCCTTCAGCGTGTCAAAAAATCCTTTTTGCCCCGCTGAGACCATTTTCAGAGCTTTTAAAAGCTCTGAAAATGCAGGATTTTAATGGCGCAGGGAAACAGGCGAAGCGCCGCCAGTGGCGGATGTAGCGAGCCTGTTTCGAAGAAGGCTCCCAAACAGCGGATACACAGTATCCGCTGTTTGGCTTGAGCCGACGGTGTATCCCTTCTTGGGTTTCCCGCGCACACCCTTCCTTACCGTCGCGGAAAATCTACCGCTTTATCAATCGCCTCAAAAGGGGGGATTATCGTTATAATCCCCCCTTCAAAACTTATTCCTTCACGCGGCCCAGATACTCGCCGGTGCGGGTATCCACCTGGATTTTCTCGCCCTCGTTGATGAACAGAGGCACCTTGATGATGGCGCCGGTCTCCAGAGTGGCGGGCTTGGTGACGTTGGTGGCGGTATCGCCTCTCACGCCGGGCTCGGTAGCGGTGACTTCCAGCTCCATGAAGTTGGGAGCCTCCACGCTGAACACGCTGCCCTTGTAGCTGACCAGAGTGCACATGGTGTTCTCCTTGACGAACTGGAAACCGTCGCCCAGAACGTCCTTGTTCAGCGGGGTCATGTCATAAGTCTCGGGGTCCATGAAGTAGTACAGATCGCCGTCGTTGTAGCTGTACTCGGCGTTTCTGCGCTCCACAGTGCCGTTCTCGAACTTGGCGCTGGGGTTGAAGGACTCCTCACGGATCGCGCCGGTCATCACGTTCTTGTACTTGGTACGCACGAAAGCGGCGCCCTTGCCGGGCTTGACGTGCTGGAAGTCCACGACCAGCATGGGCTTACCGTCCATCTCAAATACAACACCCTTACGGAAATCGCCTGCAGAAATAGGCATAGTTAAATCCTCCTCACAAATCTTTACGAGAAAACGACCGTGAAGTGGACATTTTCTCAATTCTTTCCTGTCTTATATAATTTGACCGATGATATTTTACCCTATCTTGTCTGTTATTGCAAGTGGTTTTCCGGTTATTTTGTGTTTTCCTCCGGATTTTTTTGGTATTTATAGGGGCAGGCTCTTTTAAACGGGCGCTGCAGCAGGTGCAGAACACGGTTCCACAGTCCCACAGGTCCCCCCAGTGGCTCCACCATCCATGCCCGGACGCCCGCCCGGTGGGCCGCCAGCATATCGGTCAGCAGCTTATCTCCCAGCATGGCGGTGTGGGCTGGATCTGTCCCTGTCCGCTCCATAGCGGCCCGCAGGCCCTTTGGGCTGGGCTTTCCGGCATGGCCCTGATAGCCGATGCCCAGATCTCCGCAGAACTCAGTCACGCGAACGCCGGAGCGATTGTTCGACACGATCATCACGGTGATCCCGGCGTCCTTCAAGCCGTCGATCCACTGGCGCAGGGCGTCATCCGGGCGGCGGACCGCCTTGGGCGCCAGTGTATAGTCCAGATCCGTCAGCAGCAGCGTCACGCCCTGACCTTGCAGAAAGGCGGGGGTGATGTCCCGGTAGCTGTCAAAAAGAATGTCCGGCGTCAGCATAAGCCGCCCTCCTCTCACATAAGAATAACTGCAGTATACCAGAATCCTGACCGCTTCACAAGGGGGAACCGCCATGCAGCTCTATTTGACCGTCCGACCGGAGGACACGCGAACCGCCTCCGCCTATCCGGCGGGACTGGCCCACGCCGCCTACCGCATCGGGGAGGGGTCCTCCCTGTTGAGCCGGAATTTACTGACACCGGCCCGGTCCGGGCCGATGGCCCCGTTGCCGGGGCTGCTGGTTCTCAGTGACCGTTCCACGCCGTCCATTGACCGTCCGGCGGCACTGGCCGAGGCCGTGCTCCGGGAATGCGCCCGCCGCAGCTATGGCGGAATCGTTCTGGATTTTGACGAGCCGTCCCGGGAGGATCGCCGCCGCTTTGCTGCCCTATTGGGGCAACAGTGCACCAAAAGCCGAAAGTTCTTCTGCCTTCCCCCGTCCTACGCCGGGGCGGCGGAGCATCCCACCGTTATTGTGAACACAGCCATCTCCGGCGGCAGCTTTGAAACCCACATCCGGGAAGAACTCGCCTGTTACGGTGGCGGGCGGAATGTGGTCTTTGACCTCCAGCGGCTACGGATGGACTTCCGTCTCCCCGCCCGGAACGGTCAGGGAGAGCCGCTGACGCAGGCGGCACTGGACGCGCTTATAAGGGAGCATCAGCCCGCCGTGTTTTTTTCCAAAGACCTGTTTGCCCGCTACTTCACTTATGCCAAGAACGGTGAATCCCACTTCATCCTCTTTGATGACGCCGACACGCTGCGCCAAAAGCTGCGTCTTGGGCGGCAGTTGGGCGTGGCCGCCGCGTTTTTCCAGTGGCCGGAGGTCTGCGACATCGCCGACTCGCTGTTCCGCCGCAAGTAAAAAAGAAGTACCGCACCTCACGGTGCGGTACTTTTGCTTCTTAGTAGAAACGCTTCTTGTTCTTACGAGCGGCCTCAGACTTCTTGCGACGCTTCACGCTGGGGCTTTCATAATGCTCTCTCTTGCGAACCTCGGCGATAACGCCTGCCTTAGCGCAGCTACGCTTGAAACGCTTCAGTGCGCTATCGATGGATTCGCCTTCCTTGACATGAATCTCAGACATTTATATTTCCCTCCCTCCGAGACATCCGGCTTGATCCTGGATGCTTAGGGGCTACGTATAGCCTTAACGTACATCATTATAGGAAATAATCAGAAGAAAGTCAAGGATTTTTTCTCAAATCCGAAAAATTTGATGGTTTCCCGCATTTGAGCCGATCGTTTTCCCTTACCGGGGCTTTACGATCAGGTTGATCAGACGGTTCTTGACCAGAATGGTCTTGACGATCTGCATCCCCTCGGTGGCCTTCTGCACCTTATCCACAGACAGTGCGGCGGCCTTGACGGTCTCCTCATCGCTGTCCACCGGCATGGTGACGGTGCCCTTCATCTTGCCGTTGACCTGAATGGCCATCTCCACAGAGGAAGCCACGGTCTTGCTGGCGTCATATACCGGCCACTCCGCCTGGCAGCACATTTTGCCGGTCTTTGCGGCAAAGCCCAACTGCTCCCACAGCTCCTCGGTGATGTGAGGTGCAAAGGGATTCAGCAGGCGCAGCAGGATGCCCAGATCGCCCCGGGTCACGCCGTTGGCGGTCATTTCGTTGACGGCAGTCATCATGGCGGCGATGGCGGTGTTCATCTTCAACGTGTCGATATCGTCCGTGACCTTTTTGATGGTCTTGTGGAGGATGGCCTCGTTGGCGGGGGTCAAGTCCTCGCTGTCAGCGGCGGTCTCCGCCAGATTCCAGACCTTGTCCAGGAAGCGCTTGGAGCCCTTCACGGCGTCGGTGGACCAGGTGGCGGCCTGCTCGAAGTCGCCCACGAACATGATATACAGGCGCATGGTGTCCGCGCCGTACTGGGCCACGATGTCGTTGGGGTTCACCACGTTGCCGCGGGACTTGGACATCTTCTCGCCGCCCTCGCCCAGGATCATGCCGTGGCTGGTGCGTTTGGCGTAAGGCTCCTTGGTGGGCACGGCGCCGATGTCATAGAGGAACTTATGCCAGAACCGGGAGTAGAGCAGATGCAGCGTGGTGTGCTCCATGCCGCCGTTGTACCAGTCCACGGGAGACCAGTATTCCAGCGCCTCCTTGGAGGCCAGGGCCTTATCATTGTGGGGGTCCATATACCGCAGGAAGTACCAGCAGGAGCCGGCCCACTGGGGCATGGTGTCGGTTTCCCGCTGAGCGGGGCCGCCGCACTTGGGGCAGGTGGTATTCACCCAGTCCGTCATCTTGGAGAGAGGAGATTCGCCGTCGTCGGTGAGTTCGTAGCTTTCCACCTCCGGCAGCAGCAGCGGCAGCTGCTCTTCCGGCAGGGGCACCCAGCCGCACTTCTCGCACTTCACCAGGGGGATCGGCTCGCCCCAGTAGCGCTGACGGCTGAACACCCAGTCACGGAGCTTGAAGTTGGTCTTGGGACGGCCGATGCCGTGCTCCGTGACCCACTTCTTCATAGCAGGGATAGCCTCCTTGACGGTGAGGCCGTTGAGGAAGTCGGAGTTGACCATGATGCCGGTATCGTCCTTCAGGGCGAAGGCGCACTTGGTCACATCGCCGCCCTTGACCACCTCCACGATGGGCAGACCGAAAGCGGTGGCGAAGTCCCAGTCGCGCTGATCGTGGCCGGGCACGCCCATGACGATGCCGGTGCCGTAGCCCATCAGCACATAGTCGGAAACGAAAATGGGAATATGCTTACCGGTGACGGGGTGGACGGCCTCGATGCCCTCCAGCCGGACGCCGGTCTTTTCCT
>OIXG01000936.1_pt1 | contig 31951 bp, 26 predicted proteins | sample 1587731 | NCBI WGS metagenome assembly OIXG01 (sample SAMEA3888908, study PRJEB22519) | human gut metagenome | biome: human gut; feature: human-associated habitat; material: faeces | place: Denmark | collected 2010 | reverse complement strand
TCCGCCCGTAACAAAAATATATTTAACATTCTTTCCCATTTTATTTTCTCCTTTACGTATAAATGTAATTTGCATTACTTAAATTTTTATAAATTTAATATTTTACTGCGTATCGTATGTAGTCAATATATTCTTTGCAACCTCGCCTTTTTTAATGCACATATCCATAGCCGATTTTTCTATAAATCTGTGCGCCTCCGGCTCCGTCATTTTAAGTTCGCGCATTAACAATTTTTGCACGGTTTACAAGACGTATTTCAGCCATTTTGGCCTCAAGCGTAAGTGCCTTATTTTCAAGCGCTTTCATTCGGCGGCGCGTTGCGGCAAGTAAATTAACCGTTTGTGTAATAACCTGCCTGTTTGTGGGTTTGGCAACGGTGAGCACACCGTAATCCTCCACTTTAAACGATACCTGTTCAAAAACTTCGCTTTTAACAAGAACAAGTATACCCGATGTTCCGGGTACGGATAAATCTATTGCAAGCTGAACTCCGAATTCATCTGAAAGCGGTGAATTTATAATTACAATATCAAATACGTTATCAACAAGCTTACGCTTTGCCTCCCCGGCATTTTTAACCGTAACAACAGGTGAAAATTTGTCGGTCGGAAGCACACCTGCAAGATAATCTGCTGATTTATCGGTTGATGAAACAATCAAAACGCTGTTTAAATTTCTTTCGGCAAACAAATATTTTCCCCCCTTATGCTCAAGTAATTAAAATTAATTATTTAAAAACTCACGCGGGAGAATATCCTTTACAAATTTACTGCCAAGTGCCGCCCTTTTTGCCTCGTCAAGCGTTTCGGGCAGTCTTTCAAGACAAGATGTTATTGACTCATCTGCCGTGTACAAATTAATATTGGTTGCATCCGGCGCTTTAAGACCTCTTTTTACGCCGTCAAGACCCGCATATATTAAAAGCGCATATGCAATATACGGGTTTGCCGTCGGATCGGGCGAACGCAATTCTATACGTTTGTTTTCTTCGGTTGCCGCCGGTATACGTATAAGCTGCGAACGGTTTTGGGGTGACCAGGTAATATATTTTGGCGCCTTTTTTTCGCCGAGTCTGTCGTACGAATCTTTTGACGGATTTAAAAAAGCCGTTATTTCAAAAATATGTTCCAAAATACCTGCCATAAAGCTGTCGTTTACGTTTTTGCCGTTATCGGTTTTTATTGAAATATTTATATGCATACCGTTTCCGCTGTTATCTTCAAGCGGTTTCGGCGAAAAATCGGCGCATAAACCGTTGCGCATTGCTATTGTTTTTACAACGCTTTTTAAAGTAACAACATTATCGGCAGAGCAAAGTGCGTCGGAATGTTTAAAATCTATTTCGTTTTGTCCGGGACCTTCCTCGTGGTGCGACGATTCGGGTATAATGCCCATATCAAGCAATGTAAGGCATATTTCGCGGCGAACGTTTTCGCCTTTATCGTCAGGCGCAATATCAAGATATCCTGCGTCGTCAAACGGCTCGCTAATCTTGTTGCCGTTTTCATCGGTTTTAAAAAGATAAAATTCAACCTCTGCTCCGAAATTACAGGTTATTCCCATATTTGCCGCCTCATTTACGGCCTTTTTTAATATAAGTCTGCCGTCTTTTTCAAACGGTGTTCCGTCGGGGTGTTTTATATCGCAAAACATACGCACAACACGGCCTTGCGACGGGCGCCAGGGCAATATTGAAAGAGTGGACGAATCGGGATGCAAAAACAAATCGGATTTTACCTCATCGCCAAAACCGTCTATAGCGGACGCGTCAAAAGATATTCCGTCGTTGAATGCTTTTTTAAGCTCGTGCGGCATTATCGATATGTTTTTTTGTTTTCCGTTTACATCACAAAAAGCAAGACGTATAAATTTTACATCTTCCTCCTCAACAAAAGTCATTACCTCATCATAAGTATACATAATGTTCCTCCCTGTCTATAATTTCGGACAAAATAATACTACTATATTATACCCTTTGACAAAAAAAATGTCAAGGAGGATTTATGCCAAAAATCGTATGTTATTTTTATGGTTTTTTATTTTTTGATGTTTATATAAAATTTGCATTGTTTTTTGAATAGATATATGGTATACTAAAAATCGGCAATATACAAAACGCGGCAATAAGGTTTAATAATCTTATTGCCGCATTGTTATGTAACATACGTATTTTATTGATAATCGTATCCCGCTTTAACCGCCTTAAGGTTAATATCGAGCATATCGGCTTTGCGAGCCGGTATTACTTTTTTAAGACCTGCAGGAATATTATCTATAGACACAATTTGTGTTTCTTTAATCATTTTACCCACCATTATCATATTTGCCAACGTGGGTGCGCCTATATCCTTTGCCATTTGAGTTGCGGGAATATAGAATGTTTTTACATCGGTGCGCTCTACCTTTTTATCAATCAAAGTTGAGTCAACAATTATTACGGCGCCTTCTTTTGCCTTGTTTTCGTATTTTTCAAGCGAGGGCTTGTTCATTGCAAACAAAATATCCGGGTTAGATACTATGGGCGAGCCTACGGGAGAGTCGCTCAATATTACCGAACAGTTTGCCGTACCGCCGCGCATTTCGGGGCCGTATGACGGAAGCCAGCTTACTTTGCGGTCTTCTATAAGACCGGTGTATGCCAAAAATTTACCTGCAAACAAAACACCCTGTCCGCCGAAACCGGCAATTACAATACCTGTGTTCATATTATTCAGCCTCCTTGCTTCTGTCTTTATATACTCCGAGCGGATAGTACGGTATCATTTTTTCGTCTATCCATTCAAGCGCTTTTTGCGGTGTAAGTCCCCAATTGGTAGGGCAGCTCGATACAACCTCTATAAGCGAAAAACCTTTGTTGTTTATTTGGTTTTCAAACGCTTTTTTAATAGCCGCTTTGGCTCTTTTTATATTTTTTACATTGTTTACGGCAACTCTTTCAAGATATTCCGAACCGTCCAAAGTTGAAAGAAGTTCGCATATTCTTATGGGATATCCGCAAAGGTTTACATCTCTGCCGTAGGGCGATGTTTGCGTAATCTGACCGGGGAGCGATGTGGGAGCCATCTGTCCGCCCGTCATACCGTAAATTGCGTTGTTTACAAATATAACGGTAATATTTTCGTTACGGGTTGCGGCGTGAACCGTTTCCGCCATACCGATAGACGCCAAATCTCCGTCGCCCTGATATGTAAATACCACTTTTGACGGGTCGGCTCTTTTAATACCTGTTGCAACTGCGGGCGCTCTGCCGTGAGCCGCCTCAACCATATCGCATTTAAAATAATTGTATGCCATAACGGCACATCCTACGGGAGCTACACCTATTGTGCTGCCTTCAATATTGAGTTCGTCAATTGCTTCGGCAACAAGGCGGTGAATAATACCGTGTGTACAGCCGGGGCAATAATGAAGAGGCGTGTCTGTAAGTGAGTGCGGTTTTTTAAATACTGTTTCCATTATTCATTACCTCCGTTCGCTTTTTTTATGGCTTCAAGAACCTGTTCGGGCGACGGTATCATACCGCCTGCACGGTTGCAAAGATAAACAGGTTTTTTGCATTGTTCGGCAAGCTTAATATCTTCTATCATTTGACCCATATTAAGCTCAACCGAAATAAAGCATTTTGCTTTATCCGCCATTTTTAATATAGGCTCCGATGGGAACGGCCAAAGTGTAACAGGTCTTATCATACCGGCTTTAATTCCCTGTTTTCTTGCTTCAACAATTGCGTTTTGCGAAACTCTTGCCGCTATACCGAATGCAACAATACAAATATCGGCGTCGTCTGTCATAAATTCTTCATACATTGTTTCGTTTTGTTCTATTGTTTTGTATTTTTCGTATCTTGCAAAGTTAAGCTGTTCAAGTTCGTCGGGTACAAGCGAAAGAGAGTTTATAATATTGTGTTCCCTTTTCATTTCGGTTCCCGTAACCGCCCAGGGTTTATCAAATGTTTTAATTTCGGTATCGTCGCCAAGTTCAACAGGTTCCATCATTTGACCCATTGTGCCGTCTGCCAAAATCATAGATGTCATTCTGTATTTGTCGGCAAGTTCAAAACCTTTAATTGTAAGGTCTGCCATTTCCTGTACCGATGACGGCGCAAGCACTATCATACGAAAATCGCCGTGGCCGCCGCCTTTTGTTGCCTGAAAATAGTCGCTTTGCGACGGTTGAATACCGCCAAGGCCGGGGCCTCCGCGCTCTACGTTTACAACCAATGCCGGCAGGTCGCTTCCCGCCATATATGACAGTCCCTCGCTTTTAAGCGATATTCCGGGGCTCGATGAGCTTGTCATAACTCTTTTGCCTGCCGACGAAACGCCGTATACCATATTAATTGCGGCAATTTCGCTTTCCGCCTGAAGAAATGTTCCGCCTATTTTGGGCATTTTCTTTGCCATATATGCGGCAATTTCGGTCTGCGGTGTAATGGGATAGCCGAAATAATGTCTGCAGCCTGCTTTAATGGCTGCCTCGGCTATTGCTTCGTTTCCTTTCATCAATACTTTATCTGCCATAATTATCACACTACCTTTCTACCGTTATAATGCAGTCGGGACACATTGTTGCGCAAAACGCACAACCGATGCACGCACTCTGATCCGTAATTTCAACGGGAGAATGTCCTTTTAGATTGATTTTATCTTTCGATAATGTAAGTATTTTTTTCGGACAGGCATCAACGCACAGTCCGCAGCCCTTGCACAGGTCTGTTTCAAACGTAAGCTTTGCCATAATTATACCTCTTTTCTTTTTATTTTAGGCTAATATTCCTATACTATATGTTTTTGCAATTTAAGTGAAATTACATTTTCAAAATCTATTTTTTGTGCAATACTCTCATCTGCCGTAACAGCCGCCACAGGCAAACCGCTTAAATCCGACAGCCTTTGTGCTTCGCCGAATGTAGACTCCACACATTCTTTTGTTGTTTGCGCACCTAAATTGGAGTTGTTTACAATGCAGGTAAATTTTATTCCGCCTGCCTGCTCAATTTCGCGCATTACCTCAAGTGCCTCCTCGGCATTTTTGGTTAGCGGACGGTAAAAATTTGCCACAAAAACCATTTCGTAATTATTCTCTTGTAAAATTGACGGGGTAAACCTGCCGAGTGCAAGCGCACCCCTGTCGTCACCGCCTATATCCATTACAAGATACGTGTCCCTGTCCGCTATTGCGGGGTAAACCTCCTTTGGAAGTGCCGGGGTATCGAGGTTTGTATTTGCGTATACCGAGCATACAAGGTTAATTCCCGCGTCGTTTAATTCTCTTTCGCTGTCTTTGGTGCGAAAATACGGATTTACTATATCAAGGTCGGCAATTGTTACATTATGACCCTGCCTTTTAAGCGCCATAGCGTAATTTACCGCAATGTTGGTTTTGCCGCTGCCGTAATGCCCGGCAAGAAGTGTTATTCTTTTAGGCTCCATATATTTTCGTACCTCCGTTTTATTAAAGTTTGTTTCGTATTATTTTACCGCTTGTTGTTTTTGGAAGTTCGTCTTTAAACTCAACTATACGCGGATATTTGTAAGGTGCCGTATTCTTTTTAACGTAATCCTGTATTTCGGCTTTTAACTCATCTGTACCTTTAGTGCCTTTTGTAAGCACAATACTTGCTTTAACCACCTGACCCCTTACCTCATCGGGTGCGGCGGATACACCGCATTCGAGAACATAGGGAAGTTCCATTATTACGTTTTCTATTTCAAAAGGTCCTATGCGATAGCCGCTCGATTTAATAACGTCGTCAATTCTGCCCACATACCAATAAAAACCGTCCTCATCACGCCAGGCAACGTCGCCCGTATGGTACATACCGTCGTGCCAAGCCTCGTTTGTTTTTTCCTCATCGAGATAATAACCCGTAAACAAACCGCAAGGTGTTTTTTTGTCGGTACGTATAACAATTTCGCCGCTTTCGCCCACGTCAACGCTGTTTCCGTCGGGATCTACCAAATCAACGTCATACAGCGGAACGGGTTTACCCATTGAGCCTATTTTATGTGTACCTCCGAAAAGGTTACCTATTACAAGAGTTGTTTCAGACTGACCGAAACCTTCCATAACCTGAAGTCCCGTTAATTTTTCAAGCTGGCGGAATACTTCGGGGTTGAGTGCTTCACCTGCAATTGTTGCGTGCTCAACCGACGACATATCGTATTTTGTTAAATCTTCTTTTATAAGCATTCTGTACATAGTCGGCGGTGCGCAAAATGTTGTTATATTATATTTTGCAAACATAGGCAAAATGTCTGATGCGTGAAATCTGTCAAAGTCGTATACAAACACCGCCGCCTCGCACAGCCACTGACCGTAAAGCTTGCCCCAAAGAGCTTTTGCCCAGCCCGTATCTGATATTGTAAGATGCAGTCCGTCGGGGTTTACACAATGCCAATAATTTGCGGTTATAAAATGACCAAGCGGATATTTAAAGCTGTGCGCCGCAATTTTGGGATATCCCGTTGTGCCCGATGTAAAGAACATAAGCATTAAATCGTCGCCGCAGGGTGTGTCGCTGCTTCTTTCAAAGTTTTCGGAAAACAGCGCATATTCCGAATTAAAATCGTGCCATCCGTCACGTGTGCCGTTTACAATTATTTTTGTTTTAAGCGACGGTGCGTCTTTTTGCGCCAAATCTATTTGGTGCGCGCAGTCGCCGTCCGCCGTACAAAGTATTGCCGAAACCTGCGCCGCATTAAAACGGTAGGTATAATCGTGTTCCTGCAAAAGATTGGTTGCAGGTATGGCAATAGCGCCCAATTTATGCAATCCGAGTATTGCAAACCAAAATTGATAATGTCTTTTTAAAACAAGCATTACCTTATCGCCCTTTTTAATACCGAGCGATTTAAAATAGTTTGCACACCGAGCCGACTCGCGTTTCATATCGGCAAATGTAAAACGTTTTTCCTCCTTGCTGTTTGATACGTATACCATAGCGGTTTTTTCGGGTTTGCGCTGTGCAAGACCGTCTACAATATCAAACGCAAAATTAAATTTATCTTCGTTTTCAAAGTTAAGCGAAATAAGCGCGCCGCGTTCGTCCTCTTTGGGATGAATAAAATTATGGTAAATTCTCTTGTACGGCTGATGCGTTTTTGTTTCGTTGGGATTTTCTATTTCTTTTGCCGCCTGTTCAAGCTTTGTTTCGGGGTTTAAAACTATGGCGTAAAACACACAGTCCTCGCCGCCCGCCGCTATCATACCGTGAGGGGTTGAACTGTCGTAATAAACGCTGTCGCCTTTATGCAAAAGCTCTTTATGTGCGCCTATTTGAATAATCATACTGCCCTCAAGCACAATATCACATTCCTGACCCGTATGTGTAGTAAGCGCAATATCGCGTTTTTCGGCTTCCTCCGAGTATTTAAGGTCTACATAAAGAGGTTCGGCAATACGTTTTTTAAATGCCGAAGCAAGGTTATAATACGTCATACCGTGCGCCTGTTCAATTTTTTGACCCTCGCCTTTTCGGGTTACGGTATACGATTTAAGCGTGGGGCTTACACCCTCTATAATATCGGTTACGTCTACCTTGCAAGCCAATGCGCATCTGTAAATAAATGCAAAGCTTAAATCGTGAAGTCCCCTTTCGCAGGCAATATACTCATCTTCCGATACATCGGTGAGTTTTGCCATTTCCGCAATCGAGATACCCTCAATTTCTCTTAACTCTTTAATTCTGTCTGCCATTTGCTTGATTTTAAAATCAAGTCCCGTTGTTTCTGCCATAGTAATTACCTCCTGATTTTCGGGGGAGAGTTTTTTATTTTTTTTCATACAAAAAACTCGCCCCAAGATATACGGTTAATCTTGAGACGAGTAAACATTTAAATTATTACCCGCGGTACCACTCAAATTGCACCGATGCATTTAGCTTATTTAAATAACACTCGGTACCCCTTCAGACTCTTACAAGCCCTATGCACTAACGCAGCAAACGCGAAAAGGTTCTACTTAAACACATATGTGTTTGTTCTTCCTTTCAGCTCCGGAGCTACAAACATTCGGCCTCGGTTTTATGGCTCGCACCAACCGCCAATTCTCTCAAAAACTTCCGCCAAAGCACTCTCCTTCAACGCTTTTTTATATTCAATTATTGAGTTAATACTACCATATATCTTTTGTTTTGTCAATAGGTATACAACATTTTTTTGCATTTTTTGCAAATTCAACAAAATTTACATATAATTTTACAGTTTATTCCTTATAATTTTACCGCTTATTGTTTTTGGCAAGTCTTCTTTAAACTCTACTATACGCGGATATTTGTAAGGTGCGGTTTTGTGTTTTACATATTCCTGTATTTCGGTTTTTAATTTATCCGTACCCTCTGTTCCTTTGGTAAGCACAATGCTTGCTTTTACAACCTGACCTCTTACCTCGTCGGGTGCGGCGGATACACCGCATTCAAGAACATACGGAAGTTCCATTATTACGTTTTCTATTTCAAAAGGTCCTATGCGGTAGCCGCTTGATTTAATAACGTCGTCAATTCTGCCCACATACCAAAAATATCCGTCCTCGTCTTTCCACGCAAGGTCGCCTGTGTGATAAAGCCCGTCGTGCCAGCACTCTGCCGTTTTTTCTTCGTCCTCGTAATAGCCTTTAAACAATCCGCAGGGTACTTCTTTATCGGTACGAATTACAATTTCTCCGTTTTCACCTATACCGCAAGATTCGCCGTCGGGCGTTACTATATCTATATCGTAAAGCGGAACGGGTTTACCCATTGAACCCGGCTTTGGAACCATACCTATAAGGTTTGCAACGGTAAGGGTTGTTTCCGTCTGTCCAAATCCCTCCATAAGCGAAAGTCCCGTTGCTTTTTTAAACTGTCTGAATACTTCGGGGTTGAGCGCTTCGCCCGCGATTGTTGCGTGCTTTACAGATGATAAATCGTACTTTGATAAATCCTCTTTTATAAACATTCTGTACATTGTCGGCGGAGCGCAGAAAGTGGTAATATTGTATTTTGCAAACATAGGCAGTATATCTGCCGCTTTAAAGCGTTCAAAGTCGTATACAAATACGGCTCCCTCGCAAAGCCACTGACCGTAAAGTTTACCCCACAGCGCTTTTCCCCAGCCTGTATCGGATATGGTAAAGTGCAAGCCATCGGTACGTACTGTATGCCAATATTTGGCGGTTATGTAATGTCCAAGCGGATATTTAAAGCTGTGCGCCGCAATTTTGGGATAACCCGTTGTACCCGATGTAAAGAACATAAGCATTGTATCATCTCCGCAAGCTGCGTCATCGGGACGTACAAACTTACGGCTGAACAGTACATACTCGCTGTTAAAATCGTGCCAGCCCTTTTTCTCGCCGCCAACCAAAATTTTTGTTGTAAGACAGCTGCATTTTTTTGCAGCAAGGTCTACCTGATGCGAAATATCGCCGTCGGCACTGCAAACTATTGCCGAAACCTGCGCCGCTTTAAATCTGTACTCAAAATCGTGTTCCATAAGCAGGTTTGTGGCGGGTATTGCAATTGCACCGAGTTTATGAAGTGCAAGAATTGAAAACCAGAACTGATAATGTCTTTTTAAAACAAGCATAACTCTGTCGCCTTTTTTTATTCCGAGCGATTTAAAATAGTTTGCCGTTTGGTTGGACGCCTGTTTTATATCTTTAAATGTAAATTTGTGTTCTGTTTTATCGTTTGCAACGTGAATCATAGCCGTTTTATTCGGGTATTTTTCGGCAATCGCGTCTACTATATCGTATGCAAAGTTAAATTTATCTTCATCTTTAAATGAAATTGTTTTAAGCATACCGTTTTCGTCCTCGGTAACGTCTATAAATTTTTTGCATATAAGATTTTCTGCCTGACGTGCCGATACAATACTCTCCGACACTTCTTTTTCGCTTTTAACATCTTCGCCCGGCAATACAACCGCAAGAAAAGTACAGCTTTTGCCGCCTGTTGCTATCATACCGTGGGGTGTTGAGCTGTTGTAGTAAATGCTGTCGCCCTCGTTTAATTCTTCGGTATGTTTGCCTACCTGAACTTTTAGACTGCCCGAGAGCACAAAGTCAAATTCCTGTCCCGAGTGAGTTGTAAGGTGAATGGGGCGCGACTGCTGATCCTGCGAATAATCGTATGTAACGTAATACGGCTGTGCAATTCTGTTTTTAAAAAGCGGTGCAAGGTTGGCTATTGAAATACCGTCCTCTTTTGCTGTTTGAACGCCTTTGCCTTTACGCGTTACCATATATTGTGAAAGCTGTGCGCTTACACCCTCCAGCAAATCGGTAATACCAATGTTAAATGCCGCCGCACATTTGTGTATAAATGTAAACGGAAAATCCAAAAGACCGGCTTCGTACTGATAATACTCGTCAATGGTAACATCGGTCATTTGCGCCATTTCGTCTGCACTGTACCCTGCTATAGTACGCATTTCGTGAATTCTTTCACCTATTTCGGTTAATTTGTTTGTTTCTGCATTGTTCATTTTTCACTCGCTCCTTTTTAAAAATTAATACTGATAAATTTTTAAGGCTTGGGAGGGGTATTGGGTATTTTCACGTATTTTCACGTATTTTCACGTATTTTTACGTATTTTTTTCGCATTGTCAAAAATACAAAAAAACCCGCCCCAAAGTTTAAGCTTTGAGACGGGTTATAATAATCCGCGGTACCACTCAAATTGCGCTGTACTATTAAATACAACACCCCTTTAGGCTCTATCAAGCCCTATGCACTAACGTAGCAAACACGAAAGACATTACTGACGCATTTATTTAAATACGTATTCACATCTTCAACTCGGAAGTGATAAGTCATTGGATAAATCGCTTATTGGCTTGCAGCAACCGCCAACTCTCTTAAAAGCAATTATATCCGACCGTCTTCGTCATAGTTTTTAATTTCTGTATATACTCTACCACATTTTTTTATGATTGTCAAGTACTTTTTTTAAAAATTTCTCAAATTTTTTTACCGTTTCTTAATTTTGCTGTTTTAAATTTTTTTGGTTTTGAAAACCTTGCCAATAAAACGTACATAGCATTGATTCTGCAATCAGATCAAAAAAATTACACATTTTAAGACAAAATAATAAATATATTAAAATTTAAACACCGTTTTGTATTTGTTGTCTTTATCGATTGCAAGACACGCGTCAAACTTTTTGCCCGTACGCGGTGAGGTAAACCCACGTATTTTATACGTTGACCCCGAATTAAGCAAATGTTTTACATTTTCTTTTGAAATTACCCTGCCGCAAATTATATTGCCTATTGCAAACTTGCAGCCGCCTTTGTAACCCAAACAGCCATAGCCGAATGTTGTACGTACAAAATCATTTGCACAGTAAGGGCATTTTCCTATTATATCGCCCACAAACCCGTCATCCGTATCTGTTTCGGGCGGCATTTGAGTTTGATTAAATACTTCGCCTATTTCTTTTTTTGCAAGATTTATACTGTCGTCTACCGTCATTTTACCGTGATACACCGCTTTAAGCGACTTGCCCAGCTCCGCCGTTTTATACTTATCCATACTTATATTCATTCGTTCGAGAGAATTTATCAGTTTTTCACCATCGGGAAGTATTGTATACACATCTTTTTTAAGATTTATGTAACCGCTTTTGCGTGCATTGTCTATTATTCCCGTGCGTGTTGCCTCCGTGCCGAGTTCAAGCCCCTCAAATACCGCACGGTATTCCTCCGCATCGTCCTCGCTCTCGGCATTGGCTTTTTCGTCTTTAAACGGATTTTTAAGATAATTGTTAAGCGTTTCTATTGTATAATGCTTTGGCGGTGAGGTTTGTTTTTCAACGGGCTTAAAGCAAATATTTACCGTATCGCCTTTGTTTAAGTTTGGAAGTATTTTGTCTTTTTTTGTGTAATCATCGTACTTTGTCCATCCGGGTACAACTATTACACTGCCCTTTAGCGTAAACTCCTCCATACCGCCCGCATCTATTGTAATTTCCGCCTTTTCGGCTAGTGCCTCCTCGGCACAAAACACTGCCGCAAACCTGCGCACAACCGTACTGTAAACTTTATACTCGTCCTCTGTAAGGTCGGTCTTTTGAGGCACTTTATGTGTTGGCGTAAGTGCGGAATGGGACTCTATTTTACTGTCGTCAAAAATGGTTTTTTTGTGTTTAAATTCAAGCGAATATCCTATTTTTGCAAACACCGAAATAATATTTTTTATTTTATTTTGTTCCGCCTCGGCAAGGTACTCCGAATTGGTACGCGGATATGTAACATAACCGCGTTCATAAAGCGACTGCAAAATATTCAAGCTTTGCTCCATAGGCATTTTATACTTTTTGCCCAGCACATTTTGAAGCTTTGTGAGCGAATAAAGCTTTGGCGGATTTAAAGTGTCTTTTTTGCGCTTTTTACCCGTAACAATTGCCTGTGCGGCATTGTATTTATCGCACAGTTCAAGCGCTTTTTTATAATCTTTTTTATCAAATTTTGTTTTGCTTGTAAGCTCAACCTTTTCGCCGCCCGTTACCTCACTGCTTGATATTGCGTAATAAATATCGGGTACAAAATTTTTTATTTGCATATCCCTGTCGTAAATTGCCTTTACTATAGGCACTATAACGCGCCCCACACGCAAAAAGGACCCGCTTTTGAGCGTAGCATACCGTGTAAGGTTTACTCCGTACAGCCAATCTATATATGTACGTGCAAACCCCTCGTTGGCAAGGCTGTTATAATGCTCCTCGTCTTTCATATCGGCAAGCGCCGCACTTATGGTTTCGCTTGTTTGGTCGGGCAGCCAAAGTCGCTTAAATGTTTTTGGTATTTTACCCTCGCCAAACGAATTTATAACGCACAGGCGCACTATTATTTCGCCCTCCCTGTCCGAGTCGCCCGCATTTACAACAGTATCCACATCATTGCGCAGGCAAAGCGTTTTTATAATATTAAACTGCTTTGCCACACCCGGGTCAATATTTTTGGCCTTGTCCCGTTTAAGCTCAAAGACAAATTTTTTTGGAAAACAGGGAATATTTTCCGTAGTCCAGCGTGTACTGCCGTCTGGATTGGGCGAATAATATTCAATATCGGCAAGTGAAAAAAGATGTCCGAATGCCCACGTTACTATGTATTCAGCACCCTCAAAATACCCGTCCCTGCGTTTTAAACCGCCTATGCTCGACACAATGTTTCGGGCAAGGCTCGGTTTTTCCGCAATTATAAGTTTCATTTGCGCTTATCTCCTATATTGAAAATGTAATTTTGTGCGTTATGCTGTAATCTTTGCGCGCACCAAGCGGTGTAATACCGAATTTGTGCGTAATATCTCCGTCGGCATCGGTTAAATCCGGTATTCCGTTCCACGGCTCTATGCATATATACTTTGCAAGATGTTTGTGCCATAAAATCAAAAATCTAAAATCATCATACTCCACTTTTACTCTGCGTGTGCCGCCGCGTTGTGTGAGTGTACAGCTGTTTGATAAGTGTTCTTTAAACACAAGCGCGTCAATCGTAAAGTATTTATCGTCGAGCGCAAGTGTATTGCTGTTTGACACAATATTGTTTTTGCTGTAAGTTAAAAGATTGCCGTCAAGCTCATATGCGTCAAGATTTTCGCATTTATCAAACACAATATCGTATGCCTCAATGCCCTCGGGTGTTGCGTATGCCTCGTGCGCGCCTACCGAAAAATACATTGTGCCGTCGTTTAAATTTTTAACCGCATACGTAACCGCAACGGTGTTTTTATCTACCGAAACAAAAACTCTGAACTCAAATTCAAACGGATATGATTTAAGCGTATCAGCGTCCGATTTAAGCAAAAAAGTAACCGAATTTTGAGTAATGCTTTCGGTTTCAAATTCCTTTAATTTTGCAAAACCGTGCTTTGTAAGCGTGTACTCTTTGCCGTTAAATGTAAATTTATCGTCTTTAAGCCCTCCGCAAATCGGAAACATAACGGGTGCCGTACCCGACCATATATCGGGGTTGCCCTCCCACATAAACTCCACACCGTCACGGTTTTTTACGCTTTTTATTTCCGCACCCAAAGTGTCGATTTTTACCGTAAGTTCGCCTGATTTTATCTCCTTAATCATTATTTAAATATCCTCCTTTAATTATAGTGTGTTGAACAAATCATTATATATTTGTCTTTTTACAAAGATTATCAGTTATCCATTGCTACTATCATAACATTCTTTTGACATTTTTTCAATATATTTAAAAGGGTTTTTGTCATTTTTCCATTAAAAAAACTGAATATTTGACATTTTTTCCAAACAAAATTTAATGTTTTGTCATTTTTTCTGCATTTTTTATTCGTGTATTTTAAAAAAGCGGCAGCAATCCTTAAATTTGGGATATACTGCCGCATAATTTATTCTAATAATTTTTCGGTTCGGCCGGTTTTGCCGCAGAACCGTCGTCAACATACATATTCTTTGTATTTACATACTCTGCCCTGCCTGCGTAATTTAAATCTGTGCGCTCATCAAATGTACAAATATCCTGTACGTCATCATTGCAAATTTTCATAAACACAAAATTTGCCTTATGTGTATCGGGATCGTACTCGTCAACATTTGCGGCTGCGTCAAATTCATTTGTATAAAGCACATAACCTTTTGCGCCCGCTTTAAATGTGTATTTGTTTGAGTCGGCAGTTACGGCAAAATCCTCATTTGAATTTAACAATGATAATATTTTAAATTTTGATGTTCTTTTTATTTCGTTTATATAGCCGTAAACATAATAATAACCGTTATAAGACAATTTTGCAAGTACGTTGTTATCAAAATCAATTCTGTCATATTGTCCTATTCCCAAAACAGCGTAATCACCCACAACTCCGTTACTTCTCACGCTGTACAGTATAGGCGAACCAGATCTGATATCCTCATAAGTATACTTGCCTATACTTTCCGAAACATCACCGAATATAAGCTTTACGGGTGTGTTTGAATTATCTTTGTATGCCGTAACCTCAAATACTTCATCACCGTTATATACCGCATATCTTGTACTTACGGCAATTGCGGTGTTTTGTGCGGCTCCCACGGTGTCGGACGCTTTAGTTACAACCAATATACCCGCCGCACCGTCATCGCCAAAATCTGCAGCGGTACAATCGTAATCTGAACCGTCAATCAATTGTGATATATCGGTCTTATAATGCTTACTGCTTTTACGGTCGTCAAGCGCCATATATATAACCGTATTATCGTCTGTCAAACACGTGCCTATTTTGCCTGCTCTTGCATTATATGTTTCATTTGCATAATGTTTTTCATCTTCAAACGTGTTAATGCTGTACAAACGTCCCTCGCAAGTGTTAAATTTTAATGGCCTGCGAACATCAACGTTTTCAAGAGCTTTGACAGCTGCAATACGTCTGCCGTTAATTCTTAAACAGTCTCCGCTAAAGAGCGTAACAATGCCGTTGTCGGTAAGCATTCTAACAGCCAAAATATCATCAAATGCCGTTGATCTTATTGTAACATCTTCAATATAACCGTATTGATACTCCGATACAACAGGCTGTGGAATATGTTCCTGCGAAAGTTCGCCGTTTTGTACAAACACATTTTTGTATGTACCGCCATCACCGTTAAATACAACTCCGCTGTATTCATATCCGTCAATAAGTGCATCGCACCCTGCCGTGCAATCGTCCTGCAGAGAATATACAAAAGCTGTGTCCGCAATAGTTTTTCCGCCTATTGTACCTGCCGCTTTATTGTATGTACCGCTAAAGCTTTCGGCTCCCGTGCAAGCATTTGTGTATAAAAATGCGCCGTCGGCGGTAAGTTTATATTCAACATATCTTTGTGTATTTTCTAAACTTCCGCTTGCTTTGTAAAAATCGGTGTATTTTTTCATTTGCACAAAGCTTTCTCCGGCAATATAGTTATTTTCACCGTCGGGCAGCGTTTTATAATTAAACCCTTTTAACGAACTGCGTACCGTTTTAACCGTTCCGTCAGTATCAAATATTTTATTTATAACATATATATCAAATGCACCGTCAGTTACGGCACTGTCGGTTATTAAACCGTACCGCACTTCACCCTTATCGGGCTGTTCGGGATTGGGATTTTCAATATTTGTGCTTGTTATAACAAGTGCGCCGTATTCATTGTTATTTTTTGCCGCCGCACAAATATCATAAATTTCGCCGTTTGTTAAATTTGCAACAGATGTAACAAATGCGTCGTCATCGTTTACCGCAAATACAACTGCATCGTCATTTAGATAAACACTTCCTATGCTTTGCGTACTTTTTTTATAATTTTCACCCGTTAAAGTTCTTACATCGTCAAAAGCCGATACTGATTTTATACTTCCGTCGCTTGCAATTTTGTACTCTACAAGTCTTTGGTCGGCTGTAAGTTCGCTGTATCTTTTGTAATATCTTTCAAATTTTAAAATTTCCTGACTTTCGTTATTGTATATTGTTGATTTTTCCGTATTTCCGTTTACACAAAAAGAGTAGTCAAATTTGTTGTATGTCGTATAATCCTTTATACTTCCGTCGGCTGTAAGCATTCTTATGGCAAGCTTGCTTTCAAATTCCTCATCTGTTGTGCTTGCGTCAAGAATATAGCCTATGTTCATTGATTTACTATCATCAAGGTAAAATACTTTGCCTGTTATGCCGATATAATAAGTACCTGCCGACAAAAGCGTAAAGCCTTTATCGTGTGCCAATCGTATATTATTGTTTACGCCGTATAACTTACCGTCTATTCTTACGGTTTGTTCACCCTCGTCAACTTCGGTAACCGTACCCGTAACACAGCTTTTGCCGAGGTTGTAGATTTTTGTTTTGTATCCGTCTTTTGGTTTGGGCGAATTTATTTTATAATTCTCGGAGCTTACCGATATAACATCTCCCGCCTCAAAGTCGGATAAATCTATTCTGCCGCCGTTCTTATCGTAAAATTCAACATCGGAGTTATCGTCATATGCGCATATAATTCCGCTGGCAGTTAATTTGTTTTTGCCGACTTCATCCACAATATAATCGGCATATGTTGTAATGTCTATTTTATCGTATTTTCTGTTTCTGTCATCATCGGTCATAACAATATAACCGTCATAACCCAAACTTGTAACATTATCAAAAACATCTTCTGCTTTTTCAAAAGCTTCTGCGCCGTTTACTATACATTTGCAGTCACTGTCAAGATTTGCCCTTTGCTCCTCGCCGTCAATGCCGCAATACTTCACATATCCGCTGCCCACCCTTATTAAATCGTTCACCGAAATATTTATTTTGCTGTCGCGTATTTTATCGCTTAATATATTGCATACGGGCGAAAGGTTTGTATTATCAAACAAAAATACTTTTACGCTGTCGGCTTGTATTGCGTTTTTGCTTGTAAAAGATAAATTTACTTCGCGGTCGGTTTCATCCGCAAAATCAACAATTTCGCTGTGTAAATCCGCAAGCACACCGCCACTGTACAGTGCAGCCGTAAGCCTTACACCGTCTTTTTCGCATACGCGGCGTTTGGATATATACACCTGCGCCTTTACTTCATCATCATAGCGTATAAATTCGGCGTCATACGCTCTAAAGTCCCCCACATCGGCAAATACCGCCGTCGGCACCAAACACATAATTGTGCTTAAAACAAAAAAGCACAGTGCAGAAAACGCCGTAATCTTTTGGTGTTTTAAACTTTGTTTACACATTTTTTGTCCCCCTAATGTATATTTAATAAATTTATTTTATCACGAATTTATATATATGTCAACACTAAAACGTATAAAAAACAAGAGTGCAGCAAAACAAATTTGTTTTGTAACACCCTCGCTTTGAGCTTTAAAAATCAGTGCCAAGCGGACAATCCGTTTATTTTTGCCGCACACTTCTTTTTTATTTATTAATTTTATGCAAGTTTTCTGCCCATTAACACTCCCATAACCGACGCCATCATAAGACCGCGCGTCCATCCGCCGGAGTAACCCAAACAATGAAGTCCTTTTATACTTGTATTAAAGTCGGTATCCATTTTAACGCGGTTGCTGTAAAATTTAAGCTCGGGAGAATATAAAAGCGTTTCGTATGACGCAAATCCCGGTACCACAATATCTACCGCTTTTATAAAGTTTATAATGTTTATCATTGCCCTGTACGGCATTGCCGCCGTTATATCGCCCGCTACCGCGTCGGGCAGTGTGGGTTTAACGTTTGACTGCGCAAGCTCTTTGTCCCAACTGCGCTTGCCGTCCGAAAACGCACCCGCACCCGAAAAACCTGTTGTAATATGGCAATACGGCTTACAATTCATACACTTGTTGGTTTTGTTCTTGGGGCAATGTCTTTTTTCTACCGACTGCCCTTTTTCTACAATTACTATTTTTTTCGGCTGCCGCATTTAAGCATTTCTATTGCTGTAAAAATACCTGCGGGGTCCGCACCGATTATTAAAACGTCACAATTCATATTTTTCTCCTTAGGCAAACGAGACTCGAACCCGTATTGGTTTAACATAGAGATTTTCGCCGTTATTGCGTCAAACACCTTGAAAATACGGCAAGTATTCTCTGCGGTGTTTTCCTTATACCGACAAAAATCTCTTATGTTAAACTGCTCGCACCTGCCGATGAGATGTTTTTCGCAAGATTTCAGTGCGGCAGGATGCAGGCAGGCTTGACGCCTGTCAAATCCGACAAGCTGAAAGATTGCAAAAACATCCATCGTCAGGCAATGCGTGTTCGGGTCCCGTTTGCCTAGCCGAAAGAGAATATTCCGAACTCTGATTTTGAGCAGATTTTGGTGCGGAAGATGAAGCAAGGCTGTCGCCTTGCGAAGATGACAAGCCAAAAGCCGCCGAAATTATGCCTTTTCAGGCGGGTTCGGATTATTCTCTTTTGGCTCAACGTTCCTCCCTGAAGTATGCAAGGCCGAGTGATGCGGGAGGCTGATTTTCTCTTTTATTTCTTAAACTTGTAATTATAAGCACTATTATTGTTACCACATACGGCAGCATTTTAAACAATTCCTGCGAACTTCTTGTAAGCCCCGTAATGTAAAAATACATCCAATACAAAAGTCCGAAAAGATACGAACCCCAAATTACGTTTTTGGGTTTCCACGTTGCAAATATTACAAGCGCAACCGCAAGCCAGCCGAGCGCCTCTATTGTGCAGTCGTTTGCCCACGTGCCCTTTGTGTAATCCATTACGTAAAACAAACCGCCGAGTCCCGATATGCCTGCACCGATGCACGTTGCAAGGTACTTGTACTTTGTAACATTTATACCCGCCGCGTCAGCTGTTGCGGGGTTTTCGCCCGTTGCACGCAAGTTTAAACCGTAACGGCTTTTATACAAAAACCACTGTGATATAATGCCTATTATAATTGCAACATACACCAAAAAACCGTACGATAAAAACAGTTTGCTTACAACCCCGAATTTGGTTGAAATAACGGGTATTGACGCTCTGAATGCCGAACTTGTTGCCGATACCGACACCTGACCTACACCGCCTGCAAGTTTGTTGAGCGAACCGCCGAAAAAGTTTGCAATACCCGAGCCGAATATTGTAAGAGTAAGACCCGTAACGTTTTGGTTTGCTCTTAGAGTTATTGTTAAAAAGCTGTATATAAGTCCGCCTATTGCCGCCGCAATAAATGCGCACAAAAGCGCAATTATTACGCATACAAGCTTATTTGGGTCAGTAACCGCATTTTCGTATATAAACACACCCACAAGACCCGATATTCCGCCAAGATACATAATACCCGGCACACCAAGGTTTAAGTTGCCCGAGCGCTCCGTTATGCACTCGCCTATTGCACCGAACATAACAACGGTACCAAATATAACCGCCGCCTGAAAAAGTGATATTAATGATGACATAAATTATTTCGCCTCCCTATCTTTTTTTGACCTGAAGACCAATTTGTAGTTAATAAAGAACTCGCTGCCCAAAATAAAGAACAAAATTATGCCCTCTATCATTTGCGACGCATAGTTGTTTAAGTTGTACTGAGACGCTATTTCCTCCGCGCCTATTTCCAAAAATACCAAAAGAAGCGATACGCCAAACATTACAAAGCTGTTAAACTTTGAAAGCCACGCAACAATAATTGCGGTAAAGCCTTGACCGCCTGCGGTAGTGGTAGATATGGTATGGCTTGCTCCGCTTACCGCAACAAAACCCGATATACCGCATATTGCACCCGATATAAGCATTGTACGCACTATTACTTTGCCGACGTTAATACCGGCATAGCGCGCCGTATTTTCGGAGTCGCCCACTACCATTATTTCGTACCCTTGTTTACTGCGTTTAAGATATATATACATACCTATTGCAAGTACGGCAACTATTATAACATTGAGCATATACTGCTGACCGAAAAGTGCCGGAAACCAGCCGCTCCTTGTTTGTGCATTTATAATACCTACGGTGTTTGAGCCGTAAGGATTTTCCCACAGCGATACAAAAAATGATGTAAGCTGTATTGCAACATAGTTCATCATAAGAGTAAAAAGCGTTTCGTTTGTGTTAAATTTTGCCTTAAATATTGCAGGTATAACACCCCACAATGCGCCCGCAATAACACTTGCGGCAAACATTGCAATAAAAAGCAAAGGGGTCGGGAGCGATTTACCCAAATAAATCATACAGGCTGCTGTTGCAATACCGCCCACAAGTACCTGTCCCTCTGCGCCTATATTCCAAAACTTCATTTTAAATGCTGGAGCAAGACCCACGCTTATACACAAAAGCATCATTGTGTTACGTATAAGTACCCACAAGCGCCGCTGCGACCCAAACGAGCCTTCAAACATTGTAATATATACTTTTATGGGGTTCATTTTAACAATTGCAAATATAACCGCTGCGCATACTATAAGCGACAAAACAAGTGCCGCCGCCCTTATTAAAAGCGCACGTGTTTTTGGCAGACCATCCCTTTTTACTATATGTACAAAAGGTTCTTTTGTATGCTTTATAACATTTTTTGTGTTTTCCATTATTTGTCCGCCTCCTTACCGCTGTAGGTCATAAGTCTTCCTATTTCTTCTTTGGTAGTTGTACGTGCGTCAACAATACCGCTTACTTTTCCGTCGCACATAACCATAATGCGGTCACAAAGTTCAAGAAGCACATCCAAGTCTTCGCCCACATAAATTACAGCAACGCCTTTTTTCTTTTCATCATTTAATATATTGTAAATTGCGTAAGATGTGTTAATATCAAGTCCCCTTACCGCATAAGCTGTCATAAGCACCTGCGGTTGAAGTGATATTTCACGTCCTACCAATACTTTTTGTACATTACCGCCCGAAAGCTTTCTTACGGGGGTATTAATACTCGGTGTTTTAACGTCGAGTTTTTCTTTTATATCAAATGCAAGCTCTTTTGGGCGTTTTGTGTCGGTAAAAAACGAATTGCCGTCACGGTAATTGCGCAAAAGCATATTGCTTGTCATACCCATACTGCCCACAAGACCCATACCGAGCCTGTCCTCCGGTACAAACGCAAGCGATACGCCGAGCTGTTTTATTTGGAGTGCGTCTTTGCCCACAAGCTGCTGTGCCTCTCCGCCCTCTGACGGGGTATACAATACACTGCTGCCCTCCTCGGGTTTAATAAGACCCGCAACAACCTCCAAAAGTTCTTTTTGTCCGCTGCCCGCAATACCTGCAATGCCCAAAATTTCACCGCCGTATGCGGTAAACGAAACATCATCGAGCGCCTTAATACCCTCGTCGTTTAAACAGGTAAGATGTGATACGTTAAGTTTTTCGGTTGGGTTTACGGGATCGCATCTGTCTATATCAAGGCTTATTTTTTCGCCCACCATAAGCTCGGTAAGCGACTCCTCGGTTGCGTTCTTTGTATCAACGCAGCCCACATACGCGCCTTTTCTCAATACCGCCACACGGTCGGATATTTCAAGTACCTCGTTTAATTTATGTGTTATAATAATAATTGCTTTTCCGTCGGCTTTCATATTTCGCATAACCGAAAACAGCTTTTCGGTTTCCTGCGGTGTAAGTACTGCCGTCGGCTCATCAAGAATAAGAATACCGGCGCCGCGGTAAAGCATTTTAACTATTTCAACGGTTTGTTTTTCCGATACCGACATTTCGTATATTTTTTTGTATGGGTCAAGTTCAAATCCGTATTTACTTGTGAGCTCACAAATTTTATCGGCAACCTTTTTTAAGTTAAGATTTGCACTGCCGGACAGACCGAGAACAATATTCTCTGCCGCCGTAAAAACATCAACAAGCTTAAAATGCTGATGAATCATTCCTATTCCGTAATCAAATGCGTCTTTTGGCGAGGTTATAACGGCTTCTTCTCCGTTGATACAGATGTTACCTTCATCGGGAAAATATATACCGGATATCATATTCATAAGAGTAGTTTTACCGCTTCCGTTTTCGCCCAAAAGCGCAAGTATTTCGCCTTTTTTAACATTTAGGCTTACTTTGTCGTTTGCAACTACCTCTCCGAATGTTTTGGTTACATCAACAAGTTCTATTGCGTAATCATTATTATTCATCGATTGTCCTTCCTTTATAAAAATATAAAAAGTAAAAAAGTATAAAAATATAAATCGGGGCTATGGATTTTAGCCACCACAGCCCCTAAATGATAAACTTTTAATTAGTTGAGTTCTCTAATACCGTCTATTCTCAATGTAAAGCAAGGAGCAGACTGATAATATGACTCGTGGAAATAGCCGTCGATTATAGCTTCGTCTTTATCGGGCTTAAAGTCGCCGTCCGTATCTGTAGCAAATGCGGTTGTAACTTCTTTACCGTCAACCGTAAATGTTTTTGTATCAAATACGTGAAGCTTGTCTTCTTTAATTGCTTTTACAACTTCGTCAACTTTTTCCTGTGTGCCTTCGGCAGCAGATTCACCGAGTTTTGTAATACCTACAGCATCTGTTTTATAACCTTCGGACCAATTTGTTTCGATTTTTTCACCTTTAAGAAGCTGACCGAATGCGTATTTATAGTATACCGCCCAATTGTTTGTAGCCGATGTTAATGCAGCTTTGGGAGCAACGCTTAACATATCTACATTGTAACCGATTGAGTAGCAAACCGTACCAGATTCGTTAAGAGCCTGTACTGCGGCCGGTGCACCTGTTGAGTCGGCGTGCTGACCTATAATTACACAACCCGACGCTACAAGTGAATTTGCAGCTTCACCCTCGGCTGTAATATCAAACCAGGAGTTTGTGTATGTTACGTCCATAACAACATTTTCAACAACCGATTTAACACCGAGATAGAATGCTGTGTACCCCGATACAACTTCGGCATAAGGATATGCGCCTACATAACCGATTTTTATATTTTCGCCGTCATAGTTTTTTGCAGTAAGCTCGTTGTTTTTAACAAGTTCTGCAAGTTTCATACCGGCAACAACACCCGATACGTATCTTGCTTCGTAAATGCCTGTAAATGCATTGCAAAAATTGGGAAGACCGCTTTTTTTGGCAGTGTCACCCGTCATAGATACAAATGTAACTTCGGGTACTTCCTGTGCAGCCTGCTGTATATATGATTGGTGACCGTAGCTGTTTGCAAATACTGCCGTACAGCCTTTGTCTACAAGGTCAATTGCAGCGTCGTGGCAGCTTTCGTCTTCGCCAACGCTGTATTTCCACATAATGTTTTCATCGGGAATATTTAATTCTTTAGCCGCTTTTTTAATACCTTCAATGTGAGCGTATGAGTAACCCTCGTTTTCGTCGCCCACAAGAATAACACCGATTTTTACATCTTTGTTATCCGCACTTTTGCCTTTGTCTGCATTGTCGCTGCCGCAAGCTGAAAATGCCGCGCACATTCCAAGCACAAGAGCAATTGTTAAAACTACTGATAAAATCTTCTTCATAAAAGAATACCTCCCGCCTTTCGGCAAAATTTGTTTTTTATATGAAAGAACTTTCGGCACACCGCCCAAAACTCTTACATTACACGCAAAAAACTTATCTGAACACAATTTCTCCCTTATCGCTGTTCATACTTTCAACGGTTGCAAGCGAATATATTTCCATTCCGTTATCTCTTAACATATCGCCGCCGTGCTGAAAACCTTTTTCAACCGCAATTGCTGCACCCGCAACTTTTGCGCCCGCACTCTCGGCAATTTGTTTAAGCCCTGTAAGCGCGTTGCCGTTTGCAAGAAAGTCGTCAACTATAAGTATATTATCGTCTTTTGATATAACCTCGCGGCTTACCACTATTGTATATGTTGTTTGATGGGTAAACGATTTAACAGCGGCACTGTATACATTGTCGGATATATTGGTGGTTTTGTGTTTTTTGGCAAACACAACGGGTATGTTAAGCTTTGATGCCGCCGCAACGGCAATTGCTATTCCCGATGCCTCAACGGTTAAAACTTTATTTATTCCGTGTGATTTAAAATGTTCGGCTATATCTTCGCCCATTTGCATTAAAAAAGGGGTATCTATTCTGTGGTTTAAAAAAGTATCTACTTTAAGTACGTTACCGGGCAGTACCCTACCCTCACGCATTATTTTTTCTTCAAGTGATTTCATATTATATCTCCCAAAATATAAAAACATATCTTTATTAAAAAAAGATATGTAAAGCTATAAATTTAAAAAACAAATAACAAAAAAAGTTTATCACGTTTTTTAACGCTTGTCAAGCATTTTACATTTTTTTACACAATATTCTAAAATTTTCTCAAATTTTGTTGCTTTACTGATTGATTTTTATGTAATTTAGGTGTATAATTAATAAAGGCTTTAATAAAACAACACTTACGGAGGCTTACTTATATGAAAAAAATAATATGTACTTTAATGTGCTTTTGTGTTATATTCGCTTTTGTGTCGTGCAAAAAAGAAAATAATGACTCAAAATTACAAAAAAATTTATTTGCCGAAACGGTCGCGTCTGATTTTGAAGCGTCTTTTAAAGAGGACGACACAAAAAAGATTGACGGCATTGCAAACGAAATAGAAGCTTGCGACGACTATGACGATAAATATGCCGCCATAGAGCAAATAGCCCTTAAAATATACCCGTATATAAAAAACGGCTCAAAAGACCGTTACGATATTGCCAAATATTCGCTTCAAAAAATGATAGCGCTGTGCAATTCAAATTCAACTCTGCGCGGCGAAATACAAAAATATTATGCCGAGCTTGCCCAAAAATTTAAAGATATTACGGCAGATTACCTTTTGGGTGTATGGGAGCGCTCCGACAACACTGATTTTTCGGGTGCCAAAATTAAAGTTGAAAAATGCAATTCAATAACGGGCTACCGTGCGGTAATTATAGAAAAACCGCCCGTGGACGACACCGATTTTAAAGTCGACGAAATTAAATGGAACAATATTATTATAAAAAACGATACCGAGTTTTACTTTGACGACCTTGTACACTCGGGTGAGGGAACAACTTACGAATCGGCAAAAGGTACAATAAATAAAGACGAAAATAAAATAGAAGTAAAGTATAACGACAAATACTCAACCGTATCGGGCAGAAATCAAATATGGATTAAATGTGAATAAAAGTAAATATAAGTATATATAAAAAAACTGCGGGTAAAATATTATCGGTGATGACAAGTGATTAACAAAGATAAAGTTCTTTATAACGGTAATATTATTACATTAAACCGCAGTATTCCTTTTTGTGAGGCAATTTATATTAAAGACGGTATTATAGCCGATATAGGCAGCAGCGAATATATACTGTCATCTTATGTCAACGCACCGCGCTATGACCTTATGCACAATACGGTTGTACCCGCTTTTTTTGACGCGCACGGGCATTTTTTGTACGACGCAATATTAAACGGTATGTTTATTGATGTAAGATGCGTACCGGAGGGAACGCTTGATACGCGTGAGAGCGTTATAAATAAGCTTAAAAAGTATTCGCAGTACAAAAAGTGCAAAAATGCCGTAATAGCATTTGGGTTTGATGACGCACTTTTAAAAACCGAAATGCCGTCGTCGAAAGCACTCGATAGAATATCAAGCACAAAACCCGTAATTATATTTCATATTTCTATGCATAAATTAAGTGCAAACAGTACAGCAATTGAAACGGCAAAAAAAGAATACCCCGATTTAATATCATATAACACAGGCGGAATATTTGAAGGTGACAGTATTTTGCCGTTTGTAAAAATTGCATTTTCGGACGAATGCAGAAAAAATCTTGACGAATGTATAGAAAAATGCGCCAAACATTACAGCAGGTGCGGTATTTCAACAATGTGCGAAGGCTCCTCGGATTTTGAAACCGCCGACATACTCGAAAAGTTTATATATAACCGGCGTATGCAAAACAGATGCATAATATGCCCTACACTAAACAACGGCGAAGTACCCCAATACAAAAACTATAAAACATCACGCATTATATGCGGTCCCGTAAAAATATTTGCCGACGGCCCTTTTGCAACATACAAAGCATATCTTAAACAGCCGTATTACAAATATGCAAACGGCGAATACGCAAACACACGCGGCTGCGCGCTTTTATCGCAAACCGAGCTTTACCGAACAATGACAAAAATACTTAAATGCGGCAAAAGCTTTGTCGTACACTGCAACGGTGACGCGGCACTTGACAATGTGCTTGCATCATACGCGCAGGTTGACGGCGCTTTAAGGCGAACGAGTCGCAATATTGTACTTCATTGCCGTATTGCAAGTCAAAAACAGCTAGAGGAAATGGCAAGGCTTAATCTGTACCCGTCGTTTTTTATGCCCGGCATTTACCTATGGGGAGATTTGCACAGCAGGCTTTTTTTGGGCAGCGAACGCGCCCAAAATATGTGCCCTTTGGGCGACGCAATAAAAAGTCGCCTTAAAATATCAATTCACAACGACGCGCCCGTATCAAAGGTAAATCCCGTTATGCTTATTAAGTCGGCAATGCTGCGCCAAACCCCGAGCGGTACAATTTTGGGCAATGCTCAAAGAATATCGGCATATGAAGCACTTTGCGCCGTAACCGTAAATGCGGCATATCAGTACGGTGTAGACGATACTTTGGGCAGTATAGCGGTAAACAAAAAAGCCGATCTTGTAATGCTCAATAAAAACATACTCGAAACCCCACCCGAAAAAATTGACGATACAATTGTACTCGGGTTATGGATAAACGGAGAAAATGTTTTTACTTTTTAAAAAATAAAAGACTTTGTAAAAGCAGTACATAAAGTATGTGCCGTTTTTGCAAAGTCTTGTTTTTTATCTTTTTTTGTCTTTCTGTATTTATATCTTTTTATATTTTAATACTTTTTGCTTAAAAGCGCTTTTTCGGTTGCCTCTATTGCTTTAAGCGACTCCGTATCGTGCCGCATAATTATGTATGTATAAAGCGCGTCTATAATGGCAAGCTGTGCAATACGTGAATTAAGAGCCAAAATACTGTATTTTGTTTCGTCCGCGTCGGTTTGCAAAATAATGTCGGCGGTTTTTGTAACGGGCGATTTGCCTTTGGACGTGATACATATAACCGACGCTTTGTTTTGCTTTGCAATTTTAAGCGCTTCAACTATATCTATTGACGAACCCGAATGTGAAATACCTATAGCCGCGTCACCCTCTTTGAGCTGCGAGGCGGCTATTGCCTGCATATGGTTGTCGGTATACGCTACCGCACCGCACCCCGCGCGTAAAAATTTATGCGCCGCGTCGGTTGCAACGGACGCCGAGTTGCCAAGCCCGAATATAACAATTCTGTTTGCGGCAAGAATTGTTTTTGCCGCAAGGTCAATTTGTTTTTCGTTAAGAGATTTTTTTGTTTTTTCAAGCGACATATATATATCGTTGCAAATTTTTTCGTAAATTTCATAACACGTTTCATTTCCCGTTACGTCATCATTTACAATTTTTGTGCCGTGTTCCTGTGCAAGCGATATTTTAAGCCCCTGATACCCCGAAAAACCAAGCCTTTTTGCAAAACGTACTATGGTTGCCTCACTACACTTACACCTTTGAGCAAGCTCCACTATGGAAAGAGGTATTATTTCACCCGGGTGTGCAGCAAGCCAATCGGCTATTCTTTTTTCAGCCTTGCCCATTTCGTTATATAAAACTTTTATTTGCAGAGAAGTATTGTTCATATATTTAAACCCTCTTTTACAGCTGTGATTTTTCGCTTTGACGCTGTAATTTGTTTTGTTCCTGCCACGATAAAAAATCCGAAACAACAACTTTTAAAAATGCCACAAACGGCACCGCAAGAAGTATTCCCACAAATCCAAACAAATCACCGCCAACCAATATTGCACACAAAACCCAAAACGGTTTAACTGATAATACCTGGCGCACAAGGCGCGGCTGAATTAAGTTTGCGTCAACCTGCTGAAGAACAACAAGCACAACAAGTGCTATAATACCGTTTGCAAACGTACTTGTAACTATTGTAACCAACACCGTACACGCAACCGCAATGGCAGCGCCGAAATACGGTATAACGTTAAACAGACCTACCATAAACGCAAGCACAAGCGCATATTTTGAGCCGAGTATTAAAAGAGCAATAAACGCAAGCACAAATACAATTGCCGCGTCTATAAACTGACAATAGACATACTTGTACACAAAATCGCAGGCCATTTTAAAATACTTTGATATAAGAGAGCTTTCTCTTTCGTTTATATAAAGATTTGAAATTCTTATCGCAATGCGTTTAAAAGAATCTTTATCCGTTAAAATATATATGCTTATAATAACCGATAAAAGCATTTTAAACAAACGTCCCGACACCCCGGCAACACTTGCCGCATACTGATTTACATTACTGAAATCAAAGTTATGGAAAAGCTTTTCAAACGTAAGCGATTTTAAAATTTCGCTGCGCCTAATTGTAACAAACCCAAAACTGTTTATATAATTTACCGCCTTACCCACAAGCGTGGGTACTTGCACAACAAACTCTTTTATGTTTGTAACAAGCTGCGGAACTACAAGCCAAAACACGGCAGCTATGACAGCAATTACAATTAAATATCCCGTAAGTACTCCCATTCCGCGCTTATGTTTTTTTAAAAACTTTGTTTTTCGTCCGCCGTAAAAGTTCTCGGCTCTCTGGCACATAGGCGACATTAAAAAAGCAATGCCGAATGCAACAACAACGGGTGTAAACAGCGATAAAAATTTACCTATCGCAACAAAAATTATTCCAATGTTATCAAATGTTTTGTACACCGCGATTATAAGCACCGCAAGTACAAATATCCACATATATTTTTTAAGTTCGTCAAATTTCATACAATCACTCGCCTAAAGCATTAATTTTTTGTAGCTAAATCGTTGGGTCTTTCGCCCTCGCCGAAAGCATACAGTATTGCGTCAACCGTTCTTTCCGACGCTCTGCCGTCACCGTACGGATTTGCCGTATGCGCAATTTTTTTATATGCGTCCTCGTCCGTTATAAGCATATGAGCAAGCTTTACAATGTTGTCTTTTTCAATTCCGCCCATAAGTACCGTACCTGCCTCAACCGCCTCGGGGCGCTCCGTTTCGCTTCTTAAAACTATTACGGGTTTGCCAAGGCTCGGCGCCTCCTCCTGAAGTCCGCCCGAATCGGTCATAACCATATAACATCTGTCCATTGCATTGTGAAGTTCCTGTACGTCGAGCGGTTCAATTAAATGAACGCGGTCAATGCCGCCAAGTATTGCCGTTGCGGTATTGCGTACGGCAGGGTTCATATGCATAGGATATACAAGCTCAACATCGGGGTGGGCAAGCACAATTTCACGTACCGCCTCGCAAATATTTTGCAAAGGTTTACCCAAATTTTCACGTCTGTGAGCCGTCATAACAATTACCTTTTTATTTTCAAAATCAAGGTTTGCCAAAACCTCGTCCTCAAATTTATAATCGTCTTTTACAGTCGTTTTTAATGCGTCTATAACAGTATTGCCCGTTATAAAAATATTATCTTCGTTTATATTTTCTTTTAAAAGATTATTTTTGTTTTTAATTGTGGGTGAAAAATGAAGGTCAGCAAGCTGTCCCGTAAGACGTCTGTTCATCTCTTCGGGGTATGGCGAATATTTATCGTAAGTGCGCAGTCCCGCCTCAACGTGTCCTATTTTTTTCTGCGCGTAAAATGCCGCAATTGCGCCCGCAAATGTGGTTGTGGTATCGCCGTGTACAAGCACTATATCGGGGTCCGCCTTTTTTATAACGTCCTCAAGCCCTTCAATTACGCGTGTGGTAATTTGCGAAAGGGTTTGTCCCTGTTTCATAATATCAAGGTCATAATCGGGAGTTATATCAAACATTTCCAGCACCTGGTCGAGCATTTGACGGTGCTGTGCGGTAACCGCAACTATAGATTGTGTTTTTTCGCACTCCTCAAGCTGTTTAATAAGAGGCGCCATTTTTATTGCCTCTGGTCTTGTACCAAAAACAGTCATTACTTTAATCATTGTTTTTTTACCTCGTTTTCGTTATTTGTATCTTGCTCTTTTTTGTTGTCTGTGCCTTCATCGTCGGCAACGTGGCTTAACATAAACTTTCCGCTGAAAAATGCAAAAAGCATTGCCGAAACTATAATAAGTACCGCCGTAAGTGCGCCTTGTTCTATTACCGCAACAGCGCTTACGCCCAAAATGGTTGCAATAATATAAAGTATTGCAACCGTTTGCTTTTGAGAAAATCCCATATCTATAAGTCTGTGGTGCAAATGCCCCCTGTCGGGACTCATAATGGGTTTTTTGTTTTTTATACGTCTTAAAATTGCCGCCGCCGTATCAAATATAGGCAAGCCGAGTATAAGAAACGGTACAATGAACGATATTATGGCATAGCCTTTAAAAAGACCTTGTATGCAAATTATTGACAGAATATATCCCAAAAAGGTTGAGCCCGTATCTCCCATAAATATTTTTGCCGGGTTAAAATTATACGGCAAAAATCCCAGGCACGAGCCGGCAAGCGCCGCCGTAATAATTGCAACCGTAGGCTCACCCGCCAAAATTGCTATAAAAAACAGCGAAAACGTTGCAATACTCGATACGCCTACCGCAAGTCCGTCAAGACCGTCTATAAGATTAACCGCATTTGTAACACCCACTATCCACAAAATAGTAATGGGTATGCTAAACATTTTAAGCGGAAGTATTCCTCCCTGCGCTATAAACTCGGGTACGCTTACCGCAATTATTTTTACATTGCTGAATGCAACAATTGAGGCGGCAACAATTTGCACAATAAACTTTATTCCGGCACGCAGCTGTTTAACGTCATCTATAATACCTACTCCCACAATAAGCAGCGAACCTAATATAATACCTCTCATTTGTGTATCTATGTCGGCAAAAACAAGCACGCTTATTAAAAAGCCGTAATAAATTGCAAGCCCGCCCAAACGCGGTATGGGTTTTTTGTGAACACGGCGCGCATCCTTCGGTACGTCTATTGCGCCTATTTTATATGCAAGGTGTTTTACGGGCGGCGTAAGCGCCAAAGATATTACAAAGGCAACCGAAAAACACAGTATTAAGCTTAATATATTCATATGTTTTTTCTCCTTTTATGCACCGTTTAAATAAAGATGCACATTACCGCACATAACAAATTAAATATAGCTGCGCAAAAATGTACATTTTCCGCTTACCGTATACTCTTTAACGGACGCGGGTACAAACACACTGTCGCCCGGGTTTATATCCATACAGCCGCCGTCAAACTCCATACGTGCGCCGCCGTCGGTAAACACAAGCAGTTCAAATCTGTTATCGGGGGTTTTTATTTCGGTTTTTGTCTGCACATCAAATTGTTCAACCTTAAAAAATTCACAGTCAACCAACACGCTTTTCTCACATCCGTCAAGTTTTTCAACCACGGGTACAATTCTTTCGCGTCCCTCAACATTTTCAAGGCTTGTAACAAAAAGAGCTTTTTGTGTATGAAGCGGACGTTTGTTGCCGTCTTTATCTACTCTGTTATAATCGTACACTCTGTACGTTAAG
>OIXG01000922.1_pt1 | contig 32205 bp, 27 predicted proteins | sample 1587731 | NCBI WGS metagenome assembly OIXG01 (sample SAMEA3888908, study PRJEB22519) | human gut metagenome | biome: human gut; feature: human-associated habitat; material: faeces | place: Denmark | collected 2010 | reverse complement strand
GAGACAACAAGGCCTATACGCCCTGCATCCCAAATGAGATTTCAGCTTGACAAATTATAGCCGGTCTGTGCTAAAATCGAACGGCCTTCACTGTCCAAAAATCCGGCTTAAAAAGTTTGGCTTTTCGCCCAAAAGTGTTCCCGCAAATATCGCCAAAAAGTTACCGCTACAACGCTGTCCCCAACCACTTCTCATCCCGATTTTCAACTTCTCGCACAAATGGCCCACGTTTGCTTTCACGGGTGAAAGCGGGTACACACTCGGCTTTCGGAGAAGGATCGCACACAGCGGCTTACACACCGAAACAGGGGCCTTCCCTCCCTCGGCCACAGCACGGTCTTGTGCTGCCAACGAAATTGCTCTGAATGTCGCGTACTTCTTTTATTCCGCCATGCTTATATACATATATCAGCCATGAGCAAAAAAGAGATGAGCAAAATGTCCGTGAATCATTGAAATGACGCGCCGGAGCGCTTATCAATTTTTAATATTATGCAAAAAGCAAGCGATACCAGCTTATCCTTTCAGATAAACCGATATCGCTTGTTTTAGGTTTTAATAACAATGCCGTGATCCGGCAGGTTCAACTGTACGATAAATGCCGCAGTTTATTTTTCGCGGATTTGGTGCTTTTCCCAATCGATATTCAGTTTCGATAGGCAGTACGGGCATCTGAGATGCCCCTGAGTAAGTAGCTCCGTAATGGTTGTCGGAATAAATTTGCCGCAGCGCGGACAGTTAATACCGGGGATTTGTGGCGATGTGCCGCCGGAAACAGCTTTCAGTTCTTCTTCCGTGAGGGTATATTCCTTTGTTTCTTTGTTTTCCATGTTTGTGCATCCTTTTTTATATTAAATATTTGTTTCGTAATCCGGCAGAGCCGCCGCAATTTTTCCGGCGCAGCCGTTTTTCCAGAAGAAGCATTTGGAAGGGTCGATTCCGAGCCTGTCTCCCGTAAGCGCCAACGCTATTGCACGACAGCCTCCGTTGCAGAGTTCAAAATAGGTGCAGCTGCCGCACTTGCGGTTGTTTTCTTTCAGCGTTCCGAGCGTTGTGCAGACTTCTTCAAGGTATTTTCCGCCCGAAAGCAAATATTTCAGCGGCGTTTTTTTGACATTGCCGAGAAAACATCCGTGCTGCTCATAATAGCCCGACATCTGATGGCACGGATAAAGATTTCCGTTTGCCGCCACGGCGACCATGCCGCGATTGCCTTTGCACACGGGCGCGCTGTCACGGTACTCTCCCGCGCAGGAGCTTACCGCCGTGAGCGTATAGTACTTCGCCCTAGGGTAAAGCGTCCCGAGCTGCCAGACCGTCAGGGCCATCGTGTGCTCGCCCTGCGCATAGCTCTGCCAGAGCTGAAGCGCTTCATCGAAGTATTCCTCGAGCGTGAGGCAGGCGTCCCCCGCGTTCTGCACCCAGCGGGGAGCCTCGGTCGTGCGGATGATGCGCATTTCCCGCACGCCCATCGCGTCGAACAGCTCCGCGGTCTTGCGCATGGAATCGCGGTTGCGGCGGTTCAGATTGGTCTGCACCTTGACGGGAAAACCGTTTTCGATGCACAGCCGAATCGCGCGCAGCGCGGTCTCCTCCGCACCCTGATGCGCGCGCATCCAGTCATGATAGCCGATGCCATCAAAGGATATTTTCGTGAGCGGGACGCAGCCGAGCGCCCTCATGCGCCCGAGCGCCTGCCGATCGATGAAGTATCCGTTCGTGTTCAGCTCCTCGACATGCATCCCGCGCGCGTAGATCCCCTCGAGAATATCGAAGAAATTCCGATGGAGCATCGGCTCCCCGCCGGTGAGGGTAAAAGCGTTGATGCCGCACTCGCGCGCCTGATCGAGAAGACGGTCCGCTTCCTCCATGCTCCACTCGCTCATGAGCGGCGCGTTGTCGGCGGCGTTGAAGCAGTGGATGCAGTTGTAGTTGCATTTGCCCGTGATCATCCAGTTCATCGCCGGAAAATAGCGGTTCGGGCAAAGGCACGGCCGGCTCCAGTCCGACAGCGCTTCGCCGCCTTCGGCCCTTCGGATAAACCCGTTCGCAAGGAATTTACGGGCAAGCGGGCTTTGTTCCTCGTCCGGCAGTTCGCTCCTCCCGTCGCACTCCGCCAGAAACGCGAACTCCTCCGCCTTCAATCCCTTGGCATTGCGCTCACCCTTTATGTAATACGCATAGGGAACGAGCGTCCACGAACGCAGGGCGATATGGGGGTTCAAAATATAACGCATATATCTAAATCAGTTCATTTGTTCTTATTATTGCAGAGCCAAAGCCCCTTTTCAATAGAGCACCAATAGCAATTATTGCAATTCGGCAGCTTTCTGCATTCCGCTCCATCCGGGGCTCCCCTTTCCAAATATGGCTTGCCGCGCGGAGCCGACGCCCGTTTCCGCCGTGCTCACTTCCATCTATTGTTATTCGGGTTCTTGCACGGCCGCGGAACACCGAGTACCTCAAGCCCGGATTGGTGGCCCCAATAGCGGCACGCGCAGCAGGTGCCGCTCGCGCCGTGCGCACCGTCTTCCGGGGCACCGCGCTCGAAATGTCTGCATCCGTAGCCGATGGTGGTCATAAGGTGACCGCTCCTGTCGTAGCAGCCGCCGCCGGAGACATTGTCCAGCTCCTCGTCGGCAAGCTCGCCCGTCTTCGGGTGAAGCAGGTCAAGATACGCCTTCGCGCTTTCCTCCGTCAGCTCCACGCCGTTTTCCTTGGCAAGCGCCATGATCTCCTCGGCGGTCTTTGCCGCCTTTGCCTTGGTCAGCAACTCCTTGTTCAGCTCCATCTGTCGATCTCCTTTCCAAATATGGCCTTGCTGCGCGGGACGGCGCCCGTTTCCGCCGCGCTCACTTTCTTTTATTGTTCTTCGGGTGGACACACGGCAGCGGCGCGCCGAAAATTTCAGCTCCGGTCCTGTAATACCTGTCCCAATAGCGGCACGCGCAGCAGGTGCCGCTCGCGCCGTGCGCACCGTCTCCCAAGGCGCCGCGCTCGAAATGCCTGCACCCATAACCGATGGTGGTCATAAGGCATCCGTTCCTGTCGTAGCAGGCACCGCCTGAGACGTTGTCCAGCTCCTCGTCGGCAAGCTCGCCCGTCTTCGGGTGAAGCAGGTCGAGATACGCCTTCGCGCTCTCCTCGGTCAGCTCCATGCCGTTTTCCTTGGCAAGCGCCATCAGCTCCTCAGGGGTTTTTGCGGATTTTGCCTTTTCAATAAGTTCGGGTGTAAATTTGTTTTCCATAAAAATCTCCCTGTTTAAGTATGTTTATTTCATGTTAACGGGGTTATTGCAGAGCCACAGCCCTTTTTCGTAGGTACAATACTGACATGAACGGCAGTATGCGTCGACCCCGCAGGTGTTGCAGCATACCATTATGCCGTATTCATAGTATTGGGAGCCGTCATCCTTGCAACGCCATTCATCGCAGCAATGCATTACGGAAACGACAAGCCTGCCGCCGTTATGGCAGCCGCCGCCGGCGACGTTGTCAAGCTCGTCGTCGCTCAGCTCGCCCGTCTTCGGGTGAAGCAGGTCGAGATACGCCTCCGCGCTTTCCTCCGTCAGCTCCATGCCGTTTTCCTTGGCAAGCGCCATCAGCTCTTCAGGGGTCTTTGCGGATTTTGCCTTTTCAATAAGTTCGGGTGTAAATTTGTTTTCCATAAAAATCTCCCTGTTTAAGTATGTTTATTTCATGTTAACGGGGTTATTGCAGAGCCACAGCCCTTTTTCGTAGGTACAATACTGACATGAACGGCAGTATGCGTCGACCCCGCAGGTGTTGCAGCGTACCAGAATGTCGTATATATCGCATTGGGAGCCGTCATCCTTGCAACGCCATTCATCGCAGTAATGCATTACGGAAACGACAAGCCTGCCGCCGTTATGGCAGCCGCCGCCTGAGACGTTGTCCAGCTCTTCGTCGGCAAGCTCGCCCGTTTTGGGATTGAGCTGTTCGAAATATGCTTTTGCGCTCTCCTCGGTCAGCTCCATGCCGTTTTCCTTGGCAAGCGTCAGCAGCTCCTCAGTGGTCTTTGCCGCCTTTGCCTTGGTCAGCAATTCCTTGTTCAGCTCCATGAGGGTTCTCCTTTTTTCGTTATTTTTTCTCGTCGGAGTCGTCCGGGTCGCTTTTTTTGCCGAAAGCATAGGAAACTTCGAGCCACCTGCCGCTTCTCACCGTTTCAAGAGCCTCGCCGCTCTGCGGGCGTACTGTTTGGCACGGCGGGCATGTGCCGCCGCTCACCGTTTCGAGATCCTCGTCGCTCAGAGGCATTGCTACGGCCTCCTCCAAGACATCGTTCCGCTTTTTTTCCTTTTTCATGTTCTTCCTCCCTTGTTTTATTTGGTCGGTGCCTCGAAATACGCCCGAAGCGTTTTGAGGGCATTGCGGTGCAGTATTTTGACATAGACGTAAGAGACACCGAGTCTTGCTGCCGTTTCCTTGAGCGTCAGCCCCTTTTCATAGCGCAGGATGATGAGGGTGCGCGAGCGCGCGTCCATCCCGCGCAGCGCCTCGCCAAGCGATTGAAGGGCCTCTCTTTGCAGCAGCGCGTCGTCCGCGCTGCCAGCGTCGGACAGCTCGTCGGTCAGCTCCGTGTGCACATGGTGGGTGCGGAAGTAGTCGATGACCGTGTTGCGCGTGATGGTGTAGATCCATGTGGACAGCGAGGCTCGTCCCGCGTCGAAGGTGGCGTACTTCTCATACACCTTCACAAATATGTCACCGACCAGATCCTCCGCGTCGTGTTGGTTCGCGATCTTTCCGAAAACATAGCCCCTGATCTTTTCGGAATACTCTGTGTACACCGCTTCCTTTTCCGCCGTCATGCTCATAGCGCGCCACCGTCCTCACCGTCCCTCCGCCTTTCGGCGGGGCGAGCTTCTCCGGCAGCGCTCACGCGAGAGATGTCGTCGTCTGAAATTTCCGCACCGTATTCGCTTCCCGTCTCGTCGATCAGCGCGCCCAGCAGCGGGTTTTGCTCAAATCGCTGATAGTCAAAGAGAGCAGACAGCGTCTTTTCGCTCAGGCGGGGCTTTGACATGAAGCGTCCGAACTTTCTCTTTTCCATCTCTTGCCCCCTTCTGTATATTGATACGATAAAAAATCATAAAAGGCTAATAAAATTGTTTTTGTCTCTGCCTGTCGGAGCGCCGCCGCGCTCCGCGGCCGTCATGAGGCGTCCTCTGGCGTCTGATCGAGTCTTTGGCGCGCGACCAGCTCGGCAAAAAAGCCGTTCGCGGCGATCAGCTCGTCGTACTTTCCGTCCTCGATGATCTTTCCGTGGTCGAGCACGATGATGCGGTCGCACTGCCTGATGGTGGAGAGGCGGTGGGCAATGACGATGCGCGTGCATTTGAGTTTGTCCAGCGACTCCGACACCTTCTTCTGCGTCAGGTTATCGAGCGCGCTGGTCGCCTCGTCGAACATCAGGATCCTCGGCTTCGGGGCGATGGCGCGCGCGATCATCAGCCGCTGGCGCTGCCCGCCGGAGATGCCGCCGGAGCCCTCCGAGATTACTGTGCTCATCCCCATTGGCATCCTTCGGATGTCCTCGGCAATACCGGTCAGCTCCGCTGCCTCCCACGCCTCCTGCTGAGAAAGCCACGGCGCGGAGATGACGATGTTGGAATAAATATCGCCCTGAAATAGCTTGCCGTTCTGCATTACAACGCCGATACGGCGGCGCAGAGAGCGCAGGTCGATCCGCTCCAGGTCCCTGCCGTCGTAGTATACTGCACCCTTCTGCGGCTTTTCAAAGCCGAGCAGCAGCCGCAGCAGCGTCGACTTTCCGCAGCCGGTCTTTCCGACAATGGCAACATACTGCCCGGGGCGGATCTTGAGTGAGAGATCGTCCAGGATCAGAGGCATATTCTCGTTGTAGCGGAAGGAAACATGGCTCAGCTCGATCCCGCCCGAGAGCCGCTCGATCACCTGCTTGCCGTCGGAGATCTCCGGTACGGCGTCGAAAAACGGCTTGACCATTGTGAGAGTGGGCCTGATCTGCGCCACGCTCAACGCAATTCCGGCGAGAGACATGAACGCGCCGGAAACCATGCCGTATGCCGCGTTGAAGGCATAGTAATCGGCGACGGACAAGCCGGAGCGCACCGACATATTGTACATGATGAGCGTTCCCACGAGGCTGATGGCAAGGCTGATAACGGAGTTGATCTTCAAAAACATTGGCGGGTCGTACGACAGCCTTGCGCTTTGGGCGTAGAGATTGCCCCACCTTGCGAAGGCGCGCTTTTCTGCACCCGCCAGCTTGATCTTCTGGATCCCCGTGATCAGCGCGTAGGTCATGCCGCTCTCCTTGCCGGAGAGCGCCATCTGCTCCGTGCTGAGCTTCATCTGCACAAGGGAGGAAACCACGGAAAAGACCACTGTAACGAGCAGGATCCCCAGCGCCGGCACAACGAGCGCCGGCGCGTAGGCAAATATCTGCGAGATGTAGATGAGGGAAAAGATCGAGGTCAGTCCGGTGGAGAGCACGGTGGAGACCAGCATTCTGCAAAGCGGGCCGACCTGCGCCGCGCGGCTTGAAAGCTCGCCGGCGCTGTATTGCTTGAAGAAATCCGCCGGGAGGGACATAATGCGCATCATGGTCGCCGCCTCGACCGATATGTTCAGCTTTGTTTCGATCCGCGCCGTGATCATGCTCTTTACCGCAGAAAGCAGCAGAGAGCTGACAGAGACGCAGACGGTGAAAAAGGCAAGGGCAAGCAGAAGGCGCGTATCCCCGGAGGGCAGCACACTGCCGAGCAGGAGTCGGCTGAGCATCGGAGAGAGCAGCCCGACGAGCGTCACGGCGAGCGTTGAGAGCGCAATGAGCACAAGGTCGGACGCGGAGAGCGTCTGCGCGATGTACGCCGAAAGGGAGGCGAGGCCGAGCTTCTTCAGGGGGAAGGGCTTATAAAAGGCGATCGCCTCGGCATCAAAGATCTGCTGGTTTTTGCGTGTCACGCGCCGGGGCTTGCCCGTTTCATAGTCAAAATAGCTGTAACCGGAAAGCCCCGTCGGGATGAGTGCCACGACGCGCCCGCTTTCCGACAAAATGCCGAGCATCGCGCCCACGGCGTCGCGGTACCAGCCGTTCTCCAGCTTCACCGTGCGGCGCATGATGCCATATGGGCGCATCAGAAACTCCAGCTGCTCATTTACATCTTTGATGTTATCGGGAATTTCTCTGCTCTTCACATGGTAGTATTTCAAAATCTCGTCGATCGCGTCCTTGGTGAAGGCGCGGTCGTCGTTAAACGCAGCCTCAAAGCGCCTGCCCATTACGGCGGACGCCATGTTCGCAAACGCCTCGGAAAAGGCGTCATCGTCGAATTGCCTGCGCTCTCTGATCTGTTCGTCAAACCAACCCATCGCCTCGCCCCCTTACTCGTTGGAGATCAGGCGCGTATACGCGCCGCCGTTTTTCATCAGCTCCTCGTGGGTGCCGCGCTCCACGACGCCGCCCTGCTCCAACACGATGATCTCGTCGCAGTCGCGTATCGTGGACAATCTGTGCGCCACCACGATGCAGGTGATGCCGCGGTCTTTGATGGAGCGCACGACATCGTACTCCGTTTTCGCGTCGAGCGCGCTCGTCGCCTCATCTAAAATGACGATCGTGGGGTCCTGCGCGAGCACACGGGCGATCTCCATGCGCTGACGCTGACCGCCGGAAAGGTTCGTTCCGCCCTCGTTGAGCCGATACTGATAGCCGCCCTCGCGCTGCATAATGTCCTCATGGAGCTGCGCGTCCCGCGCCGCCATGATCATCTCAAAGTCCTCGATGGAGTTGTCCCACATTTTTATATTGTTCGCAATGGTGTCCTCAAAGAGGATGATGTCCTGATCCACCACGGCGAGCGAGCCCGTAAACACGCAGCGGTCGATCTGCGAGATGGGCCTTCCGTCGAAGAGGATCTCGCCGCTCCACGGCTGATAAAGCCCGGAGATCAGCTTGGAGAGCGTGGATTTTCCGCAGCCGGAGGGCCCGACAAATGCCACACGGTCGCCCGGCCTGAGCGTCATGCTGAAATCGCGGATCAGCGGCTCTGCGAGGCGGGAATAGCCGAAGGTGACATTCCTCAGTTCAATGCTGCCGGAGAGCTTGTCGTACTCCGCGTCGTCACCGACGCTCTCTTCAAAGACGGCGTCGGTCGGATATTTCATCACGTCCTCGATCCGCTCCATGTCGGTCCGCATCTCCTGCAGGGTCTGTCCCGCCGAAATAAGCGTCATTGCGGGCGCGACAAAGGCGGACAAAAAGCCCTGAAACGCCATGAGCATACCGACCGTAAAGGTCCCCTGCATGGCAAGGAAAACGCCGGTCATAAGAACTGCGGTGCTGCAAATCGAACTGACAAGCATCGGCAGCAGCCCGAGAAGCTGGTTCATGCGCCGGAAGCGGACCTCGCTGACGTTGACACTCGCCTGATAGCCCGCCCATTTTTCAAAAAAACCGTTCTCCGCGCCGCTCGCCTTGATCGTCTCGATCATCTCGATGCCGGCGACGGTCGTTCCGGCAAGCTTGCCCGCGTCGCGCATCTGTACGCGCGTGAGGTTGACGCGCTTTTTTGAGATCATTTTTGAAAATATCAGGTTGGCAAGGATCGAAACAAGTCCGATGAGCGTCAAAAGCACGCTGTAACGCAGCATAACGACCAGATAAAAGACCATCATAGCCGCGTTGAGCGCAAGCGGCGCGAGCGTGCCGACGAGCTGCTGGGCGATCATCGCGTTCGCGCTCTGCCTGCCCTGGATATCTCCCGCCATGCGCTGAGAGAAAAACTCCATGGGCATATGCAGGACCTTCCACATGAAGGTGGTGTTTCCCATCATCGCGAGCTTTCCGTTGATCCGCAGCGAGTAAACCGCCTGGATCCACGCAACGACGAGCTGCACTATGCTGATGCCCGCCAGCGCAAGGGTGAAGGGCGTGAGCCACTCAGGGTTCTCGCCCGTGAGCAGCCGATCAAGGAAAATGCGGGAGAATGCCGGCGTCACGATGCCGAGAAGCGAGGAAATCACTGCGGTCAGTGTCACAAAGGCGATCGCGCTCCCCGCGCCGGCCAGCCGTTTTTTCGCGTATTGCAGCATGGACTGCGGCTTGCCCCCCGGAACAAAGGTCTCGGAAGGCTCAAAGAACAGACAGATCCCGGTGAAGGACTCGTCAAAGGTGCTCATCGGCACGGTGTAGGTCCCCTTCGCGGGATCGTTGAGCACCGCCTTGTTGCCGCGAAAGCCGTTGAGCACAACAAAGTGGTTGAAGTTCCAGTGGATGATGCAGGGGTATTTCCCGTTCTCGACGAGCCCCTCCGGCTCATACCGATAGCCCTTTGCGGTGAGCCCATAGCTGCGTGCGGCGCGGAGAATATTCCGGGCGTTTGACCCGTCCCGAGAAACGCCGCAGTCCAGACGCACCTGCTCGAGCGGTACCCACTTGCCGTAGTAGGCAAGAACCATCGCAAGGCTTGCCGCGCCGCACTCCAGCGCCTCCATCTGCATCACAACAGGCACCTTGGCGACGCCCTTCGCGATGGGAGCCTTTATCTTCTGCGCTGCTTTCATCTCCGCCCACCTCAGTTAAGTACAAATTCAAGGGGCCTGACACGCTCGACGATCACGGACACGGAGCAGACTCCGTCCCCGAGGCCGGGGGCATCGGCCGATAGAGCGTGCGCCCAGTCTCCCGCAGAGAGATCGAGGAGATGGAGAAGGTAGGGATCGGTATCCGCGCCGAGCTGCACGGGGGCGGCGGAAAGATCGGAGGATACAGAATACTCCGTCCCATTGACCGAGAGAATGACCTCGCCCTTTAATTTGGCGAAAGCCTCCTCGCTCAGATAGGCGGTCAGACGCCCGCCCTCGCAGCTGCCGCCTGTTTGCACGACGGTATCAAGATGTCCGAACGCGCCCCACACGCAAACGCCGAGCAGGAGCACGATGACCGCCGCGAGGACCATCCATACGCTCGGGTTGGAAACGCGGATATAATCGTTCATCTGCTCGGGAGAGGTGATCTTGTCCATACTCTTTTGACGAAAGACCGAATCGCTCATAACTCTATTCCCCCTATTCATCTTAATATACAGTCTGATCGCAATGCAAAAATATTTTCTTTTTCCTTTTTCCGCTTTTATTCGTATATATATGCTATTGAGGCATCGCCCTTGAAACGCTCTTGACGCAGCCATAAAATATCTTCAAAAAGATATTAGCATACTATTTACATCGTCGTTAACGAAAAACCTGTATAAATCGCTCGCAAAAGCGTTGTAGAACCTTCGATTTTATGGTATAGTCAAGCGAGAAACAGCCTTCCGCGCATGAAATTCAATCAAGGAGATACATAATTATGGAGATCAAAGCGAATAAAAATGGCTCCACGCTGGAGCTTTCCATCGTCGGCCGCATCGACACCACCACCGCACCGCAGCTGGAGGCGGAGCTGAAGCGGGAGATCGGCGGCGTCACCGAGCTGCTGCTGGATTTTTCCGGGGTCGAGTATATTTCCTCGGCGGGGCTTCGCGTGCTGCTGTCTGCCCAAAAGGTCATGAACCGGCAGGGCAAGATGGTGCTCTTCCACGTTGACGAGGCGGTAATGGAGATTTTTGAGGTGACCGGCTTTTCCGATATTCTGACGATCGTTTAAGGCCCTGTCAGTACAGAACGCATAAGGAGCGAGCGGCCATGCCTCGTACAAAGGACAATTTCACAGGGCGCATCTTCCGCAGCCTGTGGCTGCCGGCGATGCTCTCCTCTCTCGGCTGGGCGCTGAGCGACATGGCGGACGCCGTGGTGGTTGGGCAGAAGCTGGGGGCGGTGGGGCTTGCCGCGATCGGTCTGATCCTGCCGGTCTACATGATCAACTGTATGTTTGCCCACGGGCTTGGGCTGGGCGGCTCGGTCCGCTACTCCCGCCTGCTGGGGCAGGGGAAAACACAGGAGGCGGCGGACAGCTTTCGCGGCGTATTCGCCCTGTCGCTGCTGTTCAGCGTCACGACCGCCGTGCTGGGCAGCGTGTTCATGGAACCGCTGCTGGCGCTGCTGGGCACAAGGCCGACGGACGGCGCCCTGTATGCCGCCACGCGGGACTATTTGCAGATCCTGGTCGCCGCCACGCCGCTGTTCTACCTCTCCAATGTGCTCAATTACTATCTGCGCAACGACGGCAGCCAGCGTCGGGCGGGCTTCGGCTCGGTGACGGGCAATGTCTGTGACATTCTGCTCAACCTGCTTCTTGTGCTGGTGCTGGACATGGGGACGCGCGGGGCGGCGCTTTCTACGGCGCTGGGGCAGATCATCACCGTCTGCATCTATCTGCCGGGCTTCTTCGGAGAAAAGCACACGCTGCGCTTCGCACCGCCCCAAAGGGGCTGGTGCGCGCCCGCACTTTCCGCGCTGCGCGCGGGAATGGCGACCTCGGTGCAGTACCTCTACCAAATGCTTTTCTTCCTCGTATGCAACAACCTCCTGCTCCGCCTCGGCGGAGAGACGGCGGTTGCCGTTTTCGACATCCTTCAGAATACCTCCTACCTCATCCTCTACCTCTTCGAGGGGACCGGGCGCGCCATGCAGCCGATTTTGTCCACCTATCAGGGCGAGCACAACCGTCAGGGCAAGAAAACCGCCCTGCGTCTGGGCTTCACCGCAGGACTCGCCGTGGGCGGCGCGCTCATCGCCCTTGTGGAACTGTGGCCGCGGGGAGTGTGCCTGCTCTTCGGCATCGCCGGTTCGCAGGCGGAGGCGCTGGCGTTCACGGCGCTGCGGCTTTACGGCGCGGCGGCGCTCTTTGCCGGCATCAACATTCTGCTTTGCAGCTTCTATCAGGCGTGTGAAAACGAAAAGCCGTCGTTCCTGCTCGAAACGCTCCGGGGCGCCGTGCTGCTCATCCCGCTGACCTTTGTGTGTTACAGGCTCGGTCTTGAGCGTTTCTGGCTGCTCTTTCCGCTGACGGAGGCAGGCTCCCTTGCGCTGTTCCTGCTGCTTGGCATCGGCGGGCGTTACCGGAAAACGGAGCTGCCGGCAGAGCGCATCTTCCAGCGCACGATCCTCAGCAACACGACGGACGTGATGGACGTCTGCCGCGAGTTGGAGGCCTTCTGTGAAAGCTGGGACGCGGACGCGAAGCAGCAGATGCTCTCCGCCATGACCGTGGAGGAGCTCGGCATGGCTATTTTGAAGCACGGCTTTCACGGCAGGACGGACGGCTACATCCAGCTGACCGCCATCATGACCGAGGACGGCGAGCTGGAGCTGCACCTGCGGGACGACGCCACCACCTTTAACCCCTTCGACATGGACACGCACCGCGCCAGCCAAAGCGAGGCGTTCGACATGGACAGCATGGGCGTGCTGGTCATCAAGAAGCGGGCGAAGTCGTTTTTCTACCGCCGCTATCAGGGCTACAATACGCTGATCATCAAAATTTGAGAAGGTGCAATCAATGAAGCTCGTATACTTCGGGAGCGATGTGTTTCTCTCCTGCTTTGAATATTTCCTGCGGGAGCATCAGGTCCTGGCGCTGTATACCTATCACAACGACGAGGACTACTTTACGGAATACGCCATCGTACAGCGCGCGCGGGAGCTGGGTATCCCTGTCCTCTACGGGTCCATCTCTCCAGAGGAGATCAGCCGATATTTTACCGAGCAGGGCTGCGAGCTTTTTTTCATCGCCGAATACGACCGCATCCTGACACTGCCGAAGGGCCTTCCCGCGTTCCGCGGCATCAACATTCACAGCTCGCTTCTGCCGCAGGGGCGCAGCTACTATCCGATCGAGGCGGCGATGGAGCGCTCGCTCACGCGCGGCGGCGTGACGCTGCACAAGCTCGCGCAGCAGCTCGATCAGGGCGACATCCTCGCCCAGCGCGCCTTTGAGATCACCGACGCGATGGACAGCGTTGATGTTTATCTCCGCTGCGCGGCAAATGCCCGCGAGATGACGGAGGAGGTGATCGGAAACCTCGACGCCTGCTGGGCGGCGGCGCAGCCGCAGCGCGAAAAGCTGCCCTATTGGCGGCGCCCGGAGAGCGAACTGCTCACGCTGCGTCACGACATGAGCGGCAGGGAGGCGCTGGCGGTGTTCCGCCGTTTCAACGCCATGACGCAGGTGGAGCTGAATGGCGCGTGGTTTTATGTCACGGCGATCACGGCAGGCTCGGCGCCGCTCCTTGCCGATGTCCGGCAGCTCGCGCCGTCGCGGGCCTTGTATCGGGTAAACGACGGGCACCTGCGGCTGCACATTCATCCGATGGAGGTATGAAGATGAAAAAGGCGTGGAAGATCCGCCTGCAGCCCAAGCTGCTGCTCGGGCTGGTCGTGATGGCGGTGATCCTTGTGATGATTCTCGCGCCCTCCATCGCCCGGCTTTACCGTGCGCGGATGGAGGAATATTACTCCCGGCTCGCGTTCGATCAGGCGTCCATTGCCGCGGAGCTGATCGACGGCGACCGCGTCGAGCAGTATTACCTGCACGGCGTGAAGGATGCCTACTACGACGAGGTCCAGCGCTACCTTCAGTGCGTCAGGGAAAAGATGAGGCTGAAGTACTTCTATGTCGTCGTGCCGGAGGACGAGGTCATGTACTACATCTGGGACGCGGGCGTTGCCGGAACGGGCGGCGTATGCGACCTCGGGGATGTTGATGCGTACTACGGCGGCGGCAATGAGCTGATGCACCGGGCGTTCGCCGTTGATGCGGAGCAGACGATCCTCATCACCAACAATGAGGAGTACGGCTATCTCGCCTCGGCTTATGTTGCGATGCTCAACAGCGCCGGCAAGCCCGTGGCGCTTACGAGCGTGGACATCTCCATGGACATGATCGACCGCCAGATCCGACAGTTCCTGACGCTGACGGTCTATGTGACGCTGGCGGTTTTGCTGCTCTCCATTTTCGCGTACTACTACTATGTGCGGCGCATTCTCATCCGCCCGCTCGGGACGCTGCACCACGCTGCCATCGGGCTGGTGGAGAGCCGGATGGAAAGCCTGTCCGACTTCAGGGTTGAGATCCACACGGGCGACGAGCTTGAGGAGCTGTCCGACTCCTTTCGGTACATGGTCTCCGAGCTCAACGAGTACATTCGGGACCTCAGCCGCGTCACCGCCGAAAAAGAGCGCATCGGCGCAGAGCTGGATGTGGCGCGCCACATTCAGGCGTCCATGCTGCCCTGCATCTTCCCCGCTTTCCCGGAGCGCCACGAGTTAGATATCTATGCCTCCATGACCCCTGCCAAGGAGGTCGGCGGCGACTTCTACGATTTCTTCCTTGTGGACGACGACCATTTGGCAATGGTCATGGCGGACGTGTCTGGAAAGGGCGTTCCTGCCGCGCTCTTCATGATGATCTCCAGAACGCTGATCAAATCGGCGGCACAAAGCGGGCTTTCGCCCAAGGCGGTACTGGAGAAGGTGAACAACCAGCTCTGCGAGAACAACGACGCGGAGATGTTCGTCACCGTGTGGCTCGGTATCCTTGAAATCTCCACGGGAAAAATGAAGTGCGCCAATGCCGGTCACGAGTACCCCGCCATCATGCGCCGGGGCGATGATTTTCAGCTCTTCAAGGATAAGCACGGCCTTGTGCTTGCCGGTATGGAGGGTGCGCGCTACCGGGAATACGAGCTGGAGCTGAACGAGGGCGACCGTCTGTTCGTCTACACGGACGGTGTGCCGGAGGCGACGAATGCCGACGCCGTCCTCTACGGTACGGACAGAATGATCAGCGCCTTGAACAAGGCGAGGGGCGGCACGTGCCGCGACCTTCTGGAGGCGCTGCATCGTGATGTGGACACTTTCGTTGGCGCGGCGGACCAGTTCGACGACATCACCATGCTCTGCATCGAGCGGCGGACGGCGGCGGACGGGATGAAGAAGATCGGCATTGCGCCGACGCTGGATAAGCTGCCGGAGGCGACTGGCTTTTTCGAGGACATTCTCTCTGCGGCGAACGCGCCGGCAAAGGTGATCGCACAGGTGAATGTGGCGGTGGACGAAATTTTCTCCAACATCGTCCATTACAGCGGCGCGACCGTTGCGACCCTCGGCTGCTCGCTCGCGGACGGTCGGGTGACGCTTCGCTTCTCCGACAATGGGCGTCCCTACGATCCCACCGGCAAACCGGACCCGGACACAACCCTCTCGGCGGAAGAACGGGACATCGGTGGGCTTGGCATCTTCATGGTGAAAAAGATCATGGATGAGGTCACTTATGAATACACGGATGGGCTGAATATTCTGACGCTGGTTAAAAGCCTTCCTGCTTGAATACTGCCCGTGCTTTGAGTCTTTCGCCAAAGTACGGGCACTTCCTTCCGCTCACTGCGGGGAAATACCCGCGGCGCTCCGCGTGCCTTCGCCGCTTGCGAGGCTCGACACCTTCGATCAGACCGGCTATCTCGGCCAAATGCGTCAAGGTTCGGCGCGGAAGAGCGAGGCAGGCTTCAAATACCTGACGCAGCGGCACCGGAACATCCGAATTGAAGGATAAGCTCGGAAGCTCCCTCTCTGCTGCCTGATCGAAGGGACAATGCGCGCCGACAGGCGCAAAAAAGGATGGTGCTGTATCGGACGCACTCCGCACCGCTGCTGTCTCTCGATCATGGATCTTAGAGGGCGATATGCCGCCCACGGGGGACAATTCTCACGCTTTTCACACTCTGTTCATTTTTTTGGCAATCATCAGGAAATGAATTAGGAAAATTCTTTGCATTTTCTTGATTTCTCTTGTGCAACGCGTTATATTATTAGTTAATATAAGCGCAAAAATCATTGATACATTACAGAAAGGCGGATTTTATGGAGCTTCAAATTCAGGACCTGGTGTCTTCCATCAAAAAAGACGGCATCGAGAGCGCAAAGGCTGAGGCCGCGCAGATCCTTGCCGATGCAAGAGCGCAGGCGGACAAGATCGTGGCCGATGCGAAACGCGAGGCGGACAAGCAGCTCGACGACGCAAAGGCGGAGATCGAGGTCTTTAAGTCCAGCGCCCAGCTCAATGCCGAGCAGGCTAAGCGCGACGCCATGCTCGCCTTCCGGCAGGAGATCGGTGCGGAGCTGACGCGGCTGCTCGCGCAGGACACGCGAAGGGCGCTCGACGACAAGGCGCTCGCCGCCCTCATCGCCGCTGCGCTCACGGGCGAGGACGCCTCCCGCTACGCTGCGGAGGTCGCAAGCGTCACCGACGCGCTCAAAAGCGAGCTGGCCGGCGAGCTGAAAGCCGGTTTGGAGCTGCGTCTTTCCAAAAAACTGCACACGGGTTTCCGTCTGTGCGCGAAGGATGGTTCGGGCTACATCGACTGCTCCGACGAGGAGCTGACAACGCTGCTCGCGCCCTTCTTCCGCGAGATGCACATTTAAGGGGTGACGCGCTTGGCTTCCTATTATTACCTGATCTCAAGCCTGCCGATGCTGCGCGCGGGCGAGGCGCCGCCGATGGACTATGCGGCGTTCCTCGATCAATGCCGCGGCGTGGTGAGCGACGAGGTCTACCGCGCGCTTGAAACGCTGACGCTGCGCTCGGACGAGGGGCCTTTGGTGAAGGAATGGGCAGTATTCCACCGCGTGCTCTCGGACGAGCTGTCCTATCAGCGGCGCGTAAAGCGCGGCGAGAACGCCCCCGCGCCGATCGAGCGCGATGCCGCCGTGACGCAGACGGTCACCGCGGCGATGAACGCGGCAAACCCACTTCAGGGCGAGCTGCTGCTGCTTGAGCTGGAGTTCAGTCAGCTCGACGAGCTGATCGGACTGCACAGCTTCGATGAAAGCGCGCTCTACGGTTATGCACTCAAGCTACGGCTGCTCGGACGGCAGCGCGTATTCCGTCAGGACGAGGGCAAGGCGGCGTTCGACGGGCTGCTCGATCACCTTCGGCAGCAGATATTCAGCCTATAAAACAGGAGAATCAACATGGAAAAAGTGACAGGATATGTGACCGGAGTGAACGGGAACCTTGTCTCGGCAAAGTTCGATGGCTCCGTGCGAAAAAATGAAGTCGGCTTCGTCAAGGTCGGCGGAGATCGGCTCAAGGGCGAGGTCATCCGCATCAACGGCGGCGCCGCGAGTATGCAGATCTATGAAATGACGAACGGCATCAAGGTCGGCGATGAGGTGGAGCTGACCGGCGAGCTGCTGAGCGTCGAGCTTGGCCCCGGCCTTCTGACGCAGGTGTACGACGGCTTGCAGAATCCCCTGCCGGAGCTGGCAGAGAAATGCGGCTTCTTCCTTGAGCGCGGCGAGTACCTTGACCCCATTCCGAGCAGGGATTGGGAATTTACGCCCTGCGTCAAGCCCGGCGACGCCGTGCTGGCGGGCGACGCGGTCGGCAGTGTGCCGGAGGGGCAGTTTGAGCATCTTATCATGGTTCCCTTCGACCTCAAGGACGAGGGCTGGCGTGTGAAGAGCGTGAAGGAAAAGGGCGTCTACCCCGTCCGCGACACCGTGGCCGTGCTGGAAAACGGCAGCGGCGAGGAAAAAAAGCTGAGCATGGTCCTCTCGTGGCCGGTCAAGCGGCCGATCCGCTGCTATGAGGAGCGCCTGCGCCCCGATGAAACGCTGGTGACGAAGATCCGCTGCATCGACACTTTCCTGCCGGTCGCCAAGGGCGGCACCTTCTGCGTGCCCGGCCCCTTCGGCGCGGGCAAGACGGTCTTGCAGCACATGGAGGCGAAGAACGCCGATGTCGACATCGTCATCGTCGCCGCCTGCGGCGAGCGCGCGGGCGAGGTCGTGGAGGTGCTCAAGGAGTTCCCCGAGCTGACCGACCCGCGCACGGGGCGCTCGCTGATGGAGCGCACCATCATCATCTGCAACACTTCGTCCATGCCTGTGGCGGCGCGCGAGGCGTCTGTCTACACGGCGGTGACGATGGCGGAATATTACCGCCAGATGGGCCTCAATGTCCTGCTGCTGGCAGACTCCACGAGCCGCTGGGCGCAGGCCATGCGTGAGATGAGCGGCCGACTGGAGGAGATCCCCGGCGAGGAAGCCTTCCCCGCCTACCTCGAGTCCGTCATCGCCTCATTCTATGAACGCGCGGGCAAGGTGCGGCTGAGAAACGGCAAGATCGCCTCCGTCACCATCGGCGGCACGGTCTCCCCCGCGGGCGGCAACTTTGAAGAGCCGGTCACGCAGGCGACGCTCAAGGTCGTCGGCGCGTTCCACGGTCTATCCCGCGAGCGCTCCGACGCGCGCAAGTACCCCTCCATCCACCCCATTGACTCGTGGTCGAAGTATCAGGGTGTGGTGGATATGGATCGCGTGGAGGCGGCGCGCAGCTATCTCAAGCGCAGCAACGAGATCAACCAGATGATGAAGGTCATCGGCGAAGAGGGTACCTCGGCTGAGGACTATATCATCTATCAGAAGGGCGAGCTGCTCGACGCCGTGTATCTCCAGCAGAACTCCTTCGATCCCATCGACGCGGCCTGCGAGCCGGAGCGTCAGGCGCACGAGTTCAACGTGCTCTACGATGTGCTCACGAGCGAATACGCCCTCGGTGACAAGAAGGAGATCCGCGCGTTCTTCAATCAGGTGCGCCAGGAGTTTCTCGACTGGCACGGCACCGTTTACGCCACGCCCGAGTTTGAAGCGCAGGAAAAGAAGCTCACAGACCTTTACCGCAGCAGGGTAAAGGGTTAAGGAGGGGTTCGGAATGCAGAAAGTTTATACCAAGATCGAATCCATCGTCGGCAATGTTGTAACCGTGCGCGCCGAGGGCGTGCGCAGCGGCGACCTCGCCCTTGTGGGTGAGAGCTACGCGAGCGTCATCAAGCTCAGCGGCGACCTCGTTTCCCTGCAGGTCTTTGCCGGCACGCAGGGCGTCAGCACCACCGATGCCGTGCGCTTTCTCGGACGGCCCATGATGGTCTCGTTTACCGACGACCTGCTTGGGCGTGTGTTTGATGGCGCGGGCGTGCCGCGCGACAACGGCCCCGCGCTGACGGAGAATATGATCCCCATCGGCGGGCCCTCCGTCAACCCCGCTAAGCGCATCGTACCCAAGCGCATGATCCGTACGGGCATCCCGATGATCGATGTATTCAACACGCTCGTTGAGAGTCAGAAACTGCCGATCTTCTCCGTTTCGGGCGAGCCGTACAACCAGCTCCTCGCCCGCATCGCCATGCAGGCGGAGGTCGACATCATCGTCCTCGGCGGCATGGGCCTCAAGTACGACGACTATCTTTTCTTCCGCGACACGCTCGAAAAGAGCGGCGCGATGGGCCACACGGTCATGTTCATCCACACAGCCTCCGACCCGACGGTCGAGTGTACGCTCGTGCCCGACCTGTCGCTCGCTGTGGCGGAGCAGTTCGCCCTCGCCGGCAAGCGCGTGCTCGTGCTGCTGACCGACATGACCAACTTTGCCGACGCGCAGAAGGAAATGGCCATCACGATGGAGCAGGTGCCGTCCAACCGCGGCTACCCCGGCGACCTTTACAGCTGCCTTGCCTCGCGCTATGAAAAGGCAGTCGACTTCGAGGGTGCGGGCTCCATCACCATCCTTGGCGTCACCACGATGCCCGGCGACGATGTGACGCATCCCGTGCCGGACAACACGGGCTATATCACCGAGGGCCAGTATTATCTCAAAAACGGCCACATCGAGCCCTTCGGCTCGCTCTCGCGTCTCAAGCAGAATGTCAACGGAAAGACGCGCAGCGACCACCGCGCCCTGATGGACGGCATGATCCGCCTGTACAGCGCCTATAAGGAGAGCCTGGAGAAGAAGTCCATGGGCTTTTTGATGTCCGAGTGGGACGAAAAACTGCTCAAATACGGCCATCTCTTTGAAACGAAGCTGATGGAGCTGAGCGTGAACATTCCGCTGGAGGAGGCGCTGGATCTCGGCTGGGAGATTCTGGCCGAATGCTTTGAGCCGAACGAAACGGGCCTCAAGACGAGCCTGTTGCAGGAGCGGTGGCCGAAAAAGGACGCCGTGAACTGAGGGTGCGCGTATGGCTGTCAAATTAACGAAAAACGAACTCAAGCTGCAAAAGGACCACCTCAAGCAATTCCAGCGCTATCTCCCGACCCTGCAGCTCAAAAAGCAGCAGCTCCAGTCGGTGATGATGCAGGTGACGGCAGAGCTGGAGAAGGTCGAGGCCGAGCGGCTGCGCGTGGTAGCCGGTCTGGACGACTGGGTGGCGGTGTTTGCCGAAAACACCGAATTTCCCGCCGATATGCGGCTCGATACGCTCGTGCGGCCGAAGGATGTCCTCTGCCGCGACCACAATATCGCGGGCGTGATCGTGCCGGTCTTCGAGGAGCTGACCTTTGAAGAGCTTTCCTACGATGTGGCCGACTACCCGCTTTGGGTGGATACCGCTGTGGTCACGCTGCGCGAGATCGCGCGGCTGGACGCGCTGGCAAAGACGCTGCGCACGCAGTTTGAACTGCTGGGACAGGAGCTGCGCTCCACCGCGCAGCGCGTGAACCTGTTTGAAAAGGTCAAGATCCCGGAGGCGAAGGAGAACATCCGCGTCATCGGCATCTACCTCGGCGACCAGCAGACCGCCGCCGTTGTGCGCGGCAAGATCGCCAAGAAAAAGCTACAGGAGGCGGCGCAATGATCGAGAAAATGAAAACCGTCTGCATTGTCGCCGCACAGTCGGAGAAGGCGGAGCTGCTCGACGCGCTGCGCGCGCTCGGCCTCGTCCACTTCGCGGAAAAGGCGGACGCGGACCAGGGCTATTTAGAGCGCTTTGCCGCCATCTCGCGGCTCATCGCCGTGCTGGAGGAACAGGGCGGGCGCGAGGTCGAGGCGGAACTGCTTGATGATGCGCGCTTCAAGGCGCTCTTCGACGAGCTGAATGCCTGTCTGGAGCGAAGAAAGGCGTTTGAGGCAAGACGCAACGCCGCCGCAGCCGCGTGCGACACGCTCGCGGCGTGGGGCAGCTTTTCCCCCGACGATGTCAAGGCGCTGAGGGAGCAGGGCTACGAGCTGCACTTCTGCCGCGTGGATAAAAAGCTCCTCGCTTCGCTCGAAGCGGACGAGGAGGTGCGCTTCTTCCGCCTCGCGCCGGTCGGAAAGCAGGAGGCCGTCGCCATTCTCGGCGCGCTGCCCGCCGCATACGCCGCTGGCGAGTTCATCCTGCCGGAAAAGAGCCTCGACGCGTATCGGCAGGAGATCGCGGACTGCGAGAGCGGTCTCGCCGAATGTGACAGGCAGCTCAAGGCCGCGGCACGGCATCTGCCGAGCTTCCGCGCGCAGCTGCTCAAAACGCAGAACGATGCGGACTACTCCTCCGTGAGCAACACCTCGCAGAGCGAGGACGGGCTCGTGTGGCTCAGCGGCTATCTCCCCGCGCCCGACGCGGAGCGCTTCAAGGCGGCTGCCGCGGAAAATCACTGGGCCTGGGCGATGGACGATCCCGCGGCGGACGATGAAAAGGTCCCCACCAAGGTCAAATACACCAGGCTCACGCGGCTCATCGCGCCTGTGTTCGACATTCTCGGCACCGTGCCGGGCTACCGTGAGTATGATATTTCCTTTTGGTTTCTCGGCTTCTTCACCATCTTTTTCGCTATGATCATCGGCGACGCGGGCTACGGCTGTCTGTTCCTGCTCGCCGCCGCGGGGCTGACGGTGAAGAGCAAAAAGCCCTCCGACGCGGTGCAGCTCCTATGGGTGCTGTCGATCGCCACGATAATCTGGGGCGCGATGACCGGCACATGGTTCGGGCTGGAGGGCGCGATGAAGGTGCCGCTGCTCCGCTCGCTGGTCGTGCCGACCTTTGCAAACTACCCCCAGTACTTCAATGTCACCACCACGCAGCAGCAAAACAGCATCATGAAATTCTGCTTCATCCTCGGCACGATCCAGCTCTCGCTGGCCTGCGTGATGAACATCCGCCGCAAGACGCGGGAGAAGGACCTCAGCTGGGTCGCCGACCTCGGCTGGCTCAGCGCGATCTGCGCGCTGTACTTTGTGGTGCTCTACCTTGTCATCGGCGAGCAGATCGATCTCGCACCGATCGCCGTGATCGTGCTCATCGGCTTCGTTCTGGTGGTATGCTTCGGCGGTATGTCGCCGGACAAGACCTTTGCGCAGGGGCTCAAATCGGGCCTTGCCGATGCCTTCACGGTGTTTCTCAACACCATCAGCGCCTTTGGCAACATCATGAGCTATATCCGCCTGTTCGCCGTGGGCATGGCCTCGCTTGCCATCGCGCAGAGCTTTAACAGCATGGCGCTCAGCCTCAAGGGGCCGCTGGTCGTCGTCGGCGTTCTCATCCTGCTCGTCGGCCATGGACTCAACATCGTGATGGGTCTTCTATCCGTGGTTGTCCACGGCGTGCGGCTCAATCTGCTGGAATTCTCCGGCCAGCTCGGCATGGAGTGGACCGGCATCGCCTATGCGCCGTTCAAAAAACTGGATAAAATCAGAAAATAAATAAAAAGAGGAGAACATTGTTATGAGCATTGAATTTATTGGTATGGCGTGTGCGCTGGGCCTGTCCGCAATGGGCAGCGCCTGTGGTGCCGGATTCGCGGCGCAGGCGAGCGTCGGCGCATGGAAAAAGTGCTACGCGAGCAGCAAGCCCGCCCCCTTCCTTTTGGTCGCCTTCTCCGGCGCGCCCTTGACGCAGACCATCTACGGCTTTTTGCTGATGAACTTCATCCGCAGCGCCGTCGCCGCCGGCGCCTCCCCCTCGCTGGCCATGTCCACCGGCATCTTCGCGGGCCTCGCCATCGGTCTGTCCGCATTCTTCCAGGGCAAGGTCGCCGCGGCCAGCGCCGACGCGCTCGTCGCAACCGGAAAGGGTACGGCAAACTACTTCATTGTCATCGGTATCACCGAGACTGTCGCGCTCTTTACGCTCGTCTTCAGTCTCCTGCTGCTGCAATAAGTACCTTTTGCATAAGGAATGATCGGCAAGGGAGCCGGGCAGCTGTCCGGTTCCCTTGTTTTATTAGTATATTTGATGATAACTATGCAAAAACAATACTTTTCTTATGGTGAAAACTTTAGTATACTATGTAGGCTGTCGTTTTGACGCATATCCCTTTCCCACACGAAGGAACGATTTTAGGAGGCTAACATCATGGCGAATTGCGCGATCGTAGGCATCAACTGGGGTGACGAGGGTAAGGGCCGCATGGTCGATTACCTCACCGACCGTTTCGATGTGGTCGTCCGCTATCAGGGCGGCGGCAACGCGGGTCACACCGTAGTCAACGACAAGGGCAAGTTCGCCCTGCACCTGCTGCCCAGCGGCATCTTCCGCGAGGGCGTGGTGAATGTGCTCGGCAACGGCGTGGCGCTGGACTGCGAAAACCTCTATAACGAGATCGAGACGCTGCGCGAGGCAGGCGTGAGCATCACGCCGGAGAACCTCAAGGTCAGCGAGCGCGCGTCGCTGCTGCTGCCGTGGCATCGTGAGCTGGACGCGCTGGAGGAGGCCCGCCTGCTCGACAAGAAGTATGGCTCGACCAAGCAGGGCATCGCCCCGTTCTACTCCGACAAATATCAGAAAAAGACCGTGCTGGCGGGCGAGCTGCTCTATCCCGAGCATCTCAAGGCGCACCTTGCCGACCTGCTGGAATGGAAAAATCTCACCCTCACCCGCGTTTACGGCGCGAAGGGCTATACCATGGATGAGCTGATGGCGTGGATCGACGACTTCGGCGCGAAGATCCGTCCCTTTGTCACCAACACCACGGCGCTGCTGCGCGAGGCGCAGTCGAGCGGTAAGTGCATCCTCTTTGAGGCGCAGCTCGGCGCGCTGCGCGACCTCGACTACGGCATCTATCCCTACACCACCTCCTCCAACGCCATCGCCGCCTACGCGCCGGTCGGCTCCGGCCTGCCGGGAGCGAAGCTCGACGAGGTCGTTGGCGTGGTGAAAGCCTATTCCTCCTGCGTAGGCGAGGGCCCCTTCACCTGCGAGTGGTTCGGTGACGAGGCGCACGCCCTGCGTGAGGCAGGCGCGGAGTACGGTGCCAAGACCGGCCGTCCCCGCCGCGTCGGCCCCATCGACCTCGTGGCGACGCGCTACGGCGTGGAGATGCAGGGCGCGACGAACATCGCCCTCACCAAGCTCGATGTGCTCAGCTATATGGACAGGATCCCCGTCTGCGCGCATTATGAGATCGACGGCGTGCAGACCGACGACTTCCCCTTCCCCGTTCTCCTTGACCGCGCGAAGCCTGTGACGGAGTATCTGCCCGGCTGGCAGTGCGACATCTCCAAGGCGCGCCGTTGGGAGGAACTGCCCAAGGCCGCGCGGCGCTATGTCGAATACGTGGAGCGCGCCATCGGCTGCCACATCGGCTATGTGTCCGTGGGTCCCGAGAGAGAGAGCCTCATTCTCCGATAAGAAAAAATGGAACGGCAGAGCCGTTCCATTTTCTTTCGGGTGGACAAGCACCGAATTTTTCGGTAAAATGGAGCAAATCAGAAAAGAGGAATACGCTATGAGCAAGGACGTTTACGAATCCCCCCTGTCGTCGCGCTATGCGTCGGCCTATATGCTGCACCTGTTCTCCGCCGATATGCGCTTTCAGACCTGGCGGCGGCTTTGGACCGCGCTCGCCCGCGCGGAGCATGAGCTCGGCCTCCCCATCACCGCTGAGCAGGTCGCGGAGCTGGAGGCACACATCACTGACATCGACTACGCGGTCGCCGCGCAGCGCGAGCGCGAGGTGCGCCACGACGTGATGGCGCACGTCTATGCCTACGGCAAGGCTGCGCCCTCCGCCGCGGGCATCATTCACCTCGGCGCGACGAGCTGCTACGTCACCGACAACGCCGACCTCATGCTCTACCGCGACGGCCTGCGCTATCTGCGCGGCGAGCTGCTGGGCGTGCTGGCGAACCTTGCCGCCTTCGCGCGCGAGTATGCCGCGACGCCCACCCTCGGCTACACGCACTATCAGCCCGCGCAGCCCGTGACGGTCGGCAAGCGCGCGACGCTGTGGATGCAGGACTTTTTGAGTGACCTCGAGGAGCTCGACCATGTGCTCTCCACGCTCAAATTCCTTGGCTGCCGCGGCACGACCGGCACCGAGGCGAGCTTCCTCGACCTCTTTGAGGGCGACGGAGGGAAAATCGACGAGATGAACCGCCGCATCGCCGCAGAGTTCGGCTTTGAGCACTGCTTCCCCGTCTGCGGGCAGACCTACCCGCGCAAGACCGACAGCCGTATTCTGAATGTGCTCTCCTCCCTCGCGCAGAGCGCCTATCGCATGGCGAACGACATTCGTCTGCTCCAGCACGACCGGCAGGTCGAGGAGCCGTTCGAGAAAAATCAGATCGGCTCGTCCGCCATGCCCTACAAGCGCAACCCCATGCGCTGTGAGCGCATCTGCTCGCTCAGCCGCTACCTGATGGCCGACGCCGCCAACGCCCCCATAACCGCGAGCGTCCAGTGGCTCGAGCGCACGCTTGACGACTCCGCCAACCGCCGCATCTCCCTGCCCGAGGGCTTTCTCTGCGCAGACGCCGTGCTGCGGCTGTGCCAGAGCGTGACGAACGGCCTGCACGTTAACGAGAAGATCGTCGACCGCGCAGTCCGCGAGTATCTTCCCTTCCTCGCCACTGAAAATCTGATGATGGAGGCCGTCCGGCGCGGTGGTGACCGCCAGGAGCTGCACGAAAGGCTCCGCCGGCACTCCATGGCTGCGACCGCGCGCATGAAGGAGGGCGAGCCGTGCGACCTGCTCGACCGCCTTGCCGCGGATGCCGCCTTCGGCATGACGCGCGCGGAGCTGGACGAGGTGATGGAGCCGCGGCTCTACACCGGCCGCTGTGAGGAGCAAGTCCTGCGCTTTCTTGACGAGTGCGCTCCGCTGCTCGCGGACGCAAAGAGCGCGGACGGCGCGATCCTTCTTTGAAAGATCGAAAAAGCACCCGTATGGGTGCTTTTTCATTTTACAGGAATTTTACAAAAGTACGGTGACGGATTTGACATTCTCCCCTTATGCTTTATTTTGGTCAAGAATGGGTAAAACAAAGGGATAAGGGGAAGGAACACATGGATCTTTTTGATTTTCTGACAATGCTCGGCGGGCTGTCGCTCTTTTTATTCGGCATGAGCCTGATGGGCATGGCGCTGGAGCGCCGCGCGGGCAGCAAGCTGCGCGCATTGCTCGACCAGATGACCGGCAAGCCGCTCGTCGGCTTTCTGACCGGCCTCGGCGTGACCGCCGTCATCCAAAGCTCGTCCGCCACGACCGTCATGGTCGTCGGCTTCGTCAACTCCGGCCTTATGACGCTGCGTCAGGCCATCAATGTCATCATGGGTGCGAATGTCGGCACGACCGTCACCGCGTGGCTTTTAAGTCTCGGCGGCATCGATGGCTCAAGCGTGTGGGTAAGGCTTCTCAAGCCCAGCTCCTTCACGCCCGTGCTGGCGCTCGTCGGCATCATCTTTTATATGTTCTGCAAGAGCGCGAAGAAAAAGGACACCGGCACCATCCTGCTCGGCTTTGCCACGCTGATGTTCGGCATGGAGACCATGAGCGGCGCGGTCGCGGGGCTCTCCGAGGTTCCTGCCTTCACAAATCTCTTCCTCGCCTTCAAAAACCCGCTGCTCGGCGTGCTGGTCGGCGCGGTGCTGACGGGCATCATCCAGTCCAGCTCCGCCTCCGTCGGCATTTTGCAGGCGCTCTCCGCCACCGGCGCGGTCAGCTATGCCGCCGCCGTCCCCATCATCATGGGCCAGAACATCGGCACGACCGTCACGGCCATGCTCTCCTCCATCGGCACGAATAAAAATGCCCGCCGCGCCGCGGTCGTCCACCTGCTGTTCAACGTCATCGGCGTGGCCGCACTGCTGACGGTGTTCTGCATCGTCAAGGCGGCCCTTGCGCCCACACTGCTCGACGAGAGCGCCACGCGCGCGAGCATCGCCGTCGCGCACTCGGCCTTCAACCTGCTCTGCACGGCGATGCTGCTGCCCGCGGGCGGTCTGCTGGAAAAGCTCGCCATCCGCCTCGTCCCCGACGACAAGCGCGCCGAAACACTTGCTGAGCTGGACGAGCGCCTGCTCGCCACGCCCTCGCTGGCGCTCAGCCGCAGCCGCGCCGTGGCCGCCGAAATGGCCGAGAGCGCCGTCCGCGCGCTGGATAACTCCCTTCGCTCCTTTGCCGAATACACCGACGCGCTCGCGCAGAGCATCCACGCCGACGAGGAGCGCTGCGACCACTACGAGGACATCCTCGGCACCTACCTCGTCAAGCTCAGCACGCGCAAGCTCAGCGAGCACGAGAGCGAGGAGGCGACCGCTCTGCTCAAATCCATCGGCGATCTGGAGCGCATCTCCGACCACGCGGTGAATATCCTCGCCTCTGCCGAGGAGCTGCGCAGCAAGTCGCTCACTTTCTCCGACGCCGCCGCGCGCGAATACACGGTGCTCGCCGATGCCATCCGCGAGATCCTCGACCTCTCCCTGCGCGCGTTCGAGCAGCAGGACATCGCCCTTGCCGAGCTGGTCGAGCCGCTCGAGCAGGTCATCGACACGCTCAAAGAGCAGATGCGCACGCGCCACATCCTGCGGATGCAGCAGGGGAATTGCAGCATCGAGGCTGGCTTCGTCTGGTCCGACCTGCTCACGAGTTTGGAGCGAACCTCCGACCACTGCTCCAACATCGCCGGCTGCATCATCGACGCCGCGCAGCACAACCTCAATCTGCACGAGACCCTGCGCGCCGTGCGCGGCGACGATCCCTCCTTCCGCCGCGAATTCGACCGCTATGCCGCCAAATATGCCCTGCCCTCCGGCAGCTGAAAAGTCAAGCCCTCCCGTGCGGGAGAGCTTGACTTTTTGCCTTGTCATGATACAATTGTTTTCAGGACGCTGTTGTATTGCGGCGGTTGGCCACTCCCTTGCGAAAGGGGGTGATGCAGATGGGAAACGGACGATGGGCGCAGGCCCTTCGTTTCGCGATATGTTTCATCGTGATCCTTGCGGTCATGATCTACATAGCCCCAAAAGCGTGTTGACCGCCCGGCTAGCACCCAAGCGGTCAACATAGATAAACCTGTGTTGATTTTTGAGGGCTGACCGCCGATACGACAGCGTCCCTTTCTGTTTTCATTATAGCCGCGGCGCGCGTGATTGTCAAGTGGGTGGCGCGGAAAGCTTTTTCCTCCGGCGGGCAGATTTGTCAAGCCGGAAAATTTTTTCCGCTCGTTGCACGCTGGGGGACACCAAAGGGCACATTACGCCCTACGGGTGTAATGACTTTGTCCGCAGTGGGAAGAAAACTTAAAGCCTGTGGGCGGAGGTATTGCCGCGCGGAAGAAAAAGCCGCCGCGCTTTCGCGCCGCGCAACGCAAAACTAAATAGAAAAACAGGTTGAGCACCATTGGCGGCTTTATCAGCTTTCAAAATCAAATTCTGTTCTAATTGCTGAACGTAAAAATCAGGAGGAAAGCATGAAAAAAACCACCAACTACCAACTCAACCAATGGGAAAAGACCGACCGCATTTTGATGGACGACTTCAACGCCGACAACGCAAAGCTCGAAACCGCGCTGACCGCGCTGAACCGCTCGGCCCACTTCCAGACCCTCTTTGACGAGACCTTGGCCGAGGACACCAACCACTTCGCTGTCCCGCTCAGCAGTATCGACTGGTCTCAATGGCGCACCCTGCTCTTTGAATTTCATCCCGCCGCGGATACATCAAGCATGCTTTACATCTGCCGCAACGGCATGGAGACCGAAAACTTTGCCCTTTTGCCAAACACTTACCCCTCCCGCCTGATTTTACTGCCCTTTGGGTGCGGAGATTTCATGGTTACGTCCATATTTATCGGCGGGGGGGATAACAGACACCGCTCCTACCCCAACATCACCTTTTCTCAATTGCACTCCATCGATATCAGCCGCACTTCGTCATCGAACGATTGTCTCAAGGCGGGCAGCCGCATTGTGCTGCTGGGCGAGATGATGTAAAAAAACAGGGAAACGCCCCCGCTCCGAAAGGAGCGGGGGCGTTTGATTTACTTGGCAATGCCTTGCAAATCGCGGGGGGAAATTAGATCAAAGCAACCTTAACACCGGTGACGGTGCTGGAGACGGTGATCTCAACGGTGATGGTACCGTTGTAGGTCTGGCCCTTCGTGAAGGAACCTTCACCGCCGGTCATCGGGGTAAAGCCGTTGGCCATGGGCGCGGAGGTGACGGCAGAGCCCTTGATCTCCAGAGCAGCAGCGCCGACGGATCTGTTGTCCGTGAACTTGACGGTCTTGTCACCGGCCGCGGCGACAACGAAGTCCGTCAGAGTCAGGGTCATTTCCAGCTTTTCGTCAGCCTTCGCGTAGACTTTGGCGCCGTCAATACGGACGTTGCCGGACCACTCGGCCTTCGCGGCGTTGCTACTGTCAGCCTTCTGGAAGACGATGGTGGAGCCGCCGGTGATCAGACCCTCGACCGTGATCTCATAGTAGCCGTCCACGACCTCGAGCACCTTTGCCTTGTTGATCTTGACATTGCTATCGGCAGTCATCGTGCCGTCGACCAGAGCATACTTACCGTTGATCGTGATCGCGGCGTTGTCCTTACCATACACGACAGCGCCGTTGAGCTTAGCCGTGTAGAGCAGGATGTCAGCATCGCCGGCAATGGTGGTGCCGCCCTTGACGAAGGTCAGCTCGGAAGCCTTCATATACTTGGTGCCGACCTTGACATAGCTGTTGGCATCGGTGATGCCCAGAGTGGTGAGGTTATCGCTGGTCACCTTCTCGCCGAGCTTGCCCTCCACGACCTTATTGGTGCCGCCGCTGACCGTAAGGGTCACGACATCGCCGATCTCATAGCTCGTGTCGGCAACCAGAGCGGTGCCGCCGGAGGTATTATTCCAAGTGGAGGCACCCGCAACGCGATACCGAGCACCGTAAGTAGCCAAAGTGGCAGCGGTGGCGGTGGTCGGAACGTTCGTTGCCACGCCGTTGACCTTGATGGTCATGGTGGTGACAGCGGTGATGCCGGTGAAGGTATTAAGCACGTAATCCTTGTATTCGATAACGCCCTTGGTGGCGGTGATGGTGAGCTCACTCGTGCCAGTCAGAGAGATTTTGACATTGGTGAAGCCCTTCTTCTCAAGGTCAGCCTTGAGAACAGACGCCAGATCCTCGATCGCCATCGTGGCCAGGTTGACAGCGTTGCCGTCCTTATCCTTCAGATCGGTGGCGGTGATTTCGAGCTTAGCGGGAACAGCGGCGGGAGTACCACCGGGACCAGCAGGAGTACCGGGAGTCCAAGTGTAGGCGATCGTGCCGCTGACGGGAGCGCCCGCAACAACGGGACCCACGGGAGGAGTAAGGGTGCCGCCCTTGGTGAAGGTAGCAGCAGTCACGGTGACGAACAGCTCGCTGATGATGGAGCCGCCGGTCTCGGTGACCTTACCGGCATAGTTGTAGTCGAGCTTGTAGTCCTTGAGCAGGTCGCCCAGCGCCTTGCCGCTCAGATTGACAGCGGCCTCGTAGTCAGCGTCCTTGTCCTTGTTCAGCTCTTTGGCGCCATTGAGGGTGACGAGGGTGATCTTGGCGTTGTCTGCGAGGGTGTAGTTGCCGCCTGCGAGGGCGAGCGCGCCGTCGGTGTAGGTCAGGAGCGCGTCGCTGGCGCTGCCGCCGATATACTTGGTGGCAGTATCCTGGCCGACCTTGCTGACCTGCGTGATGTAGTTATCGCCGTTCACGCGGGTCTTGTTGTACACGGCATAGATGTTGCTGCCGCCGAGGTACTTGCTGTCGAACTTGACGACCTCTTCCTTGCCGTTCTCGTCAAGCACCTTGTAGGTGTAGTACACCTTGTTGTCGGTGGTCCTAAACTCGCCGTCGAACTTGACGTAGTAGACCAGAGCGCTGTCCTCGTTGCCGGAGATGACGGCATTGCCGCTGGTGGAAACGAAGACATAGTAGGCGTAGCCGCCCGTCTTGTGGAGGAGCTGAACATTCGCCTTGGCGCCGCCCTTGAGGATGATGTCGGGGATGTTCTTCACGCCGGTGTAGACGTTGACATCACTGCCGTCGTCAACGATGACGATGGTCTCGTTGTTGGCAAAGATGCCGAGCGTCTTGGCAAGATCGGTAGGATCGGCAAGGAAGTTGACCTTGTCGTTCTTCATGATCTGAGCGCCGGAGGCGTTGCCGTTGTAGCTCTTGCCGACAGCGGTGTACTTGCTCTCAACGTTGTACAGGGTGTACTCGTTGGCGCTGTTCTTGGAGTAGGTGTACCAACCGGCGTTCGCGGTCTTGCTGCCGCCGATGATGCCGCTCTTGCTGGTCACGCCCTGGCGCTCCTTCACGGTGATGTCGGCGGTGGTGCCGTCGGTGAAGTAAGCGGAGGCGACGACCTTGCCGGTAGACAGACCGTTGGGCTGAACAAACTCGGAAACGTAGACGTAGTTGCTGGAGACGATGGCTTCGTCAACGGCAATGATGTAGCCGTACTTGTCGAGCACGACACGCGCGGTCTGGCCGACGGTGTAGGTGGTGCTCTTAACAGGGCTGGTGCCAGCGCCGTCGTCGCCGGACTTCTTCGTGGTGGAGGAATACTTGTACTCGGTGCCGCCGATGGTGGCGCTGTCGGTCAGCTTGTAGCCGCTGACCTCGCCGGAGACGACCTCAGCCGCGTCAACGGACTGAACGGTGTACTTGTCGGTGTTCTTGGCATGAGAGGCGGTGACGAGGATGTAATCGTCGGACTTGAAGTCCTTGATGTTGAAGTCCTCACCGTCAACAACGATGTCGTCGAGGGTGATCATGGTGTCGCCCGCGGCGGTCAGAGTGATGGTGTCCTTCTTGACATTGTAATCGCTCGCAGCCTGGAACAGGTAGGTGCGGATGGTGACGATGGTCACGTTGTTGTCGTCGTCGACATAGACCTCGGTGTAGTCGCCGTTGCCGGTGCCGTTGACCTTGGTGGTGTCGTTCTTGGTGACGTACTTATGGGCGTCCTTCTTATCGATCTCGTTCTTCACGCCGTCGATGTAGCTCACGAGCTTGGCCTTGCCGCTGTTCACATCGTCGGAAACGCTCTTGCCGACAGCGGTGTAGATGTCGGCGGCGGTGACCTTCTTGGTGTAGGTGGCGACCAGATCGTCGGAGTTGGAATACACGCCGATGCTGTCAGCCTTCCAGAACCACTCCACGCAGGGACGGCCGAAGTCGTCGGTGGTGTCGGAGTTGAGCTTGAGGTCAGAGTAATACTCCTCGGCGAACTCAACGGTGTAAGCGGTGGTG